>Ga0137418_10000146_pt1 | contig 53311 bp, 44 predicted proteins | sample CZODoug3_1_2_16f_FD_122242 | JGI IMG/M metagenome (GOLD analysis project Ga0137418, IMG submission 122242) | Vadose zone soil fungal communities from Angelo Coast Range Reserve, California, USA - CZODoug3_1_2_16fungal (Hybrid Assembly) | ecosystem: Environmental > Terrestrial > Soil > Vadose...
TGAGGATGTCACTGTGATTGTTTCCAGTAGCAGGGCAGCCCCCCTCGCTTGTATACAAGTAGGTTCCGGCGATGTATATCCCTTCGCCAATGCCGCGTTCGATTACATTATTGCGCAAGGTGATATCGTGGTTTTTGGTAAGAGGCTGACAGCTCGGATAGTCGATCACGGCTGAATTAAATTGGACGGTGGCTCCAAGGGTTGTGACATCGTGTGACCAGATATACTCGAGAACCGAGTAGTTTCCTCCCCATCGGATACGTCCGCCACTGCCGGTGACCTCAAAGCCGCGCAGGGTAATATAGTCTCGAGACACGTCATCGTCCCAGCCAATGGAGATGCAGCAGCCGCCGGTCATTCTTAAGCGCATCTTGTTGGCTCCCGAGTAATCGGCCCACGATGGGCTGCTATCGTTCGTGTTGTATTTCGACATCCCGTCGAGCGTGAGGCGATTAGACGATTTGTCGGTGCGGCTGAGACGAACCGAACCGGTGAGTTGCTCAGCAATATCCGACTCCGCAGTTCTGGCAGAGAAGTAGATAATAACGGGCGCGGTAGCCAAGGCGTCGTTGATGGTGGTCCACTGCTGCCTCCATGCTGCATTATTGTCTTCCACCAATGTTGTCCACGGCGTCTCCGCACTTCCTGTTTGCAAGGTACCAATATATGTCGGGTCCACATAGAAAGCGGTTTGGCTCGAAGCACCATTGACCGTGACCGTCGTGCTGCCGGTCACGTTGAACGTACCGTCGCTGACAGCGAGTTGAAAAGTGTAGGTGCCAGCCGTCGTAAATGTGACGGTTGTGGTGAGTGCCCAAGCCGCGGAAAAACTGACAGCCGCTGGACCGTTGGTTAAGGTCCACTGAACCGTGAGCGAGTCATTGTCGGGATCCGTGGCATGACCAAAGAGCGTGAGGTCTTTGGCCGGGAACGCAATAACCTTTGCCGGACCTGCATCGACTACGGGAGGACTTCCGGCGGCAACCGGATTGACGACGATGGTGACGTCGGCGCTGGTGGATAAGACGCTATCGGTGGCAGTCAATCGAAGCACATATGTACCGGCAAGCGAGAAGCTCGCGGTCGTGCTCTGCGCGTTGACATAACCGAAAGCGACGGTTCCTGGCCCGCTGACCTTGGACCAGGTCGTCGACAGCGTACTGCTCCCTGGCAAACCGTCATCCGTGGCCGTGCCGTTCAACGTGGCTGGCGCGGGCAGAGTGATCGTCTGATTGGAACCGGCGCTGACGGTCGGCGCTTGATTCGTCGCGTTGACGGTGATCGTGACGTCGGCGGTGCTGGAGAGTTCGCTGTCGCCGGCGGTCAGCCGGATCACATACGTGCCGGCAGCGGAGAAGCTGGCCGTCGTACTGAGCGCGTTGACGTTACCAAACGTCACGGTTCCCGGACCGCTGAACTTCGACCACGTCACCGTGAGCGTACTACCCACTGGCAGGCCGTCATCGGTAGCCGTACCGCTCAGGCTGGCCGAAGTCGGCAGCGTGACGGTCTGATTGGAACCCGCGCTGACGGTCGGCTGTGTATTTGATGCCCTTGGGTATTGGATTTCGTTGGGCTGCGGCCAGATTTCACGAAAGAGGTAGAGGCGCGCCCCTTGCGTCGACACCTCGCCTTCGGTCAGCTTGTAGGCATACATCCCCGGAGGAAGCACGTTCCCCGTGTCGTCTTTGCCATCCCAATAGATCTTGTAATAGCCCAACGGCATCGTCTGGTCGTTGATAAGCGTTCTAACCTTGGTGGGCGTGGCGATTCCGGACACCTTTGTGATTTCGAGTGTCACCTGCTCGGTGCCCGAAGGTGTCTCATTTAGTCTTTTGAAATATTCTTGCTTTAGACCGGTATCCGTAAATACGCCACCAAAACGGAACCCAATATGACTTCCGTAGTTCGCCGTCGCCGGTTGGTAGAAATGATGATCGGCCTGATCGTCATAGGTGTAAGTCACTTTGAGGCTTCCACCCTGCATCGCCGCAGCATCGAAATGAATGCGGTTCATGCCGTATTCAAGGCCCGGCATGGACCACGGGCTCATCGTCACCTCCGTGGCGATCTCCACACCATCTAGTCCCGAACCGATACCCTGAAATTCGAATTTAAGCCAATATGCCATGGCCCCCTGGATGGTCGACGGCAGGAAGTATCCCTCTTTCTGTTCCTCGGAGAGGAGCTTCCACGGGATGTTTGGAGAGTACGTGGTATCGAGGTAATCGCTATTGCGTGCAATGTAGACGTTGCCCCCAGTTTTGAAGGAAGCTTTGATATCGGCACCGGCGATCCCCCAGGTCGATTTGACAGGAATGACAATGGAGGCCGGCTTGGAAGGGTCGGTCGGTACGAGGCCGTTTGCGGTTTGCGTGATGTTCGTTTGTTCGGTGAGGTAATTTTGAAAAACGGGGGTTTTCAGATCTGGCTTATAAGTAAAGACAGCGCTTCCGTAATCGGCGTAGGTTCGATAGGACCAGGGCCTGGTGTCATACGTGATCGAAATCATATCCACGCGACCCCGCATATCAAAATACATGGTGGCGCTCTCGCTCGGGCGCAAATCGTAATTGAAATCGAATTGCGCCTCGACATCGCCAATGACGCCGTAATCGCTGACCGTGTCTGCGTCCTGGACGTAACTAGTCATATCCCAGCCGACCCAAGGTTGAACGCGCCTGACCAGCTCAATATTGTTCTTGAGATCGTTCCAACCAGGAATGATGGTCATATTGTCCCAGCCGTAGTAAATGAACCGGGCCTCTGGTGTGGCATCGAAATTGTGCCAACTACCGTCCCAGAAAGCCTCCCCGGGTTGATGGAGCCCGCCGAGGTCCATTTTTCGCGCATACATCGAACCCACTGGCGGTACAAAGCGGAGAAGGTTTCCCACTATATCCACGTTCTCGCCACATTCGGATCCTCCATATTGATTGAGCCGACGAAGCGTGGAATCCATACCTATTAGTGGGTCGTCAACGGCCACCTCGGTGCGGATGAAATGGTCGTCCATCCATTCATGAACGCGAAAAAATTTTTCCTCACTCCTTAGGCCGGTTCCAGCCGTAATGGTCGAGGCCAATTTGGACAGATCGCGAAAATCGTATCCGTGCGGCCCATAGAGATAGGGGGATTTAATCAGCGTGCTGCCCGTGTTCTCTAAGGTGACAGAGAGGTTCCGCAACCTCGTACTATTGATGGGGATCATCTCATCATGAGGGCTGTGCGCAATGGTGAACTGATAGGTGGTCGGGTGCACCGGTGGTGGAGGCGGGTAGTTAAGGAAATCAGGGTCGTTGATGGGCTCTACTGTATACGACTGCACACCCGTAGACGACTGCTGCCCCACTTGCATCAAGGAACTCGGGGTATTCTTGGATAAGGCTGCAGGTCGAGAATTTGGCTTCCCCGCGGAACCCGCGCTGATCAGTAGGCCAAGGAATAATACAAATACAGATTGGAAAAGAATGGCGTTTGGTCTCACTGAGACATTACCTCGCACCACAACAGATGCCGATTTTCGCTGCGGTGCTGGACAAAGCACGAGTACGGTCCGGCGCGGCCCATCCAGATCAGAGGAAGTGCCTGGGTGAGAACGCTCGCGATTAATAGGGCATGTACTGATCGGATCCCGCCAGGGTGGCACCTCAAGAAACGTGTCCCCGCAGGCTAACTGAAGAAGCCCTCACGAACAGGAAGTTGTCCAGGTCAATCTGAAAAACGGAGGGACGACTGCAGCAGATCCGCTTTGGCGGATCCGCGTCTTTTGCGGATTCCCACATAAACTGGATCAGATTCTGTCCCAGCCTTCAGGCTGACTGGTTTCAAAAGGGACATAGAATCTATCAATTCGGCAATGCCTATTGATACAGCGTTCGCTCGCTCAGACTCATGCGAGATTTGAACAGGGATGAGGACTCTTGCACCAAATCCCGCCTTATGAAGTGCCGCCGCTCGCTCGAAGAGGAGGTAGTCCTGATCCACATTCTCCACGAGGATGAGATCGCTTTGACTCAGTTGCTCGGTACATACCAAGCTTTGTCCTATTCTCTTGCTCCAGAACTCGCGTGTCACAGATAGGATGAGCACTACGAGCATGAGAAGCATGAGGAGAGTCAGGCGGAACTTCGACGTAAGCTTGATCGACTCCTTCCGAAAGAAAAACAACGCTCCCACGTTGATCTCCACGACCGCATTCTTGTCCGTGATATCACGTCAGCTGGCCACTGGTCGAACCAGCGTCTTACCTTACCATAGCGTCAACCGGCAGCCTCTGGAGGCAAACGCGCAATTTCTCCGCCACCACTCTTACGTTTGGATCTGCAAACAGAGTGTCATGGTTACCTGGCACCATGTGGACCTCCAAACCCTCGGCGGCCATGTCGCTCCAGGCCAATCGGCGGTCATAGAAAGTTCTTTCAGGCGAAGCACTACTCAAGAAGAGGGCGATCCGGCCGGGATAGACGTGCGGTACATAATTACTGGTAGCTTGACGGTTCGCCTTGAGGACCTGCCGCATGGCACGGGACAAAGACCTTTCGCTACCTGGGTGAATCTTGCAGGCTAATCTTCGGACGCTTGTGCCAACTCTGGTTCCGAGCATCCCGAAGATATAGCTCATCTGCTCCTTAGGTCCACGTAGTAAGAGGTTGCCTAGGAGCCGATCAACCTTTTGGGTAAAACTATGGGTCTGCGAACGAGCTAAAGCCAGCGATAGATATCTGAGATCACCTGGAAAATAGGTGTCAAACAGGGCTAACAGAGCAATCTCCTGACGTTGTGCACGGAGCTGCTGAGCCATTTCGAAGGCTACTATGCCGCCTGAAGATCCACCACCGAGACAATAAGGACCCTCTGGTTGGAGGGTGCGTATCTCTTTAATGTAGAGAGCGGCCATGTCCTCAATCCGAGTGAGGGGAGGCAGTTTTCCATCAAGCCCCTGGGCTTGTAGACCGTAAAAGGGCTGATCCGAGCCCAGATAATGCGACAGAGTACGATAGTTGAGGAGGTTTCCACTGACGGCATGTATGAAGAAGAATGGAGGATTGGAACCGTTGGATTGGATCGCCACCAGCGGAGACCAAAGAACTGAACGTCCTTCTTGACGGAGAATGTCGGCTAGTTGCTCGACAGTAAGCGCGTGGAATAGAAAAGAGGGGGGAAGATTTTTGCCGGTCGCCCTTTCGATTTCCAGGATCAGATTTACAGCTAGCAGGGAGTGGCCTCCCAAATCAAAGAAGTTTTCGTTGATCCCGATGCGCTTGATGCCCAGGACCCTTTGCCATATCTCCGTCAGTTGGAGTTCCAACCTATCTCGGGGCGCCACGAAAACTCTTTCCAACTTGGGGCGTGCCGGATCGGGAGTGGTAAGACCCAGTTTCTCAGCTAGACCTATCCGTTGCAGTTTGCCGGTAGGACCTTTCGGTATTTCCTTCAGGATGATCACGCGACGGGGTACCTTAAAATCAGCCAGTCGTGAACCCGCGAATTCCTGAATCTCCCTTTCCGTGGCGGAAGTATTCTCCCTCAACACAACAGCTGACGCCACCTCCTCACCTAGCGAGAGATGGGGAACCGCAAAGGTCACTACCTGGGCAATAGCAGGATGGTCCATGAGCACTTCGTCGACTTCACGGGGAGAAATCTTTTCGCCCCCACGGTTGATCATCTCCTTGAGGCGGCCCGTGATGAAAAGGTAACCATCGGAATCCAAACACCCCTGGTCACCTGTCCTGAACCAACCATTCGTGAAGGCACTCTTCGTGGCCGTCGGATTATTCTCGTAGCCCTGGGTAACGTTGGCACCACGGATGACAATCTCGCCCTTTTGACCCGTTGGCAGCAAGTTGCCCATTTCGTCCATAATGGCAATCTCCGGCCCCGCCGCGACGCCCACCGAACCAACCTTACGCGCATAAGGAGGCAGTGGATTACTTGCCATCTGATGCGAGGCTTCCGTCATGCCGTACGACTCTATTACAGGTGCCTGGAACACCCTTTCCAACTCGGCCATGACCTGCGGCGGCAATGCGGCAGAAGACGAGCGGATGAATCGTAGCGGGCAGCTCACGATGACATCGCGGTTGCTATCAGCCCGCGTCAAGATGGTCTGATGCATGGTGGGAACCGCTGTGTACCATGTCGGGTGAAAGGTTTCCATCCCATTGAAGAATGTGGTTACATCACAACCTGGCGTGCAAACCACACTGGCGCCAACCGCCAGGGACGAAAGTGTTGCACCAATGAGGCCGTGGATATGAAAGAGTGGCATTATGTTCAGGCATCGATCCTTCTCAGTCAGCTCAAGGGTCACTTGAATGTTGTGAGCGGATGCGCAAATGTTCGAATGTGTCAGGGGAACAATTTTAGGCCGTGAAATTGTACCTGAAGTATGGAGCACCAAAGCCACATCGTCGGGCTGTGCGAAGCCGGGTAAAAGCCTACGGCCGTTAGCCTCTGCCCGGAGCGAGCGCTGATCACGTCCAAGTGAGAAGATGCCTGCCTCTGCTTGTGATACGGGCGAACATTCGAGGATACACAAGCGATGCCTTTGGGCCACGGCGATGGCCGGTGAATCGATCCCTGACTGGATAATCAGTGCCTTGGCCTTGAGATCCGAGAAATAGAAGTCAAATTCGTTGGCCAAATACGCCGGATTGAGAGGAGCGCTGGTCGCCCCAGCAGCCACTGCTAGAAAGGCCAAAGCCATTTCCGGGCCATTCGGTAGCACAATAGCTATGCGGTCACCGCGACCGAATCCCATCGAATTAAGCGTCTTCACCACATAGTCGACGTGGTCGCATAAACGGCGATAAGTGAGGGGATTTCGACCTGGAGCGGCAATAGCAATAGAGTCAGGGGCTCGTTCGGCCTGGGTCTCAAGCATCTGGCGAATGCTCAAACCCTGGCCAGAGGCGGTTGATTGGCTAAGAGAACAAATGTAGGACACAGTTTTGATCCAGCTTTTGTGCTCGACCGTAAAGCGTCGCTTCCGGCCTTCAACAGATACTTCCGGATTGTTTTCCGATCGTATGCCGTTAGTTGTTGCGGTTCACTTATATTGTTGGATTCTTTACACCGGCCGTGACGGACAGCTCGCTCGCGGTCCGACATCCCGCCATCGACGCGTCACGAAAGGAACGTAAGTGTTTTATCATTATTGGTACAGGATCTTGATTGGCAACGGGCACTACGCTAGCTGTTTGGTCCGTCGCAATCCTCGGAAGGCGAGGCCGATAGATGGTCATTTCTTGATCGTTCTTCTCAAGAAAACTACAGAGCGTTTCGCCTGCCATCTTCGCTGCCGCAAACTCGCCACTATTCATGGGTAGCTCATCAATAGCAACAGTTGAGGGATAGAAAACGTTCCGTAATCCGAGACTCCTCAATTGAATCACCGTACGAGCAAATCCAGTAACGTAGTAATCGCAGAATTCCTTGAAGAGATCTGCAGAGAAAACTGCTTTCGCTCCTCCTGCTGAGTAACAAAGAGGCGTTGCGAAGTAGTACAACTCGGTAAAACATTGATCACTGGCGACTACCTCAGCGAGATCTCGGTCAAGGTTGAGAACATCAAGGTGGGAGAGGTCAGCCACGCCACCGTTCGAAACAATGTCCTCGACCACACGACGTGCGTCTTTCTGGCCTCGATGGTAAGTGATCACGACCTTTGCTCCACCGGCAGCCAAGAGTTTCGCGGTCACTTCCCCCATACCGCGAGAGCCGCCTATGATCAGCGCACGCTGCCGCGAAAATTCCTTGCTGTGTACTCGTCCTTTCAAACTCAAGTAGCTGTCCTGTTCGTGCGGGGCTGGACGAATGAAGGCCTTCAACTCTCCAGTCATTCCCGGTGCTGTCACCTTCATGGCGACCAAACCAAAACGTCGGTCGAGTCTCGTGACCTTATAGCTCAATGTTCTGCAGTCGTATGAGTCAGTGGCGGAAAGATCCAGCTTCGAGAAGACGGACTTCAACCCTGGACACTCGACGCCGACGAGTCGAGTCGTAGCGAGGATCACTGCAATCTGCACGGGAGAAACGCATCTGGTCAGATGCGGAAAGAGCTTCGCAGCCGCTTCAATATCAAGGTACAAGTCGAGACTACCAGAGTCACCCTCTATGCCGTCTTCCGACAAGACGCGAGGCGGGCGGGGTGCAGGAAAGCACCTCTCGAGACAGTCAATGTTCTGATGGCCCGATGTATCCCACTCAGCCTCGATCCTTGTCGCTACGGAGCCGCCACAGAACAATTCAATGCCGATGTGGTGAGGGTGCTTGGATGCTGAAGAGAACTGCACCTGCTTCTCCAACACTATTGGTTGAGGGAAAGAGACCTTGAGCGACCGGAACATCACGGCCGATGGCTTCTCTTCCAGCCAGCTATTCAAAGCCCAAAAGACAGGGTGGATACCATGTACAACGGGCTGACCGAAGAGATATCTCCGGGCCGCAACTGGATCCATATGCAGGGGATTGTAGTCTCCCGATAGTTCCGCGAACGCGATTTGCTCCGCAAACGTAAACTTGCGCTGGTGCATGTCCTCTCTCGACCACGTCCTGACTGAATCGAAAGCAGGTACTTGGTCCATTCTCAGGTCGGCAACGTCGGAATTCGAATTTCCGGATTGCCTCGATACTAATCAGCCATCGGAGTGATGCGGGAACTTGTCGTTCATAGGTGGAAAGATTTCCGGTCCTTGATGCGGTAGGCGAGCGATAGGAGCCTGTCGTGTTTGCTAAGGTAGTTGTCCCGAATTTCCGAAAGGTACCGTCTTAAATACACTTTGACTTGTTGGTTCAGTGCGTGTTTACCGCTGTCAAATGGATACGTGTTGCGGTAGTCGATTGCGACTGCAACCGCACTAGCCGCAGGCACATCGACGCAGAGCCGGAGATAGCCCTCTTCGAGTTCGTAGGAATGTTCGTCCCCGTTTACTGTAACGCTCTGGATAGGAGTCTTACAATCTTCCTGCTTCAGTATGATGAACCGTTGTGGTGTTGGCTCCAGGTTCTCAATGACGTGGCGGTTCCCAAAGATCTTGCACGCAACCGTTTCGGGCGCGACTTTTTTTTGCAGATACGTATGCTGAATCAGCGCTCCGAGGCCGGTCCACTTCAACCTCTTCGAAAGCGAGTTCACACGAACAGCAAATTCCCGAATTCTGTCGTATCCCTCTTTGAAATAATCGTGATGTTCCGCGAACAGAGCCGGTTTGTACAGAAAGAGATCAAATGCAACGTCAGCCAACCATCGTGGGTAGCGTCGCACAAACAAGGGGAAGGCGCTGTATTTGCAGACTGCAGGCGAAAGAAGATCAGCAAGAGTAAGGCCGTGCAGGCCACCCAAGTCATCCGCGGTTGCGGTACAATTCACGGCGGCAAGATAATTATGGCTTTTAAGCAAACTTAACGAAACCGAAGAGAACCTCCCTTGTGGGAAAACCATCACCTCAGCGAAAGGCACTCCAGTACGTCGTTCATGAGACTTCATCCATTGCGTCGCGAGGCGGATGCGTGCATTCAGTTCTCCAACATTTGTGCTAGCGAACTCATTTTCGCTGTGGTCAGAACCATGGACGCAGATCTGGAACCTATCGGAATGTTCCCTGATTAGTCTGGCTATCGACGGTTGTGTCCGCTTGTGATTTAAGGGGATAAAGGCAATGGTAGTGGCAAAGTCGCATCCGTCCATCTCCTTCAGCAATCGGGAATAATCCAGAAAACCGTATGATCGTCGCAATAAGGGATCATCAATAATAAAATTGGCGGCTCGTCTGGGGTTGTGCCAGTTCTGGTCCCCAAAGACGTACCTGAGAAACATCAGGGTCGGCACAACCCGAGAAAAGTACTTTTGCGCGGAGGCGGAGAAGGACCCATCACTTGAGGCCGCGGGATCCCCTATGTCCCGACAAGCCAGCAAAAATATAGAAGAATTTCGTCTCTTGAAGAATGCAAACATCGGTAGCTTGTTGATGCACACAAGATCCCGCAAATTGCCCTTCGGCCGGTTTACTACCAGTCCAAAGTCAGTCTCCCTATTACTTGGTCCAAAGGCGAGCCCGGAAAATTCGCCAGTGATGTGCGGGACAGCAGTACTCACCTCGAATAAGTGATCCGATCGATCGAAACTGATCGCAGCCGAAATCAAGCCCTCAGTCAGATGCGTAACAACACGGGTCTCCCGTTCACTCGGAGTTATTCCGTAAACAAAGATGAACGGTACGCGTTCGAATAAACGCGTGACAGCCTCCGGAAAAATAACATCGTCTTCGGAGATGGCGGCAAGAGACCGGGCGCTTACCATCACACACGAAGGGCTTTCTTCCACGAGTTTGCCCAGCTCGTCTGCCTGACCGACACGGATCATTCTGGACCGAATTCCTGAGAATTCAGTTAGGCGAGCAAGATGCAAATCTAAAGGGGACTCTTCCCTGTGAAGGACGATCACTGCCTCGGCGGACATCGGTCATTTCCTAAATAAAAGGAACCATTAACGTTGGGAAGCCCCATAGGACGACTCCTTCGCAACCGCGGAAGCGGGGCCTGGCAACGGCCGCAGCGTTCTCGAAAACTCTTTGATTGATTTGGTCTGCAGCGTCAGGGGACCTCCGCATTGCGCCACAGGGGCCGCCGGATTACCTTGTACGAGTGTCAGCGGGGGCACGGATTGTGTAACGACACTTCCTGCCGTCACGACTGCTCCGCGTCCTATCACTACGTTAGGCAAGATAATGACACCGGGCCCGATGAATGCATCCCTTTCGATCTTGACACCTCGCAATTCGCGAAAATGTCCGATAATCGTCACGCGGATTCCAATCGAAGCCCCATCTTCGATCGTAATCAGATCGGGACGAGATGTCTCCAGAATCACATCGTACCCTATCCAAACATTTGCTCCGATATGGACTCCACGGGCTCGGTGCAGGCTCGGGCGAAGCGATAGAGCCCCCGGCAAGATTCGAGCCAGATGTTGAAGCACACGACTCGTGATCCCACGAAAAATGTTGTCTGTCACGGATTGCTCCTCTGGGTCGCTCTCCCGTTAAGCCGATGCTCCAAATAATTCTTCATCGCGCCATAAGAATTCAGATCCCCGAGGTCCAAAGGATTGATCTCTACGCCGAATTCCTGCTCGACCACAGTCATGAGCGTGACCGCAGCCAACGAGTCCCACGTGGGAACTGTTTTGACGCTTGCCTGTGCTATCTGTTCCGTCGTCAAGTCCTCAAAGACCGATGCAAAACAACAGACCAGCCGATTCTCAAGCTCCATGGCGGAGTGTGTCCTCAACGCGATGATACAGGGGCGGTGCTTTCTCAGAAAAACATCGATTCGAAATCTTAACAAGAGAATCAGGCGGTTTCTGAAGCAGTCTCGAGAAGAATTCCTGCAGCGGCCCGTTTCGGTCTGTCGCCCGGTAGGCGAAAATCAGCTCTTCCGAATGAAATACGTCGAACAGGTACCGAAGGGTCTGGTGTTCGATCCTCCGGGAAAAAGCGCGGCAACTCATCGCCCAGCCGTCAACATTGAGAATGCTGCCATTCGCCCTTCCGACCAGCACGCAGACGTTACCCAACGGACCATACTTGTCTTCATAGTTTGCAGTAAGCAAGAATGCTCCCGGTTCGTTCAGATAAGCCTTCCACTCTGATTCGCTGAATCGTTTTCCGTTCAGGTTAAACTGATTCGTTTTGTTCATCAGTTCCAGCGCCCTGCTCTCCCGTGCGTCCCTTCCCAGCGAAAAAAGAACTGAAGCTTCCGCGTTCTTTAGAAATTCATCCGCAGCGACATCCGCATCCTGCAGGGATTCTCTGATGGCTGCGACCTTGCGGACGCTTTGCAGCCTGAGCCGGTCCTCCACAGAAACGGCACTCTTGCCAAAAGAATTACGAAGGCTCTTCATCAGGTCCCAGAAGGCGTGGTAGTTACTCTTCGGAAAAACAATGCAGTCCATCTGTGGAAAGGCCTCATGGACCTCGGCTATTTCCATGGGACTGTCATCGACGAAGACTACAGCGTCGGGACCTATATTCCATGCGTCTAAAATGCGCCGCACCGATTCCGACTTGGGTCCCCAGTGCACTTCCAGCGGAAAAAGGCTGTCCTTCTGTAGAAGAATATCCTTGCGAGCCAGCGCCTGCTCCACCAAACCAGCATCATTTCGGCTGGCGACTGCAATGAGGACACCAGCACTCGCGAGAGAAGCGAGAAACTGCTGGTACAAACCGTGGAGGTGCGCCCTGCCGTCCATGTCCCAGCAGATTCCATCGACACCAACCTCGCCCAAAATTCCGGCCCAAACGGTATCGTCGAGATCAGTGATGATGCCCTTTTTTGGCGGCGAATTGCGGACCGTCACTGCCAACAGTTCAGCCAACGCCGAGGCGTGGTCGAGCGAATAGGGAAAGCCACTTGCGACTTCGCCCTTCACGTCGAAACGCTGGGAGGAAGGTGAAAGCTCATCCAGACGTTGTGAACTTACTATCGTGATGCCTTGGTTTCCTGAAAGGGATGCCGCCATTGACGCGACAACTTCCCGCAACTGCAACTCCTGATGATGGCCCTGATGGAGCGGCGATATAAAGATAGGAGGAATTGGAAGCGTTGGCATGCTGATGGAAGTGGGCACGTCGCCAGATAAGCGTCCTAAAGCTTGGCACAGCCGCTGACTTTGTTGGCGCACTGACTCCACGATGTCGGAAATGTCTGTCGAACGCCATCCACCTAGACTTCGAATGCCGAGCCTTGGATCCAGATCACTCCACTCCATCGCAACACAGAGCCCGGAAAGACCCGATGGCTGCAGGCGTTCGAGATTGCCCGCCAAATCGCCGTACAAACCCGTTTTTATCTCAATACGCTCCGTTGGAAGATACAAACGAAGATGCGCGGCGAGAAACGTCCGCAAGTGCAGGGGGGTAAAACCCGACGCCAGGAAGATTTCCCGGACGGGCCAACCTTCGGGGAGGCGTTGCTTGAGAATCTCTAATGCATTTAGTAACTTCACCCAACAAGTCCCTAAGGCTTTTTGCACAAGCGATCGTTTCGCCCGCACCGGGGCGAGAGACGCCTTACTGCTGGCAAAGCATTATCAGCAAAGTTTTGGACAAAACCCAATCAGAAAGGGGTTCTCGAGTGGCCGCCAACCGAAAACCGCCATTAAAAGACATCGAGGTAGAAGCAGCTCACCGATTCAGGTGATGGCTCTCCGTTCCAAAGGGAGAGGTAAGCGTTCAGCACGCGGGGAGATCGCAGGAAGCGTGCTTTGACAAACGGTTCCGGATCCGCATACCCAAGCAGCGGGACGATGCACATTCGTGCGCCCGCCGAAGCAGCAGAGCCCACCAGCTTTTGCACGAGAGCCTCGCGCTCCTCAGCCACCAAATCGTGCCAGAGTATATCCTCGATCAGAAGACACTTTGTATTTGCCCGATCCGCAATCTGCATGATGTATCCGGTCAGGACTCCTTGTCTTTCCCCAGCGGAGTAGCTTGCCACGATGGTGTTGGCACGATGCGTACATTGCCATTCAGCCTCTTCCCGACTCCAGATTCGAGCCAAAGGAACTTCTTCGCTGCTTCGACGAGCTTTCTGCATGAAGTCTTCAATGAATGTTGAGTCCGCGTTTTCCCGGCCAACTTTTGTTTGCTTCGGCGGAATCAGGCGGGTAAGGTGCCGGACGGAAAGAAGTCTTGCGGCAGGAATTTTCATGCGCTGGAAGTAGGCCAACATCATGTTATCCATTGGCTCGCCTTGGACACAATAATTCACAACACCGTCAAAACCAGCCAAGCGGGCCCTCTTGAGGGCTTCATTCCACAGGACGATGCCATAGCCACTACTCTTGTGCTCGGTGACAACTGTGAGAAACGACAAAGCGAGAATCCGCAGCTCCCTTCCCTTCCATCGGACGCGGCGGGGAAACCCTCCGATAAAGGCCACAAGCTTCGAGCCATCGTAAAGAGTGGGCGCAAGATGGAAATTCGAGCCAGGATAGGAGAAAAACGATGAAAGGAATTCCGCCGTGTAGAGCAACGGTTGCGAGTGGTTTTCCGCCCATGAGCGTTGCATAAACAGCGCCAGGTCGTTGAAATCGCCTCGAAAATCCTCAATCGAGCGACTGTGCTGGAAGGGTATGTGGGCAGTTTCAGACAATGCAAGCTCCTCAGACTAACAATTTCTCATCTGATTGGAATGTCTTCATCTGATCGGATACGAAATCACACAGCGGACCCACTATGGTCATCTGCTCCGGATCGAGCGCGTCAAAATCAATCTCGCGTCCGCAGTGTTCCTGGATAGCAGTCATCAATTCCATGAGCCCCAACGAGTCAATCAAACCCGATAGCAGCAGGTCGCAGGTGTCGCCGAAATCGTCCGGAAAATCTCTTCCCTGCGCAGCCAGGTTCTCTGACAAATGACTCTGGAGGAAATCTCTCAATCCCTTTGAGCTGTACTCGCTCATAGTCCTTCCTTCAATTGACCTTGCATCGCTGTTCGGTCAAATTTTCCATTCACGTTGCGTGGCAGACGGTCGAAAAAATGAAATCTGCGTGGAACCATATAATCCGGTAGACGAGACGCAACCGATATGCGCAACACGGAGGCGTCCCGAGTTACGCCTTCCAGAAATACGTCCACCCCTTCATAACCGCTGGCCGTCGCGGGCCAGCCGATCGCAACCACACCATCAAGTCCACTCGCGTCACGTACGACGGCTTCGATTTCTCCGAGTTCAACTCGATGCCCCAATATTTTTACCTGACTGTCAATTCGGCCCAAATGGGTGAGCGGGGCGTTTCCTACGGGACGCCGCACAAGGTCTCCGGTTCTATAGAAGATTTCGCTTCTCCCGGGAGGGGTTACGAAGGCTGAGCCCGTCTTGTCAGGATCTTTCCAATACCCCAAGGACATCTGCGGCCCGTTCATCAAGAGTTCGCCTTCCTGTCCGGGCTCACGCTCCCTCAGAGCCTGGTCCACGACCAGAACCTCCATGCCGGGATATGGATATCCGATGGGGACGATGCCCCGCTCGGATTCGGCGGGCGACCGCTGCGGATCCCATCGATACAGCGCGCAAGCGATGGTCAACTCGGTCGGACCATACAGATTTTCGAGCGCAGTGTTCGGCGCCGCTCCCAGCCACGCCGCGACCAACGAAACGGGAAGCGGTTCACCGCAGAACAGACTCCAGCGCAAGGACGGAAACCGTCCCGGTTTCAGTATTCCAAGCCGTTTCATGAAAACCGCGGTCGAGGGCACCGAAAACCAGATGGTCAGACCCATTTCTCCAACAAAGGCTGCTGGCTTGATTAGCGTTTTCTGAGACGGGCAGCAAACACAAGCTCCTGCTTCCCAGGCGACAAACATGTCGAAAACGGAAAGATCAAACGTCATATCAAACATCTGGGACAGACGGTCGGTCTGCGTCACATGGTAACGGTCCACCATGTACTCCAGAAATGCGGCGACATTCCGGTGGGTCACCATGACCCCTTTCGGAATCCCGGTGCTTCCCGATGTGAATAGCAGATAAGCGATCGCTTCAGGATTTACAGATGGTTCCCGCCACAGATTCATTGGGGCAAGATTCCTGGAGCCAATGAAAACGTGCATGGGCCATTGCTTCTGAAGGTGGCCCGTGTCCTCCAGATCCGGCAGGACAATGACAAGTGGTTTTCGAACGGAAGACAGAAGCTGATCCAACTGGGGCAAGGAACCCAAATCAGCAATGATGGACTGGCATTCGGCCCGTTCCAGCATCACTTGCGTTCGCTCGATCGGAAACATCCTTTTCAGGGGAACATAACCATGTCCAGCCAGCAAGGAACCCAGGACTCCAGCAAATGCAACCGGACTGCGGTAAGCAAAAACAGCCGTGAGCGGTGTACTCGAGTCCTCAGTCCGCAATTGAATTGTGGCCGCAATGCGGCAGGCCAACTCGCGCAGCTGGCCGTAACTCAGCGTTTTTCCCTCGACAACTACGGCTGAATGTCCAGGAAACCTCCCCGCCGAGCGCAGAAAGCCAGTCCACAAACCTTGATCCGATCTGTTCGGGACCTTCATCGGATTTGCCAATCCATCGGATATCGAATTCATTGTCATTAGTCGTGGAACCCGTTGTGCGCGACCTTTACATCCACTTCTGCTGCCAGGCTTGAAACATGAGGATCCCCCAAAGTTGGTGTGCCGAGTTCTGTTTTCCATTCAAGTGTCCCATCCATGTTTGGCGAACGGGCTCCGGGTCGAATAGGCCCTGCTGTCGCAGTTTAGTCGGATCGAGAAGTTCTTCGACCCAAGGACGAAGCGGCCCGCGAAGCCACAGTTGCAAGGGCACGTTAAACCCCATCTTAGGACGTTCGAAAAGGCGCGGAGGAACATAGCGGGACAGAATCGAACGAAGAATCCGCTTTCCTTGTCCTTGATGGATTTTGAAGTCCAGGGGCAGTCGCCATGCGAATTCCACAACCCGATAATCCAGGAATGGCACTCGGGCTTCAAGACTCGTGGCCATACTCGCGCGATCGACTTTCGTCAGAATGTCCTCCGGCAAATAATTCACCAGATCCATATACATCATGCGTTCGGTATCATTCATCGCATCGGCCCACAAACTGCGGTCTGTAAAGGCCGTCGAATGCTCGATCGCTTCTGGAACCAAATCCGCTGGATGCTTCCACTGCGAGACGTGGAAGTGGTGCAGGGCCTCTGGTGTGGTCACCTCCAGGAGTTGCTCAATCTTGCGAAAACGTCCGCGGGTCACAACGTTCATCCCCTTGACGCAGCCACCGATCAGAGTACGCACAGGCAACAGCCGTTGGAGAATTTTCCATCGTCGAGTGCCGACCAGGTATTCGCTATAACCACCGAAAAGTTCATCGCCTCCATCTCCGGATAGGCTGACAGTAACCTTCTGGCGAGCCAGCTTCGATACCAGGAAAGTTGGAATCTGGGAGGGATCGGCAAACGGCTCATCGTAGATGCCAGCCATCGATGGGATGATGTCCAGCGCCTCTCCGGAAGACAGACGCAATTGTGTATGCTCGGTTCCTAAATGCTGAGCGATCTGTGCGGCGTGGGTTGCCTCGTCGTGGCTGGCCTCATTAAAACCTATAGTGAACGTTTTGACACTTGCGGTCGCCTGAGCTTGCATCATTGCGACAACTAGTGATGAATCGATACCCCCTGAGAGAAACGCCCCCACAGGTACGTCCGCAAGCATTCGCAGACAAATGGAATCGCGCAACATCGCGTCCAGTTCGTCGGCTGCTTCCCGCAAGTCACCCGTAAAAGGATCCTGAATGCCTCTCTCCGCCATCTTCTTAACACACCAATAAGGTTCCGGGGACACTCTGTGTTGAGGTACCGATACATTGAGGAAGTGTCCCGGCGGCAATTTGTAGATGTTCTGATAAATCGAATGCGGCGCTGGAATATACCCGAGACGGATGAAGAGGGCTAAGCTACTGCGGTCGAGCTTTCGGGTAAATCCAGGGTGGCTGCATAACGCCTTTAGTTCGGAGCCCCACAGGAACGTATTTTGACTCCATCCATAGTACAGCGGCTTCTTCCCCAGGCGATCACGAGCCAACGTCAGAGTCTGTTCCTTTCTGTCCCAAAGTGCGAAACTGAACATCCCGTTTAGCCGACTCAGCGTACGTTTTACACCCCACAGGGCGCATGCATTTACCAGAACCTCAGTATCTGACGTGCTAACAAGGCACTGCCCCTCCTTTTCCAGTTCTCGTCGTATGTCCAGAAAGTTATAAATCTCGCCGTTGAAGGCGATCACATAACCCAGACAATGCGACATCATGGGTTGATGCCCTGCAGGTGAGAGATCTAAAATGGCCAGCCGGCGATGCGCAAGCACAATGCCTGCAGCACAGTCTACCCACAGCCCGCCATCGTCGGGACCTCGATGCCGTAGCGTGTCATTCATGGCGTCGCCCCATTGAGTCAGAGTTTGTTCCGACTCCTCAGGCGCTTTCCAGAAACCAGTGATTCCACACATCGTCAAGGTCCTCAGCGCATGAAAAATGGTGAGAAAGGCTACGATGCTCCCTCACCTGCCGGTAGCGGCAGGCGGCTATCGATAAGTCGAAAAAGGAACGCACCCATGATGAATAAACACATGCCAAAGGCGGTGGGCATGGCAACAGCAAGAAATTTGGTCAGTGAGAATGAAACCGTTGTGATCGTAGCTAACTTTGTCCCTATGGCAAATCCTCCTCCCCCCATGACACAGGTGGCGGCGAGACGAAATGTGAAGCCCCACATCTCACCCCATCCCACAGGTCCGAATCTGCTTTGTAACTTCGATATCATGTAGATTGTATTGCTGAGCGAAGCCAGAGACACGGCTATCGGAACGCCGACTACGCCCAGTAAACGGGCCAGCACGATAGCAAATACGGTATTTACAAAAGTATAGATCATGGTGCTTATGAGGGGAGTTCGCATGTCCAAATTGGCGTAGAAAAGCGTCTGAGTGACACTCACGATCCGGCCTAAAAGAATATCCGGAACCATGAGTCGGATGATAACGCTGGTTAAAACGGCATCAGCCGCTGAGAATTCACCTCTCTTGAAGAGCAACACCACCAGGGGCTCGGCTGTAAGGGCCAGCCAGATGCAGACTGGCAGACCAACCACACTCAAGAGCTGAATGCTCTCCAGGAGAGTTTTCCTCTGAAGCCTCAAATCGTTCGCCGCGGCATGTTTCGCAATCAAAGGCAACGTGACCTGGACCACGCTGCCTAAGAGAATACCTGCAATGGCTTGAACGATCCGTGAGGCATACCGCAGTACTGTGACGCTTCCACTACCCAGAAAAGAACCCAGAACATTCTGTAAGATCATTCCGCTTTCACCCAGAAGGTGCCCAAACAGCGGATAGCGGAATGATCTAATAATTCCCCGCATCCTGGGATCGGTGGGCTTCAGTAACCAATGGTATCGGAAGCCGTGTGTAGAAAGAACCAAAGCTAGAAGCGCAACCTGCACGCAGTTTCCGATAAGCATGCCCGCGGCGACAGCTTGAATTCCAAAATGGCCCCGGCTCACCACAACCACAATGATGGTCACGATGTTGTTTACCAGCTTTCCTGAGCAGGAAATGAGGTACGAGTGCCGGGCATAGAGCACTGACTGCATGATGGACGCAAGTCCTTGACACAATACCAGCCCAAAAAGAATCCCGCTTAGCCACACCGCGAGGGAAATCGTTCTGGATTCTAACCCTGGGATCTGAAGGGGAATGATCAACCCGGACAGAACGATCCCTGCTAACCAGATTCCGGCGAACACCAGAAAGCAGGTCGTGACCACATTTCTGAGCAGCACCCATGCATCGGCGTGTTCATTCCTGTTGAAGTACTCGCTGAACACAGGAATCAAAACCTTTGGACACTGGATAGAGAAGACACCACTGAGCAGCAGTGGCAGCGTCAACGCCGTGAAATACGCATCAGTCTGGTAGCCTACTCCGAAAGCGCTAACAATCAAGGCATCTAGTATCAACCCGCTGACCGCTCCCGCTCCGGAAAGCGTCGCGGTGATGCCAGCATTCCTGAAAAGATAGTTTTTGGAAAGCTTCCTATAAAGATTCATCTAGTCACTGTTATTTCATTCGACAGTCGAATGCCATCCACGTCCCGGCAATGCTGTGGCACCGCGGTAGATGCCTGAACACGCCCTCCTGGGTCACAACGTACACTGATGTTTTACTGCGTTGCGTGGTAGAAAGTCCGCCTTCCGAGGACAGCCCTTATCCCTCCCCACAAGCCACTCGTTTTAACGAGTAGTTCATGCTGGTCCGCGTAGTCTGGTAGGCAGATCCGTCGCAGTCTAAACAGTGGAGTCAGTTCCGAGTTGAACCCTCGATCAAGAGTCAACGCGCACCTATATCCCGCCTTTTCCACAAGGTCCAGCTCACGTTCGGAATATTCGCCGTTTGGGTAGGCAAACGCGTAAACCTCAGTCACCAGACCCTTCTGCAGATCTTCCTTCGACTTCCTTATCTCAGCCTCTGCCCTGGCCGATAAACAACGCGGCAGAATCGGATGGAAAACGGTATGTGACTGAAAATCTACCTTAGTCTTGAGCTCTTCAATTTCGCTAGCGGAGAGCGCCTGCCTTTCATCAAATTCCGTTGTTTCCTCGAAACCCGCCTTACGCAGGATGGCAAGCCGTTCCCCGTCAGGCACGGTCTTAAGCTGTTGAACGATTGCATTAGTCGCCTCGTGCCGAAACCAGAATCTACGACGCGTGTCGATCAGACCACTACAAAGAAAAATCGTAACCGGCACTTTGTGCCTCTCGATAACGGCTTTCAACGCGTAGTTGCTGCGATGTCCGTCATCGAGCGTGATGATCAATGCCTTTGGCGGCAGTTCACTGAACGCTCCCTTCCGCCTTGCTTCGACGTAGACCGATAAAGGCACAATGTTATAGATGCGCTTGAGAACGGTTAAGTGTGCGTCGAAGACATCTACCGATGGAGCGTGATAGACGATGATCGTTACCTTCCTACGCTGAAATACTTCGCGGAGCACAAACGGAAGCAACGTAACTCGCAAAGCCAGGAAGGCCATTTTCCTCGTGGTCGCTGTTCTCATGGGGACCAGGTGTTAGGAAGGCGACCCAGGGAGTTCTCTCTCTGTAGCCGGTGGAGGCACGCCCTGAGGTGTGTCAGTTCTAAGTCAAGTTATATTCTTTTTCTTAAGTAAGAGATGCGCAAATTGAGTCAACAATGGCACCGGACATCTCAGCAACAGGTTTGATTTCAGCGTCTCCAACAAATCTAATATTTTTAGCGCTCTGTTTCTGTTGTAGTAGTGGTGACCGAAGAAACCGGTGTATTCTTCGACACTATAACCAAGATCTGTTAGCCGTATTATGTTGCTTCTGGTCGGACCATAACACCAATCATAATAGGCTCTAAACTTACCATCTTTGCCGTTTCTTACTCTCCAGGGCTGGAAAAAGAGTACAAGTGTCTCCGAAAAGTTCTCAGGTAATAGTAGATTCGTCAAGAATGGCGTCGTGTAGAGTGTGGGAAAGGAATGAAATGCATATCCCCCTTCCCGCAAAAGGTTCAGTACATTTCTGTGAAAGTGAAGCCCACTTGGCACGTGTTCCGCAAGAAACCTGCTATAGACTAAGTCGTATTCTTCATCTAGAGACAGATCTGGATCGGTAATATCAGCTTGAATCTTCTTATATTTGTCTGGAGCTTTTCTAAGCTCCTCTAAAGAGATGTCGAGTACAGTGTACTGCAACCCATAGTCCGCTATTTCATCTAGAGAGAGTAGTGGATTTGCTCCACCCCCAACTTCCAATACTTTCTTGATATCTGGCTTTCTAACTAATTCCCTCAACTCGATATTGAATTTTCGCCATTCATTGAATGTTTGCCGTGATGATACGTCAGACAAAAAATATTCGACTTTCATCGCTAGATTACTCGCACTGTCCGTGCAGATGTCCTCCACAGGGCTAACGCCTGCGCTTCACTCTCGTTGTCGACCGCGGAGGACATCCTCATATACGCCGATCACCTTCTGGAGGGTGTCTGCCTGGTCGTACCTCACCATTGCCGCCCGCCCTTCGAACCTACCGCTTCGCGATAGGCCAGCAACCTCTCTCAGATTGCGTGCGATTTCGCTGACTTCCTGTTTACAGATCCGAGTTCCTTCAACTCCTCTCAGGATCTCCTTAACGTCGCCGACGTCCGTGGCTACGACAGGAAGATTGCACGCAAGGGCTTCTTTAACAGAGGTCGGGGAGCCTTCCCGATCCGAGCATAGAATCATTGCGTCGGCGGCACTGTAGTACCATGGCATTTCACGGTTCTCCACGCTACATGCCGTAACCAGCACAGCATCTACGCCCGCTTGTACAACTTGCTCGACCGCCGCTTTTGCCAGATCGTATCTCTTGACAGGACGCGTCCGATCAAACGGGAACAGGATCAGATATTTGTCTTTCGGCCATCCAAGTCGGGATCGTGCTTCGTCACGATCATAGGGCCTGAATACATTCAGGTCGACGCCGCACGGAATCACAACTCCGGGGACCCGTTTGCGCATCTCTTCTGAAACGACTATGACCGTGTCCGCAAGGCGCCAGATTACGCGGCTGACGAGACTTTGAAGGCCAGTTCCCAGTACATCGCTCCCGTGCATCGTTATTACCAGCGGTGGTTGCAGGCGAAACCATGCAGGAAACACCGATAAACCATAATGCGCATGCACAATGTCGTAATTCACCCTATTCGTCTTTTGCAAAACCTCAACGGCGCCTTTCAGATAGTTCAGTTTGGACCGGAACCCGAGGATATTGACGACATCGACGGTATGACCGAGCTGACGCAACTGCTGTTCCTGTTGCCACACGAAAGCTCCATACGCTGGCCTCTCAGGACTGGGATACATGTTCGTAACAAACAGGATTCTCACGGCTGTGCTCTGCCTTCGCGCAGGTCATCACGAACAGCGACTCCCTTTGAATTAGCTATCGCAAGCTTATAAAGCCCTATCGTCTCTTCGACCATCCTCGTGATCGAAAAATCGCGTCTCAGCCTTGCTTCTCCTGTCTCTCCCATACGTCTGGCAATGGTGGGATTGTCGAGCAGGTATTCAATTGTCGCAGCAACAGCGTCCGAGTTTCCTGGCGGCACGAGAAACCCCGTCTCACCATCCACAACTAACTCCCTTGTGCCTCCTCCATCCGTCGCGACCACCGGCCTATTCAAGGCCATGTACTCCATAATGCTGTTCGAGAAACCTTCGACAAAAGTACACAGCACGCCAATGTCGAAGGTTTCCACAATTTCCTCAACATTCTTTTTCTTACCAAGAAACTTGATTGTCTCCACACCGGAGGCCTCACGCCGGCTTGCCTCCAGGGTTTCCCCATCTCCGACCATGACAAACACGACGTCCTTGCGTCTTCGGCTTATCTTTCGTGCTGCCTGAATGAACGTAGAATAGTCTTTGAAACGGTTGAACTCGGCGACCATCCCCACGGTTCTTATTTTGGTATCTCGAACGTGCCGGCGCCCACCGCCATTGCTGGTCAGGCCTTCGAGACGGTAAAAGTCAAATCCGTTGTAGATGACAACATTCTTACTTTCTGTTTCCGAAAAGCTTCGGCTTCGCAGCCCTGCATATGAGTTCGCTACTCTGTAGTCGGATACCTTTAAGAGCAGCCTCTCCAAAGTCCAGCGGAAACCGGCTCCGGCAAAAGCATTCCTGATCGACCCGTTGATTAACGGAAGGTGCATGAATCTGGCTACCGGCAAAGCGTAAAAGGATGACATCAGCCCGTTGGTGTGGATGATGTCCGGCTGGTAATGTTTTATGATTCTGTACAGCTTGTGAAAGATTCTTACGTCCCAGCGCGACCGGCGGGGGACAAATTCCACAGATATTCCCGCACTCGTGAGTTCATGTAGGTAGAAATCATCGGTCTCCAGGCAAATTACAAGGCAGTCGAGTCCTGGCCTGGAAGCTAAGCCCTTGATCAGTTCGACGGCTTGTCTTTCCTTCCCGCCTATCCCGAGCGCCTCAATGCAAATCAGAACTCGCAAGAACCCTCCTGTCTGCTATTCGCTCGACAAAACGGACGTAGGCGTGTTTCTGTACGGGCCAGTTGTAGACAGAATTGAATCCGTCAGAATTGACGGCAAGTTGGTTTCGTCTGTCTTCATCGTTATACAGACGGCATATATGACGGGCGAGATCCTCTACGTCTTCAGACTGAAAAAACTCTACGGCATCCTCGCCGAAATACCGCGAGATCACTTCAGTTCGAGCAACGATCGCGGGAATTCCACACGCGACATATTCCAAGAGCTTCGTCGGAAGAATGCCATCCGTGAAGATGTCACGTCTGTAGGGAACAACACCGACATGAACCGATCGAATGAGTTCTGAAAGAGCGGCAGCAGACAGAAAGTCTGTAGTCAGCTCTACGTGTCTCTCCAAATCAAGATCAATGGTCAGTTGGCGCACTTTGTCCATGTATTCGCCATGCCCGTGTATCCGCACAGAAATATCCGGTATTTCTTTTCTAGCCAGTTGCACTGCTCTTAAGAGAAGGTCGACGCCGTACCTGGGTGTTATTGTGCCGTGATAAATCAGACGGAACGCGTGGCTTTCGCCGGAAAGTCCCCGCCTGCCATTGGATGGGACTGCCCGCTCGAAATGCTGAGGATCTGCCAGGTTCATTACAACAACACATTTGTCTCGGGGGACTCCTCGTTTGACGAGTGTCTCCTTCCACAGATCAGTTACAGTGATGACGTGGTGGGCGAATCGACAGGACAAGAATTCCTGCAATTGAACCAGGCGCACGGGCAGACTGTTTAAGGATGTTTGGAATCTGGAGCAATAGAATTCCGGCATGAGATCATGGATATCCAGAATGATCCGACTGCCGGTCAAACGCGGGATAATCGCCGAGAAGACCAGGAAATCCGGCAAATTGTGAACCTGAACGACATCGAACCGTCTCTGGATGTGAAGGCGCGTCACTTTCAGAAATGCGAGGAACGCGAATGCCACATAATCAAAGAGCTGTGAGAACAGACGCAGCCGTTTCTCTCCTAGAGCAAGGCGATGAATGGTCACTCTTCCGCCAGATTCATGCTTTGGTTCGGATCCCTGGCGCCGGCAAATAACATCAACTGAATGGCCTTGATCCACCAGCGCTTCCGCTTCTCGCCGAACCCGAGGTTCCCAAAAGGGATAATAATTTTGAACGATCATGCAGTGGCGGAGCTGCTTTGAGCGCAACGTCTTATTCATTTTGCGGTTGACCTCTTAAGTGTGAGCAAGAACGACCGTTGTGGCAGGCTTTTTCTAAATGCTAAACACGCTTCCGCGCTGAGCGCCCTTCGGTGCAACAACCCGTTGGGTACCTCTCCAACCTCGGGCACTCATCGACGCGAGGCAACCGGAGTGGATGCTGCTGACAATTCCTACGAACCAAAAGGCACTAACATTAACAATTGCTACGGACCTAAGATCATTCGTCAGACCTAATAGGAAAAACGAGATAACGGCGCACAGCCCGACAACTACAAATCTTCTTTCAAATTCCCATCGATCTTCCCTCAGGTGCCGATAAGCGGTAATACAGACCATCACTGAACACGCGAGGATCGCAACAAATGTCGTGAATCCGATGATTCCAAGTTCGGCAAGAATTCCCATAATAGTGCTGTGATTGCCGTCATTCCAGGTGGTTAGTGCGGTTTCCTCATCAAAATAGTTGGACCATTCCGAGCGGAATCTACCGTAGCCTATGCCAAAGACCGGATTCTTTTTGAACATAGCCCATGTGATCTCATAATTGTCGATGCGGTTGTCAACCGTGTGTTGCCGCCTGGCAAAGAGCGTGTTCTCGTAGGGTGAGAACTTGCCTCCGATTCCGGACAAAAACCCAATCAGAGTGGCGCATCCGACAATTACGGCAGTTCGACGCATGGTCGTACGTAGACTGAGCAGAATAGCGGTGACGGCCGCGAGCCCCAGCCATATCATTCGTGTCTCGGTGAAGTAGATTGCCGGCACAACGAAAAGGGTCAGGAGAATCGTAAGCGCACGTTTACGCCCTGTTAGAGAGGAGGAAAGACAGGTAAACACCAGGAATGACACTAACAGCATTCCGCCATTACCAATGGTATCTAAGAACGGGCCTCTGCTTCGCCCAAACTGTATACCTACTGTGGGGTCTAGAATGTATTTCGGAAATACCAGGCTAGTCGCTTCATAGTGTTCACACACAGACGTGAAACTCAAATAGACTCCAAGAGCAGCTAAGAAGAGGAGGATTTCTTTGAGCATTGCTCTCGTGTATTGAAGTCGTCGCGCAACGAAATAACTAACGGTCGGCAGAAACGACAGACTGAATAGAGTTGTCAGCCATCGGAACTTATCGTTGCCAGCATCAGCTCCCGAAACCAGCCAGGACACCGTGCCAACCAATGCGAACAACAGCAGGAACGGCTCGAGCATCACTGCCGCCATTGTTCCAGATCCTGGGCGAGCTCTCGTGTGAGCTGTTCGTCTGGCATAGGCGAGCAGTAGCAGGCCGACTGCTAGTCTATCCGGGGTCATGGTGATACCGAGGTTCCACTGCAACATCGGGACCGGTTGGTATTGAAAACACAGCAAGAACACCCAGACGCAAAATAATCTCACCATGGTTGCGTCGTTGCTCGACACCTGATTTTGAACAGGCGGTCGCTTGGGGCCCCAACCAGGACGCGCCGGCTCGGTTCGGTCAGGCGTCCCGAGAAGTGTTCTCATGACAGACGCCATTCTTTTCTATTGGCGAGTAAGTTTGTCAAAATGTGAGCTGAAGCATCTTCGCGTTCGTTGGAACATTAACCATCAGTCGCAGTGAACCGTCGTCAGACACAGAACGTACAATTGAGGGCTTCCTCTCATCATTGATCAGTTCGAGCCATGCCGACCTCGGTTCGGAAGGAGCGGGTATGAGGAGGCTGACCTCTGGTGTTCCGTATTTGGTAGTATCCAATGAACTTCGCAAACATAGCGTAAACACGTTCTTAACCCGTTCGGTTCTTAGCTGTAATTGCTCCCGGGCCTCGCAGTAGGCAGCGAGATCCCGCATCGTGGTGACCCACAAGCAGCCGCCCCGCCGTTCGGAGTCGATGTAATGCAGGATGTCTCGCAACTGCGTGTCAAACACTGCTGTCGGGTCGGAAGGATGAAACCAGAGCGAATAAACCGCATGGCGCTCCATGGCTTTCTGGATGAAAATCTTCACCTTTTGCAAGTAGTCGTAGTGTCTCGCGATACGCAGGTTCATGCTTTCGTAGATTTTGTACACTCCGGCCGAGGTCCGTTCGGGGTAGGACAGTCTAATCTCTTTATCCCTTTCCCTGTGTCGAACTGCCACAATACCGGCACTTGCCAGTAAGGACAGATAGGAATATTCCGCGCGGTTGCGTGGAAATACGAGCGACCTCGGCCGTATTCCGAAGGGTTGCATTGCGTAAATGCAGCTCTCCAATTCTCGGCAAACCACCTCGGGAGTGGAGTACCGCGCTGTAAAATCGATATGACTAAACGAGTGAGTCCCAACTTCGTGAGGGGTCTTGCACTCCATGATCTGCTGGATCAGATCGGGGGCATACCACAGCGGGTCCGTCCGCACGTTCGAACAGGGATCGTGGAAATACCAATCGCCGCTCCAGCTGCCATCACTTAGCGGCCGGGGCATGCTCGGGTGGGCAAGGCCTGAGCTCGACCGTGTGCAACTCTCTAGGAAGAGATGACCGACGGTCGCCCAAGTGATCGGTATCGAGTAATGCTCTAACAGTCCCAGGATAAGAGGAACATTGTGTCGTTCTCTTTCTCCTATCAACTCGGCGGCTTTTCGCCCATGTGATCGCCATGCCCAACTCATCTCAAAATCGGCAGAGATGCAAATCGCAGCGGCAGCGTTGTTCTTGAATGATGCTACCTCGACGCCGGACAACAACTTCTTCGGGGGAGAGCTTCCTTGGGCAAAGTTTCCCATCATCGAAAAGATAGTTTCCAGGACGGCCGTGTTCTTTAATTTCATCACCAGCAAATCCCCTGATAATGTCCGTTCCGGCTGCCAGGACTGGCTATGCGTACGAGATCGATGACAGGTTTGCCGCACAGGAGCTTGTCGAAAGAAGGTTCCGGGGACCGATAAGACTTCGCAATGAGTACGATCTCCGACTTTTCAATAACACACTCCAGCGACCGGTCCATTAGCGACGAGATGTGAGGTATTACGGACTCAATGTATCGCTTGTTGGAACCCACCAGGCGCGCCACAAAAACCTCTTCGTCATATACTTTGACGTGGTAACCCTTTCCAATAAGCCGCTCGATTAACTCGACTACCGGACTATCGCGTAGGTCGTCAGTGCCTGGTTTGAAGCTCAGACCCAGAACACCAATTTTCTTTTTTTCCGCCTTGACGATCAGTTTATAGGCAACGTCAATCTGGTTTCTGTTGCTCTCCATGATCGAGCTCAGCAGAGGAGTGTCGACATCCAGTTGCCTTGCCTTGTATGTCAGGGCCCTCAAATCCTTCGGCAGGCATGAGCCGCCGAAAGCGAAGCCCGGTTTCATATAGTAAGGAGAGATGTTCAGTTTGGTATCCAGGCAGACAAGCCGCATGACTTCATGACTGTCGATACCGAGGGTCTTACAAATGTTGCCGATTTCGTTGGAAAAAGACACCTTCACGGCATGAAAGCTGTTGCAGGCGTACTTGAGCATCTCAGCTACCCTTATTTCAGTTCGGTACAGCGGCGCCCGGAGGTTCTGATAGATTGCTGCTACTTTGTCGCCGCTGGCCGAATCCAACTCTCCTATCAACGTAAATGGCGGATTGAAAAAGTCCTCGACGGAAGATCCTTCTCTCATAAATTCCGGATTCATGCACACGCCGAAATCGACGCCGGCTTTCTTTCCTGACTGCGCTTCTAATAAAGGTATGATGCGCTTCTCAACTGTTCCCGGCAGAACCGTGCTGCGAACATTGACGACATGATAGGAGGCTAAGCGGCCGAGATACCCACCGATTTGGGCTGCTACGTGATCGATATGGCTGAGGTCCAGGCTTCCGTTCTCGCAGCTAGGCGTACCCACACAGATAATCGAGACGTCAGCCGTCTGTGGTGGACATGTAGATGCCCGCAGCCGGTCCGCTGCGACCGTCCTCTCCACCAGGTTACCGAGGCCCGGCTCTACTATGGGACAACGACCTTCGTTGATCAGGGCCACCTTTGATGGATCGATATCAATCCCAGTCACCTCGTGGCCAGATTCCGCTAAGCACGCGGCCGATACACAACCAACGTAGCCCAAACCAAAAATGTTAACTTTCATAGGATTCAAGCGAAATTAGGATTCCAAGCAGGTTCGGAAGTTTGTTCTAAACTGGGCCGCGCGGGCAGGCTACCGCCATTTTGCCTCTTCATAGCAACAGGTGAGGGCAGGCTACCGCCATTTTCTCTCTCCAACCAAAAATGAGAGAACCATACCGAACGTCGAGAGCTGCTAGACCCGATAAGAAACATCTGAGTCTTGAGTAAACCGGCGCCTATTTGTAATCGTCATGGCCTCTATCGAGAGTCAGGCGCCACCATGACTGAATCGCTCAAGGTCTCTATGCAGACATCACGCCTGAAGCAGGCGATAAGAACCGTTGTGGCAGTACCGTTTTGATTGGCCTTATCCACGCCTGATCGATCTCGACAGAAACAGAACGCATCAGTATCTCGACTGATATGATCAAGCGAGACTTACCTCTCAGATCGGTGACCAGACCGGTTAAGCCACAAAGCGAACCACATTCAACTCGAACAGACTGCCCTACGCTCACGTACGGACAGGGCTCATAAGCCGCGTCCGATTTGACAAGAGTGCGGATCGCTACGATCTCCGATTCGCGGATAGGCTCAGGAATTCTGCCGATGCCGACAATGTGAGCCACACCAGGTGTGATCAGGATTGGAAGTCTCACTCGGACATCGAGCCGGCAAAACAGATAGCCGGGAAACAGCGGCAACTCCAGTGTCTTGAATTGATGCGACCAGCGCTGTCTGCTCTTGTAGGTCGGAAGAAACAATTCATAGCCTTTGCTCCGCAGTTTTGACTCAACCAACCATTCGGAACGCGATCTAACCTTCAATGCGTACCACGACTCTTCCGCCATCGTTCGTTTCCTTTTCTCAGACATCCCATGCTGGCTTCCAAGCCCTGGCATTGGATGGGTCATTTCATTTCTCCCTCACTGTGCCTGATATGTCCTGCCGTTTTGGACACAGCATCCAGGATCTCCGCGACTATCGCAGGCACGGTCTTCAGAAGGACACCGACGTCCAGCCAGAACGAGCACTGCCGCGAATACGCGATATCGAAACGGATCATCTCCTTGAATGTTGTCTTGTTCTTCCCGCTGACCTGCCAGAGTCCCGTCATACCGGGAAGCGTGTCGAACCGCTTGGTTTGCCACAATCTGTATTCCTGCGCTTCGTATGGAATACATGGACGAGGCCCCACCAGACTCATCTCGCCGCGAAGTACGTTGATCAGTTGCGGCAGCTCATCCAGGTAACTTCGGCGCATAATGTTGCCGAACGGAACAATTCGAGGATCACGAAGCGCATCCAACTTCGTCATCGAACTATCCATTGTGATCAGACTGCTCAGATGGTTTTGATGCAGAGTACTGTCTGCGTCAACGTGCATCGTGCGGAATTTCCACATCCTGAAGAGTTTTCCATTACGTCCAACTCTCTCCTGCTTATAGAAGACGGGGCCTGGAGATGCGACCTTGATTACAATGGCGGCCAGCAGAAATATCGGAGACAGGAATATAAGGGCGATCAGTGAACCGACAATATCGACCGCTCGCTTCCATGTCGGAACGCGACGCGTAAAAAGGCCGCCGCGTCTTCCGCGACCTAAAGTAGAACCTTCCTCAGGACTGGCAAGGCCTCGCGTGCCGGCTTTGTCCGACCCCGCTGTCTTCCCATCACCTTCATCCGGAAACCACTTGCTGGGGTACGTGTAGATCGTGCAACTCCCTGCCGAGGGCCCTATCTTCGGGCAGAGGTCTGCAGCGAGTGTTTTGGCGCCGGTGGCCGAGGTGTAGGGCAAGAGCACACCGAGACGCTGCTGATCGAACCACCCGATTTCGTCGTTTTGGCGGATTCTCCGAGTCAGCACACGCGCGAATTCGCGAACTCCCGCAGGATTACCCGCAAATCCTCCGTCAAAGACCAGGAGCGAAAACCCGTGCTCGTTGCGATCCGATCCCGCCCTCTCGCGCGCGAGAGCTTTGCGAAACTCTTCGCGAGATCGAACGCCGTCCACAGTTCGAGTTAGTCTGTCGCGGACAAGCAAACCAAGCTGATTACGGAACAGCACGAATGACACGTTCACCTTTCCAGAGTTTGTTCACAAACATGCCAATCAGTCCCCGCACCATAACGAATAATGCGGGCGGGGTTGCCGGCTACGATGGCGTTAGCGGGCACGTCTTTTGTCACGACACTGCCGGCCCCCACCATCGCGTTTTCACCAATAGTGACGTTGCACAAGATGACGCTGCCGCTTCCGATGGACGCTCCACGTTTAACAATGGTCTGTTGAACAACCCAGTCTTTCTCTGTTTGAAGTTGACCCTCAGGATTCGCCGCTCTGGGGTAACGGTCATTGATAAAGACCACCTGGTGCCCGACAAACACGCGGTCTTCGATGATCACGCCTTCGCAGATGAACGTGTGGCTCGAGATTTTGCAGTCCATTCCTATCCTGGCTCCCTTTTGTATCTCGACGAACGCTCCAATCTTCGTGCGGCTTCCAATCTCGCAACCGTAGAGATTGACGAAGTTGTAGATCTTCACGTCTTCGCCGAGCTTTACATCGTCAGCTATGCTCTGGCAGAAACAACTTTGTTGTCTGGTCTCCATATGCGTGGACTCTTCCGTTCGTTTTTCATGGACCGCTCCGCTGCTTCCAGCAGTTCCACAACGCGAAGTCCGGCGTAACCGTCCGTGATTGGTTTTTCGCCCGTCTTGATACAGTGGACGAAATGCTTGCAGGCAGTCTCCAAGGCCTCGGTCTGGTCTACTTTCGGGATCAGTAGGTCCCCCATCCGGTACTGCACCAGTACCTTGTAGCGATCCTGGTCCTCGCGGAGTTCGATGCCTTTGTCAAAAATCTTTACCTGATTGTCTGAATCAAGATGGTCGTACACCACCATCTTGCGGCTGCCCCCGATTAGCGTCCGGCGCAGTTTTACCGGTGAGAGCCAGTTCAAATGAAAGTGAGCAATCACGCTGTCTTCGAGCTCCACTGTGACGTACGCGATGCTTTCCCGCCTCCATCCGTTCCATCTAACGGGAGAACTTCCTGAAGCAGTAACCCGCACTGGCTGCTTATCCAGCAGATACGTCAGCAGTGAAAAATCGTGAGGGGCCAGATCCCAAAGCACGTTCACATCCGACTGAAATAAACCCAGGTTGAGCCGGACGGAGTCGCAGTAATAGATCTCTCCCAGATCTCCGGACTCGATGATTTCCCGCAGTTTCCTTACAGCGCCTGAATAAATGAACGTATGATCGACCATCAACACTTTGGACTTCCGCTCCGCCAGACGAATTAGTTCCTCGGCTTGGGCGACAGTCTTTGTGATGGGTTTTTCAATCAGGACGTGTTTACCACGATCCAGACAAGCCCTCGCCAATTCGAAATGGGTGGAAATTGGAGTTGCTATCACGATGGCGTCGATCGAGTCTGATTCCATCAGCTCGCTCGCGACGGTAGTCGCCTTCATGTCTGAATTGAGGTATCTGACTGCTTCCAACCTGTCGGGCCTTTGGTCTGCGATTGCCACCACACGGCAATCCTTGACCTTGGTGAGATTCCGGATCAAATTGGGGCCCCAATATCCACAACCGATTACACCTATATTGATCATGTGCTCCTTACCTCGCGAATATTAGCCCTCACACCTGCACCTGCATGTAATCGGTTAGTAAGTCCGCGATGTATTGCATTTGATTTCTTTTCATTTCCGGGTACATTGGCAAAGACAGGATTTGTTCTGCATATTTTTCGGCAACCGGACAGCCACCTGCGTTGAAGCTGGCAAAGGCCGGAGTACGGTGAATAGGCGTGGGGTAATGAATTCCGGTTTGGACGCCATAATTCTTTAAGTACTCTTGCAGGCCGTTCCGGCTGCCCTTTTCAATCCGAACCACATAGAGGTGATAGACACTGTTGACGCCGTCCGGCACGAAGGGAGTCACGATCCCGGTGATATGCGACAGGAGTTCAATGTAAGTCTGGGCGTGACGACGCCGCATCTCGTTGCGGCGCTCCAAATGCTGGAGCTTGATCTGCAATACTGCAGCTTGCAGGCTGTCGAGACGGCTATTGTAGCCAATAACACCATGCTCGTATTTCCTGGGCGACCCATGGTCGCGCAGCATCCTTACTGCATCCGCGACTTTGAGATCATTAGTAACGACCGCACCTCCGTCGCCGCACGCCCCTAGGTTCTTGGCAGGATAGAAGCTGAAGCACGCAGCATCCCCCATGGATCCTGCTCTTCGACCGTGGTAGCGAGCGCCGTGGGCCTGCGCCGCGTCTTCGATCACAATGAGGCCGTGTCGCCTGGCGATCTCCAGGACCGGATACATATCTGCCGGCTGGCCGTACAGGTGGACAGGTATGATCGCTTTGGTTCGCGCTGTAATGCAGTCTTCGATACGATGGACATCGATGTTGTAGGTCTTAGGATCAATGTCCACAAAAACAGGTGTTGCGCCGACATGTACAATCGCCTCCGCCGTAGCGACGAAGCTGTTGGCAGCAGTGATGACCTCGTGGCCATTACCGACGCCTAATGCTCGAAGCGCCAGGACAAGAGCGTCGGAACCATTGCCGACACCGACAGCGCACTTGACTTCGCAGAACTCTGCAAACGCTCTTTCAAACCTTTCGACGCCACTTCCTCCCACGAAAGCACCGCTGTCCAGTGCCTCATCCCAAACCCTCCGCAGCTCTTCGCGAAGGGCCCGATGTTCGTCCTTTAATTCCATGAACGGCACTGTCATCGGTAATCGATCGTGGAGTCTTTCCCCAATTTGTTTCGTCACCAGCTTCTCTTCCTTCCCCTCGAAGTTAATATCCCGCGGATTCTCTCTAACTCCGCTAGTCGACAGATCCTCTCATGGCCGAATGCCCCGAGTAAGCGGCGGTCACGAGCTTGTGCAAGTCGGGCCTACCAATGAGTCCTAAAATCCTTTCGGGGCGCACGGAAAGGCCCACCGCCAGTCTCAGGGCGCTTTCAAGACTCAAATTGGTGTTTATGGAGTGCTGTATCTTTGACAGCATCCCCTGGTCGAATTTGTTCAAGCGACAGAACTCCGACTGGCGCATTTCGATTTCAGCCAGTCGCTCGGTCACAAAACGAGCAAGGGGCGTCGCTTCATTTGGTCGTGTTTTGATTCTGCTCATGGTCACCGCGTCAGGGTGACAAACGTTAGAAACTGAGTGAATCCTGCAATAGCAGCAATGTTTGTGATCTTTTTTCTCGTATTGCTGTGCACGATCAGAGTGTCACCGGCCCTCAGCGTCAGGTTTTCGTCGGGATCCGCTTTGCCTTCGAGAATACGTTTCAGATTGACAGTCACTGTGCGTAACCGGCCGTCGCTTGTCTGGCGGAGTAGGGTTATTTCAGACTTCTTACCGGAGTCGGTCACGCCTCCGGAAGCCGTGAGGGCGTCAAGGACCGTCATGGGTTCCGTCATCACGACGATGCCCGGCCTTACGACTTCGCCGACAACGCCGACCTTTGCGCTCTGCGCCGTTAGCAGCGCCACGCTGATCTTCGGATTGATAAGGTATTCGCTGAAATCCGAGGTCAGTTTTCGCGCGAGTTGATCGACGGTGAATCCGGCGATGCCCATGTCGCCGACAAGCGGGTGGTAGATCTGTCCGACGGGGGAAATCTTCACCTTTTCCAATGAGTAATCCGGCTGCCCAACAACGCGAATCGCGATTTCATCCGCAGGTCCCAACCGATAACTGTCGTAGAAATCCCGGTAGATCTTGTCGAAATACTGCGAAGGCTTATCCAGTGTCAACGGTGGGGTCTGGCTGGATTGCGGAAACAGTGGCACCGCTGGAATAATGCCGGCCAGGCACAGCAGAAGACCCATGCTTCTAATAGCTGACCACTTGTGTCTCATGCTTTCCAGTCTCCCGAACAAATTCAGTAAACAGACTCTTCGTAACATCGTGATACGGGCCCTACTCCTCAATCGATGATGGAAGAACGCGGTTCAGCACGACACCAAGCAGATCCTTTTTCCTGAACATAGCCAGCGCTTCAGCCATTTGAGCCGGAGTGGTCACACCCGGGCGAATCACCAACAACATTCTGTCAACCATACGCAGCAGCAGTTGCGCATCACTACTGGCCAGCAGCGGGGGCGAATCGAACAATATGAAGTCGTAGTCGTCCGCGATCATTTGCAGGTTTGCCAGGAACACAGGCGAGCCCAATATCTCCACCGAGTTCTCTACACGCGAACGGGTTGCCACTAAATCGAAGTTGCAAGGCAGAATCCTGCGTGCGATCTCGCTCACTGTCAGACCGCGCGAAAGCCCCTCCGGAAGTCCGGTCTTCACATCTACTCCGAGTAACCGCAGTATTGAAGGACGAAGGAGATCCGTGTCTAAAACCAGCACCCGGCGCTTCGTAGAAGCAAGGGCCCCAGCCAGATTGAGTGTTACCGAGGTGCGGCCGTCACCATGTCTAGCGGAGGCAATGAGCAAACGTTTCGATGACCGCCTCGTATTTAATGAAATCAGCGTGGCCGCAAGCCTCAAGTACTGCTGGGTTGCAAACGGGTATGAGTGGTGCAGAGTCACCAGATGGGGATCGACCCGGGCCAGGTCGACTGTGACGGCAGGCGTCAGTTCGGCCAGCGAGCGCTGGCCCAAGGGGGTCACGTCCAATTTTCCGCGTTCCAATTCCGCACCGGAAGTTCTTTCAAGCGAATGATCCAAATGTTTCATCGCCGCGACCTCAGCACGCTAGAAGGGTAGAACCTTCTTCAGCAGATCAAAGTGCTTCAGGGCCAGGATGGTGGCAGGCGCTGCCGATACCAGCAGCACCAAGCAAAACGCCCGAACAAGCATGAGCCGCCGCTTTAGGCTTCGCTCCACCGGAGTCAGCGTCTCTGGAATGGTCCCCAGAAGCGGCATTCCCAGGAAATACGCCACATCGACGTGGTCCTGGACCAGGAAGAGCTGACGTACTTCAACGATGCCTACCATCAGCAGAGCCGTTCCGAGGGCGAAAGCCAGGGCGAGTCCTCCGAGCACGAGCCGCTTTGGCCCAGCCGGTTCCTGTGGGAGATTTGCCGGATCGGAAATCCGAAACAGCGCCGGTCCCCCATCATCCAGCGCGCCAGCCTTTCGCATCAGGTCGCGCTGCCCCAGCAGCGAGTGGTAGTTACTGATTAGGCGATCGTAATCGCCTCTGGTTTCGGTTTCCCGCACGCCCTGATCAGCCTTGGGAAGATTCTTAGGAAGATTCTTCAGAGCTGCTTCTTTGCGTCCTTTTTCGCGCCCCGTGATTTCAAGCTCACTTTGCAATCGGATGAGATCGCGTTCGAGAGCGAGCAGTTCACGAATAGCTGGCGCGGCTGCCGCGCCCCCGGACTGGTTTTTGGCTTCGAGCGCAGCAAGTTGACGATTGATCTCGAGGAGCTGTGTCCTGGCCTGGATTACCTTGACATTCTTGTCCGTGTACTGAGACGCGTATTCCAGGAGCTGCGCCTCAAGTTCGGTCTTGCGCACCAGTAGCGCCCCGTACGCGGCATCTTGCGGACCTGGCGCGGACTGCGCAGATTCGACGATTCCGCGCTGGGCTAGAATCTGCCTCTTCTGCTCGGCAATCTGTTGCTCCTGCGTGTATTGCTTGTCGTTGAGTTCGTCAATTGATGCTGTGAGAGCCGCGCGCGCTGTATTGGTATCCGTTGCCGTACCGGGCGAGGCGGAAGCTGCGCTGGGGAGACCAATTTTCGCGAGCTGATCTTCTATTTCTGCGATCTGTGAATCCAGCCAACCGGCCTCGGCTGTCGCCCGTTTTCGGATCTCTTCGTTCGTCTGATCGAATGCGGAAACGACGTCCGTCACGACTGCCTGAGCGAGCCTGGGATCCTTATGGCGATAGCTGACGGTGAGAACCGTCAGTTTGGTTTCGATCTTGATCTCTTCGCGAAGCCGATTAATGGCCGCGTCCGTACTTTCGTCTGCACCTCTGAGGTGATGGCGGTCGACAATGAACTCCAAAGTCCCCGTGCTGGTGGCCCGCTGCCGGGCAGCGGCGATGTGCGCGTTCATCGCAGCCTCGTTCATCGATTCCCGCTCCGAGATGATCAGAACGGCCCGCGACTCGTAGGTGCTTGGAATCTCTGAAACGATCTGCAATGTTGCGAGCAACATTCCAGCGGTCCATAAGAAAATGAGTACCTTCCTTCGACTAAGAATGGCCAGATACTCCGTCAAGCTGCGCGGCCTGAAATATTCCACCAGTCACCTCTGCTGCACCTGAATAGACCCAGCATGCTCGGAAGCTGATTTCTTTCGCAGAGCTCTCGCAAATTCACAGAACACGTCGTCGCCGGAACTCGACAGCCAGGCCCCAGGTACCATCAGGTTGTCGTTCCGAGCGCAGCACTGTCCCACGAGCGGCCAACCGGAGCGCCAGGACTCGCGGATCTATAACGGTTGAAAGACGAGCAGCAACCATTACGTCCGACCCCTCCCTAACCTTCCGCGTCAACCGTAGGTACGCGCCCCCGTCGCTAAGGTTGTCAAGCACCGTGTCCTCCCTGATTGTGCGGCCACTAACATCTATGCTCCTTACTCTTGCTGGGAAAGACACCTTGACTCGGGGACTAAACCGGCGTTCCCGCACGGGCATTCACATAAGCGACAGCCATGTCTGCACATCTCGAATTACAGCGGTCCTTCCTGAACGCCTTTGTTGAGTTCGTTCCTTAAAGTGAACTGAACTTCCGAACCAGAGTGAAAATATCGCCGGGAATGTTAGTACGCGGTTCGTCACCGCACATCGGCTGATCCGCCCTTTTTTATGGGGACAGATGTCGCTTTCGGAGCCGCAAAGAAATGGGCGCAATGTCGGGTCTGTTTGGAGGCTAGCTGCCAGTTCTCCGATTGGAGGATAGGACAATTGTCTTGGTGGAGGAAAGCTTTGATATACCCGGTTGGCCAGCCAGGTCCGGCATCTTCGCAAGGCCATGTTTGTAGGAATAAATCATCAAATCGAGCCGGTCACTGACTTCAAGTTTGTCGAAGATGGAGGTCAGGTAGTGCCGAACGGTCTTCTCAGAAATGAACAACCGCTCTCCTATCTGTTTGTTCCTTCTCCCTTCGCCAAGCAGTGCGATGACTTCAAGTTCGCGCTCAGTCAAGCTTGCGATCTTAACGGCCTCGGGATCCGTCTTCCGTTTCGAAGGCTGCACAAACTCAGTCATAACGGTAGCCACCATCGAACGGTTAAGCCAAACCTCGCCCGCATGGACTTTCCGGATGGCTTTGAAAAGCGTACTCACGACTTCCACTTTCAGCACGACTCCCATGGCACCGAGGCGTACGGCACGAAGGTGAAGTTCAGGATCAGGCAATGCGGTGACAACAACGACACGCGACGACACTCCTACCCGCAGCAAATCGGTGAGAAAATCCAAACTGACCTCATTGCCGAGATCAAGATCGAGAAGGATGATGTCCGGCCGCAGACGCGCCACATCAAGAGCTGATGTTCGATTGACTGCTTGTCCCACCACTGATAGACCTGGCTCGTTTTCAATCAGTAACCGCATGCCTGAGAGAAAAAGCTCGTGGTCATCCACCAAAAGAATCCGAATAGAAGCCGCGTTGGTTTCACTCATGACCTTCAAGATAGGACAAGTCCAAGAACGAATTGTCTCGAAATAGTTATTTTTGCATTAACACACAACAAACAACACAAATCAGGTCGAATTAAACGAAGTGCCCACCGTTATACTTCCGGTTCGCGAGAGAGCCATTCGTCGAAGCTCCTGGCTCAAATTCTTCTGCCGGAAGAAAAACACTGAACTGTGTACCAAGTCCGGATTTGCTGGACACTCGGATAAATCCCCCGTGGCTTTTGACGATGCTCAGAACCGCAGTCAACCCCAGACCGGTTCCCCTTCCTTGCTTTGTCGTAAAAAATGGTTCGAAAACCTTGTCAATGATCTCTGCAGAAATACCGATTCCCGTATCGCTGATCTTGATTAAAACGTAATTCCCCGGATTCAGATCGCGGATTGCAGATGAATACCCTCGCTTCAAATGGACGTTCTTCACATCAAGCGTCAAGGTGCCACCTTTTGGCATGGCGTCACTGGCATTCAAGCAAAGATTCATCAACACTTGATGCAAATGCGTTGCGGTGCTGACGATGGACCAGACTTTAGCGGCAATGCGCGTTTTGATCTTGACGGGCTTTGGAAAAGCAGTCCTGAGCATTTCCGCAGTTTCCTTGATCAGCGACTTGGGTTGGATCGATACCCGTTCTTCTTCGACTCCTTTGGCAAGCGAAATAAGTTGTGTGATCAGGCGTCCCGCGTTTTCAACACTTATTCTCAAGGCCGTCATCCAGCGGTTACTGTCACGGTCCTGCCCCTTGCGCTGAACCTGGTCGAGTGCCACAAGCATCAGCGACAACGTATTATTGAGATCATGAGCAACGCCGGCGGCCATCCTGCCCATGCTGTCCATGCGCTGTACACGGAGGAACTGAGACTCCAAGCTCTTTCTCTCCGTAATGTCCGTATTGACTATCAAGACTGATTTGGGCTGACCGGCCTTGTCCTGCATCAGCTTCCAACGACTCTCGACAATAATTTCCTTTCCATGTTTGGTCAGCTGATGCATCTGGCCAGTCCATTCCCCGCGTTCAGCCAGGGCCGTTTCCGAGTTCTCAAAGCCCGCGACAGACCTTAGACCGAGCAACTCGTAAATGTTTTGGCCAAGAGCTTCGCTGGCCTGCCAACCGTACAATCTCTCGGCGGCTTTATTCCACGAAAGGATGCGGTCCTCGAGGTTCCGCACTAAAATGGCATCTTGAGTTTGATCGAGTAAGTATTCGCAGACCATTCGCTCGTCGTCGACGACCGGGACGGTGGCGTTAGGCATAACCCTCTGCTCACAAGTCCAGACAATCCGCCATTCGAGTGACGCGAAGCTGAACGATGAAACTAAGGCGCTACCCCAGTTTGTTTTCTAGGCTGAAATGGCATCCGTGCAGACGGACGACATCGCGAACCAGACAGAGATCCAATTCCGAGTCATCCTCAGTTCGACAGCTCGCCGCTCCGAGCATTCTGCTCAACTGTTCTGGGTCAAGGCTGGCGTTGTCATCGGCAAACCGGCTGGTCAACTGAGAAGCTTTCCTGGCGAAAGCTTCAACAATCAGCCGGCCTGGAGACTGGGCAGCCTTCAGGATGTTGGACATCATCAGGAAGAACGCAGCGCTTAGCTGCTGCTTATCGGCCACTATTGAAGACGGTTCGCTTACAAACCGTTTTTCAACGCGTGTACCGGGCGCCTGAGCCCGGTCTTTGATCAATTTCACGTTCTCACAGAGCAAAGCAACGACGTCTACTCTCTCAGAAAAATGCTCAAATGGCGGCAGCAAGTAACCGACCGAATTCAATTGGTCGACCGCTCCGGTGGAGTTCATAAAAGCGATGCCGAGGTACTTTCCTTGTTCATCGTTAATCGGTCCCGCAGAACCGTCTGCCACTTCCGAATGTAGCCGCCAATCGCCTGCATCAAGCTCCCTACCCCGTGAAGCAGATGTGACGCCAACTGATACCTGACTTGTACCAAGTGATCGACCTGGTTCGGAATCGATCGTTTCTGCTTTGCTTCGCTCAGTTCTCATGATCAGCCCGTTAGGAGTTGGAGATTATATACCCAGAGTTACCAAATCGGCGCGATTCCTAATAGATGTTCTTAGCGCCATTCTAATTGACACACGCCTGATATGTCAGGCGGCCGTCGGCGCTCGCCAGACGCCGAAGGAGGAGAGGGCGGGAGTCGTCAATCGGCTGCAACGTGTCGGTGGCAACGTTGACAATACGTGCTGTGTATTGTATTGGTGTATCACCTCTGTCACAACGCAACGAGAAGTCGCAAATTTTCGTCCCTCGCGGAAGACGCTCGTACAGCACAATGTCCCCGTCATCGCCATTGCGAGTAATCGGCGACACCGTTCCAGCAGGACGCGAGTCTGCAAAGAGATCTTGTTTGCAGATACGGGCACCGAGGAATTTATTCAAGTCCTGGAGATGGTGGGGCCGAAGCTGAATCAAAAAGCTGTACTCTTCCCCTGTTACGATGAGAGCGTCTTGCTCGTCTCGCGATTTCGACAGAGACTTGAAAAATGGTACCAGGTCATCCTGCCTTCCCCTGAAATTGTCGAAATGCTGACAGACAAGATCCGCTTCTATACCTTTGCTCGAGAAAAGGGGCTCCCTGTTCCGCGGTCCTTCTTCCTGTATTGCCGGGCCGACGCCGCAGGCGGCCATATGTCAACTGGGCGCGAAACCGGAAATTGGAAAAACGGGGGGGCAGGGCCCCCCACCTCCTACGTGCACATCAACGTGGCGGAGTCACTCCAGTCGCTGTAGCCGGATTTGCCCAGCGAGCGGACCTGGAATGCATCGGTCGTGGCCGGCCTCAGACCAGTAAGCGTGACCGGCGTTTTCACGCCTGTCACTGCTTCAGTCGTCCACGACAGAGCCGTACCACCGTTGTCAACCACCGACGGCGGCGTAACGCAGTTCGTAGCTCGAAGCGTTCGCGACAGCCTTGAGACGAACGGCGATTTCTCCGCTGTTGGAGCCATGATCGAGGCTGCGGATGTTTTGCGAGAGGCCCTGCGGCTGAGCCCTGCTGCCAGAGGCACGGATTTACAAACCAACATGGGGCCATCTAACCATTGGACACAGCTTCAGGCCGACATTTACTACAACGGGTGCGTCATTGCCTGGCCTGAGCCTGGCCAGCAATACTTTCGGTCAGGTCAGAAACTCACTCGATCCCCGAATCATGCAGTTCGCCCTGAAGTACGTCTTCTAATGCGGCTTCGCTTGAGACCAAGGAGGCATGTGGAGTGATCTCTTAGCCGCGGGCATAAAGCCCGCGCCTGGAGTACGGGATATCATTCCGAAAACTGATCATCTGCGGAAAATATTTCGTTTTACAACGCACGTTGTGAGCAGGAAGATACCGCTTTACGGCCAACCAAGGAGAATCTGACGTCATGAGAAAAAGTTTTGTCGTGTCGTTCATTGCCATTGTGGTTGTGTTTGCTGGCCTGGCTTCTGCCCTGCCGAGCTTCGGCCAGGCACAAGGACAAGCCCGTGAAATATGTTCCCCACACGGGGGCCGTTGCCTGAATATTCGGCCGCCGAACCTTCCGCCGGCACCGCCCAATTGGAAGATGCCCCGCACGCGGGATGGAAAAGCGGACTTTACCGGCGTCTATGCCGGGGCCGGATTTAATCATCAGGTTGGACCAGACGACACCGATACGCCGATCATTAGAGGCTTCGATGGTAAGATCATGCCGCCGACGAAGCCTGCCGGAGATGCAATCCTGTTTCGGCCCACCACGGGAGACCTTCGTATTGACGACCCGATCGCGCTTTGCTTGCCGTACGGATTTACATCGCAAATCTTTTCTCCGTACGCGCAGCAGTGGATCCAAGCGCCGAATCATCTCGTGATCCGTCACGAGTTCATGAATAACTTCTCACGCGTCATTCCCCTGGATGGGCGCCCGCATCCGAAAGATCTGGAGCCGACCTGGGGAGGTCATTCGGTAGGTCATTGGGAGGGAGACACCCTGGTGATCGATACCGTCGGCCTCAAAGAATGGTGGCTCGACAATCCTCACCCGAATGGCTCGCTGTGGCACAGTGACGCCGCGCATGTCATCGAGCGCGTCAAATGGATCGCCCCGAAGATCGTTTCTTATGAAGTCACTGTGGACGATCCAAAGATTTGGACAAAGCCGTGGACGGAGCAGTTTCAGATGGTGCTCCATCCGACATGGGACCTGCTGGAATTTGTTTGCAACGAGAACGATAGGTGTAGCGCCGGGAAATGCACCGAATCGGACGCACAGAAAAAGTAGGGAGGCCTCCTAATGAACCAGAAATTGCTGACTGTTATTGCCAGCTGTATCGGCTTACTTCTAATCTCTGCTTCATTGCTCGCGCACCATTCGGAAGCGGCTCAATTCGATGTGACCAAGCCGATCAAAGTGACTGGTCTGGTCAAGAGAGTGGAGTGGATGAATCCCCACATCTGGTTCTATGTCGATGTGAAGGACGATAAAGGCAACGTCACAACATGGGGCTTCTCGGGTCTGCCTCCGGGAATGGCCGTCAGAAAGGGTTTCACTAAGGACACTTTGAAAGTTGGCGAGACCGTTGTGGTCCAGGGATTTCGCGCGAAAGATGGTTCTAACAACGCGTCCGGCAATATCCTCACCTTCTCTGATGGGCGACAGGTGTTTCCAGGCGCGCTGGAGGTCGGTACGATTCCTCGGGCAAAGTAAGATGAACCGGTAACAGCTTGCCGCGAAATCAGGTCATCACCGTCATGAATCTCTCGTTCAGCTCGCGAATATGGTAGAAGATTGCCCGGCCCAATTCTTCCATGGTCCATGTGATCGTCGGTGAGTCCGGATAGTAAATGTAGCCGCCGCTGAACACCTCGTTGCGATTGCCCGAGGGATCGAAGAAATAAATCGTTTGTCCGCGCGTGATACCGTGGCGTGTCGGCCCGATATCGAGAGAAACATTCTTCTTGGAGATGATGTCGGCCGCTCGTAGCACTTCCTCCCATGAATTCAGATAGAACGCAACATGGTGGAACCTGTCCTGTTGCTCCTCATCGCGGATAAACGCGATATCATGCGGTTTTGTGCTGCAAGTTAGAAACGCAGCCATCAATCGATCACCATCCAGCACGCGCTCCGACAAACCAAAGCCGAGGACTTTCGTAAACTTGATCCTGATCTTCGCGCGTGACATATGCCCGGCTCATGACTCTGGCACCGACGGGAATCCTGCGCTTAATGCCGATCTCGGTGGAACGCAGCACTGTCTGTTCTTCGGAACATGAAAATCTGTCGTCACAACCTTCAATCTGAATTTGGAATCGCATCTAGCGTGTCACGCCGCCTGCGGGATTCCTGACTCTAGTGTTGAAATCCCCCTCGTCGACCGGCGCACAGATTCCCTCCAGAAACCCGAACCAACCGTTCAATGTCAATTGCTCTTTCGGCATCAACTTGAATGTATGTTTTTGGGATACCCATGGCGTCTTGTAAATTGCCGGATCATTGATCGTGGACCAAGGGATTGGCAAGGATGCCGCCATGCCCTAGAAGCTTAGCCGGCCGTGAAACTGAACCTGTCGCGCTCCCCTGGTCGTGGTAATTTTACCGAATTCGCGGTTATCGATACTGCTGATGGGATTTCCCAGATTCGTGTGATTCAGGGCGTTGAACATGTCGACACGAAATGCGAACCGGACGTTCTCGTGAATTACGAAATTCTTCCCGAGGCCCAGGTCGACGTTCCATTGGCCGGGGCCGCGGAGCGCGCGAAAACCTGCGGTCCCGGGCCGGATCGGGTTTTTTGAAACAGGGCTCACCGGTACTGCCGCGAATGCCGCAGGATTCAGATACAGCCCGGTTGTCCGATAGTTGTCCAAATACATGTTCTTGAAGTCGATGATGTCTGGACGGCTGGTTTGGCCGCCCGGACTCAATTGGGTAACATCCACCGCCTCACCGGTTGACGCGCGGACGATTCCCGATATCTGCCATTCCCCGAGAACCTGCCGGAGCACCGGGACATTTCCCAGGGCCGGCAACTGGTATACCCAGTCCCCGGCAACGACATGAGTCAGATCGCCGGTGACGGGTGATCGATTGATTTTCCAGTTGTTGAAATCCTGTACCGCCGTGCGAGAAGTGTCGCCCGTGGTCCAACCCGCGGGGTTGCCTCCGATATAGCTGAGACCCTTGCCCCAAACGTAGTCCAGGTTAAATGAAAAGTTCCTCGAAAACCTTTTGCGCAGCGTGTTCTGCCATGAGGAGTACAAGGTCGTCGCCGACGAATCCCAGTAGTAGCCTTCGAAAGGCAGATCCAGATTGGGCCGGAGACCGGTGACTCTGTCGACTTGATTGAACCAGCGGAGCAATGGAAACTTTACGCCGCGATTGCCGAGAAATGCTGTTTCGAACACCGTCGAAGGTGTCACTTCGTGTTGTATACCCAGATATGCGCTCATGACATATGGCGCCACGTATTTGGGGTTCCAGATCATGCCGAGAGAAAATATTTTCTGAGCCTGAATCAGGTTATATCCATCGTCGTTGTAATACGGATACTTTGCTCCGGCTGCCACCAGCTCTGCCCCACTGAAGACATAGATATTGGGTAGACCCGGCTGGCCTGGCCCCTGGGCAAAGACCGAGTTGTTCCGTGGAGCGAACATCACTCCGGCACCTCCGCGGATCACGTTCTTCGCCCTTCCATCCGGGTTGTAGGCAAAACCGACGCGGGGACCAAAATTGTTATAGTCGGGATCGACGGGCTTGTTCACGGGCCGCGCCGGACCATAGATGAAGCGGTACGGATCCACTATCCCCGCAAACGAATTGAGGACGACAGGAAATTTCTTATCCTTCGGTTTGAGCACGGGATTCCCATAAGCGTCGTAGCGCAACCCGAGGTTGATCGTAAGCTTTGGAGAGATTCGCCAGTCATCCTGAATAAAAAACCCGAGTTCAGGCAGGTATACGCTAAACGGGGTCTGCCCTATGCCGATTCTGGCTCCGCTCGGGATGTTAGCCAACAGGTCCCTTTCGCTGGCATAGGTTATCTGTGGATTGCTGATATTCTCGCGCCCGCTGCCGCGGCTGGCGTATATGCTTCCAAACTTGAGTGAATGTTTCCCGATGATCTTCGAAAACTTCTGCTCTGCGGTCCAGGTGGCGCCACCGATGAAGTAGACCTCGCCTGTTGCGTTGGAAAGATTCAGACCTAAAATCGCCGGAATGAGGCGGCCCCCCAGCAACCGTTCATTAGGGTTCAGCGGATCTCTCATGGATACCAGGCCATCGATGCGATTCGAGCTCGAGTAGTTGTAGCCGACGCGTGTCTCCGAAGTCCAGGTGGCATGACCCATGACATAGCTGACGTTCGCCCGGTCTTGCTTTCCTTCACGCCGGATCGGGTTCATGGTGAGTTCGTATTGATATTGGTTTGGGCGATCCCTCGAGGCTCCGACAGTCAACGTGCTGTTTGGGGATACGATCGTATCCCATCGGACGATTTCGTGATTGTCCGTCAAACGCGACGGCGCAGTGCCGATAAAACGCCCAATGACGCCTTGCGGATCGTAAGGTTGGTTCGGAAACGGGAATACGGCGTCCACATAGAGCCTGTATGCGGGGACCGCGGCAATCATGGCGTTCCGCAGGCGCGGTGTCGGCACATTAGCCTGCTGAACCTGCTTTCCGTTTTCCCGATAGCCTTCGAATGCCCCGAAAACGAACATCTTGTTTTTTAAGATCGGGCCTCCGATCGAACCGCCGAACTGGTTGAAGACCCGTTGCGGTTTGGTCGTGGCTGTCTGTTCCCTGGCATTCAGCGCGGAGCCCTGGTAGTTATGAAAGAGGCTCCCATGCCATTCGTTCGTTCCAGACCGCGTGGCCACATTGATATTGCCTGCCAGGGTCGCGGCATATTCTGCGGGAAGAATGCCTTTGTTGATCTGTACCTCTCCGACCGCTTCGAGACTCACGAGGCCGGCCCCCTTATTGAAACTTCCATACTGGGAAGTTCCGGTGCCTTCCGAAAAAGCCGTGGCTTCGGTTCCGTCTACCGTCACACGAGTGCCGGCTCCCCCCATGCCGCTCATTCGAATGTTCGTGCCACTGCTTGTCACACTGGCCGAGCTATTCAGAAGGGATGTGAAGTCGCGGTTCTGAAGCGGCAGTTCATTGACCTGCAATTTCGAATAGTCCTGGCGCTGTTGCGCCGTCACCGTATTGACCAGAGGGGCTTCACCCGTAACGGTAACCCTCTCCTCTACTCCTCCGACTTCCAGGACAAAAGTCCGCCGAACATTCTGAGCAGCGCCCAGCGAGAAATCCGTGCTCACGTGAGTCTTGAACCCCGGCAACTCTATGGTCAAGGTGTAGCTTCCGGCGGGAAGAAAAGTAAATGCAAATTCACCCAGTTCGTCGGTCAGTTTGATGGTTTTCGCCGATGTGCCCTGGTGAACCATGGTGACGGTCACTCCGGGAAGTATCGCTCCCGAGGCATCCGTCACGGTCCCATAGAATGTAGCTGTGGTCACTTGTGCCATGCCGGCTGCAGCAAGCATGAAGAACGTGGCAAGAATCGCTATACCTGTACGTGGCTTCATTGTCCTCTCCTGTCTTGTGCTGTGGTAATTCGGGGACAGACGTATAAATCACCTAAATTCTTCTAATGTTTTCAAACGAATTTAGGTGATTTATACGTCTGTCCCCGAATTACCACGCGCTGCTAGGCATGACCATCGATGGAATTCAGCTGCACACTCAACCCATCCGGATCCTTCACATGCAACCCATTCGGATTCGCACCGCGTCTTTTCAATTCCGCAATCACCGCGGGTTCGTTGAACTTGTCGAGGCCGATGCAGAAGTGATCAATAATGCCCGGAGTCTTGCCCTTAGGTACCGGGTGAATGGAGAGGTGACTCTTGCCCAGACCCACCATATAGTTGTTTTCTTCTTTCGTACTCAAACGAGACAGGTTGAACATCTTCGTGTACCAGTCGCCTGAGCGCTGGATGTCACTCGAGAGTATGGAAACGTGATTGATACTTGCACCTTGAAGAGTGGTTTCGGCAGGAGCTGCCGTTGCGCTTCCGGCTGCCAATAGCGCGAGACCCTGCATCAATTCCCGCCGCGTGAGGGTTCCACTGTCAAAGTGTTTCAACAGTCCTTCAATGAGGTTTTGCATCATTTCTCCTTCGTTTTGGGTTGGTTGCTCAAATTCCGTCTATTTGATCATGTGGTATTTTCGGGCCAGCGCGTTGTAGTCGTCGGATCGGATCAGCCTGGCCTGCACGCCGTTCGGCAGTAACATTTTCGAAGCTTGTTCGAACTTCCCGGTGCTCTTCAATTCCTTGAGCGCCTCGTACAGTGCGCCGTGTGCGACTCCGTCAACGTGATAGGCAATCACACTCACCTTTGCGGCTTTCGCCTGATCGGGCGTTGTCCTCGCGTTGCCGAGATGGAACAAGGGCTTCTTGACGGCGTCTCGGGCTTTGGGATGATCTTCCAGCCGCATGCCGGAAAAGTAAATGATGTCGGCGCCCGCTTCTGCGCAAGCGACGCCCCGTTCCAAGGCTTGCTCCAGCGTGTAACCCTGACCCACAGCATCCGTCCGCGCAATGACCACGAGATTCTGATCTCTGCGCGCATCGACGGCAGCTTTGATCCTGTCGGCAAAATCCGCGGGCGACACCAGGGTTCCCTGGCGCGAGAAGTGGGTTTCCGCGGTGCTGTCTTCGTACGCGACCGCCGCCACACCTCCGCGCTCCAACTCCTGGGTAGCCCGATAAATTGTGAGAGGAGTGCCGCCGCCATCCGCCATACCGACCATGACAGGCAGATTGGTATTACTTGCAAGGTGCACGGAGAAGTTGAGGACCTCCGTATACGAAACAACTCCATAGCCCGGATACCCGTGCCACGTGGTCGGCTGGCTGTCTCCGATCTGCACGGCCTGAAATCCTTCCATCTCGCACAGACGCACTGAAACGATATCGGGAACAATAGGTGCGACGATCATCTCCGACTTCGCGAGAAGGCTGCGAATCTGCGCGCCCTTGCTGCCGGTTGCCGGTGGTGTCTGTCCGGACTGACCGGCAGCCGTCGAGGGAAGGAAGCTCGAACTGAAGACGCTGCTCGCGATCAATCCTGCGCCTTTGATAAAACGCCGCCGCCCCTGTTTTTCTTTTGCCATTGGTGCCTCCTCAAAAGAAACCCTGGTTACTGCGAATGTAAATGTCCGGCCGATTTGTAAATCTGGTAGGCAAGAGTATGCCCGCTACCAATTGGATTAACAAGAGAACTGATACATCACTATGTTCGACCGCTTTTAAAACAGTCATTACTGCTGGCGAGAGACGGGACATAAGCGAAATGGATTCCCCTCCTTGAAAAGGAGGGGTGGTCGTGCCATCAAGAAGACGCCGCGAAGCCTCCTTGAAGGCGCAGCCACCCCTCCTTTTCAAGGAGGGGAATCCGTTTTCCGAATGCGCGACGCGCTCAAAACAAAAGCCGAATCCCGTGGAAGGGATTCGGCTTCCATCTAATGTCTGACTGATCCTGGCAGCTATTTGGTCTGCCCGACGTCGGCTCCCGCCGCTTTCATCACTTCACGAATGGCGGCCGCCGTGACGGGGGAAGTCTTCATGTTGGTCTCTCTCTTGAAGCCCTCCGCGGCGATCTTCAACGGTGTGTATCCCGATTTGTTCGTTTTGTTCCAGACTTCGATCCGCGCACCTTTCTCGGCAAGGAACCGCACGACGGACGGCAGAAACTTGTAGGCTGCGCCGTGCATGGCGGTCTCGCCATTGTTATCGACCGCGTTCAGGTTGCCGCCCAGTTCCAAGGCCACTTTGACTGCTTCCAGGGCTTCGCTTTCTGTTCCCGCATCTTCACCCGGAGAACGCGTCCCGACGCCGGCCGCCACCGTGAGCGGCGGAGTGTTGTCCGCGTTCGGCAGCAGAGGATCCGCGCCCAGTTGAGCCAGCAGCCGCATGAACTCGGCATCCCCGGCTCGCGCGGCCATCAAAAAGGGCGTAGCGCCGATCATGTTCAGGTCAGTCACACCAGCATTTCCCCGCTTCGTCATTCGCGCATTGACGTTCGCTCCGTGCGCCACAAGCCTTTTCGTGATTTCGATACTGTCCATCTTGCCGGATCCCTGAGGAGCGGGATCGTTGGTGCCTTCTCCGGGTTTGCGAACCCAGGTCAATTGATGCAAAGCGGTCCACCCCTGAGCGGCGGCGTTCGGATTGGCGCCCGCATCGAGGAGAACGGAGGCGAGCTCGTAATGGGCGTTCCCAACCGCCACGACCAGGGCACTGGGCCCGGCCGCAGCCTCTGCAGAGTCGGGTACGGCGCCACCGGCAGCTCGCCGGCGGTTCGCTGCACTCGGCAGGGTCTGATTGACGTCTGCCCCGGCAGCAAGCAGCGCGCGAACCGCTCCGATCTGGCCTTCACGGACAGCGAACAAGAACGGTGTAAACCCGCCGTTCGCACGTGCATGAATGTCTGCCCCGTGCTCGACGAGCGCCTTCACGACTTCCGCGTGACCTTCCGCTGCCGCCCACATCAGCGCTGTCTGTCCGCGCCGGCTCTCCTTCGCGTTTGCATTTGCGCCATGGGCCAGCAGCGCCATCACGGCTTCCTGTTTGCCTGTGCGCGACGCGGTCATCAACATCGTTTCGCCGTCGGCGCCCGCACTGTTGGGATCAGCTCCGGCTTTCAATAACATCTCGATGAGACCAGCGTTTCCATTGACGCATGCCAGGTAGAGCGGCGCGACGCCGTAGCGGTTCGCAGCCTTCACATCAGCGCCGGCGCGAATCAGCAGTTCGGCGGTTTCCGAATTGTTCTCGTACGCCGCCCAATAGAGTGCCGTCGTCCCGTCGATGTCGCGGATATTAACGTCGACGCCTTTCTTCAACAGCGCGCGCACCGTCGCCGTATCCGACTTCCTCGCCGCGTCCACGAGCGGTGATCCGGCACCGGCAGCGCTGAGGTTCGCAGCCCATAGCAGGAACAACATCGACCAGCCGCACAGGAGTTTCAGACGCATGATTGGCCTCCTTCGAATTTCCAACTACAGAAGCTCGGTGACCTTACCAGTGCTGTCGCCGAAACTCTCGAGATTGACTCCAACCTTTTCGAGCAGGGTTAGATGGACATTCGCCAACGGCGTCGGTTCCTTGGTTTTGATGTGGAGTGCAGCCTTGGTGCTGCGAGCGCCGCCTCCCACCAGGACGATGGGCAGATTCGAGTGGTCGTGCATGTTGGGATTGCCCATGCCGCTGCCGAGGAGGTACAGCGTATGGTCGAGCAAAGAGCCGTCGCCATCCGGAGTGGACTTGAGCTTCTCCACAAAATACGCGAAGAGCGACATGTGGTACGCATTGATCTTGGCGAGCTTGGCCAGCTTTTCCGGATTGTCCGCGTGGTGCGACACGGGGTGGTGCGGTTCCGGTACGCCGATCTGGGGATACGTTCGCGTGCTCACCTCTCGGGCCAATTGGAACGTAATGACGCGAGTGATATCGGACTGCAGAGCAAGGGCCTGCAGATCGAACATCAATTTGACGTGCTCTTCCCACTCTGCCGGGACGGAAACCGGACGGTCGAGCGCCGGCGCCGTGGGGTCGGCGTTTTGCTTCTCGGCCTTCTGGATGCGGCGCTCGACTTCACGAATGGTATCGAGATATTGGTTGAATCGCCGGCGGTCACTCGCGCCCAGCTTCCGCTGCAGGCGAGCCATATCCTCTGTCACCCAGTCCAGAATGCTGCCGTTCGTCCGCAGTTCAGCGCGGCGGTCCGCGGGCGTGCCCCCATCGCCGAACAGGCGTTCGAAAACCACGCGCGGGTCAGCCTCGGTAGGAAGCGGAGTCGTCGGCGAGGACCATGCCAGGCTGTTCATGTAAACGCAGGCAAGTCCGTTATCGCAGCTACCCACGACGGAGAGCAACTCCGTACCGAGCTCGAGTGACGGCAGTGCCGTATCCTTGCCGATCTGCTTCGCGGCGATCTGGTCGACCGTCGTTGCCAGTTCGTAATCGGAGCCCTCGGTCTGCTTTGCCATGGCGGCACTCAGGAAGGTGCTATTCGAGGTCGCATGGCTGCCATTGAGGTAGGCTTTCCTGAGCTCGAAATTACTGAGAACGGTCACTTGATCCAGAAATGGCGTGAGCGTGCTCAATGTCGGCGAAAGTTCGGTGATGCTTCCTTCGTTTCGCGGCGTCCAGTACGCAATATTCGAACCCATCGGGATATAGATAAATCCCAAACGCCGTACGGCACTCGCTGCGGGGGTCATGGCCGACAGAGCGGGCACCATCGACTCCAGGAAAGGCAGCGCCACTGTAGCTCCCATGCCGCGCAGGAACGTTCGTCGGGGCAGAGCTTTCTTTGTGATGATCATTGCGACCTCCTCATTTGAAAGGGTGTGCTGTTGACGATGCCAAGGATGAGCGACGAGAAGCGATCGTCTTTGCTGTCGGCATCCCGGACAATCTTGCGCACCGCAGCAGCATCGTAGTACTCGAGTCCACGGCCCAGGCCGTAGGTGAGAAGCTTTTCAGTCATCGTGGTAACAAACAGCTCCGGACGGCTCATCAATGCCCGCCGGAGTCCTGACGCGCCCTCAAACTTGACGCCATCGGGAAGATTGCCTGAAGCATCGATGGGCGCGCCTGTCTCATCGGTCCGCCAGCGGCCGACGGCATCGTAATTCTCGAGCGAGAAACCGACCGGATCCATGATCTGATGGCAGCTCGCACAGACGGGGTTGGCACGGTGTGCCGCCATGCGCTCCCGCATCGTCAGAACTTTTCCATCCGGGTTGTCGGTCTTTAAGGGTGGCACGTTCGGCGGTGGCGGTGGTGGTGGCGCGCCGAGAATATTATCGAGGATCCATTTGCCTCGAAGTACCGGCGAGGTCCGGGTGGCGTAGGAAGTCACCGCGAGAATGCTTCCCTGGCCGAGCAGCCCGCCGCGTGGGCTGTCACTGCCGAACGTGATGCGTCTGAAACGGTTGCCGTACACATTCGGAATACCGTAATGCCTGGCGAGGCGTTCGTTGACGAACGTGTAATCGGCCCTCAACAGGTCGAGCACGCTGCGATCTTCGTCCACGATGCTCTGAATAAAGAGTTCTGTCTCGCGTCGCAAGGCTTGCCGCAGGTTGTCATCGAAGTCCGGAAAGGTGCGCGGATCCGGATTGAACGATGCCAGATTGCGCAGGTGCAGCCACTGTCCGGCGAAGTTGCTCACCAACATGCTCGACCGAGTGTCTGTCAGCATCCTCCGTACCTGTTGATCGAGCACGGCCGGCTCCTTGAGCCTTCCGCGCGTGGCCAGGTCGCGCAGTTCATCGTCGGGGATGCTGCTCCAAAGGAAGAATGACAGACGAGAAGCCAATTCCAGGTCGCTGATGCGATACGCCGTATTCGGAGCGACGTTCGTGGGCTCCGCTTCAATCCGGAACAAAAACTCCGGCGCCACGAGAATCGAGCGGAGCGCCGTTTCTATACCGGCCTCGAATCCATCTTCCGCTCGACGGTCTCTATAAAAACCGAGCGGAGCTTGAAGATCCGCATCGGTGACGGGCCGGCGATAGGCGCGCCGGGCGAACGTCGAGATAATAGTCCTGGCACAGGTTGCTTCGTCCGAAGTTTTCGGCGGACGACACACGAAGATGCGGCGGCGGCTGGGCGTGTCTCCAGGCCCGCTGGCATTGAATGGTCCGGTGATAGCCAGCGAATATACCGAAGGCTGAGTTCGGGGATGCCGGTCCGCA
>Ga0137418_10000147_pt1 | contig 52935 bp, 39 predicted proteins | sample CZODoug3_1_2_16f_FD_122242 | JGI IMG/M metagenome (GOLD analysis project Ga0137418, IMG submission 122242) | Vadose zone soil fungal communities from Angelo Coast Range Reserve, California, USA - CZODoug3_1_2_16fungal (Hybrid Assembly) | ecosystem: Environmental > Terrestrial > Soil > Vadose...
GTGGATGCTGAACTGGCGCGCACGAAAGTCACTGACGCTGGACTCAAAACGCTCGCGACGTTTTCCAACCTTCGCGCCGTTGATCTTGCGCACACGGCTGTTACTTCGGCTGGCGTGCCGATTCTTGCCCGCCTGAGCCGTTTGGAATCGCTGAATTTGACCGCGACCGTCGTGGACGATGCGGGAGTTGCTGCACTTCGCCGAAAGCAAACGCTCAAGCGGCTATATCTTTTCGAGACAAAATGTACGGCTCAGTCTGAGCTGGCATCAAGGGATGCTAGGCCTTAGCCAATGCGCCCGATTTTGGAACCAGAGTCCATCCGCGCATGGGTTCTGCACGGTCAAGTGAGCTTCATTGCAGCAGAAGAGACGGCTTTACGTTCCTTACGGTTCAGGCTCCGGCTGCGGTGATCCCATGATCACCGCCTGGTCGTGTTCAAGAGAACTCCGACGGAGATCTTGCGAGCGCGCCAGCGCTTTTTGCGCGAGTTCAGCTTGCCCGAGCTTGCGGTACGCTAAAGACAACTGATAATGCACGTTACCGTAGTGGTCCAGAGGAGCTGCCTTCTCGAGTTTCGGGATGGCGTTGGCAAATTGTCCCAGACGCACGTACGCGGTTCCCAACAAGCCGCTGGCTTCAGCGAAATCCGGTTGCAGCCGCAAAGCGCGCTGCAGGTATGGCACTCCCTTTTCGTTGTCTCGTTTTTGCACATACAAGCGCCCCAGGAGATAAAGCGCGTGGGTACGTGAGGGATCCAGCTCCAATGCTCTCTCCAGTTCACTCTGCGCATCGTCGTCTCTATGGTTGTCGACGTATAGTTCCCCGAGCGCTTCGTGAAGTTCGGCCTCCTTCGGACGCAACTGCAGGGCCACCTGAAACTCTTTGAGCGCGTCCTCGAGATCCCGGCGAAGGATATAACCTTCGGCACGCAACTGGTGGGTGCGCCAGGAGTCGGGGAAAGACTCCTGGAGTCGTGCATATACTTCAGCGCCCAGTGCTTGGTAAGTGCGCTCTAACCAGTAACTGGCCTCGACATTTTCGATGGTGGCGCCTGGCACTTGTGCCAACGCGTCAGCCGCAAGTTCGTATTGCTGCAAAATAAAATGCGTTTTACCCAAAAGCAGTCGCTCCGATTCGGTCACCTGCTTTCGGACTTGCAGCGATTCTGCGCAGCGAGAGTAATGATGGGCTTTGCAGGGGTACTGATCCGCGGCTCCTTTTGCCGCAGCAATTGCTTGTTGCCATGCGGCGAAGTCGGCCTGGAATAATTTCCATTGGTGGTTTGCAGGAACGCTGTCGTTTGCGGCGACAAGAAGTGCAGCCAACAAAAAATGTTTGGCCGCCGTTTCAGGCTCATCCTGCAGGCGCGATAGGAAGACCTTGGCCGACTCCTGGGAGAGTTCGATTGCCGGAAACTGCCGTTGCACAGCCAAAAATTCAGGAGAGATCTCCCAAACTTTTCCGATGGATTCCAACGCCGCTGTGGATTGACCCTTGGCCACCTGCATATTCGCCAAACCGAGCCATGCCAGCTCGTTTTGAGAATCGAGCTGAAGCTCCTGGTGAAACTCGGTTTCGGCTTCCTGCAATTTCCCCGCGTGCAGATAGGTTTGGCCCAGCGATGTATGCAAGCCGGACTGCCGCGGCTCAATGGCGAGGGCCTTCAGGTACTCCCGCGAAGCGTCTTCCCAACGGTCGCGCTGAAATAAGAGATCACCGAGAAAGCGATGCCCCCAAGCCGAATCGCGATACAGATGCGCGCCCCTAAAGGCCAAACGCGCAGCCAGGTCCAGGTATTCGTGCCCCAGTTTGAACCAGGCCTCGGACTTATCGGAATCAAGCACCGCGATCCGGCGGAACTCTTCAGCCGCGCCCCGGAAGTTTTCCTGGCCCAGGTATGCCGAAGCCAGAGCCTGGCGGGCCTCACGGTTGGAAGGATCGAGCTTCAGTGCACTCTGGAGGAAGGGAATTGCCTTCTGCGGCGAGCTTAATTTGAGGTAGTCCATTCCTACGATTACGGTGGGGCCGAGCAGGTTCGGCCTTTCGCGCAGAGCCTTCGTCAGATGGCGCACCGCCAAGTCGTATTCAGACAGGCTTTGGTAAGCAAGGCCGAGGTTGACCTCAGCTTCAACTAAGTTTGGATCAAGCGCCAGCACCTTCTTGAATTCTTCCGCGGCACGGACGAACTCCCCCTGCTTTAGCGCCGCTTGGCCAGCGCGAAAAGACAGTTCGAGTTGTTCCTCAGGCGTCTGGCAAGTTCCGAACCTGGGAGCTATAAGGCACAAAGCGACAAAAACAAATGCCAGCACTCTCGCGCAAGCATTTTTTGGCCAACCGGTCCTCAGGGTGGCAACATTCGGCCGGAAATGTGGGGTAAGGGAATTTCGGCGAGGCAGTATCCCTGCAATGTTTCCTCTGGAGCGCATGCAAATTGGTTGCTAAGCCGAATATATCAGAGAAGAGAATCATGCGCCGGGCGGGTGTGAGCCCGCCCGGGCACTGACGTTAGAAGGCTAGAAGGTTATTCTCAACGCGAACTGGATCAATCGTGGAAGGTTGTACTGACTCGTTACTTGACCAAAGGATGTACTACCGCAACAGCCGCTATTGGGCGGACTAAACTGCGGGTGGTTGAACCCGTTGAAGAACTCTGCGCGGAACTCGGCGCCCAGTCTCTCATCCGGACCAAACTTGGTGTTTTTGAAGACGGCAAAGTCAAAGTTCTTCATTCCGTCAGTGCGTATGTTCGGCTCGGTACGCGAATCGGTGCCATAGCTGTAATCGTTGGTATGCGTGAACACGGAAGTGTCAAACCAGTGAGCCAACCGTTGATCCAGAGAGCCGGAAGTCTGCTTCGACGGGGCCGTTCTGGTATTGCGGGAACAGCCCACGTTCGGGACACCGGACTCGCTGAGCAGGCCCGGGCACCCGCCGATGATAATCGGGAAGCCGCGTTGGAAGGTGATGATGGTATCGACGCCCCATCCGCTGACGAGCTTGTTGGCAATTCCGTTGAGGTTATTTGCAAACTTCTTGCCCTTGCCAAAAGGAAGGTCAAGAACGGAAGCGAGTACCAAGTGCTGGGAAACGTCGAATGCATCGAGGCTTCTCTCGCCGCGGAGGTTGTAAACATTGGCGTCGTTCCAGCCAACCGGAGAAGCTTCCAACCAGTTGATTTCCGAGTTGGTGTTGTCGATGAGTTTGGCGACAGTGTACGAGGCGAGTATCTGCGCGCCCGCTGCGAAGCGCTTTTCCACCTTCAGCTGCATAGAATGATAAATGGAATTGCGGTTATCGGGCTCGGCCATGGCCACGTTGTCAAACTGCGGGAAGGGCAGCAGCAACTGCGCTGCCATTACCTTCGGATTAGTCCCTACACCTCCCGATTTCACGGGCCCAGTGCAGGCCGGGACAGTTCCCGCAGGGCAGTTCCCGGCAAACGGGTTGGGAACCTGTAGCTTCAGGGCAGCCACATCCGCAGCACTCTTGGGCAGAAACTGCGGCTGCAATTGGTTGAGGGTCTGATCGTGCATGGGCAAATGTGTGCCCTTAGAGCCCGCATAAGCTATATCAATTAATGTGTTGCCAGGGAGTTGACGTTGGATATCGAAATTCCACTGCTGCGCGTACGGTGCCGGATTGTTAAGCAGCGGCGCTTCGTTGCCATTTCCTTGAATATCGATCAAGGCCTGGTTTCTCCCGAATGGCGGAGTGATTCCGCCGCCCGCGGTCGGGAAAGGATCTGACAGCACATTCTTTGGGCTAACTCCGTCCGACGCCACTGCTAGCCATGGTGTGCTGAAACTGTTAATGAAGAGGTTGTGGGGAGCATCGTTCCAGCGGATATCAACCGGCAGATAAAAAATTCCGTAGCCTGTTCGGATAACCGTATTCCTATCGAATTGGTATGAAACCCCAAGGCGCGGGCTGACGTGGTTCCAGGACGGAAACGCGCTGCGGCTCGAGTGCTTCGAGCTGCTCACCAAATCATACCCACCTTTCAGATTCGGCAGCCCGGCCGCGGCCCCAATTGGGCTGGTTTCGGTCGGATTAAAAGCAACGATGCGATTAAAGCGCTCGGTCCAGTCCCCCTGCAGGTCGACACGAAATCCCAGGTTCACAGTCAGTCTTCTGGTGACCTGGAAGGTGTCGCCAGCGTAAAACGCTTTGTAAAGATTCTGGTCGGCCGTTTTCGCGGGCTCGGTCGCGTTGCCGTGATCGCCATACCCGAGCAGGAACGAAGCAAAGCCATTCCCCGATGAACCGTTCGACCCAGCAGTCCCGACAGTAGGGTTTGCTGACGTCATGCGGGCGTCAAGATAGAACAAGCCTCCAGGATTGTTGCTCTGATAGTAGTTGTTGCGGAGCATGCGGAATTCAAACCCGGCTTTCAAGTTATGTTTTCCCATGATGTGAGAAACCATGGGGTTGATGCTGAGGGTATCGTCCCATGCGCCGATGCCGCTTCCAACTCCTTGAGTGCACCAAGTGCCGTTGCCCCAATGATTATCACCGTTGGTCTGCGAGACGCACACGTCCGGAATGTGAGTGTAGGTCATCTGGGACGTTAACGCCTTCCAGTTTGGACCAAACTTCGATAAGTCGATGCCTTGGCTCGACGGCGTGCGGAGGTAGATGTACCGCGTGTAGCCCAGATGCAGGTCCAAGATGGTCTTCGATGAAAAAACGATGGTGTCGCCCAGCGAAATCTGCTTAGCCTTGGTATCTTCCGTGCAGCGGTCCTTGCATATATCCGGAAAAGGGGCGTCGGGAAGCGACAAAATATGGGACTGCGTGTATCGTCCGAAAATTCTCTGCCTTGAGCTCATGGCATAGTCAATGCGCTCGTTGTACTGGTCGACGTTGCCGCCGGTGCTATAGCTCGTCACAAAGTTACCGGCGGGGTTGCCCGTTTGGTTAGGCATCGGGAAGTAGGACAAGAGCGCCTGGGCAGTGGGGTCGATTCGGTTAGCCGGAATCACGTTTCCCGGGAAGGCGGTTCTACAAGTCAGGCCGCTTGTGCAGGCAGGGTTTGTCCCTGCACCACTCGTGGTCGGATCGTAAATGTTAAGGACTGAGGTCGTGTTAGTTGACCCGATTTGTGAAAAGTCGCCAGCGCGCTCGGCCGCGGTAGGAACCCACGTCGTCAGGATACTTCCCTTGCGCTGCCGGAAGCCCTCATAGCTCGAGAAGAAGAACAACTTGTTTTTTAAAACGGGTCCGCCTACGTTGGCGCCGAACTGATTTTGTGTGAAGGGAGGACGCTTCGTGCCGCCTCTGTTAGCGAAGAAGTCATTGGCATTCAGCACCTTATTTCGGATGAATTCATATGCCGAACCATGGAAAGTGTTCGTGCCTGACTTCGTCGAGAGGTTGATCACCCCGCCGGCGAAACGACCGTACTCGGGGCCGAGGTTGTTCGTCTGGACTTTGAATTCTTCGATGGCGTCTTGCGTCGGTATGACGGTGACGACGTTCAGGTATGCTCCATTGGTTGGCACGCCGTCGATCAAGATTTGGCTCTGCCCGGCCATACCTCCACCAACCTGAAAATCTCCCAATGCGAAGGGATTAGCGCCAACGGGATTGCCGGCCGAGGAATTGCCAGCCGAAGGCGTTCCCTGTTGTACAACGCCCGGAACGAGACCGACCAGCGCAAGGGGGTTGCGGCCGTTCAGGGGCAGCTCCGTGACTGATCGCTGTTCGATGACTTCCCCCAACGACTGCGTTTCCGACTGGAGCAAGGGCGTCTCGGAGGTCACCTCAACCGTCTCGCTTTGCGCTCCGACTTGCAATGAGATATCCACTCTCAGGCCGCTTTCGATTTGCACCACGATCGGCTCGCGCACAAACTTCTTAAAGCCGCTCCTTTCACCCTCCAACTTGTAGCGGCCCGGCAAAATATTCACCAACGTATAGTTGCCAGAGGAGTCGCTTTCTATAGTGCGCTTTTCTCCCTTATCAAGATTCGTCAGCGTGACCGTAGCCTCGCTAATCGCAGCTCCGCTGGTGTCCGTAACAGTTCCAGTGATGCTTCCGTACACGTTCTGGCCCCACCCGGCCGTAGGCGTGAGCGCCAAAACAACTACAGCCGCTAAAAAGATAAGTGCAAGCTTTCCGAGGTTTGGCATTTCTTTCCTCCCCAAGAAGTTATCGAACTGTCCGGGACACTTACCGCGCGGATGCATAGGCCGAAGGCGACAGATTTCCATTTGGGAACAAAGCAGACGATAAAAAGGGCAACCGTAAAAAGCCATAATGACCACCCCGTTTGACCCTTTCTTAGACCCGCCCGTCGCAATAGTCAAGGACAATTTCGTTATTCTTAATGCGATGCATCAGAAAAACGAGTTTGGGGAGAATCGCCGGTACTGTCTGGAGTTTCGCTTTGCATACGCCTTCCCGGTCCCCGATTTGCCTGAATTTGCGTCTGGGGCAGTGCGGAATTAGCGAACACTGGCATATGCCGCGCTTAAGGACGGAGAACAGCAGATACGGGTTTGGCCACGATACTGGGATTGACGTCTGCGCGCTTGAGGATTTGTGAATTGCCGCTTACGCTTTGGCCCACCCACGGTTCGGTACTGGCCCCTCCCCTTCCTTGACGGTGATGAGCCGATTAGCAGGAATCTGCTTAAAAGTCTCGTGCAGTCCACTCGGCCAATACACCTCGATGTCGGCGGAAGGGGAGTTCCCCAAACCGAAATGCAAGCGCGAATCGCTGCACGAGAAAAAGCTGGATTGGCTGAGGACCGCTTGCGCCTGTGTCTTGCCTCCATAATGGACAAGCACTCTTGCTCCAATGGCGCTTCGATTGGACTTTACACCTTCCAATTTCACTTTGATCCAGTTGGCATTCCCGCTGACGTCATTGCGCAGTAGCGAAGGAGGCTCGTTGAGATTGACGATCAGGATGTCGATATCCCCGTCGTTGTCGAAATCTCCAAACGCGCACCCCCGACTACAGTGTGCCGCCGCTACACCCGGACCAGCCTCCTGGATGAGTTCTTCAAACACACCTTTGCCCAGATTCCGAAAAACGGCCCGCGGCGTTTTATTGGGGTATTGCGACAAAATTCGTTCAACTTGCGGGTAAACATGCCCGGTAACCAGAAAGAGATCTGGAAGGCCGTCGTTGTCGAGGTCGACGATGCCTGCTCCCCAACACACATAACGAGTTTCAACTCCTATGCGCGCGGATCCCGTAGCGTCCTCGAAATTTGCTTTTCCGTCATTGTGATAAAGGATGTTGGCATCGTCTGCGAAGTGCGTCTTGAACAGATCAAGATGACCATCCAGATCATAATCGCCGACCCCAATCCCCATACCCGCTTGCTCCAGGCCATCGTCGCTCAGGGCCGCCCCTCTTAGCACTCCTTCTTCACGAAACGTTCCATCTCGATTGTTCATGAATAACAAACTGGGCGTCGAGTCGCAGGCGACGTAAATATCTTGCCATCCGTCTTCGTCAAAATCCGCCGCAACGACAGTCATCCCGTAAGTGGCCGCGGCGCGCGTGATGCCGGCACGTTGAGTTACATCGGTGAATGTTCCGTCACCATTGTTCCTATATAGAGAATTCCGGCCCGTGGATAATCCTCGCGGCCCGCATTCGACGGGAATCCCTTTCCATCTACAGTTGGCGTTTTCGCCCGGAGCAGCGGCATTTTCAAAGGAAAACCGCACATAGTTGGAAACGAAGAGATCCAGATGTCCGTCGCGGTCGTAATCCACGAAGGTGCAACCGGCGCCCCACCTGGGCTGGTCGTTCCAAAGCCCCGCCTCCTTGGTCACATCGGTGAAAGTTCCATCGCCGTTATTGCGATAAAGCGCGTTCTGCCCGAAATTGCTGCAAAAGATATCGTCAAAGCCATCGTTGTTGTAGTCTCCTATGCAGACTCCGCAAGCCCACCCGACCGAATGCAGCCCTGCTTTTTCTGTGACATCGGTAAATGTCCCGTCGCGATTGTTTTTGTACAGCCGATTGGTCGCGCCGTTGGGAGCGCCACCGAGCCGAGTGCCGGACAGCACAAATAGATCCATCCACCCATCATTGTCGTAATCAATGAAGGCGCAGCCGCATCCGGTGGACTCCACGATGTACTTTTTGATTTCTGCGTCGCCGTAGATTACTGGCGCGCGCAGGCCCGCCGCAGCAGCGATGTCCACGAAATGGGCGTTGAAGGGACGCCCGGAAGCTTTGGGCCTCGGCAGGGGCTTGGTAGCGTGATTTGATACACCCTGTGCCAGCAACCGATTCCAGTGAAAGGAGAGCGCGGCCCCCATTCCCAGTTGGACAAACTTACGGCGGCCGAAATTCATGGTGCAAAGGGATCGTGAGTGGAGAAAAACGCCGTGCCGTTCATTTCTGCGCCGATGCTCTCTTTTCGGCGACCATCTGAGGATCGGCAAATTGTAACCAGAAGCCCATCATCTCCTCGTCACTAGGTTCGCCCCAACGAACTGCTTTGGACGGGTCAGGGTTCTGGAAGTTGTTCTTGGAATTGTCGAAATAAGCGACGGTCATGAGTTTCGTGCCTTTGGGCAGCAAGAACTGTTTCTTCAAGAAATATGTCTCCTGCCATCGAAAATCATAGTGGGGAACGTAGAGGAGCACCTCTTCTCGGCCATCCGGGTAGATGGCCTTGGTCAACATGTTTTTGCCGCGAAAATGCATATGCGCCGTGTAGGCCACCGCGATCACATCTTTCGGCAAAGTAAAGCAGGAAGTCACACGGTGATTGTCGTCGTTGGAAGGGATGAGAAACATGTTGTTCCAAATTTCGTATTGCCCAATCTCATGCTGGACCGGTTCCCGTGCGAATACCAAGCCGATGCTAGTGCGATCCTTTACGTCCAGGCCGTGATGATTGCTGTAGTGAATCTGAAATTGCAGATAGCCGCCGGCCGGAATTCGCAGCGCATAGCCTGGAGGCCGGGTCTCCGCCAAATGCCCGGGAAGATAGATCGCCGGCACGATATTCAAATAACCTGAGGATTCGCCTGGAACGCCCCCACCATCCGGCGCTGCGCATCCGTCATCAATGACCGGAGCGTCGGAGCGGAGGTGTAGCACTTTTCCGGTGCGGTAGTGATATTTGTCCTCGCCCTGGTCGGCCTTAGCGTGCTGTTCCAGATGCTTCGCTACTTCAGCCTTGTCGATCACCGACACGGTGGCGTGATGAACCACACGACGATCGCCGGGAAGCACCTCGGCGGCCTGTATCCATTTGTCTTCGGTGAAATTGGTAGGTACGTAGATGTATTCGTAGTCGTCTTGAGTAGCTTTGGTCACCACGAATTCCGGAACGGTTAGAACCACGTCGGGCTTGATATGCCAGCCTTGTGCGAGCGCGGGGGCTGCTGAGGAGGCTCCAGGTTCACCTCTTTTTGTTCCGTTTTTTACCCAAGCGTCGATGGTCGCGATTTCCCCGTCGCTCAAGCGACCGTCATTGCTGAACTCGCCGAACGCGGGGTCGGCATGCCACGGAGGCATCTTTCGTTGAACTACGGCCTCCCGCATTATCCTGGCAAAAGGGAGCACTTCGTCATAGGTCATCAGCGACATCGGAGCGATGTCGTTCGGGCGATGACAGGCTATGCAGTGCCTTTTGAGAATGGGCGCTATATCTTTATTGTAAGTAATCTCTGATTTTGCGACCGAGGTGTTTTCCTGGCCTGCAACTGCGATGCCGCACAGTCCAAGATAGAGGAGAATTAGAAGGATTCGCCACAGACCCATGTGATTTACGGATGCCTACGAGCTTCTTGATCCTGTAGAAAACGAGTGATCCGATGAACCCGTGACAATTATACTGCGACTATTTAGCGCCATCTTTTGGGCTTGTCAAGCGCAAATTGATGTTCTCACTCAAGAAATGGTGCTACCCGAAAAAGGGCTCTGGGTTTCGCATCCGCTGCGATCTATTCCGGTGGGATCTTTTGGCATACGGTATTCACCTAGTGTTCGTAGGGTTTTTCACCTAGTCAGAAATGGGTATCTCACCCTGTTTGCGTTTCCCACCCGACAGACTAGTGTTCTCGTAATCTGCGAACGCAGAGGCTGTGGTTTAAGCGCCGGGGCTGCTCGAATCGGCGTTTGGCGTTTCATTGCAGTATCGGGGGCGTACACCAATCATGTTTCAGCTATTCAACAGTAAGTACAGGAGACATTGCAGTTGGAACCAGACGATGCCAATCGAGGTGCTATGAACCTAGTGCCTCAACCGGGAAGGCTGAAAAAGGTTTCAATTGGTGAAAGAGAAGAATCCCTGACAGAGAAACTGACTCCGCCTAAGTCGGTTGCGGGATTTATGCTGACGGATTTTTTGCTAAACCCCATCTCGTTCAATGCCGAAGCCATTCAGATTCTGAGCTATCCAGAGAAGCTTGCAGATTTAGCGCGCTCGGAACTCTTCCTCGCGGAAAAGATTCGATCGATCTTGATAAGCCCCCGCCCTTCAGGTGAATCACGTTTTGTCGCCGAGTTCCGGTCAGGCAGGCGGCGCTATTTCTGCCGGGCCTTCGTCGTTGATTCAGGCGCTAAAGAACCTTTTCGGCCGAGCATAGCGATGCTTCTCGAAAGAGGACTTTCCGGATTGGTCCCGTTGTCGCGAGTGTGCCAGCAATTCAAGCTAACGCAACGAGAGCGAGAAGTGTTGGAGTTTTTGCTGCAAGGCATGAGCAGCAAAGTAATCGCTAATCGGATGAATCTTAGCCCTAACACAGTGAAAGCTTTTCTACGATTGATCATGATCAAGACTGATTCCTCTTCGCGCTCGGCGATTGTGGGAAAAATTCTCATGACCCAGCCATAGTTGCGGCTTGATCACGCCTGCCTCGACTATTCAGCGTGGCTGACCCAGGTTCTTCGTTTTTAGCCGCAAACCTCGCAGTTCTGCCTTAGAGATCACTTCAAGCCGAGGGTCGAGCGCTTTGCAGGTGTAGTGTCTAACGAAGCACTGTGCATGACCCTTGCGGCGCACATCAATCTTCCTGCGGCGAAAGTGGAAACCAGAAAAGTCGAAGATGTCGAGTATCTACAGGTCGAACGTTACGACCGCAAGCACGTAACGATTGAGGGCCTGCCCGGAGTCGAGCGCCTTCATCAGGAAGATTTCTGCCAGGCGCAGAACATCGTCTCCGAACTGAAATACCAGAAGGAAGGTGGGCCGTCATTCAAGCAATGCTTCGCTCTGCTGCGCAACGTGTCGACCGCACCGGTCATTGATCTTGCGAATCTTCTGGACGCCGCGATTTTCAACTATCTCATTGGCAACAACGACGCGCACGGCAAGAATTTTTCACTCGTATACCCAGGCAAGGAAATCAGGCTGGCGCCCCTCTACGATGCGATCAGCACGATTTACTATCCGGAACTGAACACCGACATGGCTATGCGGATCGGGCGTGAATACTCATCGGACAAAGTCACGCCAAAAGATTTCGAGCAACTGGCGGGGGATGCGGGCCTTGCCAAACCGCTCGTCCGCCGCCGAGTTCCCGAGCTGGCTACAGCTGCGATCGAAGCTCTCGACAAAATGAACATCACAGACAAGGTCTCTGACGAGGTCGCAGGCCTCATCCGTAAGCGGTGTGCGCGCGCGAAGGAAAAATTTCGTGCTTAGTCCGAGCGTCATCCACACCAGTAATGCTCGAAATGCCGGTAGAACTCGAACTGATAAGAGCGAGGTCGGTGGTTCAAGTCCACCCAGGCCCACCATTCAAATAACCAATAAATACGCGGCTATTCTCACCTTTCCCCTTTCGGGGAATATCTCTCAAAAAACCAATTTGCCAACTATTTGCCAACTTCACGATTGGCCGGATGGCACTACACTGAGGGCGTTAAGGCCCTTCGGGTGAAGACCGAACGGCTGGAATCGACTGGGCTATGTCGAGAACGCTGCCCTGTCATGGCAGTTTCGGGCATTGGAAAACAATGAAGGGAACGGCGGGGATTGGGAACACATAGTAGCTTCACCGTCGGGCCTGAACATCGAGCACCAACCTCGGCGCGGGCGTAGCTGTCATCCGACCGGCGACCAGCATCGTCGGGCTCCTCCTGTTCCTTTGCACCCTGTCTGGCAAAAGCCAGTTGCACGCTTCCCGGTACCGATCCGGGCCCATCCGGATCACTGTCGCGGTAGGGACAGTTGGCTAGAAATCGAATTTGGGGAAGTTGGGAGGGAAGCGGCCAAGTAAGTTAGAGAGGCCAAGTCAGTTAGAGAGGCCAAGTCAGTTAGAGAGGCCAAGTCAGTTAGAGAGGCCAAGTCAGTTAGAGAGATGACACAGTCTCCCGAGAAGGGAGATTTTTTCTCACGAAGTTGGCGAGCGGCTGAAAACTTCACGTTCCAGATACGTTCCAGTTGGCCGCAATTTTGTCGTTTCTGTCGTTTTTCGCCCTCGAAAAATCAGTAACTTGCTTATTTCTAAATACCACTTGAATATTCCGCTTCCCCCGCTTCCCCACCTTAACGACTGATTCTAAGATAGTTACATGCCACGACGCTGGGCTCCGCTGGCCTTCTTACGTTCGGGCTCCGAAGGGGAAAAAATCTGAGTGCCGGCACCTTGTTTAGCTGAGCTGTAGGTGGCTCCCGACCGTCGCATCGGGATGTAAGGTATTTCCCACAACGCTTAGGAGGTGTTTAGTGTATCCCAAAATGGCTATTTGACTGGCTTGCGTTCCGCCGCAGGCAGATTATTGTATCAGCGGGGAAACGGGTGGCTTCAAGGCGTAGATTCGCTCCGGAGATCGTCAATCCATACTTTGAGAAGCCATCGAAGCAAGAACGCGGTGGAAGCTTCAATGTCATGTTTCCGAGTGAGGGGCGCGCTGAGAGACGAATACGGCTGAGTGTCCCGCTGGAGGTTTCGAAGCTGCAGTACCCAAATGATGCGGAGACTGCCGTCACGGAAAACATCAGCTCTATCGGTGCCCGTGTCTTAAGCTGGCGGCCGGTAGAGCCTAATGACCGCTTGATGATTAAGTTCTTAGAACTCAACCTGCGAACACAGGCCCGCGTCGTTTACTGTGAGCGGCTACGCCACGGGCAGTTTGGTGTGGGATTGCAGTTCCAAGGACTCTCCATAGCCAAAGGAACGAAGGAGTTTTCGGCGTACGAGTCTTCCTGAGCGTTGAGAAGCCGGAACAGGCGTTCTGCGGCTTTTGGTCCATTGAGACCCATGGCCCGAAGGGATTTGTACCAGGGGTGCTGCCATGATGGCTGGCCATACGTCACTGTCGGTTACCGTTCGCCCGGAGTTCAGGGTGCACACGCTCTCGCACAGTTCGGAGGAACCAGCCATGAGGGTCGATTTGCCGCCGGGAAGCCTGAAAAACAGAGTTCCGAGTCGCGAAATAGAGGAATCGCTGACTCGAAAAAAAGTGCCTCCCTCCAGCTCCGCCGCGGGATTCCTGTTGATGGATTCTTTACTGAATCCTATCTCGTACAACGCCGAGGCGATCCAGATTCTTGGTTATCCCGACAAAATGGCGAAACTAAGGCGCGCGGAGGTCTTCCTCGCTGGAAGGATTCAGTCAACCCTGCTAAGCGGGCCGCCCTTGGGTAGCGTACCTTTTGTAACCGAGTTCCGGTCAGGCAGGAGACATTATTTTTGCCGGGCGTTCCTTGTGGATGCGCACGCCAACGACCCCGCCCACCCCAGCATAGCCGTCCTGCTCGAACGAGGCCCCTCCGGACTCATCCCCTTGTCGCAAGTCTCCCAGCAGTTTAATCTCACGCAACGCGAGGGAGAAACGTTGGGTTATTTGGTGCACGGCCTGAGCAGCAAAGAGATTGCGAATCGGATGAGCGTCAGTCCCAACACAGTGAAGGCTTTTCTGCGAGTGATTATGATCAAGACAGGAGTCTCCTCCCGCTCGGCAATTGTCGGAAAAATTATGATGGCACAGACAGGCTAGTGACCAGGTCTTACGCTAGCAGGTAAGCGGAATCAATTGTTCATGCAAAGGGAAAGTAGAGTCGAAACCATTGCGCGAATGTCTGACTCCGTGAAGGAGGCAGGGAGTCGCGAGGTGCGTGCCAGCATGTGGTCTCGGAGCATTCCTTCGACTGCTCCCATCAGAGCTGAGCGAAAAACTTGCGGGTGGAGGTAAGGTTTCATCTCGCCTCGGGCAGCCAACTCTTTTACAATCCCGTCCACGGTCTTTATGAATTCTATAAAGCCGGGGACCAATACGATCATATGCCCGGCACCACGTATGCGCCGTCCCTCAAGCAAGAACAGAGTCCTTATCGCATGATCCTTCTCCAAAAAACCCAGAATCATATCGGTCAGGATTTTCAGCTTATACCATGGAAGGTCGATGCTTTCGGTGGCCAGGCGCACCGCCGGATTGATCTGCTCCCAGGTGTGTTCGAAAACTGCTTCGAGAATGCCCTGTTTATCTGTGAAGTGTTTGATCAGTTGAGACTGGCTAGTACCCGCCAAACGGCAGATCGCCGCGGTTGTGGTAGCTTCAAAACCGCGTTCAGCAAAGAGGGCCTTGGCCGCCTCCCGCAGACGGTCTCTACTCGAAGCAATTGCCGGAGTCTTTTGCCTCGGCATTTGAGGCCTCCGTCGTCGTGGAACGACTCAGTGCGGTCGCTTTGATACTACTGATCTTGCATTTAACAATCAATTTCCCTGTTTTTGGGCCCAGCCATCGTCGGGGGAAGCGTATAATAGACACTTGACACGAACTTCATTGCTCTGCAACTATGTTGCGGCGTTCTGTAGCTATCATCGATAGTGGCGCGACAACTGCATGAATGGCCCCCGCACATTCCCGAGAACCGACATGGAATTCAATTCTCCAGGGACTGGCCTTGGGAAAGCTCGCAGAAAGAGTGCTTCGATGCCCACCAACCAACCTTCACCCTTAGTTTCCGAGCGCACAAGTTTCAAGGCAAACCTCCTTGGGAATTTCTTGCAACAAGAAGTAGAGACTCAGGCGCCGGTAATGAATCGGGTTCCAGTTCGTGAAGCAAACACGCGGCCTAGGACGCAGAAACTGAGCCCACCTTGGGCTGTAGCTGGATTCGTCCTGATGGATACGTCGCTGAGCCCCATCTCATTTAATGCCGAAGCAGTCGAAATTCTAGGTTATCCAAACAAGCCTGCGGACCCGAGACGCTCGGACATCTTGCTCACAAAGATTTGCTCGACCCTTCTAAGCAGGCAGTCGCTGGGTGACAAGCGCTTCGTGACCGAGTTCCGGTCAGGCCGCAGGCGCTATTTTTGCCGGTCTTTCGTTGTGGATGCGCACGCCAACAACCCCTCTCACCCCTGCATAGCCGTCCTGCTCGAACGAGGTCCCTCCGGGCTCATTCCCCTGTCGCAAGTCTCCCAGCAATTTAATCTCACGCAACGAGAGGGAGAAGCGTTGGCATATTTGCTGCAAGGACTAAACAGCAAAGAAATTGCGAGTAGGATGAACGTCAGTACCAACACCGTGAAAACCTTCTTGCGTCTCACCATGATCAAAACCGGAGTTTCTTCCCGCACCGCAATGATCGGAAAAATTATCATGACTCAACTGTAGTCCCGCCTTGGTAGCCTTTTCCCCTAGTAACCTGCCCGTTTTCGGACTAATCCCTTTGGGCAATAGACTCCTGGGGGAATTCTCGACACTATTGGCCTATGAAGGTCGAACAACATCGACCGCTTAGAGGGCATCCACGATTTGTGTGCAGCTTGGACGTTAACGGCAGCCAACTCGCGACAATGGGAATTCCGTGTCAGGGGGTCAAGAGTCCCATCCGCGGAAGGATAGAGAACATTAGTAAGAGCGGTCTCTGCGTCGTTAGCAAGCACTCGATTCCAGCGTCGTCCCTCGTCCGCTGTGAAATTTCCGTATCGGGAACGCGGGCAGCCATTCCTACGCTGATGCAGGTTCGGTGGGCGCGGAGAAGTTCGACGAGCAATGGATATAAAATTGGTCTGCAATTCTTGCTTTGAAGACCTTCCTCCCTTCCTCAACTCAGCTATCGTGCACTAACCCAAAAATGCTTAGTCCGATCGTCTAGCCTTCAGGGTTAGTCCAAATGGGTTAGTCCACAGGGCGAGGCCTATCGATTAGTCTATCGGCTTAGCAGAAGAGGTTAGTTTGAAGGGCTAAGTCTCTTGACGAGCCCACCTAGGTAATGGACGAGTTTGAACAAATCCTTGAAGATGACGTCGGTGCGTTTATTCGGCACAGAATCGATTTCATTGTAGGGACTCCGAAAAAGGGATTGAAAGGGCGGTAGCCTGGCTGGGTAGGCGCACACGAACTCGCAAAATTTTCCCAGAGAATTTGGAGATGGGTATGGCCGCTGAAAACACAACCAATTCGTGGTACGCGTTGCGGGTCAGAAGCCGGCACGAAAATACGGTCGCATCACATCTTCAGGCCAGGGGCTACGAGTCATTTCTTCCCGTATATACATCCCAACGGCGGTGGTCAGATAGGTTTAAAGAAATCGATCTGCCTCTTTTCCCGGGATACGTGTTTTGCCGGTTTAACCCTCTAAACCGGCTCCCAATTCTTAGTGTTCCCGGGATTGTTCACGTAGTCGGAGTCGGCAGAACTCCTGTCGCTGTTGACGAAACCGAAATTGCTGCCCTTCAGGCGGCTGTTAAGTCCGGATTGCCGAGACAACCTTGGCCGTTTCTAGAGATAGGACGTAAGGTGAGAATTGAGCGCGGCCCTCTTTGTGGCGTAGAGGGAATCTTGTTGAGTTTTCGAGGGCATCAGCGGCTTGTGCTGTCTGTAACACTCTTGCAGCGATCGGTAGCTGTACAAGTTGATGCAGCCTGGGTCCAACCGCTGCTGCAGCACCGGAGTTACAGTAGCGTTGTCACGTCTCGAGGTGTTCCGCTGCAGCCGAATGCTTAGCCATACGAGGCCTGGCTCTGCCCACCTCCATCCGTATCAAAGGAACGCACAGGCGTCAGGCCTGATTCGTCAATCATGGGCTCCGCCACCAACGAGAAATATTTAGACGGCTTTGGAGATTTAAGCAAGCGAGTGGCTAACGATGAAGAAAGTGTGTCGACTGAAGCCTGCGGCTAGAGTACGGAGATGGGTGGGAGCCTTGATGGTCTTGCTGTCTTTGCTGCTATGCTCCGTTGCTCCCGCGCAGCAAAGGCCCAGCAAGGCACAAACGGGGAGCAAGGTATCAATAGCCCTAAACGAAAACGGCAGTAAGGAAATTCAGAACCGGGCCACGAGTAATCCCAGTTACGTGATCGGCCCAGAGGACGTGCTCGACATTAGCGTTTGGAAAGAGCCCGAGGTTTCACGCGTCGTACCAGTGCGGCCGGACGGAAGGGTTTCATTACCGCTGTTGCGCGACGTGCAGGCGGCGGGTCTAACACCGACGCAGCTTGCGGCACGCATCAGCGAGGGCTTGACGGAGTTTATAACGGACCCGCAGGTTACGGTAATCGTGACAACAATCAATAGCCAGCGGATTTATATCGTAGGAGAAATGGCACGTCCAGGCACCTATCCGCTGGTACCTGGTATGACCGTTCTGCAAGCTCTCTCGAACGCAGGTGGGTTTACGCTATTCGCCGATATCAAGAACATTTACATTCTACGCCAAGAAAACGGGAAGCAAGTCAAGTACCCGTTCAATTTCAAGGATGTCATCAAGGGCAAAAAACCCGAGCAGAATGTCGGTCTGAAGACGGGCGACACGATTATCATACCGTAGCGAAACAATGTGCGGGTGTCACACAAGCGTGCGCGTGGCGATTTTCGTGGTGGCTCTTGGAGTCCCGGTGGCCCGCTCGCAACAGCAGGAGAATGGCCAGGGAAACCTCCCGGCTCCCGCTTCGTATTCCCCTTTTACCGCGAAACAGGTGAGTCTTGAAGATACTAACGCCAACCCACAGCAGCTTGTCCCAGATACTCGTGCGTTAGCCGGAGCACGGGAGCTTTCACTTGGCGCTCCTGGGTTGACGCGCAGCTTTTGGCAGCCGTTTTTCGGTTTGATGTTAACAGTCGATACGAATCCTCTCACGGCCATCCGCTCAAGTGGCTTGACGACGTGGAGTTCGCTTTTCGGCGGGATCGATGTGCGCCGGATTTTGGGCCGGTCCGATCTGACTCTGAACTATGTTGGAGGTGGACTGACTGCCGATAATACCAACTCCGGTGCTTCACTCGTGCAGCAACTGGAATTCAGGGAGAAGCTAACTTATCGCCGTACAGTCATCTCGTTCCTTGAACAGTTGAGTTATCTGCCCGAGCCAGCCTTCGGGTCCTACGTGTCAGGTGGGCAAAGTTTTTCGGATGCCCAGGGACTATCGCTGCAACCAGCGCTGATACCAAATCAATCCATTCTGACAACCCGCGGGCGGCGCATCAGCCAATCGTTTCTGACAGAAATAGATAGACTCCTGACGCCGAGATCGTCGGTAACTTTTGTCGGATCGTATTCCTTGCTGCGCTTCCTCGACAACGGTTTCCTCAATTCTGGCGATACCCTTTTCCAGGTCGGATACAACTATCAGTTGACGCCCAAAGACACAATTGCCCTGCTCTACCGTTTCACTACGCTCCGGTTCAACAACTTCGATCAGTCGATCCATGGCCATGTCGCGCAGGTTGCATTTGGACGGCGGATCACGGGGCGGCTAGCGTTTCATGCAGAGGCAGGTCCGGAGGTCGCTTTTTTCCGCACGCCGGTCTCGACGAGCATGGGCACTTCGGGAGGGTCGACCACGACGACAAGCTCCTCGGCCAGGGCCTATTGGACATTGGATACCTCGATGACGTATGAGAGGTGGCACACACAGTTCGGTCTTGCCTATGACCACTCGCTGTCAGGCGGTGCAGGAGTCCTGGCGGGTGCAGTTAACGACCAAGTGTCCGGATCCATCAACCGCCGATACAGCCGCAGCCTCGATGGTGGATTCGTTTTTGGCTATGCCCGAAATGAAGGATTGAACGTGCCAACACAGGCACCGTCGAAAGAGTCCTACACCTATTGGTTCAGCGGAGTCAACTTCAGCCATCCCTGGGGGCGTTGGGCGAATGTGTTCATGGACTATCGGTTGCAGTTTCAGAAGTCCAATGCCAGTTTCTGCGTTGGAGCAACCTGCGGGGAGAGCTTTGTGCGGCATACGATCTCAATCGGTTTCGGTTGGCGGCCGCGGCCGATTCCGATCCAATAGCAGCATACTGGGCTGATGGTCTGAAAGAGCGAGGAAGGAATGCCCGGAAATCGAGAGTTGACGCTGGACATCTACTTGGCGATTCTGCGGCGGCGGCGCTGGCTGGTCCTGATCCCAGCGCTCTTGGGCGCCGTAGCGGGATATGCTCTGTCCTTTGGTTTGCCCAAGAAGTACACGTCGCATACTTTAATCCTGGTCGAACAACCCACTGTACCGGACAGCTACGTGAAACCAGTGGTGAGCGAAGACCTGAACCAGCGGCTCGCCAGCATGCGGGAGCAGATTCTGAGTCGCACGCGCTTGCAACAGCTCGTCGAGCACTTCGGCCTGTACAAGACAGATGCCGAGTCGCCGGTGACGGTACTAATCACGCGGCCGCTGAAAAAGAGAGACGTCAAGCAAGTTCCTATGGAAGATTTAGTTAAGGAATTGCGCATGTCGATAACGGTGACACCACTGAACCCGATGGCTGGCACAAGATCCGCCGAACTGCCCGGCTTCAATGTAGACGTCACCCTTGGAAAGGCGTGGCTTGCCCAGCAGGTTTGCCAGGAAATTACCTCGATGTTTATGCAGGAAAACTTGCGTCTTCGCCAGCAGCAGGTGGAGGTGACAACGCAATTCTTGGGTAAGCAATTGGACGATGCCAAGGCCAAGCTAGACGAGCAGGACGCCAAACTGGCTGTCTTTCAGAGCCGCTATATCGGCGAACTCCCCGAGGACGAGAAGACCAATCTCGCCCTCTTAACGGGCATGTCTCCACAACTCGAAGCAGCGACCCAGGCCCTCAACCAGGCTCAACAAGATAAGGCATTTACCGAATCGCTGCTCAACCAGCAGCTAGCAGCGTGGCAAGCGGCGAAGGGGGGCCAGGATTCCCAAACCCTCGAACAACAGCTCAGAGACCTGCAGGATCAACTGCTTTTGAAGCAAAGACACTACACGGAACGCCATCCCGACGTGGTGAAACTGAAGAACGACATCGCATTAATCCAGGAGAAGCTTGCAAATGTCTCCACGCCGGTTGATGCGCAGGCAAATGAACAACAGGTCCGCGTAGCAGCCAACGAGCCGCCAGAGATCCGGCAATTCAGGGCTCGGTTACGCCAAGTCGACCTAACTATCAAGCAGAAAGCGCATGACCAAGAAGAGCTTCAGCGGCAGATCAAGGTCTTACAGAGCAGGATCCAGTCTAGTCCTATGATCCAGCAACAGTTCAAAGCTTTGACGCGAGACCATCAAACAGCACTCGATTTCTACAACGATCTTCTCAAAAAGCGGAACGAGTCCCAAATGGCTACGGAGCTGGAACGGCGCCAGGAAGGCGAGCAGTTCCGCGTGCTGGACCCGCCCAGCTTGCCGGAACGGCCCTCCTTTCCCAAGCCGCCGCTTTTCGGCCTCGGCGGGCTGGGCGGCGGGCTGGCTTTGGGCTTGGTTATGGTGCAATTCTCCGAGTCACGCGACAAGTCTATGAGAACAAAACAGGACGTTGAGTTTTATCTCGGAGCCCCCACTCTTGCCTTAATCCCCTCGATCGACGCGGCGCAGAAGAAGAAGCGAATCAAGGGAAGGGGCTTATTAGGGCAAACGAGACTTGACCTGCGCGCGTTATCTTCCCGAAAGCGTTTTTCGGCCCAAGAGAAAGCCCGTTTAACCTAACGGATCAGCGCTACCTGTTCTCGATTCCAACATTCCGAAGCGCCGGGGCAAGTCTGAGTTACAGGATAGAGAGTCGCAAAGACATTAATCTGCTCCGCAAGGAAGTGAGGGAAGGTAAAGTATGACCTGGATTCCCGAAGCACGGCGGAAGACTGAAGACGAGAAAGCTCTGACTCGGTTCGCAGAGGAGTCAAAGCCACTCGGTTCTCTCGACGCAGGAAGCAATCAGTGCGATGAAGCTGCACAGCGAGCCTCGAGTATCGTTGCGGCACCTGCGCGAGAGAGTGTCTCCGCAAGCGACCATTTTTGTCGGCTCGATGAGCTGCAGCGGCGCTGCGCAGCGCCTGCCTGGAAACCAGACCCGGAAAAAAATGTGTTTTGCAATGAGGCTTCCTTTACCGCGTGCATCGAGCAATTCCGCACCTTGCGTTCTCGCTTGTACCGCCTGCGCGAGAAACAGTCCTTCCGTATAGTGCTCGTTACGAGCACGCTGCCCGGCGAGGGAAAAACTTTCGTGGCCCTAAACCTCGCTCAGGCAATCGCCCGCCAGCACGAACGCCGAGCTTTGCTGATCGACGCTGATCTGCGCGCCGCAGCGCTCCATGTTGCTATGGGTGCTCCTTCTTGGCCAGGGCTGTCCGATTACCTCATGGGGGAGGCGGACGAGTTTTCAATCATCCAATCCAACCCCCAGGACAATCTCTTTTTCATCCCGGCGGGGAGATCGGTCTCCAACCCGGCAGAACTACTTTCAAACACCCGATTGAAGGGGCTGCTCGATCGGATTGCGCCGACATTCGATTGGATTATCGTGGACTCGCCTCCCGTTCTTCTCGTATCAGATGCTAGCGTTTTGGCCGGACTGTGCGATGGCGTGCTCTTTGTGGTGCGGGCGGCATCAACGGCTTTCGACCTAGCTCAGACGGCGTCACAGGAGTTTCGGGGGAAAAACCTGCTCGGTTTCGTCCTGAACCGAGCCGAAGAACAGGCAACTTACGAGGGTGCTTACTCGTATTATGGCGGAAACGGGTCGGACAAGAGATGAAGGTGGGACCCCCAGAACTGCCCCTCCATCTTGAAGCGACTGGGAGTTGTATTCAAAGCAACGCTTGACGGATTGAAAGCATGTGCGGCATAGCAGGAATCATCGGCACTGAACCAAACTATGTGGCGGGAGCTCCGGACGTCCACGCGATGTGCCAGACCATCGTCCACCGCGGACCGGACGACGAGGGCATCTATGCTCGAGGGTGCGCCGCGTTGGGCATGCGCCGACTAAGCATCATTGATTTGTCTACCGGGCACCAACCGATCCACAACGAGGACGGCAGCATATGGGTAGTCTTCAACGGTGAAATCTATAATTTCCCCGAGCTGCGCTCCCAACTCCAAGCGCGTGGTCACTGCTTCTATACCAACACGGATACGGAAGTGATTGTCCACCTATACGAAGAATCTGGAGCCGGTTGTGTAGAAAAGCTGCGCGGCATGTTCGCGTTTGCTATCTGGGATGAGCATCGGCAACGGCTGCTGCTGGCGCGTGACCGGTTCGGGAAAAAGCCTCTGTATTACGCCTTGAGCAAAGAACGACTGCTGTTCGGCTCGGAGATCAAGGCGATTCTAGCGATCGCCCCGGAACTCTCCGAAGTCGACCCAAAGGGACTGTTTAACTTCCTCTACTTCGGTTATATCCCCGATCCCCTCACCGCTTTCACACGTATTCGCAAACTGCCCCCCGGACACCTGCTTGAGTTCGCCGCTGGTCAAGTTCGAGTCGCGAAATATTGGGAGCTACCTCGCTACGGAGGCTACGAGCCTTCCTGCGAAGAAGAGTGCCTGGAAGAAATGGAAAAGCGACTCGCCGAGGCCGTGCGCATCCGGTTGGTCAGTGATGTCCCCATCGGCGCACTGCTCAGTGGGGGAGTTGATTCTTCGACGGTCGTGGCGTTGATGGCCCGTACAAGTTCGCGCCAGATCAAAACCTTTTCGATTGGATTTTCCAAATCTGATTTCAACGAAGCGCAACATGCGCGGGTCGTTGCACAACATTTTGGAACTGAGCATCACGAACTGTTCGTCGAACCGCAAATCGAGGAAACCGTACAACTCCTGACGCACTCTCTCGAAGAACCGTTCGGAGATTCCTCGATGGTGCCGACCTATCACGTTTGCCGCTTGGCTCGCCAACATGTCACCGTGGCTTTGGCTGGAGATGGAGGGGACGAACTGTTTGCCGGCTACGAACGGTATAAAAAGTATTTACGGCGCCGTTGGCTGCGCGTGTTCCCTCCAGGAATCGACCGGTTATACCGCGAGCAAATCCATCCGCGAATTCCCGCGGAATGGCGAGGCAGCAGGTTCTTGTATAACCTTTCTCTACCATCTCGCGAGCGATATCTGGATGAAGTCTCTGTTTTGCCAGCCGGTCTTCGCGAGCGTTCCATTTTCTCCAAAGACTTCTTGTGTTGGGTGGACAAACAACGGTCACCCTACGATATCTTCCGGAACTACTTGACCAACAGCCCCACGTCAGATCCTTTGAGCGAGGTGCAGTATCTTGATGCAAAGACTTACTTGCCCGGAGATATTCTGACCAAGGTGGATCGAATGAGCATGGCGACTTCCCTGGAGGTTCGCGCTCCATTTCTCGACCATGTGTTCGCTGAATGGGCTGTGCAACTGTCGCCTCGGTGGAAAATGCGGTTTGGCGAGCTCAAGTACATTCTTAAGAAGCTTGCCGAGCGAGTAGGAGTACCGAAGCAGGTGCTATATCGGCGAAAGCAAGGTTTCTCCATGCCGCTGGTTCACTGGCTTCGCGAGGACCCCTCACCAGCTTTGCTGGAGATCCTCCTCGAGCCAAAAACGATTCAGCGCGGATACTTGAGTCAGGAAGGCTTGCGCCGCAGACTCCAAGAACATCGACAGGGCCTGCGTGACCGTTCCTGGGAGATTTGGCATCTCCTCATTTTCGAGCTGTGGCACCGCAATTTTCTGGAGTCTGCAACTCGAACACAGTCAACTGTTAGTCCCTGGCGCGAGCCTTCCGCCGACCGCAAGCAGATGCAAACTGTGGCTCTTATGTCCTCCCCTGCATAATTCCGGTACAGGTCGCACTGAGAACAGCTCATCGCGTTGAAATAGCTACATGCCCAGTACATTGCGCACCGAGCGACAGGGAGTTGCCGTGAATCAGATGTGGTCAGTCGAAAAGCCACCCGATTCCCAGTCCGATCATTCGGACCCGAAGGTGCCGAGTATCGCTCGACTTCGGCGGATACTGTACTTGGTCGATACGCTGAACGTGGGTGGCACAGAAACTCAAGTGGTGCAGGTTGCCCTTCGCCTGCATTCGAGATCCCATCCTGTAGTTGTGGGTTGTCTACGTGCTGAAGGTCCGCTACTCGACGTTTTGAAACGCGAGGGCGTTCCCGTATTTGAGTTTCGCAAGGGGAAGACGCTTCTTTCGCTGAATGGGGTGTACCAGGTATTGCGTTTGGCCATTTTCCTCCGCCGGCAGCAGTTTCATACGGTTCATGCGCACGACTTGTGGTCAAATCTGCTGGGAGTTCCGGCGGCTTGGCTGGCCCGTACACCAATTATCATCTCCAGCCGACGCTATTTGGCAGATCTGGATTGGTACACGCCGTGGAGAAGCAAGGTGATGCGAATGATTTACCGCCTCTCGACTCACGTGACAGTGAATTCGAGTTCGGTGCGTGATCTGCTTGTTCAAAGAGGCGGCTTGCCTCCAGAGAAGATCCGAGTCCTACACAACGCAGTGGATGTCGGGGGGGTTGCGAGTGCTCCGCGTGACAGGGGCAGATTGTTCCCGGGCATAGGGAGTCAATCCAAACTGATTGCGGTCGTAGCGAACATGTACAGCCGAGTGAAAGGACATACTTCCTTAATTTCTGCGGCGCCTCATGTTTGCCGGGATATTCCTGGCACAATATTTGTTCTGATCGGTGATGGGGAGGAGCGACTCAATTTAGAAAAGCAAGTGAGACAAGCGGGGTTGGAGAAAAACTTCTTGTTTCTTGGACATCGAAGTGATGTTCCTGAACTGCTGGCCTGCTGTGATCTTTCGGTCCTGCCTTCGGAGGCAGAGGCATTGCCTAATTCCCTTCTCGAAGCGATAGCGGCCGGTCTCCCCGTCGTGGGTACGTGCGTTGGCGGAATTCCTGAAATCATCATGGACGGAGTGAATGGTTTACTGGTTCCACCGAAGAATCCGCAGGCCCTCTCAGAAGCAATTCTGCGCATATTACAAGACCCACACTTTGCGAAAAAGCTTTCGCAGGGTGGGCAAGAGATGATACGTACAAACTTCGGCTTCGATCGTCTCCTTGCCGAACTCGAGCAACTCTACACTCCGACGCAAACTGCGCACCGATGGCCGGCTAGCATGTTGAGAGTTTGACAGCGGTGAGGCGAAAGCATGCTTAATCGACAATTCCCACCTGCAGGCAAGGGGGTCAATTTTGAGGACAATTAGCGTCTTCGGACTGGGGTATGTCGGCGCCGTGACGGCGAGCTGTTTGGCGAAGGCAGGTCACAGGGTGATCGGCGTGGACGTGAATCCTATCAAAGTCGAGATGCTGGGGTCAGGGCATGCGCCAGTGTCGGAGCCTAGTCTGAATGAACTTATCGCGGAGGGTCGTCGGGCCGGCCGGCTGCACGCAACCATGGACCTAAAGTTGGCTGTGAGCCAATCAGAGATCTCGTTTCTCTGCGTAGGCACGCCAAGCTTACACAACGGCTCATTGGACGTGAGCGCAGTCAAGCGCAGCTGCGAAGAAATCGGCAAAGCGCTGCGATCGAAGAAAGAGTTCCACTGGATCGTGCTCCGCAGCACAGTGTTGCCGGGGACCGCAAAGTCTTTGGCCATTCCCACGATCGAGGCGGCGAGCGGAAAGCGCTCAGATGTGGATTTTGCCGTATGTGTCAATCCAGAATTCATGCGCGAAGGGTGCGGTGTCGCCGATTTCTTAAATCCTACAGTAATTGTTTTAGGAGCCGATGATCATGCTCACCTTACCCCACTGCGCGAGCTTTACGCAGAAAGCCCAGGCCAGATTTTCGAGACCTCTTTGGGCGTGGCCGAGATGGTGAAGTATGTCTGCAACGCATTCCACGCACTGAAAGTCACCTTTGCGAATGAAATCGGCACGCTGTGCCAGCAGTTGGATGTGGATGCGCTTGCGGTAATGAAGGTCTTCATGTCCGATACCAGGTTGAATATCTCCCGTGCCTATCTCACGCCGGGCTTTGCGTTCGGTGGATCATGCTTACCCAAAGATGTCCGCGCACTCGCCAGTTCGGCAAAGCAACTTGACCTGGACTTGCCGTTATTGCGAGCGATCATGCCGAGTAATCGGGCGCACCTAGAGCGAGCTGTCGAAGCGGTGCTGGCGACGAAATGTAAGAAAATCGGGGTTGTCGGTCTGAGCTTTAAGTCTGGCACGGATGACCTGCGCGAAAGTCCCTCAGTGCAGCTTATCAAGCGACTGCTCGGCGAAGGTTGCCAGGTCCAAATCTGGGACGAGGATGTCTCACTGGGGCGTTTGGTAGGCTTCAACCGCCACTTCATCGAAGAAGAGATTCCCCATATCGGTGTGCTGCTCTCGACCGATCTGGAAGAGGTAGTCAGGCGTTCAGAGGTTCTCGTCGTCGGAGCAAAGGCCTTAAACGAGGAGACGATATTAGCGATGCTCCGCCCGGATCAGTTCGTCATTGATCTGCGTTCTCTCGGCCCTGTTGCGCAGCCCCCAAGAAAATGGCCAGTCACCAGATGTTATCGGCCTAGCCCTCCTCCAGATCGCCGGGATGGTTTAACGAGCGGCGCGATCACCGGAGAAGCTGTTCTTCATGAATAGATCCACCGAGAAGGGTGCGGGTCGCACGGCCGAGGGGCGTCCGCCAGCAAGGATTCTGCAGATCGGCAACTATCCGCCACCGGTTTGCGGTTGGGCGATGCAGACCAAGGGGCTGGTCGAAGAAATTCGTCGCCGCGGAAATATGTGTCAGGTGCTCAATCTGAACGAGAACCGCAAGAGGCGGAGTAGCGAGTACATCGACGTTCAGAACGGCTTCGACTACCTGCGCAAACTGACCTGCTTTGCGTTAAACGGTTATCGGTTCCAGGTGCACGTGAACGGCCAGTCTAGACACGGCTATATGCTGGCCTTGATCGCCGCCATACTAGGAAGGCTCGCCGGCCAGCCTGTGGCCCTGAGTTGGCGTGGTGGTCTGCAGCAGAAGTATTTTCCTCGGCAAGAAGGTTGGGTGTATTGGGCCTTTAAACTGCTTTTTCGTCTTGCAGGACAAATTTCGTGCAACAACGAGGCAGTCAAACACGCGATTGAACAGTACGGCGTTGCGGCAGAGCGCGTAGCGGTGATACCGGGCTTTTCAAAACAGAATCTTGCGTTCCAACCCACGCCGCTTGCTCGAGAAATAGAAGCCTTCTTGGAATCACGCCATCCCGTGTTTTTCTGCTACGTTTCGGCTCGTCCCGAGTACCGACTTCCTGCATTGAGAGAAGCAATGCTGCAATTCCGGCGGCGGCATCCGGAAGCAGGTTTCATTTGGCTCGGCTTTCCCTCCAAGGAATTGCCCGCAGCCAACGAGTTCGTGGCCAGCTGGCCAGCGCCAGAGCGCCAAAGCCTACTCCTCCTGGGGAATCTCACGCACGACGAGTTTTTGACCTTGCTGAGTCGATGCTTTGCTTATATTCGCACCCCGGTGTGCGACGGAGTAGCTGCTTCGGTGCTGGAATCCCTGGCTCTAGGCATACCGGTTATCGCGAGTGAGAATGGTCATCGCCCCACTAACGTAACCACTTATCGGGAAGGCGATGCTGCAGATTTGTGCGCAAAGCTCATAAGGCTCAGTGATGGGTACGATCAGTTTAAGAAGGACGCACAGCTGGAAGCTGCTGAAGACAACATCGCCCGAACCGTGGATTGGCTACTCGGGACTACTGTCCGCGAAGCGGAAGGGCTGAGAAGTGATTGGGTCCATGTCACTTAGTAATCGCTGGTTGCAGCGTCGAAAGAGAATCATGGAAATGGGCTGGGACGAATTGCGCGAGCGCACCCGCCAGGAGTTCGCAAAACGCTGGGACCTTGCGTTGGGCCAAATCGGCGGTCCGTTCCCGAGGGATGGCCGTCTTCCTCAATCACAAGATTCCCGTCGCTTTTTTTTCACCCCTGCCGAAGTGCCAGAAATACTAAGGTGCTTGCGCGAGCGGCTCCCCGAGGCGGTAGAGCGAACCGTGAACCAGGCGGAGCAGATTTGTGAGCACCGGTTCGACCTCCTCGGGTACGAAGGTGTGGATTACGGAATGAGGATCGATTGGCATCTCGATGCTGTCCATGGTAAGCGCGCTCCTCGACGCCCATGGTTCCGGGTGCCGTATCTAGACTTTGACCAAGTCGGAGACGCAAAGGTGATTTGGGAACTCAGTCGTCACCAGCACTTGGTCACGCTCGCCAAGGCCTATCGTTTGACGGGAGAGGGTCGCTACGCGCAGGAGTTGTTCCGGCAATGGTATGACTGGAACGACCAGAATCCATACGGAATCGGAATTAACTGGGCAAGCAGCCTTGAGGTGGCATTCCGAAGTCTTTCTTGGCTGTGGATCTGGCATTTGTTGAATGGTTGCTCTGTCATCCCGGAACATTTTTCGTTCCATCTTCGGCGCGCTTTGGCGCTCAACGCTCGGCACATCTCAAGATTTCTATCCACCTACTTTTCTCCAAACACCCATTTGCTTGGTGAGGGAGTAGGGCTGTTTTTTATTGGCACCTTGTGTCCTGAGCTGCATTCCGCTCGGCGCTGGCAAGAGCGCGGATGGCAAATTGTGCTGTCTGAAGCGGAGCGTCAAGTGCGGTCGGACGGCATGCATTTCGAACAATCCCTCTATTATCACGTTTACGCGCTTGACTTCTTCCTTCACGCACGAATTCTCGCTGACGTAAATGGGATTCCGGTGCCTGTTCAGGTCGATCAAACCCTCGACAAAATGCTTGGCGTCATCAGCGCCATGGGTCAGGCAGGTCCTCTTCCTCGATTCGGAGATGACGACGGCGGACGACTATTTGATTCGCGGCGCAATCGGCTCATGCACCTGCTGGATCCCCTCGCAACGGGTGCGGCGCTGTTCAACCGGCCTGACTTTAAAGCGACGGCTGGTGGCATTCGAGAAGAAACTGTGTGGCTCATGGGAACCGAGGGTGTAAGCCGATTCGAGAAGCTGCCTTCTACGCAACAGGCTGCGTGTTCGTTTTGTTTGGAACCGAGCGGGATTTACGTGATGTCGAACGTGAAACCGGTGCAATCTCAGCTTGTCATTGATGTCGGGCCTCAACAGGCCGGCCGGGTAGGACACCGTCATGCTGATGCGCTGAGTGTGCAGTTGGCGGTCGGCGGAAAGATGTTGCTTGTCGACCCCGGTACTTTCGCTTACGTCGGTTCTGTTCCCGAGCGAGACTGGTTTCGTGGAACGGCCGCTCATAACACAGTGCAGATCGACCGCTCGCATCAGGCCGCTTCGGCTGGCCCATTCAGGTGGAATAGTGTGCCCTCCGCGAATGTAGATTGCTGGATGACCGGCAAGAACTTTGACTTCTTTGTAGCATCGCACAATGGCTACGAGCGACTGAGCGATCCCGTTCGTCACACTCGTGCTGTTTTCCACTTGAAGTCATCTTTCTGGCTGATTCGAGACGTATTGCAGGGTGCAGGGAAACATCACCTAGAAGCTTCCTGGCACTTTGCGCCCGGATCAGTTTCGACAATTCCGGGAGGAGCCGCATTTGTGGCCGACAACCAAGCAGCTCTGGCCCTTTTGTTCAGTGCGAATCAGAACTATTCACAGCGAATAGCGGAGGGTTGGTATTCGCCGGTGTATGGGAGAAAAGAGTTGTCTCCCATTCTTCAGATCAGCACTGATGCACAATTGCCCGCCGAATTCGTAACGTTGCTGATTCCGGCTCCGAGGGTCAACACAAGTCCAAGTCTTCTTGAAACAATGGAACCTGGGCGCAATGGAGTGGGCACCAGCGCGTATAGGTTTTCCACGAGCGGCAACGCGAACTGCCTGTTCTTCTTCGCGGGTGCGCCGGGGCGATGGGAGATAGGCTCGTGGGCCAGCGATGCGCGGTTTTTGTTCTGCGCGACCAGTGCAGACGACAGTCCGCGTCACATCGTGATTTGTGACGGCACTTTCGTCGAAGTCAGGGGGCGGCGGGTTTTCAACTCAGCCGAAGGCCCAGTGCGAGGCGAATGGTCTCTCAGCGAATGCGCGGACCGAGTCTCCTCGATTGACTCAACCGCGACTTGTGGGTTTGCGGTACCACCAGAACTACAGGCGACGAGCATCTGCGCTTCCGAGGCGGACTCAAGCCACGAATGGCGAGACTCGCGAGGCCTCGCTGGGAAGGGCAGAAGCCAGCTAACTGTGCAAACCTGCGATTGAGTGAGCTTGGCTAATTCCTGCTGAAGATTCGCACTTAGGAAAAGAAGAATAAAACCATGTGTGGGATTTGTGGAGTTCTCGAGCTGCGCGGCGGCAGGTTTAGAGAAGAAGACCTGCAGGCAATGTCCAACACCCTACTGCACCGCGGACCTGACGACCAGGGGAAGCTTCTGGCCGGCCCGCTCGCGTTTGGGTTTCGGCGGTTGAGTATTGTGGACCTCGCCGGCGGACACCAGCCGATGACGAATGAGGACGGGACTCTATGGATCGTATTCAACGGCGAAATCTATAACCATCGCGAACTCCGGCCCGCCCTGGAGCAGCGGGGCCATCGCTACGCGACAAATAGTGACACGGAGACAATCCTGCATCTGTATGAGGAATACGGAGAGGATTGTGTACATCACCTGCGCGGGATGTTTGCGTTTGCAATTTGGGATACACGCCGGAAGCAGTTGTTCTGCGCTCGCGACCGCTTGGGGATAAAGCCGTTTTACTACGCGATTGTGGGGAACCGTTTCGCTTTCGCTTCGGAAGTCAAAGCACTCTTCGAAATTCCTAGTTTCCAGCCGCGCCTCAATCGGCGGGTGCTGCCGGAATTCTTTACCTTTGGCTACATCTCTTCGGACGAGACGCTCTTCGAGGGCGTTCGCAAGCTGCTGCCCGGATATCGTCTTCAGATCGACTTAACGAATCGGGATGCAGAACCTCAGATCGCACAATACTGGGATTTGGATATGTCGCCTTCCGAACGCGAGCTCAGCGAAGCTGAGTATATCGAACAGTTTCGCGACGAATTCACAGAGACCGTGCGTAACCACCTCATGAGCGACGTTCCAGTTGGAGTGTTCCTGAGTGGCGGGCTCGATTCCAGCTCAATCGCGGCCGTGATGGCGGATCTTCGGAAAGAACCGATCCAAACCTTTTCGGTTGGATATGCCGAAGACGAATACAGTGAGCTGCCCTACGCCCGGCAAGTCGCCAAGCACATCGGAGCTGAATATAACGAGGTAATCCTTGGTCCGGAAGAATTCTTTGCGAGTTTACCGCAGCTGATTTGGCACGAAGATGAACCGCTCGTGTGGCCTTCGAGCGTGGCTCTCTTTTACGTCTCCCGGCTGGCTCGCGAGAAGGTGAAAGTTGTGCTCACCGGTGAGGGCGCAGATGAGATGTTCGCCGGTTACTTAAAGTATCGCGCTACGCTCTGGAACCTGCGTGCTGGACCACTCTATCGGAAACTGGTACCCGACCTGCTGCAAGAGCTAGTGCAGAAGGCGCTGCTCGGGGAAGTGGTCCCAGATGGGGTACTGCGCAAACTGCGGCATTCTTTCTTCTATTATCCGGACACGTTCGAGAAAATTCACTTTGACAACTTCTATTCCGTGTTTCCTCAGGACCAGCAGAACGAGCTGTTTACCGGCGAAGTAAGGGAGGAGCTTCACGAAATTAATCCCTACGCAAATTCCATGCAGTTTTACCACTCCAACGGAACCCGCGGAGGCCAGCTGAATCGCCTCTTATACCTCGACATCAAGACGTATCTGGTCGAGCTTCTGATGAAACAAGACCAGATGAGCATGGCTGCCTCCATCGAGAGCCGCGTTCCGTTTCTGGATCACAAACTTGTCGAGTTCGCCGCACGCATACCCGCACGCTACAAAGTGCGCAGGTTTTCCGGGAAGTACTTGCTCCGTCGAGCCTTGGGTCATCGACTGCCTCCCGAAGTGCGTCGACGTAACAAGAAAGGCTTTCCCACTCCAATTCAACCATGGCTTCGGTATCAGTTGTTCGACGATCTCGCCGCAGTCCTTTTGGACGGCCGCACAAGGGAACGGCGACTGATCAAATCAAGTTATGTGCAACAGCTTCTTGAAGCGCATCGTCATGGCGACTCACACGCTACTGAAGGCTGCTGGCGACTCTTGAATTTTGAGCTTTGGAACCGCGTATTTCTGGACCGCGACAGCCGCTTACACGAACCCCGGGTGGCTCAGAGCGGAGGAGTGGCCGTTCACGCTTAAAAAGATTTGTCGCCTGCCTGGAATTGTCCCGCTTCCTCGCGGCTCTTAGCACGATGGCACTGAAGATCTTGCTTACGGTACCCCGCCCTCTCTTTCCGCCAGACACAGGTGGCAAGATACGGTCGTTGAACATCCTGGCGCGTTTGGCGCGAAGGGCTGAGATTCATGCCGTTTCTTTTGCCGACCCGATCCGCGATGCCGTTGCCATATCCAAAATGAGGGGCACGTTCGAAAGCTATACGCCCGTGTTCTGGCGAGAAGCCACCAAGGGCTCACTGCGGTTCTACCGGGAGGTGCTGACGAATCAATGCAGTGCTCTACCGTACTTCCTGGCCAAGTTCAATCGGCCGCGATTTCGTACGACCGTAGAAGCATTGGCAGCTCGCAGACAATTTGACTTGATTTTTTGTGATTTTTTGCACACCGCTGCGCCCCTGGTGGACTCTACGTTAAGGCCGCGGTTGGCGTTCGAGCACAACGTTGAATTTTTACTGAGAAAGCGGAAATGGGAAGTGGAAAAACATCCTCTGCGAAAGCCCGTCTTCGGTTCGGAGTGGAGGAAAACGCGAACCATCGAAGCCCAAGTGTGCCGCTCGTTTGACCATATTATTGCGGTATCAGAGCAGGACCAGCAAACCTTGGGACATGAATTTGGTGTCAAGAACGTCTCCACGCTTCCGACGGGCGTCGATACCGATTTCTTCCATCCTTTTGACGATAAACCGCGGCCAGGCCACCTGGTCTTTGTAGGGTCCATGGATTGGGACCCGAATGAAGATGGCATCATGTGGTTTTTGCGGGACGTGTATCTACGGATCCGTGAGGCAGTGCCGAATGCCAGCCTCTCCGTTGTGGGCCGCAATCCTTCCACGCATTTACGGGCCGTAGCCGCGAGGGAACCCAGCGTGAAAGTCATCGGATGGGTTCCGGATGTTCGCCCTCATGTTGCCCAGGCGGAAGTGGTGGTGGTGCCATTGCGCGTGGGCGGAGGAACCCGGATCAAAATCCCTGAAGCCATGGCCATGGGGAAGGCCGTGGTTGCAACTCCGGTGGGCGCCGAAGGCCTACCTTTTTGCGGCGGCCGCGAAATTCGCATCGCGGAGCGGCCTGAAGAATTCGCTCAAGCAGTGGTTGAGCTTCTCCGTAATCCGTCCCTGCGAAATTCGATTGGGACGCTTGCCCGAAGGCAAGTAACCAGCCAGTGCAGCTGGGATGCGGTTGTGGATAGACTTGAAGAAATTCTGGAACAAGTGACGCGCTCTCGAACTCTAGCGGTCGTCGCCTAATGCGTCTTAGTGGGCTCAGGTGAATGCGTGAACGATGCAGGATCACTCTCGGTGGGTAGGGAGAATTGGCAGCAGAACTTCGCACCTGCCGAATTTCGTGAGCACGGCGACAAATTGACTTTTCTTTTCCTCTGGCTTTTCACCGTTGCCGTTTTTGCGCGGCCGGAGGACATCTTTCCGTCTCTCGCTCCTCTTCATCTGACCTTCGTTTTTGGTGCTTGCGCAGGATTGACATATCTGGCTGCGCTTCTGTCGGGCCGTGTTGCCTTGCGATGGACGCGGGAACTCAAGATCGTCCTACTGCTCACTGGTTGGTATATCGCAGGTGTACCCTTTGCTCTATGGAGACGCGGTAGCTTTGAAACGCTGACGCACGTGTGGTTGAAGACGTTCTTGATATTTTTTCTGCTCACACAGGTGCTCGTAACCGTGGAGCGAGTTCGAAAGCTGCTTTGGGCCATCATCCTCAGCGAACTTGTAGTGACCAGCTTCTCGATTGCCCTGTCTTCTAGGGCTATCTGGGTGGGGGAACGCATGCTGGGTTTCAATCTTGGGATACTCGGATGGAACTTCTTGGGAATTGCTGAAGCTTTGGCGATCCCTTACATGGCAGCGATCTTTGTTGTCCGACGCTCCGTTCTTGAAGCAAGTTTGCTGGCTGCGGTGGTTATCTCGATGACGTGGATGCTGGTGCTGACTGCCTCTCGCAGCGGTTTGCTCGACGTAGTGTTTTCTACAGCATTGACGTCGCTTCTGGTCTTACGCGGCAGCCCACGCGGCAGGATCATTGGGGTGGCGATAGCCCTGGCGCTGGTCGTTGCCATTAGCCTGGCACCGCAAGTCTTTTGGGAGCGGCTGGGAACTATGTGGGACGGAGCGGCCCCCTCTACAAACGAGGCCGCGGCGTCGGCACGGGAGTCCGGAGAGGACCATCTGGCTGTGTTGACCCGGTCGCTCGAATACACTCTCGAGCACCCTATGTTTGGTTTGGGCCTGGGGAATTTCGTTGTCGCAAATGGAACCGACCTCGGTCTGCCCGGCGCATGGACCGGGACACATAACACATTCACAGAGATCTCTTCGGAAGCGGGCGTGCCGGCGCTATTGCTGTTTGTTGGGTTGCTGATCACGGTTTGGCGCAACATCAAAAAGATGGGCAAAACAGTGGGTAACGATCCAGAAGGCCGGGAGTTAAACCTCATCGCACGGGCCACACAAGCCAGCCTTTTGTCATTTGCATTTGGAGCCTTGTTTGCACACCTCGCCTACGAATACTACTTCTTTTATGTGGTAGGAATTGGTGTCGGGATTCAACAGATCGCTCGGACGATGCAGCGCACATCATCTGCTCCCGCCGGAGCCGTCCCTTCAACACTGCATATCGCTGCCGCAAATATAGCCCCACGACTATGCGAATGACGGAATCAGCTGTCTGGATATGCCTATCGCTAGTTGTCTTTCATTATGTTGGTTATCCCTTGTTGCTGTTCGTATTTTCAGCATTCTCCCAGGCCAAGGCAGACTTCATCTTTTTAATTCGTCGGGCCAACCGCCGTTGCCCCTTCCAGGCGGACTATGTTCCACGGGTCGCCCTTTTGATGTCTGTCTATAACGAAGAAGCTGTCATTCGAGCAAAGGTGAAGAATCTGCTCGAAATCGATTATCCGTCCGATCGACTGGAGTTCATGCTCGGACTTGATGCGCCGGTCGATTCCACCAGTGAGCTTCTAAGTCAGACCCCATCGAGTCGGCTTTGTATCTTCCCTTTCCAGACCCGGCGTGGAAAATTGGCGGTGTTGTGCGACCTCGCCGGGCGCACCTCAGCAGAAATCTTGGTGTTTACGGATGCCAATACGATGCTTGAGAAGAATTGCATTCGCAATCTCGTACGCCACTTCGCTGATCCGCGGGTGGGTGCCGTCAGTGGGGAGGAGATTCGCGTTGTCACTCCAGGCACTGACCCAGGAGGGGAATCTCTCTATTGGCACTATGAATCGGCCTTGAAAATCCTGGAAAGCCGGCTGAACTGCTCGCTCGGAGGAAACGGCGCTGCGCTCGCTATCCGTCGTTCTCTTTTTCACCCGAGAAAGCAGTCGATTGTTGAAGACTTCCAAATCCCTCTTGAAATCCGATTCAACGGTTATCGTGTGGTTTATGATCCGGAGGCAGTTGCAGTTGAGGAAATTGCGCCAAACTTCTCGGCACAATTTGCGCGTCGGGTCCGCATTAGTGCGGGCAATTACCAAACATTATTTGCCAATCCAGGATGCCTCAACCCAATGAAAGGCTTCGTGACATTCTGCTTCTTCTCACATAGAGTCCTGCGCTGGTTTGTGCCGGTATTCCTGCTGGCTGCATTTTCGTGCAGTATTTTGCTGGCCACACAGCCCGAATATGCTGTTTTGCTCGCAGCACAGTCTGTTTTTTACGTGATGGCTGGCCTGGGATACTGGTTGAAAAAAAGCGGAAAACGGACACGGTTGTTCTCGTTGCCTTTGTCTTTCTGCTCCATGAATTTCGCCCTCCTTCTTGGATTGTTCAGATATCTGAGCCGCCGCCAAACTCTCACTTGGAAGCCGACGCTTCGCCAAGTCAGCCCTGAGATGCTCTTGAATAAAGGGTCAGAGAGTCGGTGAAATCGCCCAGAAAAGTTCTCGTGATCTTGGTCCATGACATCCCGCAGAATCTGCTTGTAAGCTCAACTGCAGATTTACGCGTATGTCATTCTGATAGTTTATGACCCACTTTTTCCACTTTGCGCGGAAAGAGAGTTAAGCCTCGCCGCCCCGCTCAGAAGGAGATCCGCCCCATGCTAAACCCGAAGTTGGTCCTCACGATGACGCGCCGCCCGGAAATCGCTGACTCTCACAGCTATTTTGAGAACTACAGCCGCGTTGTGACAGAACTCCCTTATGGGAAGATCGAACAAGTCGCTGATGAACTTCATCGGGCGTACCAACAACAGCGAAGGGTATTCTTGTTTGGAAACGGCGGAAGCGCCGCTTTGGCTTCGCACTTTGCTTGCGATCTCGGCAAGGGAACCACACTGCCCGGCAACATCCATAAGCGGTTCCGGGTCTTGTCGCTGACCGACAATATACCGCTCATCACTGCCTGGGCGAATGACGTTTCCTACGAGCAGGTGTTTGCGGAGCAGCTGCGTAACTTCCTTCAACCCGGCGATATTGCGTTTGGGATAAGCGGAAGCGGATGCTCGCCCAACGTGTTGCTAGCTCTTCAAGTCGCGCGTGAATCCAATGCTTTCAACATCGGGTTGACCGGGTTCAATGGGGGCAAGATGCCCGGGCTCTGCGACCTCTGCATCATCATCCCGTCGCACAACATGCAGATCATCGAGGATTTCCAACTGAGCATTACGCACGCCTTGTTTACGTTGGTTCGCCATCGAATCTACGAAGCTGGCAGGGACTGTGCTTGGGTTCAAGAAGGTAGCTGCGTACCTACGGTAAATGCGCTGGGTTCTCACGGGCAGAGCGATTTTCCGCCTGTCCCCTAATTTTCTGGACTCAATCATGGCCGGGGCTTCTGGGGTACCCTTTGTTCACTTCCGAACGCGAATTCGAAAGCTGTCCCCGTATTAAACACGTCCGCAACGCGGTGAACATGCACGTGCAGCGCTCTGTCAAGCGGTGCATCGACCTTCTGGGTGCCGGAATTTTAATCTTTATGTTCTTTCCAGTCCTCGTCATGATCGGCCTCCTTATCGTTCTTGACGATGGTTGGCCAGTCATTTACCGGAGGCGCGTTGTCGGCACCACCGGTGAGTTTGACGCTTTCAAGTTCCGCACCATGATGCGAGATGCGGATTCTATCCTGGCCGCGAATCTCGCTCTAAAAGCTGAGTTTGAGCGCAATTTCAAACTCAAGGACGACCCGCGGATCATAAGAGTGGGAGCTTTTCTGAGGAAGCTCAGCTTGGATGAGCTGCCCCAACTCTTTAACGTGCTACGAGGGCAAATGAGCCTGGTCGGCCCGCGCATGATTACCGCCGCAGAACTCGACAAGTACGGGCCCTACAAACAACTCCTGCTCTCGGTAAAGCCTGGCCTGACAGGTTATTGGCAGGTCCGCGGCCGCCAAAACGTCTCTTATGAAGAGCGGGTCCGTATGGACCTCCATTACATCAGAAGCTGGAGCCTGAGCATGGATATAAAAATCCTCTTCGAAACACCTGTGAAGGCTCTCAAGAAGGAAGGGGCTTTTTAATGGACCGCATCTTGGTAACAGGTGGTGCTGGGTATGTAGGCTCGGCCTGCTGTACCCAACTTTTGTCCAGAGGATTCTCCGTCGAGGTGGTGGATGATTTGTCGACCGGACACCTTGAGGCCGTTCCGCAGGGCGCGACCCTGCACCGATTTGACATAGCCGACCGGGACGCGCTCGAAAGCTTGCTCGCTCACACGAAGTTTGATGCGCTGTTCCACTTTGCCGCGAAGGCGCTGATTCCCCAGTCGGTGATCAACCCTGGGCCTTTTTTCGATGCCAACGTCGCTTCTGGAATAGCGATGCTCGAAACTCTTCGGAGGCACGGCATCCACAAATTCGTCTTTTCCTCTACGGCGGCTGTCTACGGATCGCCCAAGGTAATTCCCATTCCTGAAGAGCACGTTAAAGAGCCAGTGAATGCGTACGGCGAAAGCAAACTCATCTTTGAACAAATCTTGAAGTGGTACGCTGCGTCCTATGGCTGGAGCGTGGTTGTATTCCGCTACTTCAATGCCTGTGGAGGTCAGCGAGACTGGGGCGAACGACACGATCCAGAAACGCACATCATTCCCTTGCTGCTGCAGACGGCTTCGGGCAGGAGGGAATACTTTGAAATCTACGGCACGGACTATCCCACGCACGACGGCAGCTGCTTGCGGGATTACGTGCACGTACTGGATATCGCCGAGGCACACGTGCTTGCCCTGCAGAAAATGGAGTTGCCGGGATTCCAAGCCTACAACATTGGCACGGGCAGGAGCCATTCGGTAAAAGAGGTCTGCCAAGCGGCGGAGAAGATTACGCGGAAGTGCGTCCCAGTACATCATGCCTCAAGGCGACGAGGTGACCCTGCGGTCCTGTGCGCCAGTCCCGAGAAACTCATGCAAGAGTTCGGTTGGGAGCCGCGCCATTCTAAACTCGAAGAGATCATCATGGGAGCATGGGAATGGGAAAAAACGCAATGCGAACAGACGCTTCTCAAGCAAGCCGGCCGTTGATCGGAGACGAGGTCTATGAACCAGAAGCTGAAGTATTCGATTCTAGCTGCTGATCTGTTATGGATTGCAGCGGCCTTCGAGGCCGCACAGACAATTCAAAGCCGCCTGATCCTGGGCAGGGCAGGATTGCCGCAAGCCCTATATGCGCCGGCCGTTCTTCTAGCAGCTTCGATTTGGACGCTTCTGTACTTCAGAGAAAAATTGGAAGGCTTCGGCGGCGGGCGATGGTTCCCGACCGTCTTTGCTCAGGTAACAACCGCGGTCATCTATCTCCTTGGTGCGCTGCTGGTCTTTGGATTCCTCTCCAAGAACTACGATTCGCGGTTGGAACTCCTTTACATAGCAAGTCTGCTGCCGTTGGGATTCATCGCCACCCGTTCTTTTGCGTGGTGGCTGGTCACGTCACGACCTCACCGAGCGGCAAGGCGACGGGTAGTCATTCTCGGGAGCGGCCACCTCGTGGGCGACTTGGCTCGTAAAATTTCGCGGCATCCGGAAATGTCGATGGAAGTGGAGGGTGTTCTGTTCCCCAGCGATACCGAACCTTCCAACGGAGTGTCTACGCTGCCGGCGGGAACAATCTCGATACGGACATTTAGCATTTTGGGGCTGATGGAGAAGCAAAGGGTGCAGGAACTCATCGTTGTGGAACCGCTGCCACCTGGCCTGGAAAGTGAGAAGCTCATCTCCAACTGCCGAAAGGCCGGAATGAGAGTGCATCTTGTACCTCAGCGCTATGAACTTTATCTCTCGAAAGCCAAATTGACGGAAATCGAGGATGTTCCCCTGCTCTCTCTGGAAGAACAAACTCTCTCGGCAGTGGGACTAAAGCTAAAAAGGATCTTCGATTTCCTAGGTGCAATATGTCTGCTCGTCCTCAGTGCCCCGTTACTGGCGATTTCCGCGGTCGCGTTGCGCTCGCACAAGGACAAGGTGTTAAGGAAGGAACTCCGCTGCGGAAAAAGTGGACGCCCGTTCTGGATGTACCGTTTGAATGTCAATCGTGATGCACCCGATTTGTCGGGCTGCGAGTGGATTCTTGTTCGATTCAGTCTCACCGAACTACCGCAAATCTGGAATGTATTGAAAGGTGACATGAGCCTGGTAGGTCCCCGGCCAGAGTCACCTGAGCGGGTCAAACACTACTCCATGTGGCAGCGTCAACGGTTGAGCGTCATGCCGGGCTTGACGGGACTCGCACAGGTTAACGGGCTGCGAGAAAATCATTCTTCTGAGGAAAAGGTTCACTTCGACCTCCAATACATCTTCCATTGGTCTCAATTTCTCGATCTTTCCCTACTGCTGCAGACGATATTTACGCTCGTCGCGCGAATGACGGAGGGAGATGTTCCTGTGGCCGTACACGTAGGGGAACCGACAGGCAACACCATGTTTGGCATCCCGAAGGTCCTGAATGCTGATCGTACGCAGTCCAGTGCGTATTAGTTTTGGCGGCGGCGGAACTGACCTGCCAGCGTACTACGAAAAGTTTGGCGGGGCGGTCCTGAATGCGTCCATCGATAAGTACTTCTATACGATCCTGCAGAAAAGACGCGATGGGAAAATCCAGATCATTTCTTCCGACCTGCGCGTCGTAGAAAACTGGCGAGATATCTCCCGGATGGACGTCAAGCGCAGCGCGTTGGAAATTCCGCTCGCGGTCATAAAAGAGCTTGGATGCGATCTCTCGGTTGACCTTTTCCTGGCTTCCGAGATTATCGCCGGAAGTGGATTAGGCTCTTCCGCCAGCGTTTGTGTCGGGGTCTTAAAGACATTGGCAAATTATCTGGATCTGTCATTGTCCAAGTACGAGCTAGCCGAACGATCGTTCCACATCGCGCGAAATATTCTCGGCAAACCTGTGGGGAAACAGGATGAATACGCAGCTGCGTTTGGAGGATTGAATTTCATAACTTTCCGTCCTGACGGGAGCACCGATGTAGAGCCCGTCCTGCTACGAGCTGACCATCTCCGCGAGTTCGAAGGCAATTTGATGTTGTTTTTCACTGGAGCAGCCCATAACTCCTGGGAACTTCTCCAGCAACAAGAGCAATCGACCAAAAGCGGAGTCCGATCTACTGTCGATTCGCTGCGCGAGATTCGCGAACTAGCTGATCGTCTGCGTGGCGCGCTGCTGAAAGGCGACCTACCGACATTTGGTGCCCTCCTGCACGAGGGCTGGGAAGCCAAGAAGAGGATCTCTTCTCACATTTCGAATCCACTTATCGACCAAGCGTACGCCTTGGCTCGCCAGAATGGGGCTCTGGGCGGCAAGATTACCGGAGCAGGTGGCGGTGGTTTTCTTTTGTTCTTCTGCGAAGAACGACACCAGGAAAAGGTCCGCGATGCGATGGCGCAACTCGGTCTGCGCGAAGTGGCGTTTGGACTTGATTTCCAAGGCGCTCACGTGGTGGCGAATGATCCGTTCATCGACCGCGATGAGAAATGCGGGATGCGCTGGACCTTTGTTCCCGGTTTTGCGTCACGAACCTCCGCCGAACTTCCTTTTAGCAGACTGTCCCATCTTCATGAGTAACACCAAATCTGTGGTATGAAAGCTTTCATCCTAGCAGCAGGCAAGGGCGAACGTTTAAGCCCGCTGACTGACACCATCCCCAAGTGTCTGCTTTCTATTCAGGGCGTAGCCATTCTGGGGATTTGGCTCGAGCTCTGCCGCCGACACGGTATCGATGAAGTCCTTGTAAATACACATTCTCACGCGGACAGCGTAAAGAGCTATCTCCAGGATCATAGCCAGAGCGTCAGGTTGCACATCGCCGAGGAGGGAACCTTGCTCGGTAGTGCAGGAACCCTGCTGGCACACCGGCTTTGGATTGGCTCCGAGCGCGATTTCTGGATCTTTTACAGTGATGTCCTGACGAATACCAACCTCGCGCACATGTTGGAATTTCACCGCTGCCAGAAGCAGGTAGCAACGATGGGTGTCAATAGAGTTGCGAATCCGCATCAGTGCGGGATCGTGACGCTTGATCGGGAAGGCGTCGTTCAGGAATTTGTGGAAAAGCCAGCAAATCCTTCAGGCGATTTAGCCTTCTCCGGAATTCTGCTAGCGACTCCGGCCATTTTTGATGTGATCCCGACGCGCATTCCCGCAGATATCGGCTTTGACGTCTTGCCCAACCTCGTTGGAAGAATGGCAGCCTACCCTATTTCCGACTATCTGGTGGATATAGGGACTCCAGCCAGCTACCGATACGCGCAAGGGACGTGGCCTGGTTTGGCGGTTCCAGCGTCGTAGCACCTTCCGCATGTTGAAGAGCGTCATCTTCGATCTGGACGGCGTGATAGTAGATAGCCATCCAGCGCATATGCGCGCCTGGAACAACTTTCTTCTGTCGATGGGCCAGTCAGTGACCGAGTCAGAGCTTGAATTTGTTCGTGACGGCAGAAAGAAAGAAGACATCTTGCGCCATTTTCTCGGAGACCTCGATGAACTTGAAATTCAAACGTATAGCCACAAGAAGGATCTGTTCTTCAACGAAGAAGTGGAGGGCATAAACACAGTCGCTGGTATCGGAGAGCTGTTGAACGAACTCAACCGCGCTGGCCTGCCCACGGCCGTGGCATCGTCCGGGAGCAGAGAACGAGTCCATTACATTCTCGATCTCGTAGGACTCCGAAAGTATTTCGCGACAGTGGTGACCGGCGATGAGGTTGCCAAGGGAAAGCCAGACCCGGCCGTTTTCCGTAAAGCGGCTGAAAAGTTGCGGGTCGCACCAAGCGATTCACTCGCTTTCGAGGACTCTGTTTCAGGAGTTCTGGCGGCAAAGGCAGCCGGCATGAAATGTCTGGGAATTGCGACACCACCCCACACTCGGGCGCTGATCGAAGCCGGCGCGCAGGATGTGCTAATCGATTTTGTCGGCACGTCAGTGGGTCAGATTCGCCAACTCTTTCTTTCGTGTTGAGCGAAGGCGGCGAAGACTGGCTGAGGTATGTTAAAACATGAAGAACGATGAATCTTGCGTTCCGAGCCTGGAAACCTTTTCCACCTGCCCTCAAATTAGTGCTGCGCCGAGAGAGGCCTATCTGCATAACGTCATAGACGTTGCTAAATGGAGTGAGGAGCATGGTTGCCGGGGGATTCTCGTCTATACGGATAATTCCCAGGCCGATCCCTGGCTGATCGCGCAAATCATCATCCAGAACACAAACCGGCTCGCACCCTTGGTCGCTATTCAGCCAGCCTATATGCATCCTTACGCCGTCGCCAAAATGATCGTGACGCTCGGACATCTCTATGGACGGCGGGTCTATCTGAACGTGGTCGCGGGCGGTTTCAAGAACGACTTGACGGCGCTGAACGACGCAACACCTCACGACAAGAGGTACCAGCGGCTGACCGAATACACGCTCATCATCAAGCACTTGCTGGACGGCCAGGGTCCCGTCAGTTTTTCTGGAGAGTTCTACGAAATCAATAATCTGCGGCTGACGCCACCGCTGCCGCCGGAGCTCTTTCCTGGAATCTTCGTCTCCGGGTCATCGGATGCTGGATTGGCTACGGCTCGGGCGATTGGCGCGACGGCCATCAAATATCCGAAACCCGTCGGCGAATGCAATCAAGAGCCGCCGGATGCAGGACTCGATTCCGGCATCCGTGTCGGGATCATCGCCCGGCCGGACGGAGCGGAAGCGTGGAGGGTCGCTCATAAGCGATTCCCCGAGGACCGCAAGGGTCAACTCACCCATCAGCTGGCCATGACGGTGTCAGATTCCTCCTGGCACCATCAGCTCTCCGAAACGGCAAAGGAAGCGAAGTCGAATCACAACCCATACTGGCTGGTGCCTTTCGAAAACTACAAGACCTTCTGCCCGTATCTGATAGGAAGCTACGACCGGGTCGCACAGGAAATCTCACGTTACGTCGCGGTCGGTTTTCGGACGTTTATTTTGGACATCCCGCCCGACCAAGAAGAACTCCGGCACACAGGAATCGTCTTTCAGCAGGCATGCCAGACAGGCCACGAAATTGAGCCAGCAGCCACGCCGAGTAGCGTGTTCGGTCGAGCAGAAGTCATGGTCAGCCGTTCTGACAGAAATTGATATCCGTTTCTGCCCCTTTCAATAGGCAAACAGATGCAATCGATTGAACCCCTGGAGGCGGCCGTCCCTCCTCTGCGGCACGGTGAACAGCTGGTGCGAAGGACAGACAGCGAACTGCGTTCGACTCGACCTGCTTTGGCCGTTGCCACACGCACGAAGCACAAAGGCTTGATTCAGGGCTTTTTGGAATCCACTGAGCGATTCGCGTCTCGCGACGCGCTGGTTGTAGACAACACGAACCTAAGCTATTGCGAGCTTCGAGGCCGCGCCGCCGCTATCGCCAAGACGATCCTCGACCACGCAGGCGACTTGTTCCCTCTCGCCGCAGTGCTCGCATCCCGGAGCGCAACGGCATACACCAGCGTGCTGGGTATCCTCGGAGCCGGGAGGGGTTATGTGCCACTCAATCCCAAGTTTCCCGTCGACCGCACACGGAAAATGCTCATGCTTTCCGGATGCGGCGTCTTGGTGGTTGGTCGAGAGGCCTTGGGCCAGTTGCCGAGGCTTCTGCCAGAAATCAACCGCTCTTTGACCCTGATACTACCCGATTGTAGCGACGCAGCGGAGCTCCGCGCCGCAATTCCCCAGCACCGATTTGTTTCTTCTGGACAAATGTCGAAGGGCGAAGGTTTTGCCTTCGACATCGAAGTTAATTCCTCTGATATCGCTTATCTGCTCTTCACCTCAGGGAGCACAGGCGAACCTAAGGGCGTTCCCATCCACCACTCGAACGTGCGGCCTTACATCGAATACATCTCGAACCGTTACGAAGTGAACGAGCAAGATCACTTCTCCCAGCAATTCGACCTGACGTTTGATCTGAGCGTGCACGATATGTTCGTGTGCTGGGAACGAGGGGCTTGCCTCTTTTGCGTGCCCGAGAAATCTGTGATGCTGCCAGCCAAGTTTATTCGCGACCGCGAACTGACGATGTGGTTTTCGGTACCTTCGGTGGTGGCCCTGCTCTCCAAGATGCGCCTCTTACAGCCCCGGTGTTTTCCGAGCCTGCGATTCAGCCTGTTCTGCGGCGAACCCCTGGCGAGTACCCACGCGCAACACTGGCAGGAAGCGGCTCCCAATTCGGTCGTGGAGAATCTCTACGGGCCAACGGAAACTACGATTGCCATCTCACATTACCGCTGGGATCCATCGAAGTCTCCGCAGGAGTGCTTGAACGGAATTGTCCCGATCGGACGGGTGTTCGACGGGCAGCAGTCCCGCGTCGTCAATCAAGAACGAAGCGAAGTTTCCGAAACGGGCGAGCTATGTCTAACGGGGCCGCAAGTGACCGACGGTTACTGGAACAACCCGGAGAAAACTCGGCGCCAGTTCGTCTGTTTCCCAGAAATCGGCGAGACTCCTTGGTACCGTACCGGGGACCTCGTCAAGCGGGGAGAGAACGGCTGTTTGCATTATCTCGGACGGATCGACCAGCAAGTCAAAATTCGCGGCTACCGGGTGGAACTCCAAGAAATTGAGCTCGTTCTTCGCAAGGCCAGCGGAGCCCAACAAGTGGTCGCCGTTGCTTGGCCCGCCGTCGACGGCAGCGCGGAAGGAGTCGTGGCCTTCCTATCCGGCGGTTCCAACTTAGATGACCTGCACATCTTGAATCGCTGTCGCGAGGCCCTCCCTGATTATATGGTGCCGCGAAACATCTACCGATTGGAAGAGATGCCTCTGAACAACAATGGAAAGAATGATCGCAAACAACTCTTAAAACTGCTCGAGGGTACATAACCATGGCGATGTCCGAAGCGCAGCTCGTCGATTTGGTGATCGAGTGGGTTCGGAGCAATCATCGTCCAGGGAATTCACGAAACGGCGAGATTTCTGCCGGTACGGATTTGATTGCCAGTGGCATGCTGGACTCCTTTGGATTTATCGATCTGATTGTGTTCATCGAAACCCAGAGCGGCTGCAGGATCGAGCTCACGGACGTTGATCCCAGCGAATTCTGCATTGTGAAAGGTTTGTGCCGAATCACCTTGAGGAACCAGCAGAATTGACCTCCCCGACATTAAAACTCGCCAATCCGATCGTCGAGACTTACTCCCGACTTGCCGAACACTACGATGACGAGCCGAATCTTCACTCGTGCTGGGGTCAGGCCACCGACAAAGCTTTGGGTTCGATCCATATCAAGGGCGATTATCGGCTCATTCTCGATGTTGGGTGTGGAACCGGGAGAGCACTCGCGCGGCTAGTCCCCCGTGCCAAGTCCGGCGTCCAGTTCGTGGGCATCGATCCGGCTGAGAATATGCGGAACCTGGCGCTTGGCAGGCTCCAACCCTTTCGCAACGTTCAGATCTGCGACGGATCTTTCGAGCACATTCCCCTGGAAACCGGCTCGGTCGATTATCTGTTCAGCATCTTCGCCTTTCACTGGACCACCGATCCGGATGCCACCGTAAGAGAAGTTCAGCGCGTATTGAAACCTGGAGCCGAAATGGATCTGTTCTTCATCGGCCGCGACAACGGCCGAGAGTTCATCCAAAAAACGACCCCGATCTTCTTGAAATACATGGGACCTGCTTTGCTCTTGGAATCCGCACGCATGCGGAAACAATTCACCCGAGAGGCCGCTCATCAACTTTTCATTAAAGGTTTCAGTACATCTGAACTATCCGTTGACGAGTCCTACCAAACCTATTACGACACCCTGGAAGGACATTGGGGCTGGTGGGTACGAATCGAAGGCCACTTCATGCGGATTCCGTCCGCTCGGAAAGAGCAGTGTGACCACGAAGTTAAAACCGCATTGCAGGGGTTGGCGCAGCCGGAAGGAATCCCTTACACAATCCACCAACTCCACGTACGGTTGCGGCGCGGCTAGCTCGATCATGTGCTTCCATTCAGCTACTTCCAACTGGTGCGGCGCTCGACTGACCTCCCGACATGGTGTCGGTTTTCACGCAACTTGTCGGCGACAAGAGTGCCGTGCTGCCTGGCTTTCGTTCCCAAGCATTCCTACGCCCCTTTGGGGAAGCGCGCCATGCGGATGATAGAGTACAGCCCTGAGCATTTCGACGCCTTACAAACAGTGGCGAAATGTATCGGCCCACACTGCAATCTCGGTCACCGACCATTTGTTGACTACTATTATGCGAGCAGCGACTGGTGCAAGCTGTTCATGATCTTGGCTGACGACGGGAGCGCGATTGCCACAATCGGCCTCGAGAAGATGCCTTTCCAATATGACTCCCAGAAGATCATCATTGGATTCGGCAGCAATTTCCATTCTCTGCGCTCCGGGCTGGGGACTTACGTCTTTCTCCACTGGCAAAGATCCTGCTCTGTCGGCTTGGTTTATGGAGGCAGCGAGGAGACGCATAAGATCATCCGTAGACAAAACTGGAGCTTTTTTACTGGCGTGCGAAACTATGAGATCAACAAGCCCTACCTTCCCCACCCCGGACAGCCAAAATGGCGAGTCGCCGCGAAATGGGTCCTGCGCCACACCGGAAGAAAAAAGAGAATCTCCGAATACGCCTTGAGGATTCCCGCCAAAGTCGCTGCGAAACTGTCGGTGCGAGAGGAACGGAGCTTTACGCACGACCTTCTGCCCCGCCGATCCTCTTTTCGTTTTCGCTTTGCTCCGATGCCAGACTACCTCAATTGGCGATACAACCTCACCCTTTCCTTCGTGCGTTATCGGCTCTTTCGGGTTCTCGACGAAGAAAAAACAGTCGGCTATGTCATCCTGAACGACTCGCCCGAACGAATTCTGGTCGCGCAATGTGACGGCGAGGACGCCCAAACGTTGGCCTATGGCATCTTGCTCAGCATCCTGCAAGCTGGCCACAAGGATATTAAGCCACGCCCTGTATCCTTGGTCTGCTGCCATCCGGAAATGCAAAAGATCTACAAGCGGTTCGGTTTCAAGAAGAGTGGGGCGGACTGCCCATTCGCGCTGGGTCCCTTGGGATCCAACGTGCGGATAGATCCGGACACTTCGAAGTGGCTGGTGAATCTCGATTGGGGTGACAACGCCTTGCTGGATCCTTTGATTGGCGAGGTGTCCCCCGTTGTGATAGCAGCGTGACCTGCTATTATAGTCCACGGTTTTTTTTGAACGCCGTCTGTAGTCCTCACCCTTTCGGTGTTGCCGTTAGCCAACTAGGGAACCGTCTCGCCCAGAGATTCACAAACAATTGAAATGAGCGCCTTCCGAATTCTGATCTTGTCCAGTGTGCGGCCTTCACGAGCCTGGAGGATGGCCAATCGAATTATGCATGAAGTACCAGGCGCCGAAATCTGCGGGATCGTCCAACGACCTGTCGAACGGCTTCCCCTAGCGCAGCAGCTTATCATCAACGGCGGCACACACTCGGCGTTTCCGTCGTCACGAGTGCTTTCGAAAGCTAAGATTTGGTTTGGTTCTCTAGCAGAAAGACTGATGCACTGGGCATTCTGGTGCATCCACGGTTGTCCGCGGCGAAACGGTTCTAAGAAATTTACAGTCGAGACGTTGGCAGAAGAATTTGCGCGAGTGGGATGGCCATTCCTGGTGGCAGCCGATGCCCATGATGCGAAAGTCTTAGAGCTTTTCCGTCAACAAATCGTCGACTTAGTCATTGTGCTAGGAGAACTCCCGCTGAATCCAGAGCTCTTGTTGATTCCACGATGCGGTACTGCCCGAGCGTCACAAAGCGAAGCGGCGGACGGCAAAGAGCTTCACATCAGAGTGGAACACCTTCCCAGAGATGCGCAGACGCCGCTTGTCATTGCCTCTCTAACTGTCCCGCTCCAGCTTTACGATGGCTTGCTGGCATTGACATTAAAAGCAGATCTGATCACAGACGATCTGCTTCTAGAAACCGCAAAGAACCTGCGAGCTGGAGATACGGCAAACCTGTCGAAAGAAATAAAGGATTGGACACACAGGATTTTGTCTCCCTACTTGAATCAGGCCCAACCTGCATCGGCTAAAAACGTCCAACGGACCCCTATCCGCCAGCGATGCCGCGCCGCTTGGAAGTTATCCATCGAGACATTGTTGCTGTGCTTCCCATTGATTGCTGTGCGGAACTGGCACCGCTCGTGGCGCGGCCATTATCCCGTGTTTATTCTCGCGCATCACCTAGTTACTGATCGCGTCCACCGGATGGGCGTATCTACAGAAACCTTCTGGCGCCAGGTCCGCTTTTTGCAGAAACACTATCGAATTGTGAGTCTCTCCGAGAGCGTTGAACTCCTGCATTCGGGTGCAGCGGAAGTCCCTTGCGTTGCACTAACCTTCGACGACGGCTATGGAGACAATTTCGTGAGTCTCCGAGCGGTTGCGGAGGAGACAGGAATCCCGGTTGCGTTGTTTGTTGCAACGCAGCCGGTCGAAAATCACCAGGAATTCCAGCACGATTTGGTCAAAGGGACCACGGGATTCTTGCCGCTGACTTGGGATCAAATCCGTTACTGGAGTCGCAGCGGAGGTGAGTTTGGCAGCCACACTCATAGCCACTTTGACTGCGGTTCCACCGATCGAAAGAAACTTGAAGAAGAGATCGTTGGATCCAAGAATCTTATGGAACGTCGTTTGGAAGAGCCTGTGCGATTTTTTGCTTTTCCCTTCGGCGATCGATGTAACGTCTCTTCAGAAGCGATGCGGTTGGCGACATCTGCTTATCCACACGTTCTATCTAATTTTGGCGGAGAGAATCTGCCCGACCGCGGGACAAATAGACGACACCTATTTCGCAAGAATGCTTATTTAGATCTATGGGAACTAGTGCTGGAATTGGAGTCTGTTTTTGATCTGATCGCTGCCATAAAACGGCCGTTCTCCCATGGCCGTGCAAATTTTTCCAGCTTCCTAGCCAGATTCGGTGCAGTGAACACCTAAGAATGCATCACCTAATCCCTAAATTGATGCCAATCGACATCACAGAAGCCCAGTCCGATAGATCCCTCTCACAACTCGGGCAAGAGCCATCCCGGTGCGTCCCGCCCGGCCGACAGGAACGAACAGAGGCTAGGGGGCTGGTGAGTACGGTCGAGTGGACGCTGATTCGGGCGATGGCGGTTGCGGACAGCTCTCTGCGTCTCAGCGAACACGTCGCCCTAGGTATCGTCTCGGCGGAAGATTCCTCGAACTATATCCTTCATCGCGAAGAGGTGGAAATTCTGTCACCTCGAGCTTGCAGAAAAAAACAGATCGAATTCGCCTCAGGGAGAGCCGCAGCCCACGCTGCCTTGAAGCAGATCGGCTTAGCGAAAGCTTTTCCGGTATTGCGCGGCCATAAGGGAGAGCCTCTGTGGCCTGAGGGAATCGCGGGCTCGATTACCCACTGTTACCCCTGGAGCGTCGCTGTCGCGATTAAGTGTCCGAATCTCTTTACCATCGGCGTGGACTTAGAAACGACGGATGGGATGAACGGAACAGCTGTCAGCGATTTCGTCTGCGGCAATGCCGAACTCGACTGGGTTCGTAGCGGCAACTTGCAAGAGCGCCTCACCATGATTTTTTCGGCCAAGGAGGCTGTTTACAAGGCATTCTATCCCCTTTGCCGACGCTATATCGACTTCAAGGACGTTGAGCTTACCTGGGTTCCAGCAAAATCCTGTTTCCACGGCAAATTCTTAGCGCCCTTTGGCCCTAACCTTCCGCAAGGACAGGTCTGTGCAGTTCATTGTCGCTCCTATGCCGAATTGGTTTTGAGTTGTGTAATCCACCGGACGCGGTAAGAAGGCATGCGTCAAACGCCGGGATCTTGACTCACTCGTTGCACCTCATCCATCACGACACACTTTGGGACCTTCGAGGGAGGGTATCGTATGTGTGACATCGCCGCAAACTCATTTGGACAGCAATCATCGTTTAGCCGCGATCAGCAGCAGGATTCGCTTTCACAACTATCTGTTCCTGAGCTCGTAAGCGCTCAGGCCGCCGCTACCCCAAGCGCGACCGCGCTCACGCATGGGAGACGATCGTTGAGCTATCAAGAGCTTGATCGTCGGGCCGATCGAGTGGCGCACGTCCTCCGTTCACTGGGTGTTGGCCCTGATGTCGTGGTCGGGCTCTATCTGGATCGCTCCCTGGCTATGATTGTGGGGGCGCTGGCCATTCTAAAAGCGGGCGGTGCCTACCTCCCCTTGGATCCGAGCTATCCTACAGATCGCTTGACGTTCCTGTGGAAGGATGCGCAGGCTCCGGTGCTCGTGACCGGGCAGTGTATGGTCGACGCCTTGCCGCTGCGCTCCGAACATGTTGTGGCGTTAACTCCAGAAGGGCAGCTAACGTTTGACCAAATTCCCAAGCCGGTCGCCGTGCAAGCCAAAGCAAACCATCTTGCCTATGTCATTTACACTTCTGGCTCAACCGGCCAGCCCAAGGGCGTTGAAATCACGCGCGGCGGTCTGCTCAATCTTGTCCGCTGGCATCACCGTGCTTTCAGAACCACTCCCAACGACAGGGCAAGTCATCTATCGGCTTTGGGGTTTGACGCGGCTGTGTGGGAACTCTGGCCTTATCTTACCAGAGGAGCGAGCGTACATCTGCCTGATGGCGTTGCCGCGAATGATCCAGAAGCAGTTCGCGACTGGCTTATTTCGCAGGAGATCACCACTTGCTTCGTTGCGACTCCCCTGGCGGAGCGGCTGATGACCCTAGAATGGCCACCGAAAGCCAGCTTGCGCGTGATGCTCACCGGAGCCGACACCCTTCACCATTATCCCCCGCGAAAGCTACCGTTCCAGTTGGTGAATAATTATGGTCCCACGGAGTGCACAGTGGTGACCACGTCAGGAACTGTTCTACCCAATGAGCACGCGGACCGTCTGCCTTCGATTGGCAGCCCGATCGATAATATGCACGTCCATATCTTGAATGAAGATATGCAAAAGGCTCCGATTGGGGAACTTGGCGAAATCTACATTGGGGGTGCAGGTCTCGCACGCGGTTATCGCAACCGCCCCGACCTAACGGCGGAAAGATTTGTTCCGGACGCGTTCGGTTCCGAACCAGGGGCGCGTTTGTTCCGGACAGGCGACTTAGGCCATTATCTGCCAGACGGTCAGATCGCGTTTCTGGGTCGAGTTGATGAGCAAATCAAGATTCGCGGCTTCCGGATCGAACCGGCGGAAATAGTCAAGGTGCTCGACGAATACCCAGCCGTGCAAGCAAGCACTGTAGTGGCCCGAGAATTGGAACCGGGCGACAAGCGGCTCGTTGCATATTTCGTACCTGCGGGGAAGACGCAGCCAACACACACGGAATTGCGCAATTTCATTGCCGCCCGACTGCCAGCGTACATGATTCCGGCGACATTTGTGAAGCTACAAGACTTGCCTCTGAATCTGAACGGTAAGGTGGACCGCGCCACACTCCCAGCGCCAAACGCCGGAAACACTCTGCACGATAGCAGCTTCATGGCACCCCGAACACCCATCGAGGAGAGACTATCGGCTACGCTGGCAGCGTTGCTAGACTTGGATCGAGTCAGCGTGGAAGACAACTTTTTTCTGCTCGGTGGGCACTCTCTGCTCGGCACACAGCTAATCGCCAGAATACGCGATACATTTGGGGTCGAGCTCAGCCTGCGCAGCCTCTTCGACCTCCCGACGATTTCGAAGCTGTCGGAACACATCGAAATGCTCATCCTCGACAAGCTGCACGCGATGAGCGAAGACGAGGCGCAGCTCCTTGCGAACGGAACCGCAACCACCGAGAGGCTTCTGGAATGACGCCGCACACTCAAACGGCCGTTGCCGCCGGCCAGTCGGGCCGCACGCTGAGCCTGTATCATTTGCTTGACCCCGAGGTCCTCGCCGATCCCTATCCCCTTTTCCATCAACTGAGAACCGAAGATCCGGTGCATTGGGATCCTTTTCTACACGCCTGGGTGGTGACGCGGTACAAGGATGTGGTGACGGTGCTTCATGACTACTCCGCTGAGCGCACTCCGACACCGGAGCAGCTCGCTGAGATGGGCCTGGCGTCGCTGAACCCCATCGCTGAAATCATGGTCAAGCAGATGCTTTTCCTGGACCCTCCAGCCCATGCTCGATTGCGTGGCCTCGCCTCGCA
>Ga0137418_10000148_pt1 | contig 52793 bp, 34 predicted proteins | sample CZODoug3_1_2_16f_FD_122242 | JGI IMG/M metagenome (GOLD analysis project Ga0137418, IMG submission 122242) | Vadose zone soil fungal communities from Angelo Coast Range Reserve, California, USA - CZODoug3_1_2_16fungal (Hybrid Assembly) | ecosystem: Environmental > Terrestrial > Soil > Vadose...
CCACGGTGAGGGTGCCAGGAAAACCCCGCCAAATAATCGTCCGGAACGTCATTGCGAAAATCATCCAGCAGGAGAAAGGGGTCGAACTCCGATGTATTTCCGAATCCGAAGGCGCGGCGCAGATGCACGCCGGCGCCTTCGAGAGTCGGTTTCGATTGAATCAATCGCTTGACGGGTCGAAGAGACATAAGAGGCCCTACGCCGCCACTTGGCTGCTGTGTTTGAAGAACCCGTGCAGGTCGACATTGATCAACTCTTTCTGAGTCGAGCACATGCCGTGCGGCAGTCCGGGATACACCTTCAGTGTCGCTCCCTTCACCAGCTTGGACGAAAGGAGAGCCGAGGCGCCGATGGGCACGATCTGGTCATCATCTCCGTGGAGAATCAGCGTGGGCACGTCAATTTTCCTCAGGTCTTCCGTGAAATCCGTCTCGGAAAATGCCTTGATGCAATCAAACGCCGCCTTGAACCCAGCCTGCATCCCTTGCAGCCAGAACGAGTCCATTAGGCCCTGAGAAACGCGGGCACCGGACCGGTTGGCCCCGTAGAACGGCATGCTCAGATCCTTAAAGAATTGCGCCCGATCAGTAAGGACGTTGTTGCGAAGGCCATCGAAGACCTCCATGGGCAACCCGCCGGGGTTAGCGGCTGTTTTCAGCATCAGCGGCGGCACCGCGCTGACAAGCACGACCTTGGCAACGCGTTTCGTCCCATGGCGCCCAATGTAGCGCGCCACCTCCCCGCCACCCGTATAGTGCCCCACATGGATCGCATCTTTCAGATTCAGCGCTTCGGTGAGTTCCGCCAGGTCATCGGCATAAGTATCCATGTTGTTGCCATTCCAAGGCTGGCCCGACCGGCCATGACCACGGCGGTCATGGGCGATGCAGCGATAGCCGCGCTCCGCCAGAAACAACATCTGATCGTCCCAGGCATCCGCGCTCAAGGGCCACCCGTGGCTGAAGACCACGGGCTGTCCCGCACCCCAATCCTTGTAATAAATCTGCGTGCCGTCTTTGGTCGTAATGATAGGCATGGAGTTACTCCTGATGAAGTGATGAATCTCAAGAATCTGGATCTCAAGAACCTAGCGAAGGGGTCTCGCGACTAAGCAGTCTGCACTGACCCAATCCGAAATCGCTTCGCCGCTAAAATCGTCAGCCCAATAAACAGCGCCAGAACCATGAGCTGGGCGACGAGGAACGGCGGCTCCTTTTGCGTCGGAGCCAGCGCCTTCAGTGCCGGAACCTTCATGAACAGTTGCGCCACCAACACGAAGCAATTGAGATAGAGTGCCATCGCAGCCGTCACAACGTAAGTTAGCCGCCACGGGCCGGCGAGATGAAAGACGTAGCGCGCCGGGATCGCGGCAGCCAAAAGAACCAGTGAAATCATCCCAACTTTATGCGATGGCAGCAGCTGCGTAAACGGAAAACCGAAGCCGGTGAGACTGGTCAGGGCTGTGGTGGCCAGAAACGCCGCCGTCAACAGATCCATGCGGTACCCCCTGAGGAAGCCATACATAACGGCCAGACCCGTGCCGATTCCAATCAGGCTGATCAACACGTGCAGGAATGTGAACGTAGCCAAGGACATGCCGAGCATTGTCGCCTCCCTGGATCTCAAGACGAAGCTTAGCCGCAGTGGTCGTCTCAGACAGGCAGCCATCCTAGCGCATGTCGCCCAAGCGGGCAACTACCGGCATTATTTTGCCGGTGGTGCGCCCGCCGCCAGGACAATCCGAAACCCGTAGGCGTATTTCTCCTGGGGCCGTTCGGGAAGTTGCAGGTGAAGGCCATCCACCTGCTGCTCGAAGGAAATGCTGGCTCCACTACCCAGAAGGCTCACCGCTTCGACCTTCTCGGCACCTGCTGCAGGCGCTGTGGCAAACGAGTGGATGATGCTCGTGGGCGACGACGGCCAGCCCAGTTCCATGGCATAGATTACGTTGCCTTTACGGGTAAAGCGGAAATCTTGGGCCGTGTAGGGCTGCATGTCCGTGTCGTGAAAGGCTCCCGCCGTAACCCGCGTGGGCCCCTCGCCGTACACCTTCCACGGGCGTGTGCCATAGATGGCTTCGCCGTTGATTTTCAACCACGCTCCGACCTCCAACAGCACCTGCTGCACCTCTTCCGGAATGGTGCCGTCCGAACGCGGCCCCACATTCAGAAGGAGGTTGCCGTTCTTGCTCACAATGTCGACAAGCTGCTGCACAATGAATTCCGGCGACTTGAACGTATCATGCTCGATGTACCCCCAGGACTTGTTGCTGATCGAGGTATCGGTCTGCCAATAGAGCGGGCGAATTCCGGCTAGCTGCCCGCGCTCAACATCAAGAACAGCAGAATGCTCCTGCATGGCGTAGTCCTTGTAGTTGATGACGCCAACTTGATCACCATGTTGCAGCGAACTGTTGTAGTAGTAAGCGGCGAAGCGGGCCAGATCGGCGCGCACCGAGGGTTGTCCGATCCACCAGTCGAAGTACATGACATCGGGATGATATTTCTGGACGATTTCCGCGCTGCGGGCCAACCAATCGTGCGTCCATGCCGTTGAGACGAAGGTGAAGTCGTTGGCCAACGGAGTGCCATTCTTCGCCTCCAGCCAGGTATGCGCTGGGCCATAGAAAGAGGCATATTGAGCGTCGTTGATATCGGCAGCAATACTCCTTCCCACGCCGAGAAAGAAATTGTGTTCCACCCGGTGCGACGAGGCACCCAGATGCAATCCTTCGGCGCGCACCGCCTTCGCCAGATCGCCTACGAGATCGCGATGCGGACCCATTTTCGCGGCCGTCCAGTCGGAAAGTCCGCAGTCGTACATGGCGAAGCCATCGTGATGCTCGAACACAGGCACCACATACTTTGCCCCCGCGTCCTTGAAAAGCTTCGCCCACGCGCCGGGATCAAAATGCTCGGCCTTGAAGCGCGGAATGAACTCCTTGTAGCCGAATTTGTCGGGCGTTCCGTACGTCGCTACGTGGTGTTGATTCTCGTCCGACCCCTCTACATACATGTTCCGGGGATACCATTCATTGCCGTATGCGGGCACGGAGTAGACACCCCAGTGGATGAAGATCCCGAATTTCGCGTCTCTGTACCATGCAGGGACTTCGTAGTGGTCGAGCGACTCCCATTGCGGGCGAAACGGGCCAGCTTGATCCACCTGGTCTACCTCGCGCAGGATCGCGTCGCGCGCCGAGTCGTATTGGGCGCTAGCTTTCTGCCAGGTTTGGTCGATCTCGACTGGGTCGGCAGCGAGCGTCGGAGCGGTTGGACTCTGGGCCAGCGCGGCCGAGGCGGGCAGCAGGAAAAGAGCCATCCACATGGAGACGATGACGATTCGCGGTAGCCGCGGGGCGAGGCGCAAAACAGGCATGGCACGACCTTTCGCGATCAAGCTGACTCCAGAACCATGTTGGCATATGGCGTGGTGTCACCGGTGCGAATCAAACCGATCGCTGCCGGCACACGCTTCTTGAAAACGAGGTGCGGTTCAAAGGTAAGAGGCACACCCTCGAGACCGGTGAGGAACTGCTGCTGCGTCGCCGACTCGTTGGCCGACTTGAATTCCTCCGCCATGAAGGCAGCCCCGCAACGCCACTGTCCGCGAATTGCGGCCAGCACCTCGAGCACGCGCGGCACCCCGTCCACCAGGGAAATATCGACGGTTTCAATCATGGGCCAATACGGAAATCCGCGATCGGCAATGACCAGCGTGTTGGTGTGACGAATGCGGCTCAAAAGCGAGTTGATGGCAGGGTTTAGAATTCCGTGTTCCAGCATGGCTATCTCCACCGTAATTCGTTGTGACGCGCCGGCTTACGCCACGGCGCTCGTCGTCAGACCGCGCTGTCGAGAACCAAAGAAGGAGTAGAGCGCGATGATGATATAGGCAACCAACGGAAGCGAATAGGCTAGGGCGACGCTTCCCGTTCGGCCCGATATCAGGCCCATCAAGGGCGGGAAAAGCCCCGCCGCCACAATTGCCATCACAATCAGCGATCCACCTATCTTGGTGTTGGGCCCTAAGCCCTTGAGTCCCAAAGCGAAAATGGTCGGGAACATAAGCGACATGAAAAAACTGGTGAGGAATACGGCCCAAAGTCCAACCCAACCCGGCATCAGAACGCCAATCGACACCAGTATGATGTTGGCAACGCTGTACGCTCCCATGAGCCTGTTTGGGGCTACGAAACGCATCAAGTAGGTAGAAGTAAATCTTCCAATTCCGAAGGCAGCCAAGGTTCCCGTCAGAAAATATCCCGCCACTTTCTCCGGCTGGTGCGCGTACTGCTGCACATATTGAATGAACCAGCTCCATGTTCCCACTTGCGCGCCAACATAAAAGAACTGGGCCACGACCGCCAGCAGAAAGTGAGGATACTGCAACAAGTCTCGAAAACGCCCGTGATCACCTTCGGTGTTTTCTTGCTCGTTTTGGATTGTGGGAAATTTGGTGCGCAAGATAATGACTGCCCAAATAATGGCAATCGTGCCGATGACGAGATAGGGTGTCACCACTCGCAATCTCTCCGTTTGAAGATAGGCTTCGTAGACGTGCTGCGCCTGGAGGACTCTGATTTCTGGCTGCGACAGCTCGACGCCAGAAAAAATGAAAACCGTTCCAACCAAGGCTCCCGTCATCGCACCCAAGGGATTGAAGGCCTGCGAAAAATTCAGCCTCCGCTCCGAACTCTCGGGATCGCCTAATTGTGCAATGAACGGATTCGAAGCCGTCTCCAGAAACGCCAAACCGCTGGCAATCACGAACAAGGCGAAGAGGAAGAACCCATACCGTCCCACGATGGCCGCAGGCCAAAACAAAAACGTCCCGGCACCATACAGAAGCAACCCAATGACAAACCCGGCCTTGTAGCCGACTCTCCTCATGAGAAGCGCAGCCGGCATGGCCAGCAAAAAATAGCCCATATAGAACGCCGACTGCACCAACCCCGCCTGAAACCGCGTGATGGCAAACGACTTCATGAACTGGCGAATCAGTACGTCGTTGAGATTGTTCGGAATCCCCCAAAGGAAGAAGAGCGCTGTGACGAGGATGAACGGGACCAGCTGCCCGTTGGGAAACAAACCGTGGCCGCTGGCTTGGCTGGAGGTATTTTGCTCGATAGACGTGGGGCCCTGCATCATTCGTCTTCCTTTTGCTCAATCGGACTTTTGCTCAATCGGACTTTGGATGAAGCTTTGCTGTACTAACTTTGTCTCAGTTCACGCGAACCATGATCTTCGTGTAACTACCGGGATTCTCACTCCACGCCTGGAGGAGCCGGGGCGCATCCTCAATGGGAACGACGGCGCTCACGGCATCGGCCACCGGAAAAACGCCGCCTTCGAGCATGCGGATGACCTGTCGAAAATCCTCCGGCGTGGCATTGCGCGACCCGAGTACATCGAGTTCCTTTTGCACAAAGAGTCGAGTTTCATAGGCAACGGGCTCCTTGGCGTAGCCAATGTATACGACGCGCCCGGTAAACGCGACTTCTTCCACGGCGGCGCGGAACGTTTGCGGCAGGCCAACCGCTTCCATCACAACATCCGGGCCACGGCCATGGGTAAGCTGACCGAGGCGGTCGTGCAACGACTCGGTCCTGGTGTTGATGGTGAAGCCCGCGCCTGCTTTTCTTGCCACCGCCAACTTAGCTTCGTCGATGTCGATGCCAATGGTCCTTGCGCCCGCGAAGCTCGATGCGGCGATCACTCCTAACCCGACTCCCCCGCAGCCGAAGACCGCCACCGTGTCTTGCCGAGTGACCCGTCCGCGGCTCACGGCGCGAAAACCGACCGTAAGGGGCTCCACCAGGCAAAGTTCCTGGAACGTGAGATCGGCGGGATAAAGCTTTTCCGCCGGCATCAAGATGTACTCCGTGAGGGCTCCATCGCGCTGCACACCCAGCGTTTCATTGCATTGGCACGCATTCGAGCGGCCGCGCAGGCAGGAGGCGCACCTGCCGCAGCTCGTGTACGGGGACACGGTCACGTTCACACCCGCGCCTAAAGCTGCGCTGGTCTGGCTGCCGTCCACGATGGTCGCGGCCACCTCATGCCCCGGGATCCGCGGGAAAGTCACCATCGGATTCTTGCCCCGGAACGAGTTCAAGTCGCTCCCGCAGAGCCCGATCATTCGCACCTTCAGTAAAAGCTTTTCGCCGTCAGGACGAGGCTCCACAACCGACGCCAGTACGGCCTCACCCGGCTTGTTCATGATGATTGCTTTCACTCGGAACCGCCTGGCCGCCAACCTTCGTTTTGCGATCTTCTAGTCATGCAGTCGATAGACCTCGGTCGCCGTGCCGCCCAGGATGCGCGCCTTCTCGGTCGCGGACAACGAGAGAATCAAACGATCGACGGTCTTGAACCACTCGCCATAGGTTGTCGCCAGCAGGCACACCGGCCAATCGGAACCCACCATCATTCTCCCGGGTCCAAACGCCGCCAGCGCCATGTCCACGTAAACCCGCAGGCCGCCTTCCGACCACGCAGCCCAGTCCGCTTCGGTCACCAAACCGGAGAGCTTGCAGTAGACGTTTTCGCGCCGCGCCAACTCGGAGACATGGTTGCGCCACGGCTGCATCGCTCCCTCGCGAATCCGCGGCTTTGCCATGTGATCCAGCACAAAGATCTGATTTGGGTGCTGGTCCACAAACGCAATGGCCGCACTCAGCTGCTTCTCGAAAATCAGGATGTCATACACCAACCCCGAACCCTTCAGCGCGCTCATACCGCGATTGAAATCCGGCCGGTTGATGAAGTTTGGGTCGGGCTCGTCCTGAATCCCGTGGCGCAAGCCCTTCAGCTTCTTGTGCGCGCGTAGCCGATCCAAATCAGCGGGAAACCGTTCGCTCGCAATCGGCGCCCAGCCAACCACGCCGCGCAGAAATGGAGAAGTCCCTGTCAGAGACAACAGCCATTCCGTTTCCGCCAGACTCTGACGCGCCTGTACCGTGACGGCTCCGGCAATCCCAGCCGCGTGTAATTCCTTCTCCAGGTCGGCTGGCAGAAAATCGCGGCGCAGCGCCTGCATGCGGTCGTCGATCCATGCATACTCTGCCGAACTATAGCGCCACAGGTGATGGTGGGCATCGATCTTGGCAGAGATGGTCTTCCCGGCAGTGACCTTCTCAGCCATAATTCCTCTGCTCTTTACACGCCGCAATCGGCAACTTCAGGATCTTGCTGCTCTTACGATCGCCAGATATTTTTCGGCGTTTCGGGTGATCAGTTCCGGCTCTCCCCGGGCGATCGCCGCGTTGTCCACCAAATCACCGCCCACGCCCAGGGCAAACGCACCAGCGGCAAGAAATTCGGCGGCCGTGGCCAAAGAAACGCCCCCTGTAGGGATCAGCTCGATCTGCGGCAAGGGGGCTTTCAAGGCCTTCAGGTACTTGGCACCCCCCACGGCGCTGCAGGGGAAGACCTTCACCGCGTCGGCACCCGCATCCCAGGCGGTTACCACTTCGGTTGGCGTCAGGGCGCCGGGGAACACGGCGATGCCGCGCAGTCGGCAGATCTCAATGGTTTTGAGATTCAGACTCGGGCTGACAATGAATCGGGCACCGGCCAGCATGCACGCCTGCGCCGTCTCGGGGTCCATCACCGTGCCGGCTCCCACCAGGATGCGATCTCCGGAGTGTTCCACGATCTGACGAATTACATCGACCGCTCCGGGCACGGTCATCGTCACTTCCAGCACAGGCAAACCGCCGGCAGCGATCGCGTCCGCCAGTTGAAGCGCTTCCGTGGCGGACTGGGCGCGCAGGACGGGGATCAGTCCGACTTCGTGAATTCGCTGTAATACCTGTTCTTTGTCCATGAGTTTGGGGTCCAACTCTGGCGGGCTGCTACCTCTGAACACGCGCCGTACCTCCCTTCATGACGCGTTCCACTTCCGCGAGTGTCGCCATCGTGGTATCACCCGGCGTCGTCATGGCCAACGCACCGTGGGCACAGCCACAGTTCACGGCCCACTGCGGGCCCCTGGCGGCGAGCAAACCATAGATCAGGCCGGAAGCGAACGAGTCGCCGCCTCCGACGCGGTCGAAAACTTCGAGGTCTATGATCCTGTTGGCCTCGTACAGGTTTCCGTCGCTGTAGCACACGGCGCCCCAATCGTTGCGCGTGGCCGTCTTGGCGTTGCGGAGGGTGGTCGCCACGATTTTCAAGTTTGGATAGTTCGCGACAACGTTTTCGATCATTCGCCGGAAGCTAGCCGTATCGAGAGCCGCGAGGTTCTCGTCAACTCCTTCGACCGAGAATCCGAGCGCCGCCATAAAGTCCTCTTCGTTCCCGAGCATTACATCGACGAGCCCCGCAAGCTCCCGGTTTACTTCGAGGGCCTTCTGTTTGCCACCAATGGATTTCCAGAGCGAGGCGCGATAGTTCAGATCATAGGAAACGATCGCCCCGTGCCGATGCGCGGCTTCCATCGCCTCCCGCGCGACCAGCGGAGTACTTTCGGAAAGCGCGCAAAAGATACCCCCGGTGTGAAACCAGCGCGCGCCCTCCTTCCCAAAAATGAAATCCCAGTCGATCTGCCCAGGCTGCAATTGAGAAACGGCTGTGTGTCCTCGATCGGAGCACCCCAAGGCGGCCCTGACTCCGAACCCTCTCTCGGTGAAGTTGATCCCGTTGCGAGCCACACGACCCACGCCGTCATCCTCGACCCAGCGCAGATGAGACAAGTCCACTCCACCTTGCAGCATGAGGTCTTCCACCAGCCTGCCGGCCGGGTTGTCGACCAAGGCCGTGATCATCGTCGTCCGCAGCCCAAAGCAGCGGCGCAAGCCACGCGCCACGTTGTATTCGCCGCCGCCTTCCCATACCTGGAATGCTCGGGCGGTCGAGATGCGGCCGTCTCCTGGGTCCAAACGAAGCATGACTTCGCCCAGGCTCACCAGATCCCAGCGGCAGCGTTCTTTCGGGACCAGTTCCAGGGTCACTGATTCACTCCGCTGGCGAGGAATCCGCCGTCTACCGCCAGAATATGTCCGCTAACAAACGAGCCTGCGTCGGATGCCAAGAACACTGCAGCGCCTACGAGTTCCTCCACCTTGCCAAAGCGGCCAATCGGGCTCCGGGCCAAGAACTCTCGCCCTCGGTCGGTGCCGTCCAAAAGGCTGGCATTCAATTTGGTGCGAAACAGCCCCGGGAGAATCGCGTTCACCAGAACACCGTGCCGTGACCACTCCACCGCCAGCGTTTTCGTTAACGATCCGACCGCCGCCTTGCTCGCGCCGTAGGCAGCAACCTCGAACAAGCCCAAATACGTGGACAACGACGCGATGTTGATAATGCGGCCCGAGCGCCGCGCGAGCATGTGCTTTCCAAACACCTGGCACCCTCGCAGGGTACCGTTGAGGTTCACGTCGAGAATGTCTCGCCAAGTCTCTTCCGGAAAGTCCGCTGTGGGCGCCCTCTTCGTGATTCCGGCGCAGTTCACCAGAATGTCGACTTTGCCGAACTTCTCCACCACCGCGTCACGAAGTTTCTCCAGCGTGTTGCGGTGGCTGACATCCGAGAGTACTCGTAAAGTGCGTCGTCCCTTGGCCTCGATTTCGGCGGCCACTTGGTCGACCTGCGCGGAACGTCTGGCCGACGCGACCACGTCGGCTCCCGCATCGGCAAGACCCAGAGCCAGCGCCCGCCCAATTCCCGACGTGCCGCCAATGACGACGGCAGCTTTGCCCTGAAGATCAAACAGAGACGACATCTAGCCGAAATCCCCCGTGTCGCAGCATAGTTCCCCACACGCTCCAAGTAATCGAAAACGCAAGCGCCTAGTTCCGAGATCGGCCTGGTTCCGCCACGCTGAACCGGCGGTGAGCACGCACCCGCCCAAGTCCCAGGCGATGTCCTTCATGATGTCCTTCATCGTGATTGCCATGTCTATCGCGACAATACCGAACAAGCTTATCGAGCCACTTCCGAAACACGATAGAGCACCGAACCGTGTGGCGGCAGAACCACTTTGAGAGAGCTCGCGATGCCCAGATCCTTGTGCTCCCAAAGGTTTCGCTGTGCATAGCGGGTGCCATCCAGACCGAGCTGTTTCCACGAATACTCGACCGTCTGGCTGGAGTCCTGAAGATTGAACGCCGCGACGTAGAGTCCATCTGCGTGCGCGGCCTTGGCCAACCATAATACTGCTTTGTCGGTGGTCAGCGCGGGGTGGTTGCCGGTTGAGGACTGGTCCACGGCCAGAACCTCGGGATTGGTCAGTAATGAAGTCGTCCAAGCGTCCGCTCGAGTCAAGTCGCCGCCCACCATGAGCGGCGAGGGAAACATGACCCAAAGCGTCATCAAGGTCCGTTGCTCCTCGTGGGTAAGGCGCGTATCCCGCGGCTTGCCCCAGCCCGGAGCGGGACCGAGCCGACCCAGCGGCAACATGTCCGCGTCGGGCCAATGTCCCGGCTCCGAGCGGCCCGCCCACTTGGCTAGGTTCGCGATTTGATCTCCCAAACCCTGCGGATATGGAACGTCGCTATGCCAGATGTCCCAAATGTCGTCAGAGATGCGCCACATCTGCGCATACTTCTTCATCTCATCGGTCTTTTCCAACGGTGCAGCGCCAGGCGATAGACTGAGCACCATGGCGCGCCCAGTCTTGGCGAGCGCCGTCGCGAGCATCCGAATTTCGTCACCCTTGTAGGGATGGCTGGCAATGCAATCCACCTTGATTGCGTCAACGCCCCAACCCGCATAGAGCCGCAGGATCGAGTCGTAGTAAGCCTGACCAGCGGGTTTGCTGGCGTCGATACCGTAGTTGTCGTAGTTCCAAGGGCAGGTGTCGGAAGTGTCGGCGGCGTCGGCGGCGTGATAGGGGGATCGCTCAATCGGGAGGTTCTGCGTAACGGCCTGCTTGGGAATGCCGCGCAAAATGTGAATGCCAAATTTCAAGCCTAGCGAATGCACGTAATCCGCAAGTGGCTGAAAGCCCAGGTTCTTCGTAGCCGTAGGAAAGCGGTTCGGAGCCGGAATAAACCGGCCGTATTCGTCGATAGAGTAGGTGGATGTTTTGGAGTTGCCTTCCGCCTGGGGATTGGTGACGAACCATTCCATGTCTACGACGATGTAGTGCCAGCCGTAGGCCTTCAGGTGCTCGGCGAACCACTGGGCGTTGGCTTTGACTTCGGATTCTTGGATGGTGGTTCCGTACCCGTCCCAGCTATTCCAACCCATCGGCGGTGTCGCGGCCAGAATCGAAGAATCCGTCTGCGCCGCGGCGGGCAACGAAAACGCGAGAAGGAGCAGGATCAGGCCGAACAGCGGGAGGCACTTGGGCACGAGACGCTCCAATCGGACCACGGGTTACGATTTTGACCGATGACTTGAACTTTATGGTGGCGGATGTCTAACATTTCGGAGGACCCATCTTTCACCCTCAGGGTGCGCACAAGTGGTCCCCTTTACCGCGATACTCCCCGCTTCTTACAGCGATACTCCCCGCTTCCAGGGGATAAAGTCTTCCTGGGTTTTCTGCTCGGCCTTGGTTTGGGCCTCGCCGCTTGCTATGCGAATGACTTGCTCCAGGATTTGATCACCCATTTGTTCGATAGTTGTCTCGCCCGTGATGATGCGCCCGGTGTCGATATCGATGATGTCGTGCATGCGGCGGGCCAGATCTGAATTGGTCGAGAGTTTAATCACGGGCGCGATCGGGTTGCCGGTGGGTGTGCCGAGACCAGTAGTGAAAAGTACCAGATTTGCTCCCGCGCCTACCTGAGCCGTGACCGCCTCGACATCATTCCCCGGTGTGCAGAGCAGACTTAGGCCGGGCGCAGTCGCGTATTCCGGATAGTCGAGGACATCCCGCACAGGAGACGTTCCGCCCTTGCGGGCGGCACCCGCAGACTTCATGGCGTCGGTGATGAGTCCATCTTTGATATTGCCGGGGGAAGGGTTCATATCAAATCCGGAACCCACGGCCTCGGCTCGAGCCGCGTAGGTCCGCATCAGGCCCGCGAATTTCTGGGCTGCGGCTGGCTCCGTGCAACGGTCCATGAGGCTCTGCTCCACCCCGCAGAGTTCGGGAAACTCGGCCAGAATGCTCTTCCCTCCCAGGACTGCGAGCAAATCGGAAACCCGGCCAATGGCGGGGTTGGCGGTAATGCCTGAAAATCCATCCGAACCGCCGCACTTCAAGCCTAGGGTGAGCTTTGACAGAGGAGCTGGTGTGCGGGAGAGACTGTTGGCTTCGATGAGGGCGAGGAATGTCTGGCGGATCGCCTCGGAGAGCATCGCCGATTCCGTATGGCTCTGTTGCTGATCGAAAACCAGCAGCGGTTTGCGCGAGTCAGGATCGCGCTTTCTCAACTCCTCCTGCAATACAGATACTTGAGCGTTTTGACAGCCCAAGCTCAGCACCGTCGCACCAGCCACATTGGGATTGTGGATGTACCCGGCTAGAAGTCCGCATAGCGTTCTCGCATCTTCCCGGGTTCCGCCGCAACCCATGTCGTGAGTGAGAAACCTGACGCCGTCCAGGTTGGGAAACAGCGCAGCCGGGGGCGCGGGCGAGGCAGCTTCCGGAAACTCATATTTCCGGATCTCCTCGATCTTCCCTTCCCGGTAGAGTTTCGCCAGATCGGCAACATGGCTGCGATAGGGCTGAGGAGGGGAGATGCCCAGTTCCTTTTGGAACGCCTCACGCAGCGCCAGAATATTCCTGTTTTCGCAGAAGACGAGCGGAATGACGAGCCAATAGTTTCTGGTGCCGACCTGCCGGTCGGGGCGCTGATAGCCCTGAAATGTACGACCCTGCCAACGAGAAACATCCGGAGCATCCCAGGCGCCGGCGCCAGTCTGCTCGTGAAAGCCAGCGCTCTGATGACGTGTATTCGACGTTGTGAGTGATTCGCCTTTGCGGATCGGCGCAGTAGCCTCTCCCACCAAGACTCCATACATGAAAATCTGATCGCCTGGCGAAAAATCGCGAACTGCGAATTTGTGCTTGGCCGGCACACCCGTTGCGAGAACCAAGCTCTCCCCGTCCACAGTCACCGATTCGCCCGCCCTCAGATCTGCCAAGGCCACCGCCACGTTGTCCTGCCCTGCGATCCTGACGGCTTGACGCGCGAATTGTTGCAGCCCGGCCATGATGGAAGTCCCCAAGTTCGCCAAATCTCGTTCGCCAAATCTCGTTCGCCGAATCTCGTCCGCTGAATCTCGTCCGCAGAATGGGAATCGGGGCGATTGCTGTGCTCGCGAAGACTTATCGTACAATACCGGGGCCGAACCAAGCCGTCCTGGCCCAGCGTTGAGAGACTCAGCGCATGTTCGGCAAGCAAGATGTGTGAACGGCGGAGGTAGCTGTAGGTGAAGCTCATTCGATTTGGGGCCACAGACGAGGAGAAGCCTGGCTTACTTCTGCAAGATGGATCGCGTGTCGACGTCTCGGCGCTGGGTGTGGACTATAACGAGGCCTTTTTTGCAGGCGGGCTGCGGGAGCTCGAAGAGTGGTCACAAAACCACGGCTCTTCGGCTCCCCGGGTGCCGCAGTCGGTGCGTCTTGGGTCGCCGATTTGCCGCCCCAGCAAGATCGTCTGCATTGGGCTGAACTATCGCGATCACGCCGCGGAAAGCAAAATGGATATCCCCAAAGAGCCGGTAGTTTTCTTTAAATCGACGACCGCTCTGGTTGGGCCCAACGATCCTCTGCGGATCCCAAGAGATGCCACGAAAGTCGATTGGGAAGTCGAACTGGCGGTCGTCATCGGTAAGAAGGCGACCTACGTCCCCCGGCAAGAAGCGCTGGGACACGTAGCGGGTTACGTCTTGCACAACGACTACTCCGAACGCGGATTCCAGCTGGAGCGCGGCGGGCAATGGGTCAAGGGAAAGAGCGCCGACACGTTCGCGCCTTTGGGTCCGTTTGTTGCCACGCCGGACGAAATCGCGAATCCCGGCCAGCTTAGCATGTGGCTGAAGGTGAATGGCAAGATGCGGCAGAACAGCTCGACCGCGAACATGATTTTCGATGTCGCCACTCTGGTTTCTTACGTCAGCAACTTCATGACGCTGCTCCCAGGAGACGTCATCACCACAGGAACTCCGGCGGGAGTCGGGCTGGGCATGAATCCGCCTTCTTATCTGAAGGCCGGCGATGTCGTCGAGTTGGGAATTGAGGGCTTGGGAGAGTCGCGCCAGGAAGTTGTGCCTTTCCAGTGACGCAACCGCCTCCAAAAGGCGTCTTCCGGCTCGATGGAAAGACTGCGGTCGTTACCGGCGGAGGCAGCGGAATTGGCCGGGCGATCGGCGTGAAGTTCGCTGCCCAGGGGGCCACGGTCCATGTATTCGACTTAAACCTCACAGATGCCGAGGCAACCTGCCAGCAGATCGTCGCTGACGGCGGAACTGCCGAAGCCCACGCATGCGACGTGGGCGACCAAAAGCAGGTAGTGGCCAGGTTTCAGCAGCTCGCGGAACGCGGGCGCATTTCGATTCTGGTCAACAATGCAGGGATCTCTCATATTGGAACAGTAGAAACCACAGCCGAAGAAGACTTCGACCGCGTTCTTCGCGTGAATGTGAAGGGGTTCTATAACTGCGCCAAGGCTTGCATTGGACCGATGAAAGCCGGTGGTGGCGGCGTGATTCTCAACATGGCTTCGATCGCAGGTACGGCCGGCCTGGCGGAGCGCTTTGCCTACGCCACGAGCAAAGGGGCTGTGATCGCCATGACCTACTCGTTGGCGCGCGACTACGTGGCCAGTAATATCCGCTGCAATTGCATTTCGCCAGCGCGAGTTCACACCGCATTTGTCGATGGTTTCTTGCGGAAAAACTATCCCGGCCGCGAAGCAGAGGTGTTTGAGCGGCTCTCCAAGGCGCAGCCGGTGGGGAGGATGGGCGAGCCCGAAGAAGTGGCCTCCCTGGCGCTGTTTTTGTGCTCTGAGGAAGCCGCCTTTATTACGGGAGTGGACTACCCGCTCGATGGCGGCTTTCTGAATCTTCACGGCTAGGGCAAGCACTCATCATGCGCGGATTTACGATTCGTCGCATTGGCGACGGAGGACTGGCGATGGAATGGATCTGCAATTAAAAGACAAAGTTATCCTTGTTACTGGCGGCGCCAAGGGGATTGGCGCGGCGATCGTCCGAACCTGTCACCAGGAAGGAGCCGTCCCGGTCATCCTCGATCGCGACCTAAGTGCAGGCCAACAACTGCGAGACCAGTTGCGGGCGTCGGGAAACTGCGGCCTCATCCCAGCCGATCTCTCGAGGCCAGAGCACTGTGCTCAGGCCGTCGACGAAACCATCCGCACCTTCGGCCGGCTGGATGCCCTGGTGAATAACGCTGGCGTGAACGACAAAGTTGGCCTGGAGCAGGGGAATCCCGCAGACTACGTGGCTTCGCTCTACCGCAACCTGGTGCACTACTACAGCATGGCGCACTACGCTCTGCCGCATTTGAAACAATCCGAGGGCGCCATTGTCAACATTGGATCCAAGACCGCCGTGACCGGGCAGGGGAATACGTCGGGATATGCGTCGTCGAAGGGGGCCATTATGGCGCTGACCCGGGAATGGGCGGCCGAGCTGCTGCCCTACAAAATCCGGGTGAACACCGTGATTCCGGCCGAAGTGATGACCCCGCTCTACCGGGATTGGCTCGATACCTTCGCCGATCCCGAGGCGAAACTACAAATGACTCTGGCGAAAATTCCTCTGGGGAAGCGAATGACCAGCGCCGAAGAGATCGCTGCCCAGGTGATCTTCCTGATTTCCGGACAATCCCGACATACAACCGGACAACACATCTTTGTGGACGGCGGATATGTACATCTGGATCGGGCGCTAACCTAACAACTTGCGCGTGCTGCGCTCGCTAGGACCGCGCCGAATCGAGATCCACATCGAGATAGGATCGATCCAAGTCCGCAACGGATGGGCACCCGATCAGCTTGAGCGTCCGCTCCACGTCCTGACGTAGGATTTCGAGCGCCCGCATCACTCCCGGCTTGCCCCCCGCAGCAAGACCATAGGCGTAAGCCCGTCCAACCAACACCGCTCGCGCACCCAAACACAGGGCTTTCACAATGTGGCTACCTCGACGGACGCCGCCGTCCATAAGAACTTCCGTCTGGCTCCCGACAGCAGTTACGACCTCTGGCAATGCTTCGAGAGACGCGGCAGCGTAGTCGAGTTGCCGTCCTCCGTGGTTGGATACCACCACGGCTGACGCCCCGTGGTCCACAGCCCGTCGCGCATCTTCGCCGGTCAAAACACCTTTGACAATCAAAGGGCCCGTCCAAGCCTGGCGGATCCAGCGAAAATCCTCCCAGGTAACGGCGGATCGGCCCAAAGCTGCGCCTACATCGAGCAACGGCAAGGGCCCCTGTCCGGGAACCACAATATTGGGCAGTTGCGGGAGACCGCCATCGAGAAGGAAACCAGCCAGCCAGCGCGGCCGAGCCAGGAATTGGGGGAGGAAGGGAGCCTTCGCGAGCGGATTGGTGGCCAGCAGCTGTTTCATGCCATTGCGATAGTCGCGCTCGCGCAACCCAGAAACCGCCGTATCAATGGTGACGACGAGAGCGGAGAATCCGGCGTTCCGCGCGCGTTCGATCCCGGCCTCAGCAGCCACGCGTCCGCCCAAGAGATAGAGCTGATACCAAACCGGCCCGCTGGACGCCGCTTTCACATCTTCCAGCCGGTGCCCGGAGATGGTCGAAAGAATATAAGCCGTCCCGTTTTCGCCCGCCGCCGCAGCAGCGGCCAGCTCGCCCTCGCGGTGCATGAGCCGGCTGTATCCGACGGGAGCCAGTATCGCCGGAAACGACAGCTCAAAACCTAGCACGGCCGTACGTAAATTCACTTTCGAAACATCCACGGCATGTCGCGGACGGAACCCGATGTCGCCAAAAGCCTCGCAGTTTCGCCGCAGCGTCACCTCGTCGTCGGCCCCGCCGTCCAGGTAATCGAAGACAACCCGAGGCAGTCGTTTGCCGGCCAGGCCTCGCAAGTCTGAGATGTTGACTGCATTTCGTGCGGAGCGGGCACACATAGTTGTTGGCACGGAGATTATAGCCGCTACGACGGCTGCTGCAAGAAGCGCCATCCACCAGGAGCAAATTGTCGTTCTTGCTCATCACAGCCGCCCGGCAAGTCGGGAACCCTCAGGATCAATTCCAGGTAACTCCTCCCGAAGCCGGAAGCCACTCGTGCGCCTTTTCATCATCGCAGCGGCCAGGTTCAGAATCCGCTCCGCAGCCTCGTCCGAGCTCACACCGCGGCTGTGAATGTTCGAAATGAGATTTCGATTCGCGTCCGTATCGGACAGCTTTGGCCGGTAGGCCATGTAGGCGGACAGGCTTACGGCCGTAGCCAGACCCGGACGTTCTCCGATTAGGAGGACGGCGATGATTGGACGCAACAACTCGCCTATTTCGTTCAAAACGCCAACCCGGCAATGACGAACCACAAAGACGGAACCGAGGCTCCATCCTCGATTCGTAGCTCCTTGCGACAGCAGCGGCAAAAGGCCCGGAATTTGCGCTGCCACGGCGGTCACGGAAAGCCCGTCGCCGATAACCATTTGCAAATCGACGCCGGCGTGGCAGCGCTCGCTTACGGTTGCCCGGGAGCTGTCGCTGAGCCGACGGCCCAGGTCTGGACGCAAGAGGTACTCATCTTTACTCGTCGCCCGCGAGCAGGCTTCAAATAGATTCCACTCCCGTACGAAATTCTCGGTGAAGTCTGCGGACAGATTCATCTCGGCGCGCACGGCATCACGGGCGGCGGCATGAGCCTCGCGCAGATCTAACTGCGTATCCGTCCGATAGGCCGCTCCACTCCGTCCGACCAGCAGGCGCGCCGGAGTCCTCGCCCTCACGCTCTTCAGAATCTCAGGTAGATCGTAGCGCTCGGAGAGCTGGTCTTCCTCTGAAGCCATTCAGACCACCTTCTCCAACGACGATTCCAAACCCTGCATCAACTGCCGTCGCGCGGACGAATCGAGCGGGGCCGGCTCCGTCCCGCGATAGATCCCCATGCTTTGCAGCCAGGTAAGGAACTCTGGCGCAGGGTGCAGGTGAAACAGTCGTCGCGCCGCCAACGCGTCGTGGTAGCTGGTGGACTGGTAGTTCAGCATTACATCGTCGGAACACGGAACACCCATGAAGTAGTTGCAGCCCGCAGCCGACAACAGCAGCAGCAGGTTATCGGCGGAGTTCTGGTCGGCAGCAGCGTGATTCGTATAGCAGACGTCGCATCCCATGGGCAGGCCGAGCAGCTTGCCCATGAAGTGATCCTCTAGTCCGGCGCGGATGATCTGTCTTTCGTCGTAAAGATATTCCGGTCCGATGAAGCCGACGACGCTGTTCACGAGGAATGGCTGAAAAGCGCGCGCGACGCCGTAAGCACGGGCTTCGAGCGTGAGCTGGTCCAAACCGTGGTGGGCTTCGGCAGACAGAGCAGTACCCTGCCCCGTCTCGAAGTACATGACGTGATCTCCGGCCCAGCCGACGTCCCGGTGTCGATGATGCTCGAGAACCTGTTCTCGGCCCGCGCGCAGCATGTCCAACGTAATTCCAAAACTGCGATTGGCCCCTTCCGTGCCCGCGACCGACTGGAACAGGAGATCGACCGGCGCCCCGCGTTCGAGTGCGGCCAACTGCGTGGTGATATGCGCGAGGCAACACGTCTGCGTTGGGATTTCATAGGCATCGACAAGCCGGTTGAGAGCCGTGAGAATGGCGCTGACCGTCTCCACCGAATCCGTAGCCGGATTCACGCCGATCACGGCGTCTCCGCAGCCGTACAGCAACCCTTCGAAGGTGGACAGAACAATGCCGCCGATATCGTCCGCGGGATGGTTGGGTTGCACGCGGATGCCCAGCACGCCGGGCTCTCCCATGGTGTTGCGGCAGCGCGTGACGTTGCGGATCTTGGCCGATGCCAGCACGAGATCCTTGTTGCTCATGAGCTTGGCGACGGCGGCCGCGATCTCGGGGACGATGGCTTTCTGAATCTCGTGGAGCTCAGCATCGGTGGTCCCGTCGTCCAATATAAGTTCGCGAAACTGCCCGACGGTCATACTGCCGAAAGGACGAAAAGCCTCACGGTCGAATGTGTCCAGAATGAGCCGCGAGACATCGTCCTCGGCAGGATCGATCAGCGGGCACCTGACGATCTCCGCGAGCGGTAAGTCAGCAAGTTTGCGTTTCGCCGCCACTCGCTCGCGTTCCGAGCGGGCGCCGATGCCTGCCAGTTGGTCGCCAGACTTTTCCTCATTCGCTTTGGCGAACAATTCGCGTAGATCGGAGAAGTCGAATCGCTCAATCATGGGACAGGCGTCAGGAGACACTATGGTATCGAAAAACGCTGCGCGCAACCCGCCGCGAAGCCTTGGTGCGAGTGCCTTTCCAGAAACGCCTGCGGCCCAGCCGCTGTTACAGACTAGGACGCGATGACGGCTGGCCAACACAAGGGCGCGCCGCCCCTTCTTCGGGTCACTGCCGGACCCACGGGCGGTGACCGGGCTACCTTCCGATTTCGCCTCTCCTTTCGCATCGGCCGCCGGGACGATTGCGAGGTTTGCATCCAAGACGACTACGTCAGCCGCGGTCACGCCGAGACGGTTTTCGAGGATGCTGCATGGTGGGTGCGAGACCTTGGCAGTGCGATTCGTATGGATGTCGGCGGCCTTCCGCTAGCAGGTGCAGGTGAACAGATTCCACCCTCTGGGTCCGGGAGAATTGGCCGGTTTCCGTTGCGTGGCACAGATGGCGCGTGCAGTTAGAATCTGATTCCTAAATCGATTCCAACGACCTGGCGCGCCCCGGCTTCAACCGTCCCAGCACTCGGTCCGACCAGGAAGGTTCCGCTGCCTTTACCACCAGACAGGTAATGTTGTCGTTGCTTTCCGCGTCTTTGGCGGCCTGTATCAAGTCCCTGCAAGCTTCCTCCGGCGACCGACCGGCGGCCAACACTTCCTGCAACTGATCGTCACGGACGAAATGCGAAAGCCCATCACTGCACATCAGCAACAAATCCCCGGCCAGCAATTCGTGGTCAGCCAAGTCCGGATCCACGCTTTCCTCAGCTCCCAGCGATCGCACAATCACATTCTGTATCGTTGATTTCTCCACATCTTCCAGAGCCAGCAAGCCTCGCCTCACCTGTTCCATTACCAGAGAATGATCGCTGGTCAGCGGCTGCAGCACGCCGTCTCGCAGCAGATACGCCCGGCTGTCCCCCACGTGCGCCACCGAAAACTGTTCGCCCCCAACCGCCAACGCAACGATGGTCGTTCCCATCCCAGCGTAGTTTTCGTCTCGGCCCGCCTCGTCATGGATGGCTTGATTGGCCAGCTGGATCGCCCGTGCCAACGCGTTCGCGCGGCCCGAAAGGAGCTCGACCTCCATGCCCAACACTTCCCGGCCTGGTTTCGGAGGCTGACGAAAATGCTGCATCACGGTGTCGACGGCGATCTTGCTGGCGCGCTCACCCGCCGCCTGTCCGCCCATCCCGTCGCAGACCACGAAGATTCCGCGCGCCGTGTCGTAGCCGAGGTTATCCTCGTTGTTGGTGCGTACCAATCCCACGTCCGTCACGCCCGCGACCTGAATCTTGAGCTTCATATCCGAACACCAACGGCAAGTCCGAGAAACCTTACCAAAAAGTGTTCACCCCGCCAACTGCCTCGCCCGCCGACTCTTGCCAAAGACCCCACAAATCTCTCAGACCGCTCCAGGGCGCGGACCCTTCAGCCCAATGCGAGCCAAGATGCTGGCCCGGGAAGCCTCCTTGCGCAAGCGCTTCCATTCCGTTTGCAGCTCCAAGCTGCCAAACTCTGCCAAGGTCGCGGCCCTGTTCAACATCTTCACCGCGGAGCGCGCATCGCCGACGGACAACGCCGACTGCGCTTGCTCATTCGCCACTGCCAGCGCTTGGTTGGCTGTTGCTTTCCGTCTCGCATCGAAGGCCTGCGCTACATGCTGCAGGAACGGCGATTCCTCGCCCTCGGGCACGCCATCGCGCAACGCGTTCCATCGCATAGCGATTCCCTGCTGATCCAAAGCCGAGTACGCCATGGCAATGGTGGACAGCGCGCGGCGATCGCGATCTCGCGCAGAACGCAACGTCTGCAATGCCTCTTGCGTGGCGGCTTGTTGCAGAGCGGTTTCCGGTTGCGACTGCAGGAACTCGATGCCCTCGTCAAACTGCTCTTCCCGCAGATAGGCGGCCAGCGCATCGGAAAGGGCGTTGGCTTTCTGCTGCAAGAACTGCTGCTGCGCACGGCTCTTCTCGAGCAGCTCTTGCAATGCAAGATCGTCCGTCTGCTGCACCGCCGGCTCCAGCAACCGGATAGCTTCTGCGTAAGCCTGTTTCGCAAGCAACCCCTGCGCCTGGAGGAGAGTGGACTCGATGTGCGCGGCGCGCTGCTCGCGATGAGCCTCGTGCCGCGCGAAATCTAGCAAGCCCGTCATCTCGTCCGAAAACACGCCCTGCGCCTGACAAGCTTCCAGCAGCCGCACCGCTTCCCGATACTGCTTTTGATCCAAAGCCTGGTTGGCCAGCACCATGTAGCGTTGACGGGCTTCTTCGGTCGTTACCCGCTGCAAATGCTGTTCAATGCTGCCCTGTAGAACCTGCAATCGCTCGTTGCCGGGTGTCTTCCGCAACATGTCCCGAGCCAGTTCGAGTGCGTCTTCGGGAGTTTGTTCCATCATCGCGCGGCATCTCTGCACGGTTTCGTCCACCAAGCGGCGATTCTCATGTTCCTGCGCTTGTCGTTCGAGTTGTCTTTTAAACTGGAGCAGGGCCGGTTCGTTCGGAATCTCTCCGAGAGCTTCCTCCACCAGAACCATGGCGCGTTGCACTTCATCGGCGCTGATGGCGATGGCGATCTCACTCTGCAGACGCTCCACGATCCGCCGCCGCCGCTCTTGCTCCTGCCCCGCCTTGGCCATGTCCCACAAGGAGAACAGCTCTGGATTGGAAGGGTCGCTGCGCTCGGCTTCGGTCAACAACTCGATGGCGGCCGTAAAGTGCCGCGCGCCGACTTCATCACGAGCAGACTCCAGCAATTTCCGGGTCTTGGCCAGTCGCGCCGCATCCTCGACTTGGCGAACCAGGGCCGCATTGGCGGAGCGCACCCGGGAATCATCCTTGTCCAGTTCGAGAGCCTTCGCAATCACGGCCTGGGCAAGATCAAAATGTCCCTTCTGGCACGCACCATCCGCCTGCCGCAAATACCCCTCGATCTGCTGGTTCTTCGCCTTCTTCAGCCGAAGCTCCGCAACTGCCTCCGTCAACTCGGAACTCGACGGATCCAAGTTCAAGGCTTGCTCCAAAAGCGAGATGGCGTCATCAAATTTCTTCTCATGGCGGGCATCGTCGGCCTGCGCCAGCAAATGCTGGATTTGCGAGGCTCGCTGCCGGTGCGCGATGTTCTGCTGTACCAGCACCATGAGTTGGCGCGCGCCTAGGTGTTGACGATCCAGCTTGGCCACCTTCAGCAGAGCTTCGCGCGCCTTGGTGAAATCCCCGTCGTGCACCAGTCGTTGCGCTTGCTCGAAAATCTCCGCCGCCTGCTCCTTTTTCAGCGCCTCCGCCACGGCGGAAACATCCACTCCCATTTCGTCCGCTGTGCCATACCGGTCTTGTGCTTCCTTAGCCAGCGCCCGATCCAGAATCGCGTCCAATTCCGGCGGATAACCGTGCATGTAGTTCCCCAGCGGCGGATAGTTCTCGTGCAACACCTTCTGAATCACCGCGACATCCTCACCGGCAAACGGCAATTGCCCGGTGATCAACTGGTAGAGCAAAACCCCGGTCGAGAACACGTCCGAGCGCCCGTCAAAGACATGGTTGCGCAGTCGCTCCGGCGCCATGTAGTGCAGAGTCCCGATGACGTTTCCCATCCGGGTCAGGCTGCGATCGCTCTTTTCCTGTCGAGCAATGCCAAAATCCAGAAGCTTGACCACGCCATCGGGTTGCAGGATGACGTTCCCTGGCTTCACGTCCCGATGGATGACGTCGTTTCGGTGGGCATATCCTAGGCCCGAACAGACCTGCTCAATCACCCTCAATTTTGCGGCCAAAGGCAGGGGTGGAATGGCACGCATCACCTGATCCAGCGCTTCTCCTGCCACGTATTCCATCACGATGTAGGGGAGACCGTCCTGTTCACCGAGGTCGTAGATGGTGACGATATTGGGATGCTTAAGCTTGCTCGTCTTCTTCGCTTCGTCATAGAAGCGCTCGAGCATTTCCGCGTCGCCCGCGAAGCCCTCGGTCAGCGTCTTGATTGCGACCTCGCGCCCCAGATTCTGGTCAAACGCGCGGTAGACCAGTCCCATCCCGCCCCGTCCGAGAACGCCCGTGACTTTATATTTCCCGATGCGGTCTGGGGTTGATTTTGCCATTTTCTGATTGCCGAAGAACCTATCAATTGGCAGGGGCCGCGAACTGCCGAATCTTGATTGTTTCTGCAGGCACTGCTGGCCTCCGTGCGTTCCCGGGTCTCGCTCTCGGTCCTAGAATTCAGATGGAGAACGTTGTTCCCCGCAGCCGCATCCAGGTCCTCTTCCAGCACGTGCTTGCGGCACAGCCCCGCAATTCCGCCTTGCCGTTGATCGAGATATCCGTAATCTGAACCTAAGCGGCATCTTCCGGAGGATCAAACAGCTCGATCGCCCTCAGCGGCGCATCCTTAAGCTTCGGCAACAAGCTTCCGCAACCTTCCAAAGTCCCGCCGCTAGCGCGACGACAGGCAAAACCCTACGCGCAACTGCGCAGTGATCGCACGGCGACGAAGGGCCATAGCGATTCGAGGAGGTGGCAAAGAAACTACTGCCACCCGCCTCAAAATGGTGGGCAGCTAAGGAAATGACGGTATCATACTCGCGCTCTGGTTGAAGTCAAGCTTGTGAAAACGCGGCCGTTTCGCGACTGGGCCTGAGCGAAAGCCTTCCGTCGAATCGGTGGTGAGTTGGCAGGGAGATCGTTTTTGCCGTAAGCTACGGGTTTGCACCTCATCGGAGGTGCGCTACAGTATTCAACGCCAGACCGCATCGTCCCTGGTTCGGGCTTAGTCGTCGGACGTAGTCTAATGCGACCCTCGGGAAGCTCTGGTACCCATCCCATCACCTGGGACGGAGGCTCGTTACGTCTCAGCCTTCCTCGAACACGACCCGTCTGGCCATCCGGGTTTGGTCTTTCACCCGCGCCGCCCAACACTGGAAATCTGAGTCTGCCTTGGTTTACATGCTCGCCGATCTGGTGGCTGCCAGCGGCGGAGTGCCGGATGAGGACTCAGAAATCGGACTCGTAGCAAGTTTCGAGCAGCCTTCTCAGGCTTTTCGCGCTGCCAAGCGCATCCAGTGGTCGGTCCTCGAATATTCTCAGCAAAAGCCGGAAAACTGTCTCGGAGCCGCCATTGCCGTTTATCACGCCAGCGACTTGGATCGCGGGGAGGCCGCACAGGGAATCGTGGCCTTGCTGGAACAGGCCAAACCGTCACAGATCTTTCTGGCCGCCGAGGCCGCCAAGCTCTTGCAAGGCATTCCCGGGCTGCGACTGCGCAAGCGTGCCGGCCCGTCGCTGGCCGCGAGCGAGCTGGAGCGTGAAGCCCAGGAACTTGTCTGGACCACACCGCAGACCCAGCGGCGAGTGCAGGAACTGTTGAAACAGGCAGCCCGCAAAGTGGCCCCGAAGACCGATCGAATGGTGGCTTCGGAACCGACCGTAGACCTAGCGCGTGAGGCCATCCGTCCGACGACGGCGCAGATTCATGCCACCCTGTTCCGAGTTAAGCACCCATCCGCCATCGAACCCGCCGCCATGGACATTTTGGGGGACAACCAGGCAGCTGCCGCGGATACCAGCGCGTCGAAGTCCCACCTGCTCTGGTGGTTACTCCCAGCGGTCGCGGTGCTGGCCGTAGTGGCTGGACTCTTGATTCTCGCCCAGAATCCCAAGAAACCTGTTCTCCCCGAGACTCCGGCGTCCACCCACGAGGCTATCCCGAATGCCGCCCCGGCAAGGACCGAACCCCCTCCTCAGCAGCCGGCAGCGGAACTACCGTCACTCCCGGCCGAGGCCAAGACTCCCTCCAAACCGACCGTCCCAGAGCGCCCGTCGCATCCGACGATCGTCGCCAAAGTCAGTGACTATGAAGGCTTTAGCGAGAAAGACATTCCCGTGCTGGTCCGTATGGCGGAGAGTGACGCTGGAGCCGGAAACTACGCCAACGCCCGCCGGGAGTACGACATCATCTTGCATCTGGACCCCAACAACGCTGCCGCCAAACAAGGTAGCCGCAAGCTCAGCCTCAGCGAGCAGGACTCCCGCTGACCGGGGATCCAAGCAAAATGCGGGCAACTAGCCGCTATCGATGGCCCCTCCACTGCTCCAGCGACACCTCAACACCAGAAAAATCAATAGAATGCCCCCATCTTCTCGTTGCGTAGTAGTTGCGGCTGCCCTGAGTTCGTAGCATAATAGGCCGCGCCCCGGCGAGTGCGGCCTCCCCCCACCCCGCGCTTGGGTGATTTCCCCGTGTTTTGGCAGAGCCTCGGCCGCCGGTTCGAGGCTGCAAGCGTCACAGACATAGGTTTTGACAGACCAGGTTCACCAGCATGGCCACGCCCGTCCCTACCAAGATCGGGAAGTACGATGTTGTCGGCGTCATTGGACGCGGCGGCATGGGCATCGTCTATCGGGCGACGGATCCCCATCTTGACCGGCCGGTGGCAATCAAGATGATGACGGGGCCTTTCGCCGAGAACCCCGACATCCTCAAGCGCTTTTTTCGCGAAGCGCAGTCGCTCGGCAGCCTGCAGCACCCCAACATCGTTACCGTATATGACCTAGGCGACTACGGCGGCAACCCCTACCTCGTCATGCAATACCTGGAAGGCGAGGGTCTGGATGCGGTGCTTACCCATCGCCGCCAGCTTAGCCTGCTGGACAAAATCACAATCATCATTCAGGTTTGCCATGGACTGAGCTACGCTCACCGCCATGGCGTGGTGCATCGCGACATCAAGCCGGCCAACATCATGCTGGCCAAGGACGGCGGCATTAAGATTTTCGACTTTGGCATCGCTCATGTCGGCCACCAGAGCGTCACCAGAACCGGGCAAATTGTCGGGACTTTGAGTTATATGGCGCCGGAGCAGGTGAATGCGCAGCCGATCGACGCCCGCACCGACCTATTCTCAACGGGAGTTGTCCTGTATCAGCTGTTTACGAACCATCTTCCTTTCGAGGGCGAAAATACAGCCACAACGCTGCTGAAGATCGTGCATGAGCCGCCGCCGCCGTTGGCGATGTTCTTGCCCTCTTATCCTCCCGAGATGGAACAGGTGCTTCTCCGTGCCTTGGCCAAGAATCCAGACGAGCGCTATAGCTCGGCCGATGAGTTTGCTCTCGATTTGGCACAACTACAGGGACAGCTGAAACAAGATTTGATCAGCCAGGAAATGCAGGAGGTAGCCCTGTTTCTGGATCGAGGAGAGGTTTACAAGGCGCAGGATTCCCTGCTGCGGGTTGTGAAGATCGACCAGCACCAGACAGCGGCCACGCGGCTGCTCCGCGAAGTCCAGCAGCGGATCCAGCGGGAAGAGATCGACAAGCAGGTTTGTGGATTGCGGGAGCGGGCGGAGGACGCCCTGTCCGACGGTCAGTTCGAGAATGCCATGGAAGCCGTGGATCGTGCGCTCGACCTGGACAGGAACAATACCGAATTGCAGGAATTACGCGAGTCACTGCGCGCGGCATCGTTGCGCGCTGAGAAACTGCACAACGCCCTCAAAATGGCCGAGGGGGCGCATGCGGAGGGCAAACTGGAGGAGGCCAAGCAAGCGGCGGAAGAGGCTCTCGAAGTCGCCCCCGATGACGCCCAGGCCAAGACACTCCATCGCGTGATCTCCCGGGATATCGCCGAACGGTCGCGACAGCGGCAAATGGAAGGCTACCTGTTTGAGGCGCGACAGGAGATTTCCTCGCGGAAGTTTACTGCCGCGCTGGAAATCCTGAAGCACGCCGAGGAGCTCGATCCAGCCGCGCCGCAAGTTCACGCCCTGATCGAATCGGCCGTCGCAGGCCGGGAACAAGAGCGCCGCCGCAGAGAGCTGGAGAGCTTGACCCACGAGGTCGAGGACGCACTCAATCGCGATGATTACCGCACAGCCTGCTTGAAAGCGGACGAGGGTCTGGCGCGGTTTCCGGAAGAACGAAATCTGCTCAAGCTCAAAGCCCTGGCGGACCGCCAGCGCCAGCTTGAGGAGCGCAAACAGTTCATTGATGAACAGCTGGCGGTGGCGCGAAAGCATCTCCAGGAAGGGCGCAACGAAGAACTGCAAGAGAAGCTCGAAAAGGCGCTCGCCCAAATCGGAGCCGAGCCGCGCCTCCAATCCCTGTTGGCAGTTGTCCGAGAGAACGTGCAACGGGAACGCCAGGAGCGGCGCAAGAGCGAGTGCCTGCAGAAAGCCAAGGAATCCCTGCGCAAGCAAGCCTTTGATGATGCCATGCATACGCTGGAAGCAATGGCGAAAGAGGCGGATAACGATGTTGAAATCCAGGATTTGTTGACGCGGGCACGCACCGAGAAAGCTGCCGCAGTGCAGGGCGCTCTCTGGCGTGCCCAACAGGAGTCGGTTCTCGACCTGCGCGTGAACATTCTGCAAGAAGCGTTACGCAAGAGCCCGCAGGAAGGCGAACTGAACGAACAGTTGCACAATGTGCAGGATTTGAGCCAATTCATTTCCAAGGTTGCTGGTGAGGCGAAAAAGCTGGAAGAGGGGCGCCAATACGACCAGGCTCTCACGAAGTGGGAAGCGGTTCGTTCCGCTTATCGGCACTACCCCGACCTCGAGAACACCATCAAGCGGGTTCGCGATCTGCGGGATCGCGCCCACACCGGCGCCCGGCAAGGGTGGATCGAGGGAATCGAAGCTTCGCTCAGCACCTGCGACTATCCGCAGGCCTCGGCGCTGCTCGGGCAGGCAATCCAGGAATTTCCGTGGGATTCCGACCTGATGGAACTGCAAGAGAGAGCAGAAGTTGGTGTTCGACTTCGAACCAAAGCGCAAAAACTGCTGGCGGAGGGAAGAAAATCGTTCGCCAATCAGCAGTGGGAGGTGGGCGCCGAGATTATGCTGCGGGCGCACCAGCTCGCCGCCCGGGATCCCCTCATCCGGGACCAAGCCGTCAGCGAACTGACGCAGGCCTTGCGGACCACGATGGAGAAGAATTGGCGGGCTTCGGAAGTCATTCTGCGCCGGCTGGGGGAGATTCAACCGGGCGCCGGTGGTTCTGCGGACTTGCAAGCGAAAATCCAACAGCTCAAGCGCGAAGAAGCGATCGCCGGCTCGGTGGAGGCGGCAAAAAGAAAGCAGGCGGGTGGCGACCTGGCGGGGGCGGTGCGCGAACTCACGCAGGCCCTGGGCTCGTATCCCGAAGAACAACGGCTGCGGGAATTGCAAACCTCGCTGGAGGAGCGGATCAAGCAAGCCGGGGAGGCCGCTCGGCTCGAAAAGGCGGAGCAGGAAAAAGAGTCCTTTGTGCAGGATGCGATGGCCCGCGCGCGGCAGGCTTTCGTCCTCGACAAGCGCGTACAAATCCTGGAAGAAGCTCTTCGCACGGAGGCACAGGACCCCCGGCTGCAGCAGCAACTGAGCACCGCCCGCGAGCTACAAAGCAGGGTATCCTCCCTGGTCTCCGACGCCCGCGACCTCGAGCAGTCCCGCCACTTCGATCAGGCCTTGGTGAAGTGGGAGGCTTTGGCTGCGATCCACCGGGACTATCCCGACCTCGAACACATTCTGGAACAGGGGAGACGACGGTGCCAGCAGGCGCGATTTGAGGCGAAAGCTAACTGCCTCAAGATTCTCCAGCTTGCACTCTCCGCTGCCGACTACAAGCGCGCAGAAAACCTGCTCACCCAGGCGAGGCGGGACTTCCCCGGCGATCGCGAGTTAGCCGAGATCGAGAAAATGATTCGGGAAGGAATGGCGAGCCGCGCCCGGGCGGAGAAGGAGCTCGTCTCGGCAGCGAAAGCCGTCGGCAAGCAAAAATGGAGGAAGGCCCTGGAGTCGTTCCGAGCCGCGAACGCCGCTGCGAAATCGGACAGCGTGATCCGCGACCAGGTGGTGAGCGGACTGCTATCCGCTGCCGGCGCCGCACTCCCGTCGGATCGTGAATCTTCCGCAATGCTGGCAGCCGAAGCAGCGCGTGTGGAGCCGGACTCGCCCTTACTCGCAACCGTGGGATCGAGTATCGAAGCGCAAACGCGCGGGCAGCTCGTGGAACAGTGTCTGAGTGCCTCGCAGGGCTTCCAGAGTGCGGGCGATTGGCAAGGCGCACTGCGCTCGCTCGACCGCGGTCTGGCCGCGTACCCGAAAGATCCGAGATTGTTGGAAAGTAAGGAGCAAATCGAGGGCCAGATCCGCAAACGTGAAGAGGAACTGCGCCGGGTGCGGGACGAGGATCTGCGCCAGCGCGAGCAGGCTCTGAGTCAGAGACAAGCGCGAGACAAAGAGGCACGAGAAAAGGAACTCCGCGACAAAACCCAGCGCGAGGAGGAACTGCGCAAAGCGCGCGAACAAGAACTTCGCCAGAAGCAAGCGCGGGAGAAAGAGGCCCGCGAGAAGGAATCGCGGGACAAGGCATTGCGCGACCAAGAACTTCGTGAACAACAGCAGCGCGAGAACGAGAAACGGGAACGGGCTCGAGAGCTGGAACAATCGCGCCGGGCGCCAGCTCCGCCAATATCGGCCGAGCGTCCGCCCGAGGCAGCCGATGCAGCGGCGACTCGAATCTTCGTTCCGGGAGCAAAGCCAGGGGGCCCAGAGGTCTCCGCAAAAAGTACTGTGCCCGTCACACCGCCGACGGGAATCACGCAAGACCTGACCCCGCGTCCCGCACCGGGAGCAAAACAGGATCTGCCACCGGCCGCACCGATCTCTTCCCTACATTCCCTGGGGACTCATCTCACGCTCGGCCCGAATAATGTCCTGGGAACGAAGACGGACCAGACCTCGCGCGACGCAGCGCGATCGGCAAAAGCTGATCTGCGGACAGCCTTTGTCGAGAGCGAGCCTGCGCACGTCCAACCCGGGGCCGGCAGCGATACCCTGCAGGAAGCCTCCTTGCAAATCATCGAGCGGCAGCTTGCAGCCTTTATCGGCCCGCTGGCCAAAGTGCTCGTGAAACGCGCCTCCTCCAAAACCACCAGCACGGTTGAGCTGTACACGATTCTTGCCACCCACCTCGAACGGGAGGCCGACCGGAAGACTTTTCTGGCGAGAAGAACGGAGCTGTCTCAAGGCAAAGTGACGACTGCGGCACCGAAAGTGTCCTCGCCAGCGGCCGCGCCGTTAGACTCTTCCTCGCCGGGAGAGATCACGCCGGCTGCGATCGAGCAGGCCGCCCGCAGACTCGCAGCTCACCTCGGCCCAATTGCGCCCATTCTGGCGAAAAAAGAAGTCAAGCGCGCGACGACCCTACGGAATTTCTACGAGCTTCTTGCGGAACACGTGGCCAACCCCACCGAACGCGCCCGATTCCTAAAAGAGGCCGGCGTCCAGGAAGCCACTCCGCCCCCGAGTTTTCTGTCAGCCCGCCACGAAGCGGTCGCGCACACCGGACAGATTGCGAAATCAGAACCGGTGGAGCACACGCAGCCGCCTTTAGCGCATCCCGAACCGGTCGAGGAGAGCGCGGAACAATCTGCAGAATCCGAGCCAACGCGCAAGGCGGGCTAATTCGGGTTCGGCTAATTCGGGTTCGGCTAATTCAGGTTCGGCGAATTCAGGTTCGGCGAATTCAGGTTCGATGAAGCGTTGCCTCCGCACCCGTGCGGATCGAGAAGAAGTGCCAAAATCAGAAACACCTCAGGCTCGAGCACGCGAGCGAGCACGCCCGTGCCTCCGCATCCGTCTTAATTCTCCAGCATCTTGATGGCTTCCACCAGACTCTTGCGCATGCGGCCGAAGGACTCGGCTAAGGTCGCAATCTCATCCTTACCCGACGATTGAAAGTCTGGAATATTCAAGTTGCCCAGACTAACTTCGCTGGCAATATTCGACAACTGGGTGACCGGCCGGATGATGAGCAGCATGAGCATGGCGTTGATGGCCACAATCAGAACCACAAAAACCGCCGCCAAAGACAGCATGAATGCCGTAAAAGCGCTGTTCGCCCGCTGAATCGGCAATTGCATCGGCGCCGTGATGATCTGAGCCGCTACGATGTCATTCAGCTTCCAGCCGAACCCGTTGTCGCTTCCGTATTGTTCGGTCACCGTCGGGGGCGCTTTCTGGGGCGTGTCGTGACACTCGAGGCAGGCTGGGTTCGTAATCTTGAGGGGCATGGCAATAAACAGAGCCCGTCCAGCGGGCGTATCGCGTTCGTCCAGCAATTCCGTCCTCTCCGGATACTGGCGGAAGGTGCGAACGATATCCGCTTCCCAATCGGTGGCGCGGTCGCCGGGATTGGTGGGGTTCAATGTGGCCTCTTTGTAGGAGTATTCCGGATACTTCTTCCGCAGTTGTTTGAAGTACTCATTCGCCGAGTAGGCAGCCACCGACTGCGGCAGGAACGAATAGGTCATCTGGTTCTTCAGAAGTGGATTGATCTGGGTAGCCGTGTAAGGGCGGATGGCGCGCGCGCGCTCGATCATGATGCGCGCATTTTCCTCAACCTCCGCCTTCGCATTGCGCCGCAACAGGGAGTGAGTAAACAAGCCCGCCAACAAAAAGGCCGCGGCGAAGACAAGTGACAGAACCAGGTTGAACTTCACAATCAATTTCATCGGAGATACCTACCAGGAGGAACGGATTTGTCGGTCGGCGCAGGTTCCGTTTTGTATTTTTCGGGATGCAGAATTGGATCCCACTCGGGAAGAGCCGCGAGATGGTCTTCGATGGACTGGCGAAAAGAGCTGTCGCCGAGGCGCGGCCTGAAGCGCTCGACGAAGCCCCGGCGCCAACCGGGCGGCAGCGTCAGCCAGCGCTCGAGTTCCGCGTAGGAGACCTCGTGGTCGTGTTTGGGCTCGGGCGCCTTCTTGCCGGCAAAACGGGACAAACGAGGAGGCAGTACATCGCGGAACGGCACCGGCATTCCACGGATAAAGTCTGGAGAGGGACGGCCCGCCGCCGCAACCGGCTTGCCGGGGTGGCGCGTAAAAAACATCTTGGACGTGGAACTAGCCACAGCGCCCGAGCGGCCAGCGCCCACCGAGGCGGAACCTCGTTCCACGAATACATCTGCGGTCTCGGCGGTAGCATGGACGAGTACATTGCCGCCCTTCGTCGTAGCCGTGATGAGGGGGGTGGCGTAACGGTAGACTCCCGAGGCGGTCTCGCCCTTCAACCAGCCGCTCTGTAAAATCAACTCGGCTGCGGCTCCCCGTTGACTTGAGAGGAAGACCCGGCTGGAAGGACCCAGATCGACCACGGCACCCCCCGCAAACTCCAATTGCGCCTGTGCCGTCTCCGCCGGGCCGGTCTCAAAGATGTCGCCCTGACGGATTCGCATCCCCTCGACCCCTTGCAGTACCGAGAAGCCTCGGATCACGTGCAATGGACCGTCTTTCAGCAGGGTCACGGTGCCAATCTCTTGCGCGGCCGCGACAAGCGATAGCAATGGAACGAGAAGCAGCGAAACGAGAATTCGTTGCATCACTGCGGCGACAGATTGTATGGGCATTTGTTTCCCAGAGAGACCGGGCCAACATACTAAGAACCACGGAAGGCTCTGTCAAGGGTGGCCACATATGCGGTCTCGCTAGCGTGAGGCTAGGGAAGGCTGGTCGTGAAACGGGGTGACGAGTTCTGTAAGACACGCGAGAATTCTCCGCGCTGAGTTACAGCCGAACCCGTGCCGTCACCAGCTTTTGTGCTTGCCTTCCCCGATCTCAACGCGAGAACCTTCGTCCACTCAGTTGGGGAATTTGAGTCCTCCCCGCCCGCTTCGAGCGTTCAACTTTTGCATGCGTGAGCATTCTTGATATAAAACGAATCGCTGACCACGTGCGGGTGGTCAGCGGCCGATGCACGACCTTGGCCGACTTTGCACCCAATCAAATCTTCCGGTTACGGCCGGGGTTGAAAATCCCAATTCGTCGTCGAATCCAGCAATTTGAAGGCGTGGGCCATCCTGGTCGAGGTCGCCCTCAACCGGCTTGAGGACAAAGGCGGCGAATTGCAGGCGAAATCCCGCGAGAAAAACAGACCCAAGAGACGAAAGGCCCGCCAGCGCACCTGCCTCCCACCATCGCAATCACCATCTCCTGGATGCTGCCATCTATGATCGCTCTGTTCTGGAACAATCCGCCGTCCGCAAGATCGCTTCGGGGATTGGCGACTAGGGTTTTCCGCCCTGCGCGCCGTGGCCGCGGCCGGTGAGTTCGCCGATGAGGCTCGCCTCTCTCTCGCGATACGGCTTGCCGTCCGGGTAAAACACTTCGTGGAACCAGATTTGTGGCGGGTTCGACACGTAGGGTCTCTCCCAAGAATCCCAAGGCAGATTGGTTTGCGTCTTGCCGACAACCAGGCCCCAGTTGATGGCTGCCACGTTATGCTTTTTTGCGATCGGCAGAATTGTGTCAAACGTGCTGCCCGCGCCGCGCGCCATGTACTCGGTGCAGATCAACGGGCGCTGGTACCTTTCGAGTGCAATGACGTGCTGTTCGAAATCCTCAGGCCAGCCATAGTTGTGGAAGGAAAGAACATCGGATTGCTCGAGCTGCAGCCGGGCGATGGGGTCCAGCCTGTCCACCGAGGACCAATCGGCGCCTTCCCATAAGCCACTGGTCAGGGGCTGCGAAGGGCGCACTGAGCGCGCCCACTCGAATACCTGCGGCAGCAGTGTCAGAACGTAGGACTGTTTGTCCTTGAGTTCCACCTTGCCATAGGCTCCCCCGTTGCCGTTGCTGGGCTCGTTCCACAGGTCCCACGCCAGGATTCGGTCGTCATTCGCGAAGGCGCCGACGACGCCTGCAACGTACGCTTTGAGCCGGGGATACTCCGCCGCATCCCCCAATGCCGACTTGCCGGGGCTCTGGACCCAACCAGAATTGTGGACGCCGGGTATCGGTGGATGTTGCGGCCCGAGCTTGGGCGAAGGATCCCAGCAAGAATCAAATAAGACCAATACCGGGCGGATGTGGTGCTTGGCTGCGATGGCCAGGAACGCATCGATTCGCTTGCGGAAGCCGGGCGCGTCTTGCTGCCAGAGTAGATCGTGCAGAAATACTCGCAGGGTATTCATGCCAATGCCTTCGGCCCAACCGAGTTCCTTGTCGATCTGTTGCGGATCGAAAGTGGGTTCCTGCCACATCTCCAGCTGATTGATAGCGCTGGCGGGAATGTAGTTGCTGCCGACGAGCCAGGGCTGCTGCCGGTACCAGGCATTGGCCTTGGACTCGCTCCAGCGCGGGGTCTGGGCTGAAAAGGGCATTACCAGAGCCAGGCATCCGGCCAGTAAGGCGAGAACGCGAACTGAATTACTCAATCGAAGCATGGAGAATTCTCCTCTTGGCCTGAATGCAGGTTGGAGTGCAAATCAACTTCAATCGCCGGTACCCCACGCGCACCGTGCGTCAGGTATACACCAAGCGCCGAGGCCTCCGCTTGCCTGCGCCCGAGGACCGTCCCGAGGACCGTCGCGATAGGTTAGTATTCACAGTCGCCGAAAAATGAGGACGCCGAGAGGCGAATCGCGACGTAGCCGAAGGGGAACTGCAACGATGGCCAACTATATCGGTGCCATTGATCAGGGAACGACAAGCTCACGCTTCATCGTGTTCGATCGATCTGGGCGCATTGTGAGCACGGCGCAGCGAGAGCACGAGCAGATTTATCCCAAGCCGGGATGGGTCGAACACAATCCAGAGGAAATTTGGGGCCGTACATCTGGTGTCATGCAGCAGGCCATGGATGCTCGCGGACTGAAACCTGACGACCTGGCCGCGATCGGAATCACGAACCAGCGTGAAACCACCGTGGTGTGGCACAAGAAAAGCGGCAAGCCCGTCTACAACGCGATCGTGTGGCAGGACACGCGTGTTGCCCCCGTCGTAGCCGAGTTCGCTGCCAATGGCGGACAGGATCGCTATCGCGGCAAGACTGGCCTGCCGCTGGCAACCTATTTCAGCGGCCTGAAAATTCGCTGGATTCTCGAAGAGGTCGCAGGGGCACGAGCGCAAGCAGAAGCTGGAGACCTCCTGTTTGGCAATATCGATACATTTCTTATTTGGAATCTTACGGGCGGGCCGCACGGCGGCGTGCACCTGACCGACGTCACCAACGCCAGCCGCACGCAGTTGATGGACTTGAAGACTCTGCAATGGGATCCAGCGATCCTGAAAGATTTCGGCATTCCCGTGCAAATGCTGCCAAAAATCGTGTCGAGCAGCGAAGTGTATGGTGCTGCGACACTGCCGGCTGTTGCCGGGGTTGCCATCGCCGGCGATCTTGGCGATCAGCAGGCCGCCCTGGTGGGCCAGGCTTGCTTCCAGCCCGGCGAGGCCAAGAACACCTATGGCACGGGTTGCTTCCTGCTCATGAATACCGGTGAGAAGGCAGTGTTCTCGAAGTTCGGACTGCTCACCACTGTGGCGTACCAACTCGGGACGAAGCCGGCGTGCTATGCGCTGGAAGGGAGTATCGCAATTACCGGCGCCTTGGTGCAATGGCTGCGCGACAATCTCGGGCTGATCGAGACAAGCCCAGATGTTGAGGTGCTCGCCCGAACCGTGACGGACAACGGGGGCGTTTATTTCGTGCCCGCTTTCTCCGGCTTGTATGCGCCTTACTGGAAGGACGACGCGCGCGGTGTGATCGCCGGCCTGACTCGTTACGTGAACAAGGGGCACATCGCGCGTGCGGTGCTTGAGGCAACGGCATTTCAGGTGCGAGAAGTCGTTGACGCGATGGCCAAAGACTCGGGCATTACGCTCGATGTTCTGCGCACGGACGGGGGGATGGTCATGAACGATCTGCTCATGCAATTCCAGTCTGACATTCTGGCGAAGCCTGTGGTGCGTCCCATGGTGAAGGAAACCACAGCGCTGGGTGCTGCCTATGCTGCCGGACTCGCCGTCGGCTTCTTCAAAGATACGGCTGAGCTTGCCGCCAACTGGTCTGTGGACAAGCAATGGGAACCAACGATGGACGAAGCGTCCCGTGAGCGTCTGTATCATTTCTGGAATAAAGCCGTAACCCGTTCGTTTGATTGGGTGGAATCGCCGTAACGTTGGTTCAAGCAGGGCTGCAAAAACTACCGAGGAGGTCCACCCACGATGCATGGACCATGGCTGGGCGAGTTTATGGGCACGTTGGTGCTGATTCTGCTGGGCGACGGTGTGGTCGCGAATGTTCTTCTCAAGAAATCAAAAGGGGAAAACTCCGGCTGGATCGTGATTGCGACCGCCTGGGGACTGGCTGTCGTGGCGGGCATCTTTACGGCCATGGCTTTCGGCAGCCCGGCGGCCAACATTAATCCGGCGATTACGTTGACGTCGGCCTGGGTCAGTGGAGATTGGTCGCATCTTGTCCCCTTTTGGACGGCCCAATTCCTGGGAGCTTTCGTCGGCGCAGGTCTGGTCTGGCTAACCTATTTAGCCCACTGGAAGGAAACGCCGGACGTGGGGGCGAAGTTGGGAATCTTCTGCACCACGCCGGCGATTCGCAATCTTGCCGCCAACCTGCTGACCGAGACCATCGCCACTACCTGCCTCATCGTGGTTGGCTTCAGCTTCGGCAGTAAGGCAGTGTCCGCGACCGGGCTTCCGGCCGGGTATGGCCCATGGTTGTGGGGAGTGCTGGTGTGGGCCCTCGGCCTCAGCCTGGGGGGACCGACGGGATACGCGATGAACCCGGCGCGGGACTTTGGGCCTCGCGTGGCGCACGCCGTCCTGCCGATCAGCGGCAAGGGAAACTCGGATTGGAGCTATGCGCTGGTACCAATCTTAGGTCCTTTAATCGCCGGGGGCATCGGCGCGATCATCATCCGAGCTGCCAATATTGCAGGATGAGATGGGCGATGCAGGAAACGAGCAAGCGCAGACACCTCCCTTTTGAGATCAACCCATGAACAGAGGGGACATGTTGCGGCGCATCGAGGCGCACCCGCAGACGTGGGACATGATCGTTGTCGGCGGGGGAGCCACGGGCGTGGGAGTCGCTATTGACGCCGCTGCGCGCGGCTATGGCGTTCTTCTCCTGGAGCAGAGTGATTTTGGCAAAGGCACATCCAGCCGCAGTACCAAGCTGGCCCACGGTGGCGTGCGCTATCTGGAGCAGGGCAATATCGGACTGGTGATGGAAGCGCTGAAAGAGCGGGGACTATTGCTGCAAAATGCGCCTCATCTAGTGCATGATCTGGCCTTCGTCGTCCCCAACTACGACTGGTGGGAGGCGCCTTTTTACGGAGTGGGCCTGAAACTGTATCAGCTTCTCGCCGGGAAATACGGTTTTGGAACATCTCGCATCCTCTCCAAAGAGGAAACTCTCGAACACCTGCCGACCTTGAAGATTGAGGGCCTGCGCGGCGGTGCCGTCTACTACGACGGGCAATTTGACGATGCTCGTCTGCTCATCCATATGGCAGTCACCGCGCACGAACAGGGCGCCACGCTCCTCAACTACGCGGAAGTCACCGGGTTGAGGAAAGATGATCAAGGGTTCGTGAATGGCATCACGGCGCGCGATCTCGAAACCGGCAAGGAGTTTGACGCGTCCGCCAAGGTAGTCATCAACGCCACTGGGGCTTTCACCGATGCGCTCCGTCAGAAAGCCGAGCCCAGCGCGGAACCCATGATTGTCCCCAGCCAGGGCATTCATCTGGTCTTCGACGCCAGCTTCCTGCCGGGAAACAGCGCCATCCTGGTCCCGCACACCAGCGACGGCCGCGTCCTCTTCGCCATCCCTTGGCATGGTCATACGCTGGTCGGAACCACGGACACGCCAGTCTCTGCCGCCACGCTCGAGCCGGTCGCCATGGAGGAGGAAATCGAATTTGTCCTCGCAACCGCCGGGCAATACATGAGCAAAGCGCCAACGCGCAGCGATGTGTTGAGCGTATTCGCCGGCATCCGGCCGCTGGTTCGCGCTCCCGGTGCGACCAACACCGCAGCGCTCGCACGAGATCACGTCATTCATATCGATCGCTCCGGTCTGGTCACAATCTGCGGTGGCAAATGGACCACGTACCGGCACATGGCTGAAGACTGCGTCGATCAGGCCGCGCTACTGGCGCAGTTACCGGAAAAACCCTGTGTGACCCACCACCTCAACATCCACGGCTTCCACAGCGCTGCGGAGCAGTTTGGCGCGATGGCTGTGTACGGATCCGATACTTACGAAATTCGCAAGCTGATCGACGCCGATTCGCGTCTCGGGGAGCGACTGCATGCGGAGTTGCCGTATAGGAAAGCCGAGGTCATCTGGGCCGCGAGAAACGAGATGGCACGTACGGTGGAAGATGTACTGGCCAGACGCACGCGAGCGCTGTTCTTGAATGCTCGAGCCGCTCTGGAGATGGCTCCCTCTGTGGCGGAGTTGATGGCCTCGGAGTTGGATTGGGATGAAGGTACCCGCGCGAGACAGCTGTCGGCATTTCGCGGCACGGCCTCCCACTATCTGCTCAACTCCTAGTTGACAGAAATTCTCCCGGAGCCAAACCTTTCTGAGCCAAACCTTCCTGAGCCGACCTTCCTAAGCCGACCAGCCTGTCACCGACCAGTCTTGACAGTCCCAGGCCTTCAGCCGAGAATGTGGCGGTTGTCAACCCTATCGAATTCTAGAGAGAAGGTCTTGCTGCCATCCCTCAGCCGACGTGAATTTGTCAGTGGTGCCGCGGTTCTAGTCAGCACCGCTGGTTTACGGCTCCCAGTCTGGGCACGGGCCGCTGCCAGTGTTCCGGCGGCGGATCAGGTCCTGTTGGGCGTTGACTACTATCCTGATCAGACTCCCGAATCGCTGTGGGAAGAAGATGCGCGCAGGATTACGGACGTGGGCTTCACGAACGTACGCATTGCCGAGTTTGCCTGGGCGCTGATGGAACCTTCCGAGGGCAAGTTTGAGTTTGCGTGGCTTCATCGCGCGGTGAAAATCCTCTCCCAGAACAACATCGCCGTAATTCTGGGCACCCCGTCGGCGGCGCCGCCCCCTTGGTTGTCAGCCAAGTATTCCGACATTTTTGAGGTCAACGCACAGGGCCAGCGTTTGTATCCCGGCGGACGCCGATTTACCTGTCCCAGCAATGCCACATACCGGCGACTCTCGCTCACGATCGCTAGCGAAATGGCAAGAGCTTTTGCCGACTCCCCAGGCGTGGTTGGCTGGCAAATCGACAATGAGCTGACGCTAGGCTCTTCCCTGCGTTGCTACTGCAACGCTTGCCAGACGGGCTTTCAAGCGTGGCTCCGCGCCAGATACCACGACTTGGAGACCATCAACAGGACTTGGGGAACAGTCTTCTGGAGCCAGACCTACACCGACTTCACCCAGATTCCGGTGCCACTTCCGTCGGGTGGAGACCCCAACCCCGGGCTCGCTCTCGACTACGACCGCTACCAGTCCTACGCCAACGTCTCTTTCCAAGGCGAACAGTTGGAGATGCTGCGCAAAGTGTGCCCGCGCCATTTCATCACGACGAACAACGTCGGCCTGCTGGACACGATTGACATGCGCGATCTGTATCGCGACCTGGATTTTGTGGCCTTCGACAACTATCCCGGCTTCTTCGAAATGCTGCTCCACCAGCAAAGCTCCGCGCCCGTGCCTCCGGATGCCATTTCCGCCATGTCGGCGATGGGGCACGATTTTGCGCGCGGCGCCAAGGGTGGCAAGCCCTTCATGATTATGGAAGAGCAGTCAGGTAAGGCTGGCCAACGCTCATTTGGTCCGCAGCCCGAGAAAGGACAAGTCCGGCTCTGGACGTATCAGGCGATCGCTCACGGCGGTATGGGAGTGAATTATTTCCGCTGGGACACCGCGACCTCGGGTGCTGAAGAATACTGGCACGGAATGTTGAACCACGACCGCTCGAACAGTCCCGCCTTCGGCGAGATGCAGCAGACGGTCCGCGAGCTGAAGGCGCTAGGTCCAGAGCTGCTGTATTCGAAGTATGTCGCCGAATCAGCGCTCGTCTTTGACTACGATTGCAGTTGGGCGGTGCAGATCCAGCCGGGACATTTCTCCCTCAGCTATATGCCGCAAGTGCAGTCGTGGTATGGTGCGATTTCGCCGAGCCATTCCGGAATCGATATCGTCGGCCCTCTCAGTGACCTGTCCCCCTACAAGATCGTATTCGCGCCCCTGGCGTACGTCGTCTCGGAAGCACAAGCTGCGAAAATCAGAAGCTTTGTGCAGGGCGGTGGTGTGTTGGTCACAGGTTTCCGGCTGGGAGCGAAGACCGACACGAGCCAGATGGTCCGCACTCCCCTGCCCGGACTGCTGCGCGACGTGATGGGCGTTACCATCGAGGACTACGTGCCGATTTACTCGGCGAAACAGGGCGTCAGGTTTTCCGCAGGACTGGCGGGTGCCGATGCAAGCTGCGGGATTTGGGCGGATATTCTCCAACCGGCGGGAGCGGAAGTGCTCGGAGCGTATACGAACGGCGCCCACAGCGGGAAGGCCGCAGTCACGGCCAACAAGTTTGGCAAAGGCAAAGCCATTTATATTGGAGCGGATCTGGATGCGGCAAGCTTGGCCAGAGTGCTGCAAAGCCTTTCCGGTTCGGCGGGCGTGCGGCAGCCGTTCAACGTTCCAAGGGGTGTGGAGTTGACCGTGCGCAGCGCCGGCGGCAAGCAATGGATTTTCCTGCTGAACCATACTTCCGACGCGCAGACCATGGGCAACTCCAAGAACTTCACGGATCTGCTGACGCGAGAATCGATGACCGGAAAAATCCACTTGGGCGCGTATGCGGTTCGGATCTTGCAGGAAGCCTAGCTGTTTCGCTTAGGCTTGAAGGAGTCGACGATCCCGCTGCCCTCGCGGATGGTCAGAATCTGATTGGCCTTGACCTCGGTAAAGCGTTCGAGCTTTTGCGTGGTCGGCCATTTGACCTCGATCAGATCTGCCACTTCACCCTTTCCCAGTCCAAAGTGGAGCCGCAGATCACACTGCGACATGACGCTGGAGCCGCTATGCACTTCGTCCATCTGGATGTGTTTGCCGGTGACGACGCGCACGCGGGCGCCGATGGCGGTGCGGTTGCACTGCGTCCCCACCAGCTTGATCTTGATCCAGTTCTGCTGGTTGCCGCCGTCGTTTCGCAGCAGGGATGGCGGGTCGTTCAGATTTAAGACCACCACATCCATGTCGCCGTCGTTGTCATAGTCCCCGAAGGCCGCGCCCCGACTCGAAAAATGCTCGGTGATGCCCGGCCCCATCGTGGACGAAACGTCTTTGAACCGTCCGTCGCCGAGGTTCTTGTAGACCAGGCGCGGGTTCTTGTACGTCTGGCCGATTCCATGCCCCTCGATTTCGGGGTAGACGTGCCCGTTGATCTGCACGATGTCCGGCCAGCCGTCGTTGTCCACATCAATAAACCCACAACCCCAGGCAACATACTGGTTGTTGATGCCGATGCCGGACGAAAACGTAACATCGCTAAACGTTCCGTCCCCATTGTTGTGGTAGAGGTTGCAAGTGTCGTCGGCGAAATTCGTCTTGAAAATGTCGAACCATCCGTCGCAGTCGTAATCCGCGACTCCGACGCCCATGCCTGCCTGCTCGTGGCCGTTTTCGCTGTACGCGCAACCGGCTACCACGGCAGTGTCGGTGAATGTTCCGTCGTGATTGTTATGAAACAGAATGCTGGGCTGCGAGTCTACGGCCACGTAGATATCGGGCCATCCGTCGTTGTCGAAATCATAGGAGACCGAAGTGATGGAAAACCGGGGCCCGGGCTTAAGGATCCCCGCTTTCTCGGTAACGTCGGTAAACGTTCCGTCTCCGTTGTTGTGGTAGAGAACGTTGGTGTCTCCCGGCAGGCCGCGCGGGCCGCACATCACGGGGATCCCTTTCCACTGGCACTGGTCGGGCGCAGTTGGGGAAGGAGTCTTCGCGGGATCGAGCCGAATGTAATTGCAGACGAAAAGATCCAGACGACCGTCCCGGTCGTAATCGAGAAACGTGCACCCCGATCCCCATCGGACTTTCTCGTCGTAGACTCCCGCTTTTCGGGTAACGTCCGTAAACGTCCCGTCACCGTTGTTGTGGAATAGGACGTTGTGTCCCCAGAAGCAGCAGAACAGATCGTCCCAACCGTCGTTGTCGTAGTCTCCAACGCACACCCCTGTTTGCCAACCGGTTCGCCCCAGACCAGATTTCTCTGTGACATCGTGAAACGTGCCGTCGCGATTGTTTTTGTAGAGATGGGAGGTTGGCGTTTGCCCCGGCGGCCAGTTGGTGTCGAAGCGAGTTCCGTTGGTCAAGTAGACGTCCAGCCACCCGTCATTGTCGTAATCGAAAAAAGCCAGCCCGCTGCCCTTGGCTTCAAGGATGTATTTCTTGTGTTCGATCCCGCCCCAAACGCTCGGGGCAGTGAGACCCGCTTCGCGCGCCACATCCACGAAAGTAACCGGAGATGATTGCGCGTTGGCAGCGGCCGCGAGCAGCGGCGTCTGTGTCCATCTCCAAAGCGGGGTAGCCAGAGCGTCCATCAGCGTGCTGCCGAGTACGACCAAAGAAGAGCCTAGGAAGTGCCGCCGGGGAAGATTCATGGCTTGGCCGGTGCCGGCGACGAATTTGGGATTTTCGGAAAGCTGTGGGGCACGATGCCCGTACCTTCCCTGACCGCAATGATCTGATCGATGGGCACGTTCGTCAGGCGGTCGACCTGTCCGCTAGGCCAGGTGATCTCCAAAGACTCAATCTTCATACGTTTGCCGAGGCCAAACAGAATCCGCGGGTCGCAGGCGGACATGTAGCCCATGCCGCCCTTGGCTTGCTCGACGTGCGCGAACCCTTCCGACGTAAGTTTCAGCGAAGAACCGATGCCGTCGCGGTTGGACTTCGTGCCCACTAAAAGGACCTCGAGCCAATGATTCAGGTTGCCGCCATCGTTGCGGAGGAGTTCCGGATAGTCGCCACGATTGTTGATGGCGAGGTCAATATCGCCGTCGTTGTCGTAATCGGCGCTAGCAATGCCACGGCCCGCGATAGGACGCATGAAATCCGCACCCAACGAGTCGGAGACTTTTCCGAATTGACCCTTGCCGAGATTCCTGAACATCAGCAACGGCTCTTTGTAAGACACTTCGCTGTGGTAAAGCGCGACGTTGTCCAGCATGGCACCATTGAGCTGTACGATGTCGTTCCAGCCGTCGTTGTCATAGTCCAGAAACTTCATCGAAACGCCGCTCAGCAAGACTGCTTTATTGCCGATCCCGGAGCGAAACGTGTCATCGTCGAATGTTCCGTGCTGCGTGTTGTGGTAGAGACGGTTCAATTCGAAATCGAGATGGGTAACGTACACATCCTGCCAGCCGTCGCCGTCCACGTCTGCGGCGTCAATACCCATGCCCGCCTCGTAGCGTCCGTCCTCGCCCGCTGCCAGGCCCGACAGGAACGAGACATCTTCAAATGTCCCGTTGTGCTTGTTTAGAAAAAGGAAATTCGGCCAGGAGTCATTGGCAATGGCAATATCCGGCCAGCCGTCGTTGTTAAAGTCCGCCAGCACCACACCCATGCCCTTGGATTCCGGCTTGCCCACACCAGATGCATCGCTCACGTCCGTGAACGTTCCGTCATGATTGTTGTGGTAAAGCTTGGTCTTCTGTCCCTTGTAGTTGCCCGGATGGCAGTACGACCGGTAGCCGGGCCGGCGTTCGCCGCAGTAGGCGTTGTTCTTGGGCGTCCACTCGATATAGTTCGTCACCAGCAAATCGAGCCATCCGTCTTTATCGTAGTCAAACCATCCCGCGCTGGTGGACCAACCGCCCTCATCGGCAACTCCTGCCCTCGCGGTAACATCCGTAAACGTGCCATTTCCGTTGTTGTGATACAGGATCGCGCGCCCGTACCCAGTCACATATAGGTCCGGATAGCCGTCGTTATCGAAGTCACCTGCGGCGACGCCCTGTCCGTAGTGCCCTTCGGCCCCGACACCGGCCTTCTCGGTAACATCGGTAAACGTCCCGTTTCCGTTGTTGTGGTAAAGCGCCGAGCGCAAAGGATGGGGCGGCTTGTAAAGATCGGTGGCCGCTGATTGCACAAAGTACAAATCCATCAACCCATCTTGATCGTAGTCAATCCAGCCAACACCTGTGCCCATGGTCTCGAGATAGTATTTCTCCTCGGTCTGGGTTGAGTCCTGCAGAAAATTGATGCCCGCGGCTTGTCGAACATCGGTAAAACGAACGGTGATGGGGGGATTGGATGTTTTCGACGCCGGACCCGCCGGAGCCTGTTGCGCGCGGGCGGCACTTGCGCTCAACGCCAAAAGGACGCTGCCGGTCGCTGCCAGACACCGCCCTCGAAATCCGTCCATTCGATTTCCCATGCGTGGGCTGCTCAGAAGGTGGTCATCCGGTCGGGGAAGCAGCTGGGACATCTGGAGTCTGAAGAAGCTCAACCGTGCCCGAATTCTAGCATCCGGTATTCACCACCCTCAACCGCGGCCGCCTCTGCGTCGAGCTCAAAGCGTACGGTCCGCGAGCGAGAGTGCCAATTGCAGAAGCTGCTGTCGAGCTTCCATCGGCATGGGCGCACTCGCCGACAAGGCCGTCGCCGGCCCTTTCGACAATGCCGCTTCAATCCGGTTCACATCCAGGCCGCCTCCGGCCGTGCTGCCTTGGAAGCGGTGCAACACTTCTCGCGCCTTCTCGATCTGACCGGTTTGAAAGTAAAAGACGCCCAAGGTCGAGTAGCTTCCGATCCATTCCGGCAGAAGATCGACGGCCTTTTCGAAGCGCTCCGCCGCCTGCGGAGTCTTACCTTCCAAAGCAGAAACAAGCCCCGATCCCCAAAGCAATTTCCCTGATCCGGGCACGCGGGTCAGCCCCTTCTGCAATGTCTCTCCCGCGCTCTTTACGTCCCCCTGTCGAAGCTGCACCAAGGTCAAAGAAAGGTAGTACTGGTCCTTGTCTGGGTTCCGCCGGATGGCGTCCTGAAAAATCTCTGCCGCCCGCGCCGTCGCCCCGAGGTGCGCTTGAATGTCGCCCAGCAGCGACAAGAACGTGTCGTCCTGCTGCCCGGCCGGCGAAACCTTCTCCGCCGCCTGCAGCGCTTCCGCGAAGGAGCCCTTCCGGAAGTAGGCGTCCGCCAGGTCATACTTCACATCATCCGAGTCCGGGCTGGCCTTGAGCGCCCCCTGAAAATGCTGGATGGCATCGTCGTACAAACGAAATCGTGCCAGCAGAACCCCCACTCCCGTCTGAGTTCGGTAGTCGCTGGCGCTGATTTCGTCCAGCTGCGCAATCGTTTTGCGCGCCTCGTCGACTTTCCCGAGCTTCAGATTCGCCTCGGCCAGCAGATACAGGTCGCGCGGCTGGTCGGGGTGCTTTTGAATCTGCGCGGTCAGTTCGGTCAAATCCAATTGCGTCCGCTCTTTGGCATCGAGCGCTGAGCGATTGTTCAGATAATCAAAAAGATGTTGGTACGGGTAGGGCCCTGCGGCCGTGTTCTTGGACAGCGTCTGAAATACACTGAGGTCTCTTTGCGCCGCATCCATCCGGTGCAGGCTCCTTTCCACCATGGCCAGCTTGTAGTAACCGGTGGAGGGATCGCGGCTGACCTTCACATATCTCCGCAGCAGCTCCGCGGCCTGTTCCAATTTCTTATTGGCAGTCCGAAGATTCGCCAGTTCCAGCAGAGCCTCGGGAAAATCGGGATTCAGCGTCAAGACCTCCTGCAACATCGCCTCCGCGGCGGCATGATCTCCTTGCCGCTCCTCGATAAAACCCAAATTGAAGAGGCAGGAGACGTTGCGACGATCTAGCTTCAGCCCTTCCTGAAAGTACTTCTTCGCTTCGTCGAAGCGCCCTAGATGCCGGTAGGAAAGCCCCAAGAAAGCATACGATCTCGCCGCGGGGTCCAGTTCAATCAATGTCTTAAACTCATCAATCGCCCTCTCCGTCTTGCCGGCCATAAAGAAGCTTTCGCCGAGCGCAGCGTGCAAATCGGCACGCGCTGGAGCGATCTTCAGTCCGGCTTCCAGCAAAGGAATCGCATCTTCGAAGTAGTTCTGCGACATGCTGACCCGAGCCAGGAGGAAGATGATGTCGGAATTTTGCGGCGCCAGCGTGTGCGCGCGCACCAACAAATCCAGCGCATCCACCACTCGCCTCTGATCGTTGTCGACCTGCGCCAGCAGGTATAGCGTCTCCGGCGACTCAGGCTTCAGTTGCAACGCACGATTCAGGACCAACTCAGCCTTGCCATACTCGGCGGCGCGCAAGTAGGCTTGCCCGAGATTGTACAGAATTTCAAAGGTTTCCGGCTTCAGCGCGTTGGCCTTTTCCAGTTCGAGCTGCGCCGCGGAGTATTGTTTCTCGCTAGCCAGCAGCACGCCCAACGTGAAGTGGAGTTGCACGTCGTCCTTGGCGCGCGCCGACAGTTCGCTCGCCAGCTTCAGCCCCTCCGCCTTCCGCCCGGCCTCGAGATTGGCGCGAATCAAGTTCAATCGAGCCGCCGTGTTCGCGGTACCGGCTCTCTGAAAATGTGGAATTGCTGCCACGGGCTGCGCCCGCGCCATGAGCGCCAACCCCAGATTGAAGTTTCCATCTGAGTTCGTCGGGTCGATTCGCAACACGGTGCGGAATTCCTTCTCCGCCAGGTCGAATTTCTTCTGCGCCACGTAAAGATTCCCGAGGTTATTGTGCGTGCGTGGAGAATTGGCATCCAGCCGCAGGGCGTGCTGAAAGGCGTCGAGCGCTTCGGCATCCTCTTTCTCGCCAGCGCAGATGATTCCCAGCAGGTTGTAGCCCTCCACGCTGGAGGGGTGCAGGGTGAGCTGTTTCTGAAGCGTCTGTTTCGCTTCTGCGGTCGAGCCCTGCCGCAGCAGCTCCTCCGCTTCGAGAACAAATGCTGGAACTTGTGCAGCCTGCCGGGCCCGGGTCGATCGGACTGGCGCCTGGGGCCCCGCCGAAGCGGTGGCAAGAACAAGGCTCACGAGAACCAGGCTCACAAGAACCAGGCTCACAAGAACCAGTGAAGCTTTCATCACCATTGTTACAGTATGCCTCTCTGCGAGCTGGCAGCGTCGCAAACTCAATTTAGCATTTCGAGTGTCTGTTGAGCAGCCTTGTTGGCCGGCTGCAATAGCAACAGAGTCCGAAGCGTCTCGCGAGCTCTTTCCTTGTCGTCCAAAATCGCGTACAGTCGCGCCAGATTGAGGTAGGCCTCATCAAAGCCCGGTGCCACTCGGATGCAGGCCTCGAACTTTTCCTTTGCCGCCGCATAGTTCTTGCCCTGGACGAAAAGCACTCCCAGATTGTTGAGCGCCTCGGGATAGTCGGGACGCTGGTCCAGGGCTCGTTCCAGATACAGCAGAGCTTGTTCTGTTTTTTCCTGGCGTACGTAAAACATTCCCAATCCGTAGTTGATCTCCGGATTCTCCGGCTCCACTGCGAACGCCTGCTTCAGCGTTTTCTCGGCTTCTTCCATCGATCCCTGCCGCCGGTACACGTTTCCCAAATTCAGCAACGCAATGGCGTAGTCCGGCCGTTGTGATAGACAATGCTGAAAATTGCGGATTGCCTCGTCCGCATGGCCTTGCTGGGCGGCGATCATGCCCAAGTTATTCCACGCCTCCGGGTATTGTGCCCGCAACTTTACGGTTTGCTCCAGGTACTGGCGCGCCTCCGGCAGAGCATTTCTGCGAAGGTATAGTGTTCCGAGATTGTAATATGCCTCGGGATCGTCTGCTTTCGCGGCGATGACCTGCCGGAAGGATGCCTCGGCCTGCTCGAGGAATCCGTGCTGGAAAAACGCCACTCCATAGGTAAATGCATTGCGCTGAAAAACATCCTGGTGCAGCCTGCCGCCTAGAGGCAAGGCCTGGCGGACACGCTCCTCCGGAGTCATCGGCAGCAACTTCACATCCCGCATGAGACCTTCAGGATTGACGAACCCCTGGTAGACCTTCACGATCAGGCCTGCACGATCCAGCAGGAATGACGTGGGCAGAGCGAGGTCTCTCCGCCGGTCGAACAGGTAGCGATAGACGATATTGTAGACCGCACTCGCATCTGGCGTTGCCATCAGATTCGGGATGGTGAACCCCTGTTGCGCGACGAAGGCACGCACCGCATTGCGGTCGTCACTCGAGTCGACGTTGACCCCAATGACGCTCATGCCGCTGGACGCTAATTTGGCGCGGGATCGCTCCAGCAACTGCAGTTGTTCGCGACAGGCTGGCGCCCCCGCAGCCCAAAAGTTGAGCAGTACCGCACGCCCTCGAAAGGATGCAAGAGTTTGCAGATTGCCCGCGACATCCGGCAAAGAAAATTCCGGTGCCGGGATAGGCTCGATCAGCCACGTCTCGGCTGTCGTTGGTAGAAGCTCCGGCTTTTCCCTCTCTCCCGCTTGCGCAGGAGCAGGCTTCGAAACCAGGAGAGGCTTCGCTTGAAAACTCGCTGCTCCCTCCACAACCTCGATGCGATGGTTCACCGGCAGACCTTCCAAACTCTGCGTTAACCCACTCGGCCAGCGAACCACCGCAACTACCGTCCCTTCCGATTTCCCCACGCCAAAGAAGAGCTCCTTTGTGTGCTGCGACAAGAATCCGGAACCGGCTTGCAGATACTTCGTTTGCCGATGCCCCGCGGTTCGAACCGTCACCGCCGCTCCAATCGCGTCGCGGTTACTCCTGACCCCGCGCAATCGCAGCACGATCACGTTGCCAATCTCCTTCATGGCATTGCGCAGAATCCGCACTTGCGGTGCGTTCCGGTTCTTGAGCACAACCTCCAGCCGCCCATCCTGGTCAAAATCAGCAAGCGCAAACGACCGGCTGTCGTCGGGCAAGTCCATGCCGACTGCCCCCGATGCCTCCGAGAACGTGCCGTCTCGGTTATTCAGGTAGAAAACGTTCCTCTCCCGCCCGCTCCAAGAACCATCCGAGCGAATCAGTTCGTTGATCGCGTTCCATCCTTGCTCATACTTCGGCGACGGTGTTGCGCTCGGCGGCGACTTCGCCACCAGTTGCCGCCAGAAAAAGCTGGCAAGGTCGCCGGTCGGGTCTTCGGGAGCCTCTGGTCCGGAGATATATCCATTCGCGATGTACAGGTCCGGGTACCCATCGTGGTCAAAGTCCCAGGCATCGGAAGACCACGCCCAACGCCCCATCTCGACTCCCGCCTCCTTGCTGGCCTTCGCAAACTTGCCATCTCCCAGATTGCGATACAACGAATTTCCGTGCGCATGCTGGCGATACAGGGCGCGCATTTCCTCGGGATCTTTTTCGTGAAAGATCTTCTGTTCCGACACCCGAATTCCAGCCCCCGACCACATGTTGGCAGCGTAAATGTCCTGCTTGCCGTCGCTGTCGAAATCAAACCAGCAGGCGCTCATGCCCGCGCCCACACCGTCGACACCGGCAACGGCGGAGACGGCTGTAAAACTTCCCCCACCGTCGTTGCGATAAAGGTTGCTTCGGCCAAAGTCGTTGACGACGTATAAGTCCGGCGAACCGTCGCCGTTTGCGTCGCCCCAGGCGCAGGCAAAACTGTAGCGGTCGTTCTCGGCATTCAGCCCAGCGGCCTCCGTGCGATCCTCGAAAGTAGCGTTGCCCTGGTTGTGCAACAGGAAGTTTGGCGGCCCGTTACGGGCGTCGAAATAAGGCGTCGGATAGTGATACTGGTCGAGCCCCACGTAGTAGCTGTACAGGCAAAAATAGATATCGAGTCGGCCGTCGCCGTCGTAGTCCGCCGCCGCAGCGTGCGTAAAAGTGCCCTGTGGGGGCCTGGCGAACTGGAAGGCGTCGCGCTGAGGTTGAAATTTTCCGTTCCCCTGATTGAGAAACAGCAGCGGCCCGCTGCCGCAAACCACCAGCAGGTCCTGCAGCCCCTTGTTCTCGAAATCCGCGAACAGCGCGCAAGCCGTGCCGTCTAAAACATCGAGTCCCGCCGCTTTCGTCACATCCTCGAACGTCCCGTCGCCACGATTGCGATAAAGGCGGTTGGGCAGGCCCGCAGGCTGGCAAATGTATACGTCGTCGAATCCGTCGCCATCGAAATCACCCACGGCGACACCGTTGTTCCCGTAAACGTCGACCCCGCAGGCTCCGTCCAGCGTCGTGCGCCAGAAATCGACTCCGTGCCGCAACTGATTTTTATATGAATCTGTTGGGCCGAGGGCTTGCGCTGTAATGTCAACGAAAATGGGTTCGCGGCTGCGGCTCAATGTTTCTTCGGTCGAAACCCAGCGCAGGGCCCGCCAGCCGGTGGACTCTTGTGACCATTGCGTCCGCCATTGCCCGATTCGTTCTTCGCGTCCTGAGTCGGCCCGCGTTGAGACCAGGTCATATCGAATGTCAACATCGACTCCCCGCGACAAGCCTGTACTCTCGCGGATCCCCACGATTTCGAATTCCGCCGTCTGCACGCGCACCATTGGCTCCAGATATTCCCGCATTTCTTCGAGGAATCTGTCGCGGCCCACGGTCGGGGTCGGTGAGAACTGCCTTCGCAACACCTCAATGCCGCTTCCCGACCGAACGAGGCGCTCCTTTTCCGGAACCAACCTAGCAGCTTCGAGGGCGGAATCCAGGTATTGAGCCAGCACCGCCAATGCTGGCGGCCCGGCCCGCAACGCCTGACCCCAACCGTTCAGCAGCCTTCCAATTTCAAACGCGTATTTCTCCGCGACGTACTCATCCCTACCAGGAACCGCCAGGCGAAGAACCTGCTCCCGTTGAGACTGGGCGGGATAGTGGGGCGTCAGACGGAAATCAGCGAGCGGGGCCAGGGGGTTTTGATCGGAGGAATTTTTCGCAAGGGAGGATCGGAAAGGCGCGGCCTCGAGCGGTGCCGGAAGAAAAAGCAACGGCGCCCAGCGCATCTTCTCCAAGAACGCCCGTCGCGAGAAAATGTAGTCTAAGTCCTTGGAACGCGTCATTGCCGAGTATCCGCGCCACGGCAGCTCATTTCTCGCATGCTAGCACTGGCGCGCGGCCAGCCACTAGAGCACGGGCTCGGGTGGCGCGAGCCCGGAAGACTCCCGCAAGATCATGTCCACGGAAATGTGATACTCCCGGCCATTCGGATCCTTGGCGGAGAACAGCTCGTGCAGCGCGTTAGCCGCCATTTGGCCCAGCGTATCCCGATGAACATCGACGGTGGTGATGGAAGGGTTGCTATATTCCGCGAGCCGGATATTGTCGAATCCGGTAACCGAAATATCCTGCGGGACGCGGCAGCCCGACTGCGCCAGCCCCTTAATCACACCGACCGCCGTAAGATCGTTCACCGCCACCACAGCTGTCGGTCGGGGGACCATTTTGCCAATCGCTAACCCTGCCGCCAATCCTCCCTCAAAACGCAGGTCTCCTGTCAGAACCGGCCCTGGCGCGAGGCCCAAACGCAGCATCGTCTTCTCGTAGGCTTCCCGGCGCTCGGAGTTGGACTTCAGCCTCGGCCTTCCGGCCACGAAAGCAATTCGCCGATGTCCGCATTCATAAAGATGCTCGACGATATGCTCCACCCCCGAGACATAATCAATTCTGAGGTTGCTCATGTAAGCCCGGGGAGGCGCCAGATCGAGGAAAGCCACAGCAATCTTCCGGGCCGCCAATTCGTGGATCAAACGCAAGCTGATCTCGGACGTCATCACGGCCACGCCGCGCACATTGTGCTCCATCATCCGCTCTGCCGCTTCTCGCGTCCGCCGCGGATCGTAGTTCGTGTCACTGAGAATGACTTCGTATCCAAGCTGCCGTGCGCGGATTTCAAAACTCTTGATCACTTCCGGAAAGAACGGATTTTCAATGTCGGAGACAATGATGCCCAAGGTTCGGCTGTCCCGCGAAGCCAGGTTCCGGGCGTGAGCGTTGGCCACATACCCAAGCCGCTTCACTGTGGCCAGCACCCGCAGCTGCGTCCGCCGCCCCACCTTGCCCGTCTTGTTGAGGACGTTCGATACCGTAGCCGTGGAGACCCCGGCGGCGTCGGCGACATCTCGGATGGTAAGGCCCATAAATCGTCGTCCCCAAGACGAACCGTTCTGCTCGGTCTCCGGGCTTCCGGGAGCATACCCGCTCCGAGCCGCCATAGAAATCAAAAAAAAAGCGTAACCGCTTAACCTGTGTAAATCCTTGTAACTTTCAGCTTGACACTCACATTCACGGAGGTGTAATGTCGGCTGCGGTTGGGAGTAGTACAAATTGACTAACCTTTACGGGTAAGCGTTGTCCCAAGGGTTAAGCGCTTAAGTTATTTCGCGGCCCTTTGCTGGTGCAGAGAAACTGAGGAGAAACGGAATTATGAATTGCAAGGCGATTTCGTCGTGGACACTGCGAACCTCGTTGGCTTTGGCAGTCAGCCTCATGCTGTCCAGCGCAACTCCTCTCCATGCCCAAGTTGACGCCGGTGCCATCCTCGGCACCGTCACCGACGCCTCTGGCGCCGTGGTCAAGGGCGCCACTATCACGTTGACGAACGAGGGCACCGCCGCGAAGCTCTCTACCACGACTGGCGACGACGGCGGCTACAAGTTCTCACCGGTCAGAATCGGCGTCTACACCGTCAGCGTCACTCAGCAAGGGTTCCAATCCGCTGAACACAAAAAGCTTACGGTCAACGTAGGGGCTTCCGTGGTCGTCGATTTCGCGCTCAACGCAGGTCAGGTGACGGAGACGATCGAG
>Ga0137418_10000149_pt1 | contig 52769 bp, 59 predicted proteins | sample CZODoug3_1_2_16f_FD_122242 | JGI IMG/M metagenome (GOLD analysis project Ga0137418, IMG submission 122242) | Vadose zone soil fungal communities from Angelo Coast Range Reserve, California, USA - CZODoug3_1_2_16fungal (Hybrid Assembly) | ecosystem: Environmental > Terrestrial > Soil > Vadose...
AGATTTGAAAGGCGCTTCAAGTAGTCAAATCAAAGCAATCAATGACTTTGTCAAGACCCTGACCAAGGCTCAACAAAACAAGATAAAATACGCGCAATAGAAACCCTATCAGCCTATATTGCCACTTTGTGTGAGGTCCAGATGGGAACGAGCTACGTCGAGTATAAGGGGTTCGGCTTTTGGACCCGAGACAGCTTCTTGGAAAGCTGGCTAACGACCATGATCGGCGAGATGCAAAGATTACCGTCACTGGAGAATTGGCAAAGTTCTCTCATCGGGCATTGGCACCTCCAGACAACTATTGATTCCGGTTGCATGCGCGTCGGCCTGGACGATTTCCTCGTAGATGAGGGTAGACGACAGTTCCTACTCGCGCTCGCGAAGAGATCAGTCGGTTTGAGTTCACAAACAGGGCGGCGCACGGGCGAACTCTTCGTATGCCTTCTCGAAGAGAAACTAAATACAACTTCATCCAGCCCAATTGACTATTTTGAGGACCCTGGATGATCCGTTCGCTCCTCTTCTGGGCGGGTGACGCAGACATAAAGTCCAAAAAAGAATTCAGGGTGGCGCATAGGACCGGGAACGCAACACTTACGAGAGGGGGGTGCCGCATGCTTCGGGCGGGTGGCCCATGCTTTCGGGTTTTGAAAGCGTGGGGCCGCTTTGAGGTGGCCCCTTCTCCCCGATGGAATTCCACCGCCTCCAAGGTGCTATGATGGAGCAGGAGAGTCTTTGTATGACCGGCGCAACCGGCAATCTGAAAAACCATGACCGCATCGTTCGCGACAAGGGAATCTGCGGCGGGGAACCGGTGTTCAAGGGGACCCGCGTCACCTTGCGCACCGTACTCGCGAGCCTGGCCGACGGTAATTCCGTCGAAGAGATTCTCGCCGATTTCCCGAGCCTGAAAGCCGAAGACATCCAAGCCGCCATCGCGTTTGCCGCCGCCTCCGCCGAAGAGGACTTGCCCGTCCCCGAAGTCCCTCGCATTCGATGAAGATCAAGCTGGACGAAAATCTTCCCTTCCGGCTGGTGACTCCGCTGAAAGACCTCGGACATGACACTCACACGGTGCACGGTGAGCGGCTCGTCGGTCACGCGGACCGCCAGATCTGGGAAGCAGCGCAAAAGGAATCCAGATTTTTCATTAGACAAGATTTGGATTTCTCAGATTCGCGCCGCTTTGCCCCTGGTTCGCATCACGGCATCCTGGTCATACGTCTTCACTCGCCCAATCGCAGAAACTTGTTTGCGCGGATCAACGAATTGTTTCAAAAAGAAAACGTCGCCGAATGGGCGGGATGTTTTGTGGTGGCCACCGAACGCAAGATTCGCGTCCTAAAGCCTGAGACCAAGCAGAATTCATAGCAGCGGCGGAACCGATGAGAACAAACAGAAGTCGCAAGAGTACGGGCCACAGTGGGTCGAGCTTCGATAGCCTCCTCGCACAGGAAGGAATTCGCAGGGAGGTCGCGCTTGGGGCTATCAAACGTGTTGAGGGGCAACTGGAACAGGCCATCCGCAATCAGCAAGAGACGAAGCGTGAAATGAACAACGACAACTTGAAACGGCGCTAGCCTAGCGCCCGCCGCCCGTGTTCCCCATCGTGTCTGGCTGACCGCCGGAGTCCGTGGCGGTTTCGCCGGTGATCAGGCGAGCGCCGCGACTGAAGGTGAGAAACTCGAACCCCCACTGAACGAAAACAAGGACGCGGCTTTGAAACTCCACGATGTAAATCAGGTGGATGAAGAGCCACATCAGCCAGGCCAGCAAACCGGAAACGTGGAGGCCAAAAATATTGGCCACCGCGGCAGCGCGGCCAATCACGGCCATCTCGCCTTTGTTTAAATAGTGGAACGGCGGCGGAGCTTGCTTCCCTTCCAGGCGGGCGCGGATCACTTTTGCGGCGTAGGCGCCGCCCTGAATGGCGACTTGCGCGACGCCGGGCAGCGGCTTGCCCTGTTGGTCGAGCGTGTGCGCCAAATCGCCAAGAATAAAAATATCCGGGTAGTTCGGAACCGTGAGGTCGCGATTCACTTTGATGCGGCCGCTACGGTCTGTTTCAGCACTGGTGCGTTCGGCCAATTTTGCGCCGAGAGGGGTGGAGGCAACGCCGCCGGCCCAGAGCACAGTTTTGGCGGCGAGGTGTTCGGACTTTTCTGCGTGACTATAAGTGACGCCGTCCGCATCGATGCATGTCACCATCACATTTTTCGTGACTTTGACGCCAAGGCGCGTGACTAATTCCTCGGCTTTGGCGGAAAGCTCTTCCGGAAAGGCGCTCAAGACCCGCGGGCCGCCTTCCATTAAAATAATGTGCGCGTCCTGAGGATTGATTGCCCGAAAATCGTGGCGCAGGGTTTCGCTGGCGATCTCCGCGAGCGCACCGGCGAGTTCCATGCCGGTGGCGCCGGCGCCGACAATCACGAAGGTAAGCCAAGCGCGTGCTTCTTCCGGCGTGGTGGCGCGTTCGGCGCGTTCGAAGGCAACGAGGATTTTGTGGCGGATCGTCGTGGCTTCTTCCACGGATTTGAGGCTGGGTGCCCACTGGCGCCAGGAATCGTTTCCGTAATAAGAGGTTTGGGAGCCGGTGGCGACGAGCAAGGAATCGTATTCGAAGCTGGCGCCGTCACGAAGCGTCACGTGCTTGCCGGCAGGATCAATGTCCACGGCTTCGCCCAGCAGAACCTGGACATTCTTTTGCTTGCTCAGAACGCCGCGCAAGGGCGCAGCTATTTCTCCCGGCGAGAGCGAGCCAGTGGCTACCTGGTAGAGGAGCGGCTGAAAAAGATGAAAATTCCGGCGGTCAATCAAGGTGATTTGGACATTCGCGCGTTTCAGCTTCTGCGCCGCGACCAATCCGCCAAATCCCCCGCCGAGAATGACGACCCGGTGTTTCTCGCTCATGCGTGGTTCCCTCCCAGACGCAACTCTGCCGCAACAAATATCATCTCATTGGATGTGAGTTTTTCATCTTTGATGCAGAGTTGAGAGCAGCCTTATGCGTGTTCGTGATGACGACGCCCGATTCCAGCTTCAGAAAAACACGCTGCGCTTTCTCTGTTCCGTGCTGATTAAGAGCGGGACGCGCTCGGAGATCTGCAAGCTGCTGGACCCAGGTGTTTTCGATGACCCTTTGCACCGCGTGGTATTCGAGGAAATTCGCGAAATGGGCGCAGTGGACTCCCGGCGGTTGCGCGAGCTTCTGCCGGCACGCGTGACCAACCGCGGATTCCCGGACTTCGACCTGAAGCACCTGCTTGCACCCTACGAAGTGAGCGAAAAAGAGATCGATCATCTATTTGAGAGCGCGCTGCAACTGCTGGATCTCAGCAATCCGGACGAAGAACGCCGCGCTCACTAAGTATCGGAAGAATCCTCGCATATCCGCGTGGCCGCACTCTTTAACATTTCAGCCGGGAAAGCGTAGAGGAATTACAAATTCAAGCGGCTGTATCTTGCCGTGGAAGTAATGCCGCGGCCGGGAATACGATCCCCTTTCGCATCATTGCTCCAGACGCCGGCAATCTGGAATCCGCACTCCGGACAGGCGCCTGCTTTCAGGCGATTCTCGAGAACGTCGTGCCAGGAGCGACGGACGAGGAACTCCGCGCACTTCGGGCAGTAAGTGTTTCCGCCTTCACTGTGAACGTTTCCTTCGTAAACGTAGCGCAGGCCGACGTCGAGGGCGATCTGGCGCGCGTGGTCGAGGGTCTTCGCAGGCGTACGCGGCTTGTCCTGCAGCTTGAAGTCCGGGTGGAAGGCAGTGAAATGAAGCGGAACGTCCGGCCCAAGGTGCGTCAGAATCCATTCGGCGAGCTTGCGCGTTTCTGCTGGATCGTCGTTCAACGTTGGAATCATCAAGTTGGTGATTTCGAACCAGATCGGCGTTTCGTTTTTCAGCCATTCCAGCATTTCAAGAACGGGTTGAAGATGCGTCAGCGTGATCTTGCCGTAGAAATTCTCGGTGAAGGCCTTGAGATCCACGTTGGCCGCGTCGATGTGGTCGTAAATGTCGTGGAAAGCGTCGTAAGTGATGTAGCCATTGGTGACCATCACGGTTTTCAGACCGTGTTTCCGCGCCTCTTTGCAGATGTCGATGACGTATTCGCCCCAGATAGTCGGCTCGTTGTATGTGAACGCGATGGACTCACAACCATATTTCATCGCCAGGAGCGGTACGTCCTGCGGAGAAACTGGCTGCGAATGTACCTGGTCGGAGCGTGATTTCGAGATGTCCCAGTTCTGACAAAAGAAGCAGCCCATATTGCAGCCCGCCGTGCCCATGCTGAAGACCCGGGTGCCGGGCAGAAAATGATTCAGCGGCTTCTTCTCGATGGGATCGACTTGCAAAGCGGCGGGTGAACCGTAGCCGAGGCTATAAAGTTTTCCGCCCTGATTGATGCGAATGAAGCAGAACCCCGCCTGGCCGGGATGGATGTGGCAGTGGCGCGGACAAAGATAGCAGTGGACCCGGCCTTGGGGTTCCGCTTCCCACCAAAGTGCTTCGTGAAGCTGTTCCGTCTTTTGGAGGATCTTAAGTGCTTCCATGGATCCTCCTCTCAGACGCTATTATACCCCCGCAGAGAAGCCCGCGCGGGTTCCGCGAATTGAGGTGGTCCTGCCGCCATCATCTGGGTCCGCTTTGACACGTGCTTGGAGAGCGCCCCGGACGGCGCGAACGTGCCCGTCGCAGCGACGTTCGGGTTACTGTCTCGCAATAAAAAGCAAGAATATGGACACGCGAAGAGAGTATAGCGCGATGATGAGAGTACAGCCGGAAAGGCAGGAAATATATGGAGGAGACAAAACAAAAGGAACCCTTGTATTCGAGTGAACCGACCAAGACAACGGGACCGGATTCGCTGCGAAGCACGCGCGCGCCTAAGGAGTCTTCGGAGACGCAAAAGGCCGCCTCGGAACAGCCGCAGACGACGACGCCGGCGGTTGCGCCAAAGATCAGCCAGGCCAGCGGGGCTGGCGCGATGGAGGAGTTTGCGGAGTTCCTGAAACGCACGAAGAACGTCTGGTTGATTGCCGCGGGAGCGGTTTTCGGATTGATGGTGGTAGTCACGGTGACGACACGCATGGCTGAACGGGCCAAAATCGCGCGGGAGAAGCGGCAGGAGCAAGCGGTACTCGAAGTGATACCGGATAACTTGATTGCGCGGTGCGGGACACCGGCGGAAGACGTGACGAAGGAAGTGTACCCCGTGGTGTTACGAACGATGAGCTACCAGCGCGGCGAGAACCGAAAAATCGTTTTCGAGTTCAGCCGGACCGCGGAGGAAAAGAGCGATTGGGTGTTTCTGTCCATGAAAGACCAGAGTGGAACTGGGCACTTCGACACGCCGCAAGCGAAGATCGCTGCGCTGCCTTGCATAGATTCGAGGAAGTGAACACTTTTACGCCGAAGAATCGCCAGGCAAAACAGTTTGGGCAAAAGGGACGCGATTAAAGTTCAAGCGTGGCGACGGCGCTGGAGGCGCTGCCTTTCGGCGGCCCAGTCGACGAAGCGTTCCATGTGGTCGCGGTACTTCCAGGCGAGCTGGAAGAACTTGGCGGCGGTCAGATTGGCCGCTTCTTTTCCGAGGAACGTTTCAAAACGCCAGCGGATGTAGGGACTCTTCCACGGGTTGAATCGATAACCACGAGCTGCATTCCAGTAATACTGCACGGTCTTGAACATTTCTTGCGCAATGGGCAAATCGCCCAGCCCTCTTCGTCAAGACTCTAATTGTCGGCCACCGGTGCCGAAAGATGGTCATGCACGAGTACCCAGTTGGGCCCGCGCTTTTCCCAAATCCCGGTATAGCGGAGATCCATTTCAGTAGTCTTACCGTTCTTCGATTTTTCCATCAAATGCATCGGGACAACGGTCCAGGCGATCATGCCGCGGCGGGTTACTCTCAGATCTTTCCCTGCCGTTAGCCTGATCTCCGAGGCGTTATCCAGAAATTCCTTCTGCACTCCGGCCTGGAATTCCTTCCAACCGTGGTAGGAGAAGGGAGCGACATCGTAGAAAACCAGGCCGCTGTCCTTGGCGTAGAACTTCGCCGGGGCGTCCACAGTCCCAGTGCTCCAAGCGGCACACAGATTGTCGACCAGCTTCCGGAAAGTGGCATCGTCTGTGGCTTTCTGTTGAGCCCGCGCGCCGACAAATGTCAGCAGGGCGCCAAAGAGCGCCAGCGCTACGTACATGAGCCAACGCCACCGTTCAGCACTTTTGCCGACAGCTCTACTCATAGATGAGGTTTCTCCGTGTCTTCTGGCAACCCCTGGGGACGAGAGTCCGCAGGAGGATGTCCCAACGCGTTCCGCTACCGTAATCCGTTCGAATCCATTTTGCAAGCCCTCTTATTGGAAGGTTGGGAGCCGACAGCGTATCGCGCTCGATGGTGGAGTTCGACCCGCCATTCCCCGCTCCGCGGCCGCCATTCGCCGGTAAAACCTGCTTTTTGGCCGAATCCTTGATGCGCTCGTCCGAAGGGGCCACTACTCTCGCGTTGGGGCAGAAAATAGCCCTTCAGGAGGACATCATGGCAGCCCGCCACACAACCACCCGAAGCATGAAATCAGTATCCGGTGCGGCCTCCCTGGCGATCGGGTTTTTCCTCCTGTTCGTCAATCTGGATGGAATTACGGCCCAAATAAACGAGGTCGTAGGTGTTCAGACCGAGACCGTGGGAATTCTCCCGGCAGTCGGTCTGGCAGGATTGCATGTCCTGCAGGCCTTTACTTTCGGCCACGCCGGGTTTTTGTCGAGTCTCCTGCAGATCTTGGTATCATTCTGGCCGCTAATCCTGGTCTTACTCGGAATAGCGCTATTGCGAGGCGCGTTCGGCGAGCACGCCGCCAAATCCGCAATTGTCGCGACGTCTGGGAGCGAGAGAGTTCGATGATGAGATTTGTTAAACCGGATTGGTGGCACGGGAACGATTGGAGAAGCCGGTGAGCGACGAGAACAAATTCGACCCGAGAAAGTTCAAGGATGACCTCCGCGATCAGATTCATCGCGCAGTTCATGCCGGCCTGCACGGCGATGATGGAAAGCAGGAGCCGCGGCGCAATCCAATGGTGGTGGGCATAGCGCTCCGCGGGCGCGGCCGCGGCGGGGTGGTCACAGGTGGAATCTTCATCTTAATTGGCCTGGCCTTTCTGCTCGATCACCTGGGAATTATTTCCATCGACAATCTCTGGCGGTTCTGGCCCCTGCTCCTGGTCCTAACGGGCGTCATAAACTTCGTGTCGCAACGCCGGACCTGGGGAGCACTCCTGATGTTTGCGGGCGCCCTTCTGCAGCTCAATGAACTGGGTATTACCCACTTCGGCTGGGCAGCACTTTGGCCCATGACGCTGATCGCTTTCGGTCTGTTTGTCATGTGGGGCTCGATGCAATGGAGTTCTAAACCCTCTACTTCCAAGTCGGCAGGAGGCGATCCGCGCACGACGTTGAACGAAGCTGTAGTCTTCGGAGGTCTAGAGCGCCGGATGACCAGTCCGGATTTTCAAGGCGGGGATATCACCGCGATTTTTGGAGGCGTCGAACTGGATCTCACCGAGGCTCGGATGCAGGCAGACGAAGCCACCCTGGCGATCACCGCCATCTTCGGCGGCGTGGAAATTCGCGTCCCCCCCACATGGCAAGTGGCCTTTCGCGGCGCGCCCATTTTCGGCGGAGTCGAAGATAAAACGCGAACGTCCCGCGTGGTAGATCCTGCGAGTCCTAATCTCAAAACGCTGATTATTACCGGCGCCGTTATCTTCGGTGGTTTGGAAATCAAGAACTGAGCCCGTGCGATGCATCCCCTCTTAGCCCGCAACCGCCTGGGACTCTACCTCCTAGGGTGGCTTCCACTGGCGGCGATTCTTGTCCTGCTGATGAGCACCGGTGGCGCCCTGAGTTGGCTGGAATCCTCCGTCATTGCCATTCCCCTTTGTGTCGTGTACGCGTTTATCTGTCTTTCCGCTTGGTACACGGCCAAGAGCGCCCCCATCAGGCGCGAAAGCGCTCTGCGCCTGATCGGTGTGCACTCACTGGCTGCGGCCCTCGTCAGCTATTTCTGGATGGGAATAGGATGGGTATTGGTGGCTTCGCTCTCGAAAACATCCGCTTTTCATGGACTGGACCGGCGGTTTTCTCCACAAGCTCCCATTCTCTTCGGCGCCGGATATCTGCTTTACTCGCTTTCTGTCGCCTCGCAATACGTGATTCTCTCGCTGGAAGCCTCGCGGGAGGCAGAAGCTCGCGTATTGGAAACCAGCATCCAGGCCCGCGATGCGGAGCTGAAAGCCCTGAAAGCACAGATCAATCCGCATTTCCTGTTCAACAGCCTGAATTCCATCAGCGCTTTGACCAGCATCGATCCGTCTCGAGCGCGGGATATGTGCGTGCTGCTCGGAGACTTCTTGCGGCTGACTTTGGGCTTGGGCGAAAAAGCCTCGGTGCGTTTTTCCGAGGAACTGGATTTGGTTCAAAAATACATGGCCATTGAAAAGGTCCGTTTCGGCGAGCGGTTGAAAATGCAGCAAACGATCCAGGAGGAATGCAAACCCTGCCTGCTGCCGCCCCTGTTGCTGCAGCCGCTCGTAGAGAACGCCGTGAAACACGGCATCGCCGGGCTTCCGGAAGGGGGCGAGATACGGCTTTCGGCGGAACGGCAAAACGGCCGCTTGGCGATTTTGGTCGAAAATTCGTGGGACCCGGAAGCTCCGCCCCGGCGGTCGGGGGGCATGGGGCTGAAAAACGTAGAGAGGCGTCTGGAGGCGCGTTATGGGAAGGACGCCAGCATGCTCGTAAATGCCGAAGGTGAACTGTTTCAGGTGAGATTGTCTCTTCCGGCGGAAAGCGAGGAAAAAGCGTGAGCCTGTCGCCAGAGAAAAAATGGAAAGCGCTCATCGTCGACGACGAAGAGCTCGCGCGGCACGTAATTCGCGAGTTTCTGCAATCGCACGCGGAAATAGAGGTCGCCGCGGAGTGCGCGAACGGCATGGAAGCGGTAAAAGCTGTCGCCGAGCACAAGCCGAACTTGATTTTTCTGGATGTGCAGATGCCCAAGTTGACAGGCTTCGATGTCCTGGAACTGATTGGCACGGAAATGCCGGTGATCTTTGTGACCGCCTATGATGAATACGCGATGCGCGCGTTCGATGTCCATGCCGTAGACTACCTCTTGAAGCCCATCGGCCGCGAGCGCTTTGACGCGGCTGTGGACAGAGCCAAGGGCCGGCTGGGGGAAAAAATGCCGTTAGCGCACGAACTGGCGACCGCGGCGCGCCCGCCGCAGCAATTCCTCGAGCGCCTGGTGGTGAAAGATGGAACAAAGGTCACCCTGATTCCGGTGGCCAAACTCGACTATGCGGAGGCACAGGATGATTACGTGGCGCTGGCCAGCCAGGGGAGGAAGCATCTGAAGCAGCAAACCATCGCCGGCTTGGAAGCCGGCCTCAACCCGGATTGTTTTGTGCGCATCCACCGCTCTTACATCGTGAACCTGGAACGCGTCGTGCGCATCGAGCCCTATGGGAAGGATAGCCGTCTGGCGATTCTCGGCGACGGCACGCGCTTGCCGGTCAGCCGCGCCGGGTACGCCCGCCTGAAGGCCCTGCTCGACGAGCGAACGTGATCTCCCGCGTGTGCAGTTATATTACGGAAATCGAGAACGGCTTAGGCCAGCCTCGGCGCGAGTTTGGGAGTGGCAGAGTCTATAATCCTGAATCCTGCGAGAAAATCCATGACGACCGCTGCTTGGGAAATAGAGCATTCTGTCGAGACTACCGCAAGCCCGACCTTCGCTTGGAACTTCTGGACCGATGTCGGGAATTGGGACGACCCACCAGCAAAGTTTGAGTTAGACGGGACGTTCGCAGCGGGGTCGCGAGGGACCACGCGGCTGCCTGGGCAGGAGCCGCTGCGCTGGTTTATTGCAGAGGTCACTCCGCCTAGCGCAGCGACGATTGAGATGAGTTTGGACGGCGCTTCCTTGTCGTTTCAATGGCGATTTGAAGGACTCCCCGATGGACGAACCCGGCTCACACAGCGAATTGCCCTGCAAGGTGAGAAGGCTGAACTTTACCTTTCGCAAGTGAAGGATGCGTTCGCGGCTAACCTCCCCGGCGGAATGAATAAGATGGCGGCAGCAATGGCAAACGCCGATCCCGGTCGCAAGAGTCCAACACCTGGCTAAAACAATTACGGGAGAAGTGATCCTGGGTTGACTGGCGGCGCGCCGGCTGGTAACTCATTAAACTGTCCAACCTAACGGGTATCCAAACCCCCTTCGAATAGCATCATAATGATTGGGATGGTGGGGACTATGCGCAGACACACACCCTGGGTAGTATTGTTAGGCCTAAGCGTCCTGTCTTGCGGACTTTCCACCGCGGCGCAGTCTCAGGAGCCTCCCGTGGTCCAGGGGGCAGAGAGCCGCCCGCCTAACGCAGGCGGTAGCGGGGTCCCAGCCTCCCAGCAACTGCCCGATCTGCAAGCACCTGGGACAATCACCGGAATAGTTGTCGATCAAACCGGCGCCCCGGTCTCCGGAGCACGCGTGAAGCTTTCACGCGAGGATCAATCCGCAAACCAGGAAGTCCTTTCAGACGTCGATGGGCGATTCACCTTTGCGCAGGTCGCTCCCGGGCCATTCGAGATTGCCATTGACTCGACGGGCTTCGCAACTCAAGCATCCTCGGGAATCCTGCGTTCGGGGGCGACCTACACGATTCCTCAAATTACTTTGGCGGTTGCCACCGCTGTCACTGAGGTTCGAGTCGTGCCCTCGCGGATCGAGGTGGCGGAAGACCAAATCAAGGTTCAAGAGAAGCAGCGGGTGCTCGGCGTGGTTCCAAATTTTTATGTTAGCTACGTCCACAATCCAGTTCCCCTTGCGCCGAAGCAGAAGTTCGAGCTGGCTTGGAAGACCGCGGTCGATCCTGTATCCTTCGGAGTGAATGGGGCAGTTGCGGGAATTCAGCAGGCGCAAAACCAATTCAGCGGATATGGACAAGGAGCGCAAGGCTACGCCAAGCGCTTTGGCGCCTCCTATGCCAACTTTTTGACCAGCACGTTCATCGGAGGCGCCATGCTGCCTTCGCTGCTAAAACAGGATCCACGCTATTTCTACAAGGGAACTGGCAGCAAGCGATCGAGGATTCTCTATGCGCTCGCCAATTCGGTTATTTGCAAAGGCGACGATGGACACTGGCAGGCAAACTACTCGAGCATTATAGGAAGCCTCGCAGCCGGGGGAATCTCCAATCTCTACTATCCAGCCAAGAATCGCGACGGAGTGGAATTAACTTTTGAAAACGCGCTGATCGGGATCGGGGAATCCGCAGCCGTCAATCTCCTCCAAGAGTTTGTCATGCGGAAGTTGACGCCGAGTGCGTCTCGCCATGCAACGGCCAGCCCTTAAAGCGCGGAGGCCATGCCACGCCGGCTACGCCCACCTCAAAACTCTCTTCGACCAACGTAAGTAACTTCTTTCCGTAAGCAAGCTAACCGTCTTATATTGGTTCGTGAAATCGGCCGTCGTGATGAAAACCGAAGCGCAAAAGATACTGCAAGCCATGTCGCCGGCGCAGAAATTGCGAGCGGCCGAACGGCTGTATTATTCCGCCCGGCAGCTAAAGGCGGCTGCGCTGCGTGCCGAACACCCCGATTGGACTGAAGAAGCCATCCGTCAGGCTGTTCGCAAGATTTTCTTGTATGCCCGAAGCTAACCTCTTTCTGATGTTCACCCAGCGGTTGAACTCGCTGGGCGTAGCCTACATGGTCAGCGGGAGTTCAGGAACTCCGGGAGTAACTTCCTCACTGCCAGCGAAGGAGGTAAACGAACAGCCCTGCTACGAGATGAGTCGCCGGACCCAAATGCGGCTGGTGGCCGGCTTTCCCAGGTGCATGGTCTTCCCGTTGGAGCGCAGCGTCATGGTTTCATCGTACTCGCGTTTCAGCACTTCTACTGTCGTCGCAGGCCGCAAGTGCAACCCTTCGAGAAATTCCAGGAATTGCGCGTCCTTCTCGTAAACACAAACAATTTCGCCCGATTCCTTGGCGCGCAAATCGGCGAGCAGCACGGCGCCTTGTTTGCGAAGCTGCGCGATCCCTCCGCGCATGGGCACGCCGTGCGGACAGCTTTTCTTGTCTCCGAATCGCTTGAGCAGCAGCGCTTCCACTTCCGGAGAGATAGCGTGTTCCATGCGCTCCGCTTCGTCGTGGGCCTTCGCCCAGGAGAGTCCGATCACTTCGGTCAGCAGCATCTCAGCCAGCTGATGCCGCAAGGCGAGATGTTCGGCTCGCTTACGGCCCTCCTTGGTCAGATCGATCCGCCCGCTTCGCTCCACGCGCACGTGGCCGTCGCGCGTCATGCGCTTCAAAGCAGCCGTCACCGCCGGAGGCGTCACCTTCAACTCCTCGGCGAGCCGCGCGCTGATAGGCGTGTGGTCTTCTTCCAGCATTTCCCAGATGGCCTTCAGATAATCTTCCTGCGATACGCTTGTTTTCTCTCGCCGCAACGCTGCTCCTATACTGCCCTCGGCTTGTGTTCGCGCTTGTCTCTTAGACTCAGCGCGAGCTGATGGATGCGCCGCTTGAGGCCCTCGAACACTCTCTGATACGTTTCCGGCTCGGCGCCATAGGGATCCTCGACTATCCAGTCTTCTACTTTGTGCGGTTCCCAGAAATTTTCTTCTCGCGGCTGGCCAGTCATATTAATGATGATGTCCGCGGCATCAGCAACTTCGCGAGTGAGCGCATCGGAAGTCAGCCCGCTTGCGGAGTAGCCATTCTGAATCAGCGTCTGCTTGGTCTGCTCGGCGAGGGAGCCCATGGGACTCAATCCCGCGCTGAAAGCCTCGATCACGTCCGCGGCATCATAGCGGGCAATGGCTTCGGCCATGGGGCTCCGGCATGCGTTGCCCACGCAAACAAAAAGAACTTTTGTGCGGCTCGACCGCCGGGGACCGGCGTCTGCCTTCTTTTCTTTTTCCACGATTAAGACTTTGCGCTGCTCGCAGCGTGCTCCGTACCCGATGCGACGAGACTGAGGAAATGTTGATGCACAGTGGTGTCGTCTGTCAATTCCGGATGAAAGGTTGCCGCCATAATGTGGTCCCGCTGGACCAGTGCGGGTTTTCCCGCATACTCCGCGAGAACTTTCAATCCGGGTCCGGCTCGCTGGATGATTGGCCCGCGAATGAAGACCATTTCCAGAGGCTCGCCCTTTAATTTGGTTGGCCCGCTGACGACGTTACTGGCAATCTGCCGCCCGTAGCCGTTTCGCAGAACAGTCATGTCCAGCAATTTCAAGGAGTCTTGCCTGGGATTTTCGACTTCTGTGGCGAGCAGTATGGCTCCCGCGCAGGTCCCAAAAATCGCGCCTCCGTGCTTTGCGAATTTCCCGATCGCGTCCGCCAGGCCCTCTTCCTGCAGGAATTGTAACTGTGTGGTGCTTTCGCCGCCCGGCAAAATCAATCCGTCGCAGCCCTCGAGATCGGCTGGAGTTCGTACCTCCACCGATTCCGCATCGAGCCGCGCCAGCATCGCCGCGTGCGCTGCAAAGTCTCCCTGCACCGCCAGAATTCCAATCTTCACGTCGCCGGCTCCAATTATTCCTACGAAGGGCGCCCGCCGCGGCGGGCCGCGCCCCTACCGCTTAAATCGAAAATGTCTGAGAATTGTTTACCAGCCGCGCGTCGAAAGCATGTCCTTCGCTTCCATCTGCCGGACATCCAGTCCGGGCATGGCTTCACCAAGCTCTTCGTGCGCTTCGAGGACGGCCTTTGGATCTTCGAAGTGCGTCGCCGCCTTTACCACGGCCTTGGCTCGCACTTCGGGATCGCTGGATTTGAAGATTCCCGACCCGACGAAGACGGCTTCCGCGCCCAGGCGGCGCACCAGAGCCGCGTCCGCAGGGGTCGCGATTCCGCCAGCCGAAAAATTAGGCACCGGCAGCTTGCCGGTCTTGGCAATCTGGCGAATGAGATCGAGCGGCGCGCCCAGTTCCTTGGCCTCGCGCATCAGCTCGTCGTCGCGCAGGGTGGTCAGCTTCCTCATCTGGCTGACGATCGCGCGCATGTGCCGCACCGCTTCCACCACGTTGCCCGAGCCCGCTTCGCCCTTGGTGCGAATCATCGCCGCGCCTTCAGCGATACGCCGCAGCGCTTCGCCAAGATTGCGCGCACCGCAAACGAACGGCACGCGGTAATCGTGCTTCCAGATGTGATTCTCTTCGTCGGCGGGCGTCAGCACTTCGCTCTCGTCGATGAAGTCCACTTCCAGCGCTTGCAGCACCTCCGCTTCGGCGAAGTGTCCGATGCGCACTTTGGCCATCACGGGGATGGTCACCGTGGCCATAATTTCGCGAATGACCTTGATCGACGCCATGCGCGCCACGCCGCCCTCTTTGCGAATATCCGATGGCACGCGCTCCAGAGCCATCACCGCGCAAGCACCGGCTTTTTCCGCGATTTTCGCCTGCTCGGCGTTAGTGACGTCCATAATCACGCCGCCCTTGAGCATTTCGGCCAGGCCGACTTTCACGCGCCATTCATTCGAGCCCTTGCTGCCGTTGCCGCTGCCATTCACTTTTTTAGAATCCATCTTGCTTCTCCTCTCGATCCCTGCAATTCTCGCCGGGGTTCGCCGTCAAATATTTTTTTCATCGTTTCACTTCTGGCCGATCACCACGAATCTCGCCCTGCTTCTCGCCAGCACCACGCCGGCCATGTCACGAATTTCTCCGGTCATGAAAATATTTCTTCCCTTCATCTCCGTTTCGCGCCCTTCGACTTCGATTTCTTTCATCACGTCGACCGGCTTCAGGTATTCCACCGTCAGTTCCGCCGTGACCGCGCGAACCTCGCGAAACCGGCAGACCTTGCCCATAGCTTCATCCAAAAGCACGGCAATGATTCCACCGTGCCCAAATCCCCCGCCGCCCTGGTACCGCTCACCCAAAACGAAACGGCCAACGATCCGCCGGTTAGCGTTGTCCTGCTCAAACGTCAGTTTCATTCCGCCGGCATTGTCTGCGCCGCAGCCAAAACATTTGTTCTTCGGATTCGGCGCCAGCGTGATCGTCTCGCTCAAAGTTTCTTTCCCCGCTTCTCTAACTTGACCAGCCATCTCTATCCACAAAAAGACCTTTTCTTTTCACTTACAACTAAGAACTTACAACTGAAAACTTTCTTCAGACCAGCGCCACGCGGCTGCGTTCCGCCCTGCGAACACCGCGCTGCCGCTTGCGCATTTCAATCTTCAACAATTCCGCCAGCGTGGCCACGCCGCGAGCAATCTGCTTTTCATCCAGGCTGGCAAAGCCGAGCCGCAGGGTGTTCGGCAGGGGCGCTTGCACGTAGAAGTACCGCCCCGGCGCGAAGAGCACTCCGCGTTCTTTCACGTGGATGAGCAATTCGCTGGCGTCGAATCCCGGAGGCAATTCCAGCCAGAGGCACATGCCGCCTTCCGGCTTGGTCCACCGCGTGCCTTCGGGCATGTGCTTGCGCAATGCTTCATCCAATGCCGCCAAGCGCGAGCCGTAGACCTTGCGCATTTTGGCGACATGCTTGGTAAAAAGTCCGCGCCTCAAAAACTCCGCGAGCGTAGCTTGCGCCAGTTGATCGGTATGCAGGTCGGTCGTCTGCTTTACGACGCGCAAGCGTTCGATCGCCGTGGCTGGAGCGACAATCCAGCCAACTCGCAAACCGGGAAACGCCACTTTCGCAAAGCTGTCGATGTGGATGACCAGGTTCGAACGGTCCAGTTGCTTCAAGGAAGGGACGCGTTCCTCGCGCGTGTGCAGCCGCGCGTAGATGTGGTCTTCCACAATGGGGACCTGGTGGCGCGCGGCCAATTCCAGCAACTTACGCCGGGAAGCCAGCGGCATGGACGTTCCTGTCGGATTGTGAAAGTCCGGCGTCAGCACAATGAGCTTGACGCGATTGGCCGCCAGCGTCGCTTCCAGCGCTTCGAGGTCCAGCCCGAGCGGCTTCTCCGGCTCGGCGTGTGTGTTCATCGGGACGGTCAGGCAGCGCGCTCGCGCCCCGTGGAAAATCGCCACCGCTCCGGGATACGTCGGGTTTTCCATAATTACGGAATCGCCAGGCCGCACGAATGCCTTACTGATGAGATCGAAAGACTGCTGGCATCCATCGGTGATCAGCAGGTTTTCATCTTTGGCAGGGATGCCCTCGTGATGCAGCATTTCCAGCAGCGCTTCTTTCAGCGGGGGGTAGCCATCCGAGGGGCCCAGATTCAAGACTTCCGCAGCTTCGCGCCGGAGCACCGCGTTAACGCAGGTCTGCAGCTCTTCGATGGGAAAGAATTCATCCGCCGGACGGGCCATGACGAAGGAGAGCGCATTTTCCGGCACATTGGCCGTCAGGCGGCTAAGGACCTCTTCCCCGCGTTCATCGGCGAAGAGGAGTTCCCAGCGGATTCCACCGTTGCCATTCAGGACGGGAGGCGCGGGCGGGGTGATCTTCAATCCGTTGCCATTGCCTTTAATAAACGTGCCGCGTCCCACATGCCCCTGAATCAAGCCTTCCGATTCAAGCTCGGCGTAAGCGTTGGCCACCGTGGTGCGGTGGACACCCAGCATGGTCGCGAGCTCGCGGCTAGCCGGGATGCGGTCGCCGGTCCGCAAATCGCCGGCGTGAACGAGAGCGCGCAATTGGTCGCGAAGCTGGATGTACAGGGGAACGTGGCTTTGTGGCTGGAGATGAAGTGGAAGCATTGTCTCTCACCTTCGGCCAATTCTACCAGAGATTGGACTGGTGCAAGAGCCAATTTGTCTTTCGGGCCGGGGCCTACGATTGGCCAAGTACCAGACGGTCGACGCGGCGGCTTACGTCGCGCAAGTAGACTTCGTCGCCGCCATCGAGTTCGCAAATCGCGCTGCCGGAATAGCCCGTTTCGCGAAAAGCGTCGCGCACGGCCTCCCAGTCCACATCGCCGTCACCGAGATTGACCCACGCGAATCCGTCTTTTTTGCGCTTGAAGTCTTTGAGGTGGACTTTGGCAATGCCCTTCCCCAGAGTGCGAATCCAGTCCTGCGGATAGCCGTAGAGCACGACATTTCCCACATCGAACCACGCCTGGATCCAGGGGCTTTGGAATTCGCCGATGTACTTTGCCATTTCCAACGGGCTAAGCAGGAATTTGTTCCACACTTCCTCGATGGCAATCACAATTTTCAGTTCTTCTGCCAGGGGAAGAAGCTTTCGAATCTGCGTTTGCGAACGGCTCCAGGCATCGCGATACGAGGTCTGTGGATTAACAACCGCAGGAACCAACAACACGGCGTCGGATCCCCAGAGTTTCGCGTTGTGCAACGACGTGCGCATTCCGGCTAGGCTCTTTTCCACTACCGCGGCGTCGCTGGAGGAGAGCGGGTACTTCCAATGATCCATGTTCATTACTGAGTCGATGCGGATGTTCGCAGCGTCTGCGGCTTTCTTCATCTCCTCGGCCGCGTGTTCATCCGGTGTCGTCGGCGCTTGGAGTACCTCGAAGCCCACATCGCGCGCCAGTTTCATGCGCTCCACATAACTGAGCTTGCTGGGCAGCATATCGAAGACCAGGCCCTTTTTGATCGGCGAGGGCGACGGGGGCGGAGTAGCGAGCACGGCGCTCGATGCGGTCGAGGTGGCGAAGAGTTCCGCGCCGGCGCACACCCCGAGCCCAGCCGAAAACGCCTTCGAGACGGTGGATTTCAGAAAATCACGGCGCGATGGATTGCTCATGCACACCTCACCCGCTAGAGGACGCTCAGCGCAATTTATTCAAATCAATCTTCGAGTCCCACTTTTCCTTGGACTTTAGCGTCTCTTCCCAACTCACTTCGCCCCCGGTGTAGGCCGCGGTGCGCGCCATCATGCAGGAAAGAGCGGATTCCGCCCCCGCCGCGGCTTGATTGTGAAAGCGGCCGCCAGCGATACTCTCGACAAATGCCTTCTTCTTTTCACGATCCGCAAATTCGAGATTCGAGGTGAATTTTCCTGTCGCGGAAAACGCCGCCGTCGCTCCTTCTTTCGCTACGGAACCCTCCGCCTGCCACGGTTCTTCTCCCCAAATCCCCAGCGGCCCGGTGTACGGAGACTGCGATGTGCCGCGCGTGCCAAAGAAGCGCTCGGTCACCTCCCACCAGCCTTTGGAAATCTGCGTCGAGCTAAACGTGATGTCGACTCCTTCGGGATAATGAAACAAGACGTTGTAATTTCCAAAAGCGTCGCCATCTTGCGGACGCCCTTGCCGCCCGCCGCTGCCCGAGGCTTTCAGCGGATGCGCTTTCAAAACCCAGTTGCAGATATCAATCACGTGAATGTTTTGCTCCACGATGATGTCGCCGGAGAGGGCGCGGTCGTATACCCAATTGCGCAAGCGCCGCTCGACAGGCGAAGCATCCGGCCACGCCGGCCGGTCGATGTAGCCTGAAAAATAGTGCGCTTCGCCGCAAATGATTTTGCCCAGCGCTCCGCCATGGATGCGCCGCACAAGTTCCACGAACGGAGGGCAATCGCGGATTTGGAATCCAACGTCGAGACTCAGTTTCGCTTCCGCGCGCTTGCCAATTTCGATTACGTGCAATGCGCCGGGCACGTCCACGGCCACTGGTTTCTCGCAATAGACGTGCTTTCCCGCCGCGACCACGGCATCCAGATGCTCCGGATGAAAGTACGGCGGCGAGGCGATTACCACCGCGTCGACTTCCTTGGAGTTGGCCATCTGCTGGAAAGCGTGTGGCCCCACGAAAAGTTGCGACGCGTCAATCGCCGCGTAACCCTTTTCCTGTTGCATCTTGTTGAAAGCATCTCGCCCTTTGTCCAACTGGTCTTGAAACAGATCGGCCAGTGCGACGACACGCGCGCCGCCGGTGTCGATCAGGTTGGTCGCATCCTCGGTGCCGCGTCCGCCACAGCCGAGCAATCCCACGCGAACCGCGGAATTCGCCGCCGTACCGCGCACCAACTCCGGCTTGATGAACATCATTCCCGCCGTCGCTGCCGCTGCGCCTATGAACTTTCGACGGTCCACTTTGTCGGAATTGCTCTGCCGATCCTTCACCTCTTCTGACATATGTCCTCCGTCCTCTTTTGCCATTCGCTTCCAGGTTAATCCGATGACTACCCGATGAGCTTCTCGAGATAAGCTTTCGATGCTCGCACGTCTTCCATTTGCCGCGGTCCTGAAATTTCCCGCTCGATGGTGACCGCGCCGCGATAATTCATTTCCTTCAAACGCGCGATAATTTGCGGAAAGTCCACTTTACCCTTCCCGATGGGAACTTCCGGCCCGAGTTCCTTGGGATTCGTCGGCCACAGCCCATCCTTGGCGTGAATCCCTTGAATATAAGGGCCTAGCAACTCAATTGCGTCCACCGGATTGGCTTTGCCGTACAAAATTAGATTGGCGAGGTCGAAATTAACGCCCTGATTGTTCAGCCCCACGTCCTGCATGGCGCGAACGAGAGTGATGGGTGTCTCTTGCCCGGTCTCATAGCGGAAATTCTGCCCGTTGCGCTGGCAGTATTCTGCAACATCGCGCATGGCCGCGATGGTTTCCTTGTAAACCGGGTCATTGGGGTTTTCGGAGATGAATCCGCAGTGCGTTTGCACCGCAGCGATGCCGCATTGTTTGGCAAAGTCGGACGCTTTTTTGATGTGCGCGATTCGCGCATCGCGCGTCTCGCGCGGCACAAGCCCAATGGTCAGCGGCCCCCCGTAGAAGTCCCACACTTCCTTCCCCGGTCCGCCAACGACGAGCGAAGTCGCCTCAATCTGGTATTTGTTCAGCGCTCGACGCAAGCGACCCGCGAGACTGTCCTCGATCACTTCCACGTACACCTGACACGTTGGCAGGCCCAGATCGTGGACCTTTGCCATTGCCGCGTCAGGGTCGCTGCCGCTTCCGATAATCAGGCCGAGCCTCAGCGGCTTCTTGCCTTCGTTGGCTGCCACCGTTGGAGCAACCTTTGCTGCGCCCTGCCCGGTTGCCGGAACCTCGGAAGTAGCCCGACCATTCAGGGTCGCGCCCATAGGGCTCAGCGTGGCCGCCAAAGCCGCGGTGGAAGTCTGAAGAAAGGCTCGACGATTCCGCTTACTCATGCGCCTCACATTGAAATCATGTTCGGGATTCGCGCAGCTAACGCCGCCAATCCGATCTACTTCTCTTGAATGAAAATATCCTTCCACCTCATCCGCACACCACCGCCGGTGTGAATTTGCAAGCCGATCACACCATCCGTGAATTTCGGCGTGGCGTCAGTATAGTCTGCGATCCTCACAGTATTCAGCCGCGTCACGATGTGATTCCCTTGCACGGACACTTCGAGGTCATTCCACTCGCCGGGCCTTAGCGCCTGCTCGCCTTCCGCTGTCGGCATCTTCACCCAGCCGCGGCCTCCGCTTTCATAGAGGCCGCCGGTATGCTTGCCCACGCTGGGGTCCACTTCCACTTGCATCCCTTCGATGTCGGGACCATGTTCCGGATCGATGCCGGTGATGCGAGAATGAAAAAACACCCCACTATTGCCGGCGGCCTCGCCCTTGAACTTCAGGCGCAGCTCGAAGTCGCGATAGGTTTTTTCTGTTGTGAGATAGCCGTACTTGTTGGCAGCACTTTCACACAGGATCGTGCCCTGCGCCACAACCCATTTCTCTTCCCCATTGTTCTTCCATCCGGTCAAATCTTTTCCATTGAACAGAGGAACCCATTTCGCAGGCGGCAGCGCGTGCGCCACAAGCGCGGCACCCAGGAATATGGCGGCGGCAAGGAAGGCTCCCATTTTGTTCACGGCACGATCTCCATCGCGATGTTCTGAAAAATCAGAGCGCCTGGCGAGAAGAAACTTATCACAATTTCACCGCAGACCCAGGCTGTTTCCGGCCATTTCTCATGTTCTCAGCGCGACGGAAGTTTGATGCTGAGCCGCCCATTGGTTTCGCCGGCCGCCAAATCGCGGATACACAGCTTCGTCAGGTCGCCGGCATCGCACTGATAAATCTGCTTCATGGGAAGATCCGAGTCATCGAGCTCGTACTCTCCGGACGACATGTCTTCCCCAAGATCGGTCGAAGCGATGGCCACCCGGCTGCCCGCTCGAACGCGGACGCGAAATTCTCCCGATGAGGGCTCATAGTTTGCATAGCTGAAGCAATGCCCGATGCAAGCGCGCTCGACCGCGTGACCGACAAACGAGATTCGCGAATCCCCAGGAGCCTGCGCCGTGACAATCACGCGTGTCCCGGCGGGCAACTTTTCCACCAACTTTTCGGCGTTTGCTTCAAGCCGGTTTAGCCACCCGGTGTCCTGATAAAGAAACGCAAAGAAAACCAGACCGCAAACACCGAAACCGGCGATCTGCCATTTTCGCGGCTTCAGAGCTGCGAGAATGCAGAGGCCGAGAATCGCGGAGATCGTCGTCAGCCTGGAGCCGAGCACACCGATCCAGCCGGCGTTGACGGACGGCCGCAGATTTTCAGGCAGCAGCGCCGTGGCGCAAAACGCCACGGCATACAATTCGAAGGGAAGTTCGAACGCCTTCCACCAGGAATCAACGCGCCGCCGCGAGTGAAGATCCACAGCCACGCAAACGACGCCGAACAGGAATGCCACTCCAGCAAGATAGGAATATCGTTGCCCGTAAAGTGCCAACTGATCCGCGCCGTTGTAAAAGTAAAACGGTCCGCGATCCCAATCCGCGAGGAGCGACGGCCGGTGCGACACATACCAACAAATACCTGCGAATCCGCTCGCCGCCGCCAGCGGCAGCGCCAATTTCCACCAGCCGGACAATTTTGCTCTTAGCTTCACATAGGCGAGCGTGCCGATCATCCAGAGAACCCCAATGGGATGAGCCAGCATCGCGAAGAAAGCCAACAGCGCGCCAATGATCCAATCCCTTCCTCGCGCTCGCCAGAGAATCGCCATTCCAAAGCATGCCAGTCCCAGCGACAAATAATAGTTCATGAAACCCATGTTGAAGGAATAGCCGTAAGCCAGCATGGCGAGGCACGGCGTGAGAAACCACGGCGGCCCATCGCTAATCGTTCGAATGAATGCGAAAGCGCCCCAGAAGAAAATCAGCACGCAGAGCGACACTACAATTTTCTGCGCCGCCGCAAGTCCCACAAGATTCGCCACGCGCAGCAGCGTCACATCAAACAATATATTGTGCCATTGCGGAGCGATGTACAACCCAGGCGCCTGTCCCTTGGCGATCAATTGTGCCAGCCAAGTGTTATAGACATGGCTCGGCAAATCCCCGGCCTCAATACGCCGGTGCCACACACACGGCACCAAGAGTGCGGCAGAGATAGCCGGGACTAGCCACCACCGCGCACTCGGACCCCTGAATCCGCTCATTCCACCCTTTCTATGGCGGGCGCCACACACGCAAACCTGCGCGACATTCTACTCGCTAATCGCCATGCGGAGGCGTCTCCTCTCGAGGACATCGGCCCACGACTGCCCTTTGGTCCAGTATCCTCGAGACCGCACATGGGCATGCGTATGCGCCTGAAGGCTAGCTTCAACGTTTCCGGCTACTCCGCTGCCAACCAGGTGATACTCAACGCGCTGAAGAAATACGGCATGATCATGACGGTCTCCATCACCGTCCACTAAGCGCTAGATCCCGTTATTTTAAGATTTACGGAGATAACTGCCCGTGCGCGCAGATCTGCGCAGCGTCAGCATGACAAACGACGCTATTCGAATTTACTTGGAGGGTTGGTTTTCGCCCAGGCGCTTCAGGCGATCGCGTAACCGCCGCTGCAACGGCGTCGGCGTATTGGGATTAAACGCCACGAGATACCAGAGCGGCTGGCTGCGGTCGCGGCTGAGCCACGTCAGCGTGTTGGCGTCCGCGTTGGGATGTCGCGCCACATTCTCGCGAATTGCCCCATAGGGATGCTTAGCCAGCTTGCTCAAAGTCTTGGCATTGGCTCGGGGGTGTTCGCTGATCAGCCGGAGCAAATAGAAATCCTCCTCCGGCGCTTGCTTCACCAGTTTTTCCAACATTTCAGGCTTGGCGTCCGAACTTAGCACCAATCCGATTTTCTCGTCCCAGGCGGTATTGATCTGGTTCAAGTCGCGGGTGCGCGCGTGAATCAATTCTTCGAGAATGCGCCGCTCCTGTTGCATCCGCGCGATCGGCAGATCCGTGCCCTCGAGCGAATCGAGAACGCGCAGCAGGTGCTGCCGCTCGCCGAAAACGATCTGAGAGGTGCGCGTCGATGCGCTCTTTAGCCCCTCTTTGTGCTGAACCAGGTCGGAACGTCGCATTGTTTGGCTGCTCCAGCCCGATCCCTCCCAAGCTTGCTGAGGGACTGGGTGCTCACTACAGCATTCGAACGGCATGCCACACGAAGAGCTTCAAACACTTCTTTGTGGTATGTGCGAATTATGTCCCGCGTGCGCGATGCGGTAAAGTTTGGTGCGAGCCGCGTGTGCCCGATGTGCAACTCCGGTCATCGGCGCGTTTTACTGCAATTCAGTGAGGGCAAAAGATGAAGTCGGCATTCGAAGAACACCGGGACGAACTGGAACATTTCGAGCAGAAGTTTGGCCGCGACCGCGGACGCCTGGCGGTGTCACTGGACCGCTTAACGAATGCGCTCGTTCTGGTAGGCCAGCACGGCGTCTACTGTACCAGCCAGCGCAATCCCACGGTCCCGGCGATGGACTTGCGCATCATCAACCAGGAGTTGGTGCACGCCAAGGAGTTGGTGCAGTCGGTGATGGAAGAGCTGCGGTTGGCGCGACAGAAAAAGGAAAGTTGAAATTGGAAATTCGAAATTAAAAATCGGAGCCTCTCGATTCAAGACTGAAGCTTTGGACTCAAAACTGGAAACTATCAGCTTAAAGCTTACGACTTATAACCCAGAAACGCTAAACTGCGCCTTCACCACAGCTCTATTCCGGCTGCAAAAACGGGTTCAACTGACGCTCCTGGCCAATGGTGGTGACGGGGCCGTGGCCGGGGTGGACGACCGTGGCATCCGGCAGATGCATCAACTTTGAGCGCAAGGAATCCATGATTTGCTCCAGCGAGCCGCCCCACAGGTCGGTGCGCCCGATGCTCCCGGCAAACAGGGTGTCTCCGGAAAAAAGCTGGGGCGCGGGAGGCAAAATCACTTCGGATTCATCCGGGATTCGCTCCTCGCGCGTGTTCTCGGGATCAACGGTTTTTTTCAAGAGCTCCGCGATGGAGATTTTCTCGCCAACCTCGTCTATGACTGAAGTGATTGTCCGGGCGCCAGTGATTTTTCCCGCGCCGTGCGGCAGATACAGCGAGACGCTGCCCGGCGTGTGACCGGGGGTGTGAATCACCTGCGCTTCAAACGAGCCCCAGCGCAGAACGTCGCCCTCTTTCAGCAATTGATCGACTTCAGTGAGGTCCGGCGGGTGCACCCCGAGGAACGCGGCCTGCATGTCCATCGCCTGATAAAGCGGCAAATCGTCGCGGTGCATGAGCACGGGTGCGCCGGTATATTGATGAAGCTTGCTCAAGCCGCCCACATGGTCGATGTGCGCGTGCGTGCTGACGATTACTTTTACGATGAGCTTATGACGGCCGAGAAGGTCCAGGATGCGATTGACTTCGTCGCCCGGGTCAATCACCAGCGCTTCGCGCGTGGCCGGATCGCCGATGATCGAGCAATTGCATTGCAGCATCCCTACAGGAATGGTGATGTGGATCAATCCATCGATGGAAGCATTGAGAGCAGTCCGCCCTTCGTTCATGAACGGCAGTATATCATTGGCGATGAACAGATTCGCGCCACCAGCTACGTGACCTGCGTTGGTCTTTGATAGACTGAGAGCGAGGGAATGCACGGAAGCTCGAGAATGGCGACGCCCGCTACAGCACTAACCACTCCGCTAGCCGCGGCACATGCTGCCGCGGGCGCGAAGATGGGTGTATGGTTCGGCTGCGCCCTGCCGGATTACTTTGGCGACGCGGCCGCCGAGTACCGCTCCGCGCGCGACACTGTCGCGCTGATCGACAAGAACTACCGAGCATATCTCTCCTTTACCGGCCCCGACCGCGTGCGCTACCTGAACGCCATCCTGACCAACAACATCAAGGATCTCGCCGCAGGCCACGGCATCGTTTCCCTGTTGCTCAATCCGCAGGGGCACATCCTCGCGGAGATCGAAACGTACGCCGTTGCCGACCGGCTCCTCTGTGTTTCCTACTCCATGATTCGCGAGCGGCTTATCGAAGTGCTCGAAAAATTCATCATCATGGATGACGTGACGCTCATCGACGAGACGCCGCGGTACGGCACGCTCGCGCTTGAGGGTCCCAAGGCTGCTGCGCTGGTCAAGGAAGTTTCCGGCGCCGACCTGACGAAGTATGAAGACCTTTCCACTCGCGGTGGAAAAGTCGGTTCGATTCCCTGCTTCATCACGAAGCGCTCTCCGGGAGGAGTACCTGGCGCGGAATTCCTAACCGAAAGCGGCAAATTGCCGGAACTTTGGCAAGTTCTTCTGGATGCGGTCCGCTGGCACGAAGGCGCGCCGATGGGCTACGCCGCGCTGAGCGCCACCCGCCTCGCTCAAGGTGTTCCGTGGTTTGGTTACGACTTCGGCGAAAAACAAATCCCCCACGAAGCCGGCTTGCAGGACAGCCACATCAGCTACACGAAAGGGTGCTACACCGGCCAGGAGATCGTCGAGCGCGTACGCTCCCGCGGGCAGGTCAACCGCCAGCGCGTTCAGCTCGTTTTTTCCGGAGATGTAGTCCCCGGGCCGGACACGCTGCTGACTCAGGACGGCAAAGAAGTTGGCCACGTCACGCGAGCGGCGCGGATCTGGGATCCCACGCGCGCCATTGGTATGGGCTACTCCCGCAAAGAAGCCACAGCGCCGGGAACGGTGTTGCAGTGGGAAAGTGGGACCGCGACGGTAGTGAAGTAAGAGCATAGCAAAGCAAGATTTCAAACCGCACTCTTATCACAATGGCTACCGGCGCACGCTCACCAACGCAAGATCGGCTTCGTAGCCTTCTTCCTGCACAGTTTTCTGCGCGGCTGCGCCAACTGTTTTTTCGTCGGCGTCCTTCGGCAACTTGCAATACCGCCGAATGACCTCTTCCCCATTCACAATGCGAACCAGCCACTGGCCCTTGCCTGCGTCCCAGGTAACTTCCACTTGATCGGCACGCATAGATACCTCCTACGGCCGGATGTGTGAGACACCCGCTTCTGCTGCGCACCCCTCTTATACGCCCTCTCCGCACGGAATGCGACAGGTTGGGACTGGAAATTCCCTGTCCGTCGCGGCGAACTCGGCGCTTTCGTGTGTCAGTACGTAACTACCTAGGCTTCGCTACCAACCTCAGAGAGAATAGCGAGCTTCTTGCAGTGACAATTGAGCGGTCAGGACGGGCGCTTCTTGCGAACCAACTGAAAAGTCATGTGCATGATCAGCTTGCGGTCGTCGTCCGAGACGCGGCCGAGGAGTTGGCGGAGGCGTTTGAAGAATTTAGCCGGTTCACCGGAACTGCCCCACTCGTCCTTGTCGGTGGGCATGCCCGGTGGAAGGGACGGGATTTCCGGCGGGGCTTCCCCGTCGTAGAAAAGTTGGTACATGGGAATTTCAAGGGCGCGGGCCATTTTCTCCAGCGTTTCGATACTCGGGACGGTGTGGCCGTTCTCGACGCGCGAGACGTAGCAGCGTTTGAGGCCGGTGCGCTCCTCGATATCCCCTTGCGAAAGGTCTTTTTGTTCGCGTATTGCACGTAAACGATCTGAAATAACCATACCCGGGAAGTTTACACCATGACAACTGGCAATGTAAACATTATTTTGACGCATGCCCGGGCGCACTGGCCCCTGGGAAAAAGGTTTTGACCGGAATGGTGACGGAGCCGACAGATCCAGAGCCGAGGTCGCGGACAATGATGCGAATCTCATCGGATCCAGGCAGCACGTTGACTTGCCTCTGAAGGACCATCCCGGCTTTGCAAAGAAATTCGTACTGTTTCTGCTCGAAGTTTATGCCAAGGTGCTGTTTGTCGCCCACGAGGATGTTGCCGCCCGCGTCGCGCTGGACAAATGCCATGTCCAGTGCCCCCTGCTGACGATTGCCGGATTCCTTCAGCAAAAACTGCACGGGGTTGAGGCCAATTTGCAACTGGAGGTTGCGTGCGGAAAGCGGATCGAGAGCCTTGCCGCTGACCACCATGCCGAGACCGGCGGTTTCGATGGGGCTCGAAGCCGCAAGCCCCAATGCCTCTTTCACGGCGACTTCGGAATCAGGGCTGACCGGGAAAGCGTAATAGCCTCTGCGATAACGGAGATGCGCGCCTTCGGAGCTCACCTTGACCTTGAGTTGGCGGAACTTGCCGTCCCATTGACCATGGTCGGGATAAAAGCCGAGGCTGCAAGCGTAACGGCCATCGTCAAAGGCGTCGAGCACGGCCTTGCTGATATCGTTGGTGCCGTAAAACGCTTTGCCGCCGGTATTGTCGGCGAGGAGGCGGGAAGAATCGAGAGTGTTCTGTCTTTCGAAAAAGGAGGCGGAGTCAGGCGACGTAGAAGTTCCACGCTGGTCGGGACTGATGCCGCCACCGATTTCGACGCCGTGGGCATCGACCGTGTAAATGGCCATGTTGACGCGATTCAGAGCGCGGATGGCGCGATAGACAACCTCCGCCTGTGAGCTGGATTCCCGGTCAAAGCGCGTCAACTGATTGGTGGGGTCGCCTCCGCCCGGCTGAGACTGGCCCTGGCCCGCTTGGGTGCCTGGATCGCCGCCCCTTCCGGATGAAGTGCCCGCCTGCATCTGGGTTTGAGGAATGCCAATCTTGGGCAGGCCAATCTGGAGCGGGAAACCTCCCGAGACCCAGATCAGACTTTTACGGCCGGGGATCGTAGCAACATGGTCGGCAATCAGTTCGAGCGCAGCGGCGGTCGTGCCGGCGCGATTGAGGGTATGCAGGTCGTTGATTTGGCCCTCGGCGTTGTTCAGGCGGTTCTGAAAACTCCGCCATTGGGGGTCGCTGGTAAGACCCTCAAGATCGAGGGCTTGCGAGGTCGAGGCGTCAAACGCCGCGAGTTCCTTTGGCGTGAAATGACTGACGGCGTCAACGAGAACGGAAAGGTCCTGAGTAAAGTCGTGGAGGACGATTAAGTTGGTAGTCAGCGCGTAAATGGCAACGTGGTCGTGGGGTTTGAGTGTTTGCAAAAAACGGAGGATTTGTTTGCGGACGTAGGCCTGGTCTGGCGAGGAAGTATTCAGAGAGTCAAAGAGGATGACGGTGACGGCCCCGGGATCTTCGCCCCGCAAATCAGAACGGTTAGTGAAAACGTTGAAGGGCAGCGCCGGAGGCGGCGCGGAGGGGACCGGCGTTCCGCAGGAAAAGAAAGCAATCTTTTGCGGCTTGCCTTCGTCGAGGACAGTGAAATCTTCCTTCTGAAGACCGGTGAGGGGCTCGCCTTTGGCGTCCTGCGCAATAACGCTCAACTGAACGAGGCGGGTTGAGGAACGGATCACCTCGGGCTGCTGATTTGCGGCAGTTGGATTTGGCGCCGCCGTAGTTTGCGGCGCAGCCAACAAACCGGGTTGAGGGATCAGCAAAAGCGAGAGAGCAAAGGCGATTGCGCGGCCAAGCATCGAGGCTCCTGATTCGAATGAGCTAGACAAGCTGTAACTTACACCATATCGGAGATCTTATAGCTGAAGAGTAAGACGCACGAAGCTGCCTGCGTCGTTTCCGGAAAGGGTCGATTCTTGGAATAGTCCTTGGTAGAGAACCGGCAGGTGGAGGAGTGCGTCATTCGAATTCGCGGCGAGGAGCGGATTGCTCGAGGCCGACGCGGCCGGCGACAATTTCTGCTTTGTTGTAATTTTCGGCTTTGACGGGTGAGCCGGCGAGGCGGCGGAGCATGGCGATCTGGCCGATGTGCGTCAGAGAGTCGGCTACGGGGCCTTGAAAGAGGTTTTCGGCGGCGCCGTTCAGCGGCTCGCCGGAAGCTAGAAAATCGTCAAACTTTTTCAGGGCGGCAAACAAGCGGTCAATTTCGGCGTTCCAAGGCAATGGTGTGGAGTCGTGCCAGGCTGGTTGGCCTTGAGCGATGGAGAGCGCCCAGTCAAACAGGTCGCCCATGTGAGCGAGGATTTGCCCGGGGGTGCGCGTTTTGTCGCCGATGTGGAAACTGGCGAAGTGGTCGGGGGCGGCGCGGAGGGCTTTGCCGCCGCGGTAGGCGACGGTGGCAACGGTGTGGCGGAGGAGTTGGCGGGCGGGATCGGGGGATTGGGTCATGCAAAGGCTCCTGTGAGTTCAGTTTCCTAATGGGACGATGTAGCGACTGGCAACATGTCTGTTTTAACACAGAGGACGCGGAGTGCACAGAGAAGAGCGGAGAAGAAAAACCTCAGCACTCCGGACCGAGTGGGGATAAATTCCGGGGTGAGCTACAACGAATGAGGCAGTGAGTGGGCTACAGCGCTATTGCTTGGCGTAGACGCGGACGTAGTCGACTAACATTTGCTGAGGGAAGATGGTGTTGGCATCCGGAGGGCCGGGCCAGTCGCCGCCGACGGCGACGTTGAGAATGATGAAGAAGGGGTGATCGAAAGCCCAGGTGCCGCCGGCGGGCCACTGGGATTGCGTGAAGGTAGCGTAGAGATTCGAATCGACGTAGAAGCGGACCGTGCCGGGTTCCCACTCGACGGCATAGAGATGAAAAGCATCGGAGAAATTCTGTCCGGCGGGAAGGCTGAAGGGCGCAGTGGCATCGCTCGTCGGGCCGGTAGTACTCGGGCCGTGGAGCGAACCGTGGACCGTGCCGGGCTCCTTGCCGATATTTTCCATGATGTCGATTTCGCCGCACTTCGGCCAGCCGACGGAAGTGATGTTGTTGCCAAGCATCCAGAACGCGGGCCACATTCCCTGTCCCTTGGGGATCTGGATGCGGGCTTCAAACCGGCCATAGGCCTGGCTGAAGAGGCCTATAGTTTTGAGGCGAGCAGAAGTGTAATCGCGCGTTGTGCCATCACTGCACCTATAAGCGGGCTGGTTCTTGGCGGTGATGACCAGGTTGCCGCCCATCATTTGGGCGTTTTGCGCGAGGCTGGTATAGCACTCGAACTCGTGGTTGCCCCAGCCGTTGCCGCCGGTGTCGTACGTCCACTTGGAAGAATCGGGAGAAGTTCCATCGGCGCCGTTGAATTCGTCGCTCCAAACGAGCGTGAAGCCAGAAGTGGGCGGAGGCGGAGGAGGCGGCGGACTATAGGCGCTGCCGCAGCTGATCAAGAGAAGTGCCGTGGCTAGAAGAATCAGAACAAGCGGTGGCGCCAATCTGAATTTGCTCATAGTTGGGAGCACTGGCTAAAGCGTACCTCCGGCAGGCAGGCCTCTGCCATTAAGAAAGATTCAGGGCGCGCTTGAAGGAGCCCTTCTCACTGTCGATTTTTTTCTGGAGCTGGAGGATGGCGTACAGAACGGCTTCGGGGCGCGGGGGGCAGCCGGGGACGTAGACATCCACGGGAATCACCTGGTTGCAGCCCTGCACGATGGCGTAATTGTTGAAGACGCCGCCGGAAGTGGCACAAGCGCCCATGGAGATGACCCACTTGGGCTCGGGCATTTGATCGTAAAGCTGGCGGATGACCGGTGCCATTTTCTGAGAGAGGCGGCCGGCGACGATCATCAGATCGGCTTGGCGGGGCGAGGGGCGAAACACTTCGGCGCCGAAGCGCGCGAGGTCAAAACGGGCAGCGGCCATGGACATCATTTCGATGGCGCAGCAGGCCAGGCCGAAGCCGAGGGGCCAGATGGAACTCTTGCGGGCCCAGTTCACGGCCTTGTCGAGCGTGGTGAAAATGATGCCTTCGTCTTGGAGCAGGCTGCCGAAGTCGTCGGGCTTGGTCAGTGTGACGTGTTTGCCGAGTGATGTGCTCATGGTGTCCCGCTGAACTATTTTCGCATAGCGGGGCGGCCAAGACAAATGGAGATGCCATCTAACAGTGGACGATTATCCAACTGAGCGTGCGTTGGGCGGTGTTCAGAGGTTCTGCAGAAAAAGGCTGGATATGGACGGGCCGTGAGCTTTCTAAATTTCGCAGTTAATCGCTTTGCTCTGCCGAATTACGCCGCTCTCGTCGGTCAGAGCTGCATATCCACACTTATCGTCCGTCATGTCTCGCAGCAGCACATCGTAGCCTTGGCCATCAAGATGCACATTGAGCCGTAGATTCCAATCGGGCAAGATTTCCGGCCCGTCTGAGAAGTGTGTATTGGCTTTCAGCAGACCATGCATTGCGAGGAACTTATCAAAATATTGTTGATGTTCTGATACAAGGGTCTTCCACACCACGAACGAGCCATTCGTGGTCTGGTAGGTTACTTCGGCTGTGTTGATTGTTCTGAGAAGGCTGACTGCGACCATGCGTCGCTCCTGGTCAGCTTTTGCGGGGCCTGCGGAAGTGTCTTGCGCGAATTGCGGCGTTTGAACACCGAGGAAGAATAGAAGCAAGAAAGCGCTCAAAACGAACTGTTGTTTTTTCATGGTGGATTGTCCTTCCGGTTGTCGGACCAACCCTACTTTTAGCATACTGCTTGGTTTCTTGTCAGGAATATTGATCAAACTGACATGCCTCGCGCAAGTGTCGCGAAGATCAGGAAGTTAGTCTGTAGTCGGAGGCAGAAACCGAGCGCGTGCGGCGGAGGTAGGAGACGACGGAGCCGGGCCAGAGGGTGGTGATTTCACCGGTGGATTGGTCTTGATACCAACTCTTGCAGCCGCCGGATAGCCACACGGTGCCGGTCATGCGGCGGTAGATTTCTTCGACGAAGGACTGCTGGATTTCCGGGCGGACTTCCAGGACACGCCGTTTTTTGCGCTTCATCATTTTCAGGCACTCCATGGCGTAACGCACCTGCGCTTCGATCATGAGCACGACGGAATTGTGGCCTAAACCGGTGTTGGGCCCGAGCAACATAAACAAGTTGGGGAAGCCGGCGGCAGTAATTCCGAGATACGCAGACATGCGTTTTCCCCAGGCGTCGTGGATTTCTACGCCGCCCTTCCCTACCAGGCGGCAACCGATGAGCGGTTCGGTGGCGCGGAAGCCGGTGCCGTAGATGAGCACGTCGATAGGGCGCTCGACGCCATCGCTCGTGACGATGCTGCGCGGGCAGACTTCGGAGATCCCTTCGGTGACCAGCTCGACGTTCGAACGGTTGAGAGTGGGATAGTAGTCATCGGAAACGAGGACGCGTTTGCAGCCGAGCTGGTAGTTGGGCGCGAGCGCGGCGCGCATCTTGGGATCTTTTATCGCACGGCCGAGATGGCGAAGTGCGATGGCCTCCATTTTCTTGCGGAAACCCTCATTGCCGAGAAAGCCGAGGACGCGAACCTCCTGCCGCCAGAAAATGTATTGGCGCAACGCCCAGCGCGTGAGGGGAATGTTGCGGAAGCGGCGCCGCCATTTTTCACTGAAGGCGAAATCGAGACGCGGAACAATCCAGGGCGGCGTACGCTGAAAGAGATGGAGTTTGCCGACGCGAGGAGCGATTTGCGGCACGAATTGGATGGCGCTGGCACCTGTGCCGATCACGGCGACGTTTTTTCCGGCGAGGTCCACGTTGTGATCCCAAGATGAGGAATGGAACGCGGGACCTTGGAAGCGATTGATACCCTTGATTTCCGGAAAATGAGGCACGTGCAGCGCGCCCATGCCGGAGACCAACACGCGCGCACGAATGCGCATTCCGTCCCCGGCCGCAACGTTCCACACTCCTTCCGATTCGTCCCAGATGGCTTCACAAAAGCGAGTGTTGAGTCGCACATACGGAGCAAGGCCGTACTGCTCGACGCAGCGCTTCAGATAATCGTGGATTTCCTGCTGACCGGGATACATGCGCGTCCACTCGGCAGAAGGCGCGAAGGAAAACGAATAAAGGTGAGAAGGAATATCGCAAGCGCAGCCGGGATAGCGATTGTCCCACCAGGTGCCGCCGATGTCCGCGCTTTTTTCGATGATGAGAAACGAGTTCATGCCGGCTTCGAGAAGCTTGATACCCATGCACAGGCCAGAGAAGCCGCCGCCGATAATGAGGACATCGACGCTAGTGACTGGGGAATCTGCGGAATTGCCGGCAAGTTCGGTCATGCGCTGGTCATCACTTCCTTCTTCGTTTGCCCGGGTGCGACGCGCGCACGAAGAAATTCCGCACTTTCGTGGAGCGATTGGCGAGCTTCGGGAACCAGGTGGGGGACAAGTTGCCAGGCGTGCGGCACCACGGGCCAAATTTTTAGATCAACGCGAACGCCTGCAGCGCGGGCGCGTTCGGCGAGGCGCGTCGAGTCGTCGCGAAGGACTTCGTCCGCGCCAACGTGGATAAGGAGCGGCGGCAGGCCGGCGAGATCTGCGTACAGAGGAGATGCGAGAGGATCTCGAGGGTCGGTGTCGCCGAGATAATAGCGCGCAGAGAACGCCACACCCGCGCCGTCGAACATGGCGCAGCGGTTCGTGTTGGTTCGAATGGAATCGCCCGTCGCGGCGAGGTCGGTCCAGGGAGAAAAGAGCGCTGCCGCAGCGGGGAGAGGCACGCCCGCGTCGCGAAGCGCAAGCATCAGCGAAAGCGCAAGACCGCCTCCAGCAGACTCACCCGCAATGACGATTTTCTGCGGCGCATAGCCCGCGCTAAGAAGCGCACGGTAGAAGGCAACGGCATCTTCGACAGCGGCGGGAAAACGATTCTCGGGCGCGAGCCGATAGTCCGGGGCAAACACATGGAAGCCATGGAGCGCAAAGTAAACGGTGATCGGACGATGCGTCTCCGCTGAGCAGGCAAAGTAGCCACCGCCGTGCAGATAGAGGAGCACCGCGTCACCCGGCGAAGGGCCTTCGATGCGTTCGCCAGGGACACCCCCGAGATGAGCCGGAGAAATCTGAATTGTGGAAGGAATCTTGTACGGATCGGGGCGCAGAATTTTGCGCGCGATACGATAGTCCCGCACGCCTTTCAACCGGCGCTTGACGCGCCATTTGACGATCCACACCGAAAGCCGCGCTTGAAGGCTGACTGACATCCCCGCCGCCGCATTTAAAGTTTTTATGACGCAGCGAGGATATCACTCCTTATGTTCCCTGGTGAAAAGTAAAGAAGTGTAGGCCAACCGGGGAAAAAATGGGCCGGCGAAATGGCGAAACCGCCGCGCCGGCCCGGGCTGCGCCACTAAAGGGAGCGCAGGAAAGTAATGAGCTGGTTCTGTTGTGTTGTGCTGAGGTTGTTGAAATTGTTCGTTACCGGTTGAGCTTCGCCACGATGGCGCTGGATGGTGTCGTAGAAAGTGGAAGAGCGGCCGTCGTGCAGCAACTCCGTGCGTGTGCGGACGCCCCAAAGCGGAGGCGTGCGCATTTTTTGAGCGGTTTCCTGGCCGCCGGTTTGGACGATGCCGTCACCGGTGCCAACGTTATGCAGCAGAAAGTCGCTGTATGGATGAATGATCTTGTTGCCCAAAGAATCGGGCACGATGAACGCCCCCGCGGCTACGGCAGAGCCTGTCGGCGCCGTAGTGATCGAGGAGACGTGGCAGAAGTCGCAGCCCACGTTGTGGAACAGGGTTGCGCCGGCGACGCCGTCCGAGGAAGTGGCCAGAGCGGTGTCGCGCGGCGGGACTTTGGTGGCGCGCATGAAACGCGCGAAATGATCGATGTCGTTGAGCCCCTCGGAGTCGGCGGTGTTGTCATTGGGATCGGGAACGACGTCGCAGATGCGCGTGACGTCGACGTTGTTGGGCGGCAAGCGATTGCTGATGCCCATTTCGTTCAGGTAGGCATCACTGGAGAACGATAGCAGTGAAGCGTGCTGGTCCTTCCATCCGAAGCGGCCGACGGCAAGCCCGCCGCTGGCTTCCAGAACGGGAACATGCACGGCCTCGCCGCAGATGGCGCCATTCGAGCGCGTGCATTGGGATGATGCCAGATCAAGCAGCGCTTGGTCGGCGATGGATTCGATGAAGCCATCACCGATGATGTTGAGAGACATGCGGAAGGCGCGGATGGTTTCCGCAGTGCTGATACGTTCTTGTCCCTGAGTCTGCGGAAAATTGAAGGCCTGCTGCTGGCCGTTCACCGTGATGGTGTCAATGGCCGGGCAGACGGCGCGCTGGTTGATGAGCGAGCGGTTCGCAATCGTGACCGCGCCGTCCGCAAGTGTTGCGGTGGCAGCGACAAAGTTCCCGTGGGGATCCTGGTGGCCCGCACGGAGTTCCTTGACCTGGCTGCCCGCCCCGGTGACCGGGTTTTGATGGCATTCACGGCAGGACTGCGCGTTGTAGATCGGTCCGAGGCCGTCGCCGATGGCTTCGGTCTCTTCAAATTTTCCGCGGTCCATTGTAAATGTTGCGGCGTCAGTGAGGCCGTTGGGTTGATTGTCAAAACCAGATGGAGCTTCGGTAGCGGTGCTGGTGTTTTGCCCCGAAGATTTGCCGGCCATGGCTAGTGCCATCGCCGAGCCGGTGAGTAGACACACGTAGAGCGTCGATTTCTTGAACCACATGAAAGAGCCCTCCAAATCCAGAGTCGATTGGAGACTGTACCTGGGCACCGGAAGGAATCTGGGTCGGGCGACATCACTTCCGGGTGAATTGCGGGGGAAAATATCAGTGGCGTGGATGGCTGTATATAGTACGGAGGGACAGTCTTAGGACAGTGCGAATTTGCACAGAACGGACGTCAGATTTTGAGCACCACTTTTCCGAACTGCGAACTGGATTCGAGATAGCTGTGGGCGGCAGCCGCTTCGGCAAGAGGGAAAATGCGATCGACGATGGGTTTTAGTTTTCCGGCGGCGACAAGCTTCATCACCGTTTGCAATTCGGACTTGGTGCCCATGTAAGAGCCGAGAAGCGAAAGCTGGCGGCTGAAGAGGAAGCGGAGATCGACTTTGGCGTCGTATCCGGTGGTGGCGCCGCAAGTAACCAGGCGGCCTCCGGCGGCGAGGCTGGCCAGGCTATCGTCCCAGGTGGCTGTGCCAACGTGTTCGAAGACCACATCGACGCCGCGCTTGTTGGTGATGCGGCGGACCTCTTCGCGAATTTTTTGCGTTTTGTGATTGATGAGGTGGTCCGCGCCGAGTTCTTTGGCTTTCTGCAGTTTTTCATCGCTGCTGGCCGTGGCGATGACGCGTGCGCCGAAAAACTTTGCGACTTGAATGGCGGCGCTGCCAACGCCACTGCCGGCTCCGAGAACGAGCACACCTTCTCCGGGCTGCAGTTCGGCGCGCGCGATAAGCATGTGCCAGGCAGTTTGGAAAACCAGCGGAATCGACGCGGCTTCTTCGAAAGAAAGATTCTCGGGATACGGCAAGCAATTCACCTCAGGGGCGCGGACGAATTCGGCGTAGCCACCGTCAATCATGTACCCGAGGTTGGTGAATTGGCGGCAGCGGTTGTCCTGTCCGGCGACGCAGGCGGGACACTTGCCGCAGCTCACGCCGGGAGCGAGCACTACCTTTTGGCCAATGCGAACCGTGGTGACATCCGCACCAATCTGTGCGATTTCGCCTGCGATGTCGCTGCCGGCAATGTGCGGTAGCGGAAACGACACGCCGGGGATGCCGCGGCGCACCCACAGATCGAGATGATTGAGCGCACACGCTTTCACGCGCACGAGGACTTCATTCGAACGGACAACGGGGTCAGGCGCGTGCTTGTATTCTAGGACCTCGGGGCCACCATGCTGATGGAAAACGATAGCATTCATCGGGAAACCTTCGCCGCTGATTCAGCAGCTAAAAGTGCATCGATGATGCCCTTTAGATATGTCTGGTCTATTTCAAATGCAAAAGAGAGCCGGGTTTCAAGCGAAAGACTTGAATAAGCCTTGCCTCGGACGTGAATGTGCCCTTTACCGTCACCAGAAAAACCTAACTGTATGTAAGATTCAAGAGGCTTAAATTCTGCCGCGCCCGAAAGACATTGCTCCAATAAACGAAGTTCATCCGCCAGACGTACCAGCTCGCCTTTCATAAAACACGTCTTCAGACCGCCGCTCCAGCCACCGCACTTGATTTCCACCTCCGCGGCGAGCCAGTCCTCACGGTCATACTTCGAGGGGCGAATCGCGACATAGTCGCTACCTCGGTTGCCAATCACAATCTCTTTGGTTTTCTGCATAGCTAGTCCCGGACAAAACAGATCGTAACATAGCGATAAGTCAGTTCTGCTAGGGCCCGGCGTTGACACCAGGGGTGTCGCGCCGTAGGCTGAGGGCAGAGGCAACGCGTGGACCTGTTCGAAGAAATCGTGAGGATGAGGCGGGCCGGGCAGCGGGCAGTGCTGGCTACGATTGTGCACACCAATGGCTCGATTCCCAGCTATGAGAGTTCGCGGATGCTGGTGCGCGAGGATGGCTCGATCGCGGGAACGATTGGCGGCGGCTGCGTGGAAGCAGAAGTCTGGGCGGCGGCGAAGGATGTGATGCAGAAGGAATCGCCGCGCAAGATGGTCTTCAATTTGAATAACGAAGCGAGTTACGACAACGGTTTGATTTGCGGCGGAACCCTGGAAGTATTCGTCGAACCGATTCTGCCACAGCCGATGCTTTACCTATTCGGTGGCGGGCACGTTTCGATGGCCGTAGCCAAAGCGGCCAGCTCGGCGGGCTTCGGCGTCGCCGTTGTGGACGACCGCGAATCATTTGCCAATAAAGAGCGCTTCCCGATGGCGCAAGAGATTTACACCACTTACGAGGATGCGTTTGAGAAGATTCATCCAAATGCATCGAGCTACTTGGTCATCGTGACGCGCGGGCACAAAGAAGACATGCGCGTGCTCGGCTGGGCAGTGCGCACGGAAGCGCGTTACCTCGGCATGATCGGCAGCAAGCGCAAAGTCTTGTCGGTGTACAGGGCGCTGGAAAACGACGGCTACAAGCTGGAAGAATTCGAACGCGTTTACGCGCCGATGGGGCTGGAGATTGGCGCGCTTTCGCCGGAAGAGATTGCCGTGAGCATCGCCGCGGAATTGGTGGCGGTGCGCCGGAACGCGTCAAATGCCGCGCACAAAAAACTGAAATACGAAGCGCACGCTTCGCCCATCCTGCAAACGGGCGAACGCTGAAAGGGAGCAATGCTCGCCGCCGTAATTCTCTCCGGCGGGTCCTCGAGCCGAATGGGCTCGCCGAAGGCGCTGCTTCCCTACCAGGGCCGTCCTTTCCTCGAACATCTGCTCGAAGTAACGGAGCTCCCGCAAATTGGCGTGCGTCGCGTGGTGCTCGGCGCGCACGCGGAACCCATCGCCAAAGCCATCAATCTCAAAGCGGATGAAATCGTAATCAATGAAGATTGGGAAAAAGGGCAGCTTAGTTCGATCCAGGCGGCGCTGCGAAGCCTGCCGCCGGGAACTGAGGGAATGTTGCTCTGCCTCATCGACCACCCGTTGATCAGCCGCGCGCTGGTGGAGGATTTGATCGAACAGTTTAATAAGACCAAGGGGCCCATTGTCCTGCCAGTTTATGAAGGACGCCGCGGCCACCCGGTGATTTTTTCCGCGGCGCTGTACGACGAACTGCTCCGCGCGCCACTCGAAACAGGTGCCCGCGCCGTTGTCTGGGCGCACAAGGGCGAAATCGAAGAAGTCCGCACGAATGAAGAAGGCTGCGTGCTGAATTTGAACGATCCGGAAACCCTGAACTCCGCCATCCCGCCAAAGAACTAAGGGTTTTTCGCCGGCAGCTTTCGGACCAGGGCGATAACCGCGTCAGCGGCGAGCTGCGCACCGTGAAAAGTCGCTGGTGGAAGCCCGCCGAGAGACTGCGAGAGTGATTCAGCCGTGATGGAGCGCGCTTCGGCTGGCGCGCGATTGCGCAACTCTTGGGTCAGGAGTGAGGCGCAAGCAATCGAGGTTGTGCAGCCACGGCAAAGAAAACGCGCTTCCGCGATCAGGCCATCCACGATCCGCGCCGAAAGCTTCAGGATGTCGCCGCACACGGGATTGCTGACTTCCACCGTTGCGGTGGCGCCGGGGAGTTCGCCGGCGTTGCGCGGATTCCGGAAGTGATCGAGGACGGCTTCGCTGAACATTCCTGAAAGTATGGCAAACCCTCGTGAAGTGGCGCAATGCCACAGAAGCAAAGTCGAAAGAATTAACGCAGCGGGCGCTGAGAACGCAGAGTTCACAGAGCGGAGGAGAAACAATCAAGAATACATGTTCTACAAGCGAACTATTTCTTTGGCGGCAGGAACTTCTTCTCAATAGACGCAACCACGACGTAGTTCGGATCGACCATCTCCGTGAGATGGATTTTCCCAACCTTGGAAAGGAGCTCGTAAGTATCGAGTTCCGAAAGGCCATAGTCGGCGTGAATCCAGGCCACCAGCTCGGTGAAAGCAATCCGCACGGCGTCGTCTACGGGGCGATAGATGCCCGCGGCCATGATTTCCTTTTCGTTCTCGAAACGCGGCCAATTCGTGTGTTTCCCCTTCACGAGATCGAACTGCAACCTTGCCTTCATGGGCACTTCGATAGCCGTGCCGGCGATTTCGCCGTCACCCATCGCGGCGTGACCGTCGCCAAAATAAAACAGACCGCCAGCAACATTCACCGGCAGATAGAGCGTATTGCCGGCCGAAGCCTCCGGCGCGTCCATATTGCCGCCAAACTCGGCCGGGACGATGGAGCTGCGCGCTTCGCCGTTGGACGGCGCGACTCCGATGCACCCAAGAAAAGGATGTAACGGAATTTTCACCTTGTAATTTGAATCGAGTGCCTGAAATGTCGCCGTGTTGCTGGCATGATCGATGGGATAAAACCAGATTCTTTCCGCTAGCGGAGGATGCAACATCGGCGTGTAATTCGTCTCGTTGAGCGCCCCGAATCCTGGCGCGAAAGCGCCGAGGCCTTGATTGCCATCAACCTGCAAGTCGAGAATGTGGATGACCAGTGTGTCGCCTGGCTCGGCGCCTTCGATAAAAAAAGGCCCGGTGAGCGGATTATCGCCCTTCACGAGCGCCTGCGTGTCTCCGGGCTTCTTGATGGCATTGCCAAAACAATCGAGCGAGTTGGCCTCCAGAATATTTCCCGGGCGCAAGCGAGCCACTGGCGGCGCGGCTCCATAGACATATTTCACGTTGTCAATCGTCGCGTGATACTGAACAACTTCGGACTTGGCTGGCGAGGACGAAGTCTGCGCGAATGTGGAGAATGGCAGGACTAGGCTTACAGCGATGAGAGGGATGCGCACGGGTGGCCTCCGAAAAGTAAGGGAGGCAGTGCAACATACTCGCGCAACAGAGTCAATCCACACGCATAGAATCAAGCGAAAGCCGGGCTCTCTGTTATCCTCTTCCGGTGATCATGAAACAGAGCCACCAATCACCATTGCGCATTGTTTCGCTGGCTCCGAGCGCAACTTCCATTTTGTGCGCCATTGGAGCCAAGCGTTTTTTAGTCGGCGTCACCAAATGGTGCGTAGATGTCGCTCCGGTGGGCAACCTGCCAAAATTAGGCGATTGCTGGCACATGAAATCTGTGGACGACATCCTGCGGCTGAAACCCACGCTGGTCATCGGTTCCGTGCCCTACAAGCAGGAGACGGTAGCGAAGATCCTCGAACAGCGGCTCAATTTCCTGGCCATGAATCCGCGGTCACTCGCTGACGTCGAAGCGGACATTCGCTTGGTGGGCGGCATCACCGACCGAGCGTCCGCTGCCGAGATGTTGGTGAACAAAATGCGCAAGTCGTTTGCACAAATCGCCGGGAAATCGCGGCAATTCAAGAAGCGCGTCCGCGTTTACTGCGAGGCGTGGCCAAATCCAAGAATCACTTCCCCGCCCTGGGTAGCCGAATTAGTCAGAATCTGCGGCGGCGAAATGGTGGTTCCGGCTGGCGAGAAGATCACGGATGCGCGCGTCGCAGCGGCAAAGCCCGAGGTGATCGTTCTCGCTTGGGCGGCGACGGGAATGAAGTCAGACCCGAGGCAGTCATACAAAATGACCGCGTGGAGGGATACGCCCGCGATTCGAGCCCGCCAGGTACACGTAATTAGCGATGAGTTGCTGAACACGCCCGGCCCGCCTCTGATCGAGGGCGCGCGCGCACTGTGGAAGGTGCTCCACCTCAATATCGCTGCAGGCACAAAGAGAAGAAGATAACGCAGAGACGCCGAGGGACGCAGAGAGATGATTACCGTAGTAGTGGCCGTGATCGAGCGCAGCGACCGGCGACTTCTGATCGGCCAGCGCCGAAAACACGATACTTCCCCACTAAAGTGGGAATTCCCCGGTGGCAAGGTTCGGGACGGCGAAGCGCCGGAAGCAGCCCTCGCGCGGGAACTGCAGGAAGAACTCGGCGTGACGCTGGTGAAAAGCGTTGAGCTAGGCCGTGCCCGTCATCATTACGCAGGTACCCCTGATGAACTGGAAATCCGCTTCTTCGCCGCGTCCATCGCAGAGTCGGAACTGGCTCCCAGTGCGTTCGAAGCCATCGCCTGGGCTTTGCCCAAAGAACTGGGAAGCTACGATTTTCTGGCAGCGAATCGCGAACTCATCGCGCAATTGGCCACCGGACGCATCAAGCCCGCGGAAATCCTCGAAAGCGCATAAGAACTCGCTTCGGCGACTAATTCGCTGCTTCTTAACTGACCGGCGTCACGAAATCACCGGATTCGGTTTATCGGCATTGATGCCGAGGTCTTTAATAGCTTTGTCGACGACCGAGCGCTCGATCTTGCCGTCCGCCAAAAGCTCGTGCAGCGTGGCCAGCGTGATAAACCGGGAGTCGACTTCGAAAAACTCCCGCAAGGAGGTGCGGCCTTCGCTGCGCCCAAAGCCATCGGTGCCCAGCGACGCCAACCGCCGTGGCATCCATTTGCTGATCATGTTGGGTAGCGTCTTCAAATAGTCCGAAGCCGCCACCAGTACCCCGGGAGCATCTCCAAGGCATTTCGTGACATATGGCACGCGCGCCTTCTCCCCCGGGTGCAAACGATTCCAACGCTCCGTCTCGCTACCATCGTTGTAGAGTTCCTTGTAGCTGGTAACGCTCCATACATCGGCGGCCACGCCGTACTTAGTCTCGAGAATTTCCTGCGCCCGCAACGCTTCATTGAGAATCGCGCCGCTCCCAAACAATTGCGCGCGCAGTTTCGATTTCGCATTGGCCGCGGGCCGGAAGCGGTACATCCCGCGCAGAATTCCGTCCTTCACGTCCCCCGGCATTGCCGGCATGGCGTAAGGCTCATTCATCACGGTGATGTAGTAGAAGACGTTTTCGCCGTCTTTATACATGCGGCGAATGCCATCTTGAATGATCACTGCGATTTCATAAGCAAACGCCGGATCGTAAGCCTTGATGTTCGGTACCGGCAGCGCCAGAACATGGCTGTTACCGTCCTGGTGCTGCAGGCCTTCGCCGGACAACGTGGTTCGCCCCGCGGTGCCGCCGAGTAGGAATCCGCGCGTTCGCATGTCGGCCGCCGCCCAAATGAAATCCGCGATACGCTGGAAGCCAAACATCGAGTAGTAAATGAAAAATGGAATCGTGTTGATGCCATGCGTGGCAAAGGCGGACCCGGCGGCAATGAATGACGCCATGGAGCCAGCCTCGGTAATTCCTTCCTCGAGGATCTGCCCGTCTTTCGCTTCCTTATAATAAAGCAGCGTATTTACATCGACGGGTTCGTATTTCTGGCCCACGCTGGAGTAAATTCCCACTGTCCGAAAGAGCGACTCCATGCCGAAGGTGCGCGCCTCGTCTGGAACGATGGGCACGATGAGTTTGCCGATCTCCGCATCCTTGAGCATCTTGCGTAACATGCCCACGAACGCCATGGTCGTCGAAACTTCCCGGCCTTCGCTGCCTTCGTGAAATTCCTTGAAGAGTTCATCGTGGTCGGCGACTAGAGGCTTCGAGCGAACGCTTCGCTTGGGAACGTAGCCGCCCAGCGCTTCGCGCCGCGCGCGAAGATACTGGATTTCCACACTGTCCTCGGACGGCCGGTAAAACGGAACTTCGATGCAATCCTCGTCATTCAGCGGAATGCCGAAGCGCGACCTAAACTCGCGCAACTCGTCTTCGTTGAGCTTCTTCTGCTGGTGCGTAACGTTTTTGCCTTCGCCCGCTTCGCCCAGTCCGTATCCCTTAATCGTCCGCGCCAGAATTACCGTCGGCGAGCCCTGGTGATCCACCGCCGCTTTATACGCCGCATAGACCTTGCGCGGATCGTGCCCTCCCAGTCGCAGCCGCCGCAAACTGTCGTCGGACATGGGTTCGACCAGCTTCAGCAACCGCGGATCACTGCCGAAGAAATGTTCGCGAACGTAAGCGCCCGAGGAAACCACCAATTTCTGGTATTCACCGTCCACCAGTTCGCCCATGCGTTTGACCAGCAGGCCTTCGGTGTCGCGCTCGAAAATGGGGTCCCACTCGCTGCCCCACAAAACCTTGATCACGTTCCAGCGCGCGCCTCGGAACGCCGATTCCAGTTCCTGAATAATCTGTCCGTTGCCTCGCACCGGACCGTCCAGGCGCTGCAAATTGCAATTGATGACAAAAATCAAATTGTCGAGCTTCTCGCGCGATGCCAGCGTGATCGCTCCGAGCGATTCTGGTTCGTCGGTCTCGCCGTCACCCAGATAGGCCCACACTTTGGCGTCCGTGGCAGGCTTCAGGCCGCGATCTTCGAGGTAGCGGTTAAAGCGCGCCTGATAAATCGCCATCAACGGGCTCAGCCCCATGGAAACCGTCGGAAATTCCCAGAAGTCCGGCATCAGCCATGGATGCGGATACGAAGAAAGGCCGCCGCCAGGCTTCAGCTCGCGTCGAAAATTCTCCAGTTTTTGCGCGCTGAGCCGGCCTTCCAGGAAGGCGCGCGCGTACATCCCCGGTGAAGCGTGCCCTTGAAAATAAACCGTGTCGCCCTCGAACTCTTCGCTGCGCGCGCGGAAGAAATGGTTGAAGCCCACTTCGTAGAGCGTGGCCGCCGAAGCATAGGTCGAAATGTGGCCGCCGATGTTGTGCTCGACGCGATTCGCACGCACCACCATAGCCAGCGCGTTCCAGCGAATGAGGCTCTTGATGCGCCGCTCCAGTTCCTGGTCGCCGGGGAAAAGCGGTTCAAGGCGCGGCGGAATGGTGTTGGCATACGGCGTGTTCGCAGTGAAGGGCAGGTCGATGCCATTGACCGTGGCATGCGCGCGGAGCCGCTCCAGGATTTCCGCGGCTACTTCCGGCCCGCTCGATTCCAGAACGGAATCCAGCGACTCAAGCCACTCCTGAATCTCCACGTCTTCCATGCCATGCGGCTGGGTCGATATTTCGTTATCCATAACTTCGGTCAGTCCCTCGTCTTTCGATTTTTCCGATCGCCGCGCGCCCATCGCGCCAATTTAAGCAAGCACTAGCAGAATAGAATACACCGGGGAGACATTCTCTGCACGGCCGGACGGAAGATTTTTTAAAAGAAGTTGAGAAACAGCAGGCAATCGGCTGGTGTTTCCCAGCGCTTCATAATGTGCGCCCGCCATCTACAACAATCGTTTGACCGGTGATGAATTCCGAATGGGCGAGAAACAAGACAGCGTCGGCAATGTCTGCAGGAGCGCCTGTCCGTCGCAGCGGGGCGAGCTTGATGAAGTCCGCCTCCCACTCCGGCGGGTCCCCCGGCATGGTGATCGTGCCCGGAGCGATCGCATTCACACGAACTTCCGGCGCCAGCGCCTTCGCCAGAACTTTCGTCAACATCACCACGCCGGCTTTTGAAACCGAGTGCGCAATGTATCCTGGCCAGCCAATCACCCCGCCGGTATCCGCAAAATTAACGATGCAGCCTTTGCTCCGCCGCAGCAGTGGCGCCGCCGCTTGCGCGCAAAAAAATGGCGCTCTCAGATTCGCATCGAGTGAAGCGTCCCAGACTTCCTCCGTCGTGGAAATGATGCTCGAAGGCAGAAAATTAGCCGCACAATTCACCAAAATGTCGAGGCGCCCAAATTGTTTCGCTGCTTCGTCGAATAGCCGCTTAATCTCCGCGATACTGGTTAAATCGGCAGCGATCGCCACTCCCCGCCGCTCCATCTTCTCGATTTCCGCGATCGCCGAATTCGCCTCCGCCGCCGATGACCGGTAATGGATGACGATGTCAGCGCCCTCTTCCGCCAGCCGCAGCGCCACCGCGCGTCCCAGCCGTTTTGCGGCCCCCGTCACAAGAGCCACGCGTCCGCGCAACGCCTCCCCTGACTTTTTGCTTTCATCCATCATGTCGAGCCTGAAACCCTAACACATTCGCGCAAGACCGGCATTCCACCTTACAATCACCAGTCTGAGGAGAACCAATGCACCTCGATCTCTTGGCTATCGCCGCGCACCCCGACGATGTCGAACTCACCTGCGGCGGCACGCTGCTAAAAATGGCCCAGCGCGGCTACAAGACAGGAATTCTCGATCTCACTGCCGGCGAAATGGGAACACGTGGTACGCCGGAAATCCGTGCGAGGGAAGCCGCCAAGGCCGCCAAGCTCCTCTCCGTCAAGTGGCGTAGCACCCTAGGAGTCCCCGATTCCGACGTCCAGCCATCCCGCCAGCACAAGCTCCGCCTCGCCGCCGTCATCCGGGAACTCCGCCCCAAAACCGTCATCCTCCCCTACTGGGAGGCTCGCCATCCCGACCATTACCACGCCTCAACCCTCGGCTATGAGGGGTGCTTCCTGGCGGGACTGAAGCAATTGCCCATCGAAGGCGAACCCTTCCGTCCCTTCAAGATCCTCTACTCGGTCTCCTTCGCTGAGGCTCGCCCCACTTTTGTTGTGGACATCACCGCCCAATACGAGAGGCGCCGCAAAGCCATCCTCGCTTTCGCTTCCCAGTTCCGCCCCCAAAAAGGCGAATCCGTCAAGCAACATAAGAAAGCGCAAGTCTTTCTGGCCATCGACCGCCTCGAAGACCAAATGAACCTGCTGGCCCGCCATTACGGCGAACTGATCGGGGTGAAATACGGCGAGGCCTTCTTCCAAAAGGAACTGATGAAGGTGGATGACGTTGTAAAGATGGAAGTTCGGTCGGTCTGAAGAATAAAAGCGCTAGTCGTCCTGCGCCGGCGAAAACCCGGGAATCGTCTGCCCCGCCCCGGCCCGCTCAACCCGCACACGGATCTGCGCTTCGTCCTCCGCGCCGGATTTGCGCAGTATCACCATGGTATTCAGCGCCTCGGAATACAGCCGTGTCACCAGGTAAATGTCCTTCGTCCCGTCCTTCTTCCAAAGCTGGCCGATCTGGATCTTCGAAGCGCTCATAGTCAACCAGCTTTGACTCTAGAGTGCGACGGGAAGCGTGTCAACTCCCTGTCCAGGCCCTGGGTACGCAGTCAGCACGCCAGGAATTCTGCTCTCCACTCTGGATTTCGCCAATCCTCAATCGGCTCCTCCCTCCCGCAACCCCTCCAGGCACCCCCAGGAATAGAAAACCTTCCTGGACCGTCTGACATCCTAGTACTCAGGAAACCATTCTGCGTGCCTGCCCGGCAGAATGCGGGTGTATAATCCGGGGTAGGCGGAGGTACTTGATATGCAAGCGATATTTCGGCATAGCCTGAGTTTGGTGCTGGCCAGCTCCCTGATAGCAAGCTCGGCCTTCGCCGCCCCGCAAACTCAAGATCCACCCGCCCCTCCTCCGGCTCAGGACCCCGCGAAGACATCGGCTCCCGCGCAGCCGCAAGCCCAGCAACAGACTCCGCCGCAAAGCGGTTCCCAGCCTGTCCAGCAGCAAGACACCGTAACTCCCAAGAATTCCAAAGAAGATGTCGAGGCCATCGGCAACCGCAACGTCGGCAAAGGCGTGAACCTCTTCTCGCTGGAGCGGGAAATTTCCCTCGGCAAAGGACTGGCTCAGGAAGTTGAGCGCTCTTCGAAACTCATTGATGACCCTATCGTCACCGAATACGTCAACCGCGTCGGCCAGAACCTGGTCCGCAACTCTGACGCCAAGGTTCCTTTCACTATCAAGGTGATCGATTCGGATGAAGTCAATGCTTTCGCCCTGCCCGGCGGCTTTTTCTATGTGAATAGTGGCTTGATCCTCCGCGCCCAGGAAGAATCGGAACTCGCTGGAGTTATGGCCCACGAAATCGCGCATGTGGCTGCCCGCCACGGCACAAAGAACGCCACCAAGGGCGAACTCATGCAATTGGCGTCCATCCCGGCGATGATTTTTATCCCCTACAGCATGGCGGGCTACGCCATGTATCAAGGCCTGAATCTTGCCATTCCCCTGACCTTCCTGAAGTTCAGCCGCGACGCCGAACGCGAAGCCGATTTCCTCGGCTTGCAATACATGTACAAAGCCGGCTACGACCCCAACTCCTACGTAACATTCTTCGAGCGCATCCAGGCCGATGAAAAGCGCCGCCCCGGCACCATCCCCAAGGTCTTCTCGACGCATCCCCCAACTCCGGACCGCATCGAGAACACACAAAAGGAAATCGCCCGCATCCTGCCGGCCAGGAGCGAATACATCGTCACCAGCTCCGAGTTCGATTCCGTCAAGAGCCGCCTTCGCAATATTATGTTTAAGACCAAGGCCCAGGACAACGCGCCCGGCAAGCCCACCCTGCGCACCAAGACCGAGCAATCCAAAAAGCAGCCGGGTAGCACCGATCCCAACAGCACCGACGATGATCGTCCAACCCTGAAGCGCCGCCCAGACTCGCAGCCATAATCGCAGCTACTCGCCCGCGGCCGCAAAATTGCCCTCAATAATGAGCGGGCGATATTTCCAACGCTGCTTTGAGCTTCGCGAGTCTTCCCGTAATCGCTTCCAGTTCGCTGGCCGCCAGCTCTGAACGACACACGAAGTGCATGGCATCGAACAAGGCGTTTCGCGCATTCTTCAGTAGGCGATCCGTGTTTTCGCTCGGCTTCGACCGCACAATCCGGCAAAACGTCACCGCTAGCTCCAGCTCCGCCAGCATGAATTGCAGACCCAGCGCCCTTCCAGCCACCGGGCCGCGCCACGACTCCGCGGCACCTCCCGGCAACCTAGCCCCATGCAAGAGTGCACTGGTGCGGAGGATCGAACTGGTTATGATTTGCTCTGCTTCGGCGTGGAGAATTTCAAGACCTTCATTCAGCCGTGTAGCGAACGTATTTGCCTGTGTCCAGGTCTCGAATTCTCCGAATTGCTGGTCCACCACCGGCCCGGCGCAATCCTCGCTCGAACGGCATACTACCGCCTTGTCGCCCCAATATTTGGCCGTAAACGCAATCCGCTCTTCCATACACACCCCGACTCCCCCAAGGTGCTCTTCACCACGCCCCCACATCGTATTCATACGCTCTTATAGACAGTTAGTCAATATATGTTGCTGTACGTACGGGACTCTGAATACCGAAACGAGCCCGTCCCTGGGGCCAATCAAGCCACATGCTGCGCTCCAGGCCGGGGCTTGTCCGGAGCAATATCCACAATGGTGATCACTGCTCCATCAATCTTATTTTCAGTCGTCCGGTATGGCAGTATTTTGAACTGATAATGGACCCCCATCCGGTCCGTAAGCTCTCGTTCCAGGCTATGAAAATCCGCCATGACCTGGAGCACCATCGCCTGCAGATCCGCAATTTCAATGGTAGGATTCAGATTCGAGAGCGGCCGGCCCACGTCGCCCGGAATCAACCCCAGAAACTTCTGCGCCTTTGGCGTGAAGCGCCGGATAGTGAGATCGCTCCCGATCATAATCACCGCGATATCGATGCTCGATAGCAAATTGATCAAGTCATTGTTGATTTGCGTTATTTCCAGATTGCGGCTGTGCAGCTCATCGTTGACGGTATTCAGTTCTTCATTCGCGGACTGCAATTCCTCCTTGGCCGTTTCCATCTCTTCGTTGGTGCTCTGCAATTCCTCGTTGCTCGAGAGAATCTCCTCGTTCGCGGATTGCAATTCCTCGTTCGTCGCTTCCTGAGTCTCGATGACGGATTGCAGATACTCTTTCGTCGCGGCCAATTCCTGTTCCAGCTTCGCGGTCCGCTTCAACGCTGATCCTGTCTCATCGCTGGGCCGGGCCCGCTGCCCTCCGGCCTCGCGCGCCGGCTCAGGGGGCGCCTCTTGGAACACAATCATGAAGTACTGCTGTTCCCTGTTTCCCAGGCTGACCGGTATCACATCGAAATTGACCAGTCGCGTCGTATCCGTTTCCCCCGCGTCTTCCCTATCTCCGTTTCCATTCTTGATCCGCAGGTTCCGTTTGCCGACAACTGCATTTTCCTTCCTGGCCCGGACAATCGCGTTTCGTAATTCGACCAGCATCCCTTCCCGTGCCATCTTGAGCAGGCTCAGGCTGGCTCTCCCCGGAGCCAGCTTCAAATACCGGTTCACGTTTCCCCGCGTATGGATGATTTCCAGGTCCTCGTTCACGAAGGCCGTCGCCGGCGCGTATTGCGTCAGCAACCGGCGGTCGAATTCCTTCTGAGCTTCCGCATAATTCCACACCGCATCCGGCGACTTCGCCGTTATGCCCACTGAGCCATATTCCATGCGTTCCGTCTGGGAATCGAGTGAAAACGGAACGGCCTGGTGCGCCGCTCCGATTTTTCTCGAGAAAATCTTGTGACTGCGGTCTTCCACGGCAAATAATCCCGTAATTGCGCCAAGTCCTTCGGAACTTCCCAGCACCAGAAAACCGCTCGGCCTCAGCGCATAGTGAAACAGCGAAATCACTTTGCCTTGCAGGACCGGCTCAAGATAGATCAGCAGGTTCCGGCAGCAGATCAACTCCATCCGGGAAAACGGCGGATCGTTCAGCACGTTGTGCTGCGCGAAGATGCACAAATCCCGGATCACCTTGCTGACCCGGTATCCGCCTTCCGACCTCGTGAAGAATCTCCGCAGCCGCTCCGGCGATACGTCCGCTTGAATATTCTCTGGATAGGCGCCGTTTCGCGCTCTCACCACGCTCGACTCGCTCACGTCCGTTCCGAACAACTGAATCGGGATCTGCGAAGCTTTGTCGCCCAGGAATTCGAGCAGTGCAATCGCTACCGAATAGGTTTCCTCCCCGGAAGCACACCCGGGCGTCCAGACGCGAATCCCGCCCTCCCGTGACAGGTTTTTCATCACCGCTGGGAAGACCGCGGTTTTCAGGGCATCGAACACCCGCGCTCCGCGGAAGAAACTTGTGACGTTGATCAGCATGTCCTGATACAACGCCTTGACTTCCGCGGGATTATTTTGCACGTACTTCACGTACTCGCTCAATTTGTGGACCTTGTGCACCACCATGCGCCGCTCAATTCGCCTCAATATCGTCGTCTGCCGGTAATGCGTGAAATCCACTCCCGTCGCCCTTCGCAAAATTTGAAAAATCGTATTCAGTCCCGTGCCCGAAACCGGGCTGGCCTCCCCCCCGGCATCGGACTTCGTTTGTCTTTCCAGGTACGGATGCCTCGCGATTCGCCCCAGCTCCTTGGCGATTCCCTTGGGTGGCAGAATATAGTCTACGTAGCCCGCCGCCACCGCGCTTCGCGGCATGCCGTCGTATTTGGCCGTCTCGTCGTCTTGTGCAAATGTCACGCCGCCGTGAGCTTGAATTTCTCCCATTCCCAGCGTCCCATCGGAACCCGAACCTGACAAGATCACTCCAATCGCTCGGTTCCCTTTTTGTTCCGCCAGCGAACGCATGAAGTGGTCCACCGACATGTGCGCCCCATGCGATTCTTCCCGCGGACCGAGGTGCAGCGTGTGATCGGAAATCGTCATCGACGCGTTCGGCGGGATGACGTAAACGTGATCGGGCGCAACGGGCACTCCATCCGACACTTCCGTCACCGTCATCGCCGTCTTCCTGCTGATCAATTCCGTCAGGATACTGTGATGTTTCGGATCCAGATGCTGTACCAGGACAAAGGCTAACCCCGTGTCAGCCGGCAGGTGCGTCATCAATTCCGTGAGCGCTTCGACGCCCCCCGCCGAAGCTCCGATCGCCACAATTGTGGTGTCCTGTTCTTGCCCGCGCGTTATCGCGACAGGCGCCGCCGCGCTCTTTTGGCGCCTGCTTCTACTCCCCGCTTTTGGCTTCATGACCTTCCCTCAGCCATCACCGCCGCACTCCCCTCCCTGCCGGAAATCCGGAAGCCTTCCAAATTGAACCAATGTGCCAGAACGGAGGAGTCGCGCACCCCTCATTTCGCCCAATCGGGAACGCCACCTGCGCGCGATTCTAGACCAATCTCCAATCTCCGACAACACCTGATTGTTAATAATCAGGTACTTTATCAGCTAGAGATAGCGCGAATCTTTCTCTCTCGCCTGTCACCCTGGTTTTCCTCTCTCCCTACCCGCTACGCGCTCGTTCTTTGCCCCCTTGCCCACCTTGCGCTGTGCTAACGTCTTAGTGCGACCCATGCAACGCAGGCGCGTGCAGTTCTTTAGGATGTTCCTACCCGGTTGTGCGCGCATGTTTTTGCAAATAATGCGTTTCCGCGGCCGCGAGGAGGGCCCTTGAACCAAGAATGGAACAGTCACCGGCGAATGCCCGCTACCTCCATGCCAGAATTGCTCGGCCATCTCCGAACCCAGCGGCGTAGGATTGCCGCGCTCTCAAAGATAACCATTGCTCTACAGACACGCGGAAGGACTTTGCTTGCTGAATCAAGCTCCCTTGCTCGGTTACTTGAGCAGTCCAGCGCCAATCTAGCCAAAACTCATCTTACGATCAGGACCGCCGTGGCCAAACTTCGGCTGTGCCGCGCACCGGGCCGAGGCGGTACGCCGTTCCCTGCAAAAATGCCGGCCGAACGTGTGCTTGCCGATTCTCCAGACTTGATTGACGCCCTTCAACAAGCCACTGAAATCCTCAAGCTGGAATTTTCAGACTCCGAAGGTAGTGGACGCCAAACCCTCGCAAAGTGCGAGCAGGCCCTGCAGCGTACTCGCTCGACCCAAACCATAGAACTCTCGCTTTATTAAGCATCCAGCTCTGTTCGTCCATCCGCCCCAAAAATTACCGCGCCTTTCGCTCTTCCATCTCCTCAAGCGATCGCGGCCAGTCCTCGCGCAACAGCCGGCTCAGCGCTCGGTCGGCCAGCAGTTTCCCGCCCGTCTGGCATTGCGGACAGTAGTTCGTCTCATTCAACGCGTACCGAATCCTCTGCACTTTCGTTCCACATCGCGGACACGGTTGCCGGAACCGCCCATGCACCGCCATCCCGCCGCGGAACGCTGTCACTTTCTCCGGAAACTTATCGCCCGCCTCCGCACGCAACTTCTCCGTCCAACTCCTCAGCGTCGCTCTCGTGGCCTCGTACAATCTTCCGACCTCTTCCGGTTTCATTCGCTGCGTCAACATCACCGGTGAAAGCCGCGCTTCATGCAAAATCTCATCCGAGTACGCATTGCCAATCCCGCTGAACCAGCGTGGATCTGTCAATGCGCGTTTCAAAGTGTGATTCTCGCTCCGCAGAATGCGAGCAAATTCTTCCAAACTGCACTCCAGCACTTCCACGCCGCCGCGATTCAACTTTTGCAGTCCAGCTTCGCCCTCAACCACATGCAAAGACGCCCGCCAAACGGTCGCCGGCTCTCCCCTTGCAGGTGAACGCCCCCCCAAAGAACAGCGCTCCCAATCCGGGATGCTAGCAACCGCACGTCAGTCTCACAATTCCTCCGGAGAGTGAAGGAAGACTCGGCAAGGACGCGTAGGAAGGGCTTAGCCTCAGGTCACAGCGAGTTATAAGACCTAAGCAGTAGAGCCACCCGTCGAGCTCCATAAGAAAATCGCACGTGAAGACGAAATTCGCAGTCTAAGAAATAGCCGGAC
>Ga0137418_10000150_pt1 | contig 52728 bp, 44 predicted proteins | sample CZODoug3_1_2_16f_FD_122242 | JGI IMG/M metagenome (GOLD analysis project Ga0137418, IMG submission 122242) | Vadose zone soil fungal communities from Angelo Coast Range Reserve, California, USA - CZODoug3_1_2_16fungal (Hybrid Assembly) | ecosystem: Environmental > Terrestrial > Soil > Vadose...
GTGTCACGTCCTCGACATAGGCTTGGTTGGTTTCGAGACGCTGGCGTTCGGGGCTTTGCGCCGTCGCGCAACTTAAGGTTGTCGCGAGCGCCGCCACGGCGGACACCACATACCGATGCAATTTCATTCCGCTATCCCTCAGGTGAATCGGACACTTGCCATATTGCCCATGCGCGACGCGATTAATGGCGTCACCGCGAATGTGCTGAGAGTGCGCGGATTTTCAGGCCCAATCATGGCCGGCGATTGAATGGCGGCTAAACGCGCCAGTCAGCAAGCGTTCGCCATCGACCTGCTAACACGACCGCAATTGAGTCTGGGTTGGCCAGTCTCAAACCCCTTGAGGAGGAAAACATGCGCAAGCTGTTCGTAACTGCTGCCGCCGTGGCAACGCTATTGTCGACCGGCACTCTGACCACCCGCTCCGATGCGATGACGCTCGGCGCTCCGGCCGGCGTTCGCGCCGCGATCGAAACCACCCGTGCCGTCAAACATGTGCGTTTCACCAGCCAGCCCACCCAGTGCATTGAAATCTCTACCGGCGTACGCGATTGAAGGAAACACAGACGTGCTGGAAATGCTGTAACTGACGGCGAGATTTCCGGCGTGGTCAATGGCCGCGCTCGGCAGCCAGCGGTTGAGACCGGTCGCTGGATTTCCCGCGTCTGGCGAAAAGGTCGCATTGTCATAAAGCAGGTAGGGTGCGCCCGGACTGGCTTTTTGCAGTTGGAAATAGCGGACGCCTGCCTGATAAAGACTTCTGTTCGTTGGATTCACCCCGCTAACATTGACGGTCGTACTCGAGACCAGCGTTTCGATGCCGCCCCGGTTGCGGTATTGCATTCGGTACATCAAATGGTAAGGGATGGAGTCCAGAGAATCGGTACCAATTGCTGGTGGAGGCTCCTTGACTTCGCTTCTTCCTGGAGGGTTGCGCGGATCATAAGCAGCCACGGGAACGGGACTTTCAGACCGCTCGATAAAAGTGGAATTCGCCGGTGTTGTAAAATCCGCATGGAAATTGTAGAGCTTCAGAGCATCTATGTTGAATCCCGGATCCTCGAACTCATCAGAGATCAAATAAGCGAAAACGTTGGGTGCGCCGGCGGGAGGCGCCTCAAGCCCATCCTGATCCGAAGGCAGGGTAGAATTAACGCCCTCGGGGTGCACTGTGAGATTCAGATCAAAGTAGATAAATGCGGCGGTAGGATCGCCGACCAGCATCTTCTTTCGGTCCAGGGCATACATGCCGACCCCGTTGAAGGGGCCGCCGTTTGTAAACTGGTTGACCGTCATATAATAGCCGTCTGGCCACACTCCAAATTTCCCATAGTCGGGAAAATTGTTGCCCGGTGTTTGGAAGTCATAGGTAAAGTAGACTCCGCCGGGATCACCATTCTTAGAGACGGCAACACACTGGTGGTACGGCGGCGTAGTCGAGCTAAGAAACGCGAACTGCGTGATGAACCAACGATCAGCCATGCGGTCGTAGAGCACGACGGGGTCACCATTGTCGGTTTTCGCGCATATACCTCCAAGCTTGGAGAACAAACTGCTGATGAGCTTCGGCGCGATTTTCGGATTACCGTTCTTGTCCCAAATGCGAAAGCCATCATTAATGGTTTGCACCACGTCGTTGGGACCGACATCAAGATTTTCGTCGGAAGGTGCAACCAGGCCGCCGATCAGGGGGACGTTATCAGTGTCGGCGAGACCGTCAAAGGTAAGCGAAGGAACACTGGGAGTCTCGGTTTCGATAGGCTTCGTCCCCTGGAGGGCCCCATCGATGGAAATCGCTTTTTTTGCCGAGGCTTTTTCGCTCTTAATCTCCAGGGCGTTCAGTTCGTTTTTCTCATGTCCTTCTCTTTCCATCGTCTGGTTTCCATCGGTCACTTCCACCCTGGCGGAAGGAAGGTCTCTCACCGGGTCTGAAACGGCAAAGCCCACCGCCGGGGCGGAGATTGGAACCAACATCTCTTCGGTCTGCGGCCGCGGTTTGGTCGCGGAAAGGACAGCGGATAGCCTTACTAACGAATGACGGTTTCCGAATAGCGCTGGATCGCCAACATCATTGGTTTTTCCAAGGCGATCTGCATGGCCGATCGGCATCAACAAGAAGCAGACACCCAGTACCGTCAGTGCTATAACCAGCCAAATACTTTTCCGTTTCATCTTCTTAGCCTTTCCTGATATGAGCCTCGGAGTCGGCCGCGCAAACAATGCGGCGAAACAATACTGATGATGAGAAGCCTTCCCAAGAATCCGGGCAAGGGGCCATGTTGGATATTCAATTTTGCAGGATACTTGAATTGCTTATCCTGAGGTGTTCCGACTGTTCCCAAAGGGGAGACCAAAAAACAGCTCAGCCATGCAGCGCAATAGTAGGAGCGAACGGACTATATATTCGAAAAAGGGATCTGTAAATAGAAAAATTGAGCAGGAATGGCAAAGAGACTGGAGTCGATGAGAGATTCTGCCAACCGCAGCAGTTGGTCTGCCGCTAATAACACTTATGAATCTTGCCGGATTTGCCTTGTATCAATGAAAAGTCAATCCCATCCGAACCTTCGGGCTTTACTTTCAATGTGATGGTGTCGTCGTGCACAGTCCCCGAATACCGCGCATTTGAGCCTTTTTCGTTACCTTGCCGGACAGGGCCAGGCCCCTCGACGACGTACGACCCGATTACATCGAAGCGGCCATCCTTATCAAGCAGAATAGGCTCAGTTACAACTCCGTGTGCGCAATCAAACTCGAATGTAGCATTGTTAGCTGTCACTTCCAGTACGATATGCATACCGCCCCAATTGCCGCTTGGTAAATGGTTAATCTGCGGCATCGCACTTGGCTGCTCGACCTGGCGCTCCGTCGTTTTTTCAGGCGGCCTGCTCGGCACGTTTTTTTTGCTGCTACAGGAATCGTTTTGCATCGCAGTCGAGAACAGGACAGGAAAAACAAAAACTAGAATGTAAAAGGCTGCGCGTTTCATCTGGGTCGCATTCTAGGTTGCCAGCAGCCCGCTGAGCAAGCATTCTCCTTATGCCGATGGTGCACTTATAGCTGCCACGTTGAAGAACAGTAACGGTATGTTTCGCTTGAATAGCAACTCGAGTTAAACGGTTCAAGTGAAAGCACAAATCTATTCCATGGATTGACGGTTACAAAACGATCAGGCTATAAGCTCACAAATTCTTTATTTGCGAACGGTGTGTGATGACCTTGCTTTTACTGTTTCTAATTCTTTTCTTTCCTCCCCCGACTTTAACTCGAGCGCAGGCTTTTAGGGATACACCGTCCGCACCTCGTTCAAAGAAAGTTCGCATTGATAGGAAGCTTGAACGAGAGATTCGCGCGGCAGAGGATCGTTTGCGCCGCGCCATCGAGAAAAGGGATGCAGCTTCGCTCGATCTGCTTCTTGCTGATTATTACGCTGATGGGTATGAAGGAAGCGAACGGGCGATAGGGAAAAAAGTCACTCTTGCTCAATGCAAAAGCGGCACGCTTCACTTTTATGAAATCGAAAAAGGCTGGAAACTAACTGTTCGCGGGGACCTGCTACAGGTGGAAGGTGTGGCGCAAGAAGAAGCAAAGCCTCAGGTCGATAATGAGTTCGCTGCTGATGTGCACATAACGCGTTTGTGGACGCGCAAGAATGGAAGTTGGCAACTAATCGCGCAGACCTTGGGTGCGCCGGAAGACGAATTAAAGAAAAAGTGAGACTTCTAACCCTTCAACCAACCAAACAATCCGTGCACGACGGTCTCGCGGTTCTCTTCGTAAATAGCGCGCGTTAACGGAATACTCATTGGACAAGCCTTGACGCAGTTCTGCGCGTTGCCGCAGTTGGTGATGCCGTCTTCGCCCATTATTCCTTCCAGTCGCTCGTCACGCGTCATCTTACCGCTCGGATGCATGTTGAAAAGTCGCACCTGCGCAATCGCCTGCGGGCCGATGTAATTGTCGCCGTCGTATTGCGGGCAGGCTTCGAGACAGCAGCCGCAGGTCATGCAACGCGAATATGCGTAGCGTTCCTGCACGTCATCCTGGTCCATGCGTGGGCCGGGTCCCAGATCGTGCGTACCGTCGAGTTCAATCCAGGCGTTAACACGTTTGAGATGATCAAACATTTGCGAGCGATCGACCACCAGATCCCGAATGTTTGGAAACTTGGACATCGGCTCGAGCTTGATTGGTTGTTCGAGGTCGTCGACGAGTGCAGAACAGGATTGGCGCGCGCGACCATTGATGACCATGGTGCAGATACCGCAAACCTGCTCGAGACAATTCATCTGCCAAACAGGTGGCGTGGTGGGATTGCCTTCTTTGGTAACCGGGTTCTTTTGAATCTCCATCAAACAGGAAATGATGTTGAGGTTCGGACGATAGGGCAGTTCAAAAAGTTCCCAGTACTGAGGCGAGTCGGGATTAGCGCGCCGGCGAATGTGAATCTCGACTGTCTTCGGCGGAACGCGATTTGGTTTTACGCTTTGCACGTGTGTCGACATAAGTGGAACCGCTCAAATTAAAACTGCGCAGTTGGGAAGGGTGGTTTACCGCCGCTCCTGGAATGGCATTCAACGCGAGCGGGGGCAAGCCACCCTTCCCAACGCTGAGATTTTCTGTCTTGAGTCATTCTCCGTGTCTGTGCCTCTATGCTCAGCGACCACTAAGCATCTAATTCAACTAAGTTCGTTGAGCCGGTGCCGCTGGTCGGGCCACCGGCGGATTATGTTTAGGCTCTTGCTTCGCTTTGCTGTAATCACGTTTGCGCGGCGGAATCAGCGAGATGTCAACCGCGTCATAAGAGATAACCGGTCCTTCACCTGAATACTCGGCAATCGTGGTCTTCAAAAAGTTTTCATCATCGCGCTCGGGAAACTCCGGTTTGTAGTGCGCGCCTCGTGACTCATTACGGTTCAGGGCGCCCAGTGTGATCACGCGCGCCAGCTCGAGCATGTTGTCCAGGTGTCGCGCGTGAGGCAAAGCCATCGTGGCCCAGAGGTTTGAATCGTTGATCGAGATGCGTTTGTACCGATCCATCAGCTCAAGCAGTTTGTTGTCAGTCGCCTTAAGCTTTTCGTTATAGCGCACGACCGTGACATTGTCGGTCATCAATTTGCCCATCTCCTGATGAAGCATGTACTGGTTCTCGTTCCCGCTTTGCTTAATCAACGCCTCATTGATTTCCTGCTGCTTCTTTAACTCCTGATCGTAGACGCGTGAACCATTCGAGCCATTGCGCTCAACGCCGGTTGCGTATTGAATTGCCGCTGGCGCCGCGATAAAGCCACCGTAAACACAACTCACCAGCGAGTTAGCGCCAAGACGATTGGCTCCATGGATGGAATAGTCGCATTCGCCAGCCGCGAGCAAACCGGGAATGTTGGTGCGCTGATCAAAGTCGACCCACAAGCCGCCCATCGAATAGTGCACCCCTGGAAATATCCGCATCGGCACGTGGCGCGGATCGTCGCCTACGAACATTTCATAAATTTCCAGGATAGCGCCCAATTTTCGATCCAAGGTCTCGGCCGGGATATGCGTGAGATCGAGATAAACCTGGTTCTCGCGCCCGATACCTTTGCCTTCAATGCAGATCTGAAAAATTTCCCGCGTCGCAATATCGCGCGGCACAAGGTTTCCGTAAGCTGGATACTTTTCTTCAAGAAAATACCAGCGCTCTTTTTCTGGAATTGAAGTGGGCGAGCGTGTGTCGCCGGTTTGGCGCGGCACCCATACGCGTCCGCCTTCACCGCGAGCTGATTCCGACATCAAGCGCAACTTGTCTTCGCCAGGAATCGAGGTGGGATGCACCTGGATGAATTCGCCGTTGGCGTATTTCGCGCCTTGTTGATAACACGCACCCACAGCGCTGCCTGTGCAAACCATCGAGTTGGTTGACTTGCCGAAGATCAACCCTGGTCCACCAGTCGCAACAATCACCGCGTCCGCAGGAAACGCTTTGAGTTCGAGCGTTTGCAGGTTCATCGCAATCAGGCCGCGACACACCTGCGCATCGTCAAGCACCAGCGACAGCATTTCCCAGTGCTCAAACTTTCGCACTTTGCCGTTTACTTCATAACGTCGCACCTGCTCATCGAGTGCATAAAGCAGTTGCTGACCGGTTGAGGCGCCGGCGAATGCCGTGCGGTGATGTTTAGTTCCGCCAAAGCGACGAAAATCAAGCAGGCCTTCACTGGTGCGCGAGAACGGCACGCCCATGCGATCGAACAAATAGATGATCGATGGCGCCATCTCGCACATGGCTTTCGCCGGTGGTTGGTTGGCGAGAAAGTCGCCGCCGTATACGGTGTCATCAAAGTGTTCCCAGGTGGAATCGCCCTCGCCTTTTGTGTTTACGGCTCCGTTGATGCCGCCCTGAGCGCACACAGAATGCGAGCGCTTCACCGGCACGACAGAAAATAGATCGACCGCATGTCCGGCTTCGGCGATGCGCATTGCCGCCGCCAGGCCAGCGAGGCCGCCACCTACGATTGCGATCTTGATGCCGCCTATCGCCATACCTTAAAGAATTCCTCCCAACAAACCGCCTGGACGAATGAAGGCAATCGCGGCGTTAATGCCAACCAGCAGCAGGACAACGCCAAACGCGATGCAGGCGTAGCCGGTCAATCGCTGCGCGCGCTCGCCGATGGTGATGCCCCAGTCAACCATAAATAGCCAGATGCCGTTTGCCAGATGCCAGACAGTTGCCGTGATGCCGATCATATAAACAATAAAGATGGGAATAATGCGAAACTCATGCGAGACAATATCGAACGCCAGTTGCGGGCTATGGGCAACGGAGGTCGTGTTCAAACCCGGTATCAAACCAAACCGGAAATTGAGCACATGAAAAGTAATGAAGAAAAACAGAATCACTCCCGTGATGCGCTGAATTAGATAGAACCAGTTACGCGAATATGGATAAGCAAGATTGTTGGGCCGCGCTTCAACCGTGATTACCAGACCATAGACGGCGTGGTAGATGAGCGGTATAAAGATTCCGCCGATTTCAACAAACAGGATGTAGGGAATCGACTGCAGGTCTTTGACGGCGTTGTTAAAGTCGGCTGGTCCGGTAAGAGCTTTTGAGTTTGTATAAAAGTGCTCCAACAAAAAGATACCGAGCGGCATAATACCGGACAACTGATGGAGTTTGCGCAGAACGAAAGTCCTGCTCAACTTGATCGCCAAGAACGCACTCCTTTGGATCTTGGATCAACAGTCAAAATCGGTGATCCTGACTCAGGCAAGTTGTGATCGGTTTTTTTCAGAGCAGCGAAATTATATGAACAACTTTGAGAAAAGCCAAACTCGAATGTCTGAACTTACTTCATACTCCGCCAGCGCGCTCGTTAAGCTAATCTCAAATCATTCTGTTTCACCCGTTGAAGTAATGGAAGCGCACTTGGCGATCATCGATCAACTCAATCCCAAACTAAATGCAATCGTCACTATCGCGTCGGATTTGATTGAGCGGGCAAGGGAAGCAGAAGCCGCGGTTATGCGTGGCGAGGGGCTCGGTCCTTTGCACGGCTTACCGGTAACAATAAAAGACACAATCGAAACCGCTGGAATTCGAACCACCAGTGGTTCCCTGATGCGAGAAAACTTTGTTCCTGTGATGGATGCGCCCGCCGTAGCTCGTCTGAAAAAAGCTGGAGCGATCATTCTTGGCAAGACAAACCCAGCAGAGATGGCCATGGAATACACGGCGGAGAATCGCGTCTTTGGTCGTACGAACCATCCGCTTGACGGTTCGCTTACGCCCGGCGGCTCGAGTGGTGGAGAAGCAGCCGCGATTGCGAGTTACATGTCGCCGTGCGGACTGGGAACTGATCTAGCCGGCTCGATTCGAATTCCCGCGCACTTTTGCGGCATTGTTGCTTTGAAGCCGACGGTGGCGGCGGTGCCGGGCGAGGGACAATTTCCGCCGAACACTGGTCCATATTCATTGGGTGCGGCGATTGGTCCAATGGCGCGACGCGTGGAAGATCTTCAACTGCTTTTCACTGTCCTATCGGAAAGTTCAACGCCCCAACTTGAGGCTAATCAATTAGCGGACCAAGCTGTTGCCTGGTACTCCGATGATGCCGTGTCGCCGGTGACCAGCGAAACTCGTTTTGCAGTTGAGACTGCCGCGCGCGCCTTGCTGGAAGCGGGTTTGGTAGTTGGTGAACGTCAACCTCCCGGGATAGAACGAGGGCATGATCTTTGGCTCAAGTTGTTTTCACGCGCTTCAGTAGTCCAACTTCGTGAAGTTTACGAAAATCACGAAGACCAGGGTGGCGACTTTGTGCGCTGGAGATTGGCAAAAGCGCATGATGAAAAACCGCCAACGCTGGATGAATACATCGGTTGGTGGATGGAACGGGACAAACTGCGCGATGAGTTGCTCGGGTGGATGAAAGATACACCTTTGCTGATTGCACCGGTCGGTGCAACGCCCGCATTTGCCCACGGGACGCATAAGTTAACCGCGGCTGACCAGACGGTAAGCACCTTTCGCGCATTCAGTTATTGTCAGGCATTCAATGTGTTCGACTTGCCCGTAGTAACGGTTCCGGTGGGACGATCACCAGAAGGGCTGCCGATTGGGGTTCAGATTGTGGGGCGACCATCCGCCGAGCAAACTATTCTCGCCGCCGCCGCCATGATCGAGCAGACCTTGGGTGATTGGCAGCCGCCCTCCATCGACGAAGCCTAGGTTCGCTTCCTATTGGTGCAGAACCGCGAGCGGTAGCGACCGGATGCTGGCACTCAACCCTTTGGACTGCGCTGGCTTGACAGCGCTTTTTTATCGAGAGTCAAAAAGCGGCGTCTAGCCGCCGCACTCCAAAAAATAAATGCCTGCATCCGGTCGCTACCGCTGCTAAATGAGGGAAACTGCGTCACGAACAAGCAGGGGTCGAAGTACTGAGTTCTACTGAAATGCTAACGCAGACTAAAAGCCAAAGTAGTTATCGACGCCGACTGTGCGGTCGCGCGTTAGGCGAAGCTTTACTTATTTTCTGCTTGACTCGCACGCCTGCTTCATAGACGCGGTTCTGCAAGACCCGCTTTCTTGATTGACCTGCCTCAGCTGAGGTTTGTCGGACACGCAACCGATCCGATATAGTTTCTGTCCAAAGCTCGTTTGACCTGAACGCACAATTTGAAATCAGGAGTTCGTTTATGGATCCTCTTTCCACTGCCGTCGCCTTCCTGTTTTTTGGTTTCATTGCCATTGTGCTGCTGGTGATCGCCATAAAGACTATCCGCATCGTGCCGCAGGCGACTGTGATGTTGGTCGAGCGTCTCGGCCGGTTTAGTTTTGTGGCGAACAGCGGACTAAACTTTCTCTGGCCTTTTGTCGACAGACCGCGCGCGGTCTATTGGACCAACGCGCGGCCCGGCATAACCTCAATCGATTTGCGCGAACAATACATCGACCTGCCGCCGCAACCAGTTATCACTCGGGACAACGTAACCATTCACGTTGATTCCGTTGTGTATTGGCAAATAACCGATCCGGTCAAAGCTGTTTATGAAATGAATGATCTGGTTGGCGGTATTGTGCAATTGACCATTACCGGCATGCGCGCGGTGATGGGCGACATGGACCTCGATCACACGCTGTCGCAACGCGATCAGATCAACGCGAAACTACGAATCATTCTCGACGAAGCGACGGACAAGTGGGGCGTGAAAGTCACGCGCGTCGACGTGAAGAACATCAATCCGCCGGAAGACGTGCGCATCACGATGGAGAAGCAGATGACTGCGGAACGCAACCGGCGCGCGTTGGTGCTGCAAGCGGAAGGCGATCGCCAAGCCGCAATTACGCGCGCGGAAGGTGAAAAGCAGGCGGCGGTCACGCGTGCTGAAGGCGAAAAGCAATCGGCTATTCTCGCGGCCGAGGGTGCGGCCGAAGCGCGACAGCGAAATGCCGCGGGTGAAGCTCAGGCAATCGCGCTGGTTGCCGAAGCGATGCACGAACACGGCAATCCCGCGCAGTATCTAATTACCACTCGCTACATTGAAAGCTTGCGCGACATGACTCGGACGAACAACTCGAAAGTGATTTTCATGCCGGTGGAAACTTCGGCGATGCTTTCGAGCGTGGGAGCGATTAAGGAAGTGCTGGGGCAGACTGGCCAGACGAGCGGCGAAGAGCCGCCCGCATCTGCGCCACCGCCAAGGCCGCGAGAGCTACGGTAATCTGTTCGAAATGTCCGACAATGCCGACAAACTTCAGTTTGTCGTGCCTCTTGGATTGCGAACGAGCGACAAACTAAAGGAACCTCTGATCAAGTGTAAGCGACAACTCTTTGGAGTGCGCTGGCCTGGCAGCGCTTTGGCCAGTCGCGACCTGTCACGACCACGCCTGCTTGAGTTGATTCAACGATGCGGCGACTAGTCGCCGCGGACCAAAGCGGCGCCGGGCCGCCGCACTCCAAGGAGTTGACCACTTGTTCAGAGCTTCCTTAAAGTTTACCGGATAGGGCGTGTCGCGAGATCACGGTATAGTTCGATCCCTTACTGCTCAATTCACTGCGAATCACCGCCAACTCCCTTGCGCTAACTTCGGTCGAAGCAAATCCCATTTGCTTATGAGCAAGCGCCAGCGCTCGCGCGCGCTGTGGTTTGCGCAGGCGTGCAATCGTCAGATGCGGATTAAAAGGGCGCACTTCCTTCTCAAAACCAAATCGCCGGCTCTCTTCGTCAAGCTTCGCCTGTAGCTGCGCCAGCTTTCCCGCGTAATCATCGACGCCGATCCATAAAACGCGTGGAGTGCCATGCTGGGGAAACGAGCCGGCGTTCCCAATTCCAATATTGAAAGATGGAAAACCTGCGACTACATTGGCGGCGGCTTGTGACAGATCGTTGACCTGACCAACTGGAATCTCAGCGACGAACTTCAGCGTGAGGTGAACGTTATCAGCACGGACCCAGCTCGCAGGCGAACCGGGGACCGCTGCACGCAATCGTGTTATATGTTCAGAGATTTTCTCGCAGACTAATGAAGGCAGTTCAATCGCACAGAAAACGCGCCACGCTTCGTTCTTTGTCTCAACCACGTTTTACTTCTTCGGCGTTAGCACCACCGTCGTCCTGGTTGCCTTCGCGATTGCGGCTTCATTGAAAGGAAACTCGCGAGGCGTGACCGCGCGCCAATCGGCAAGTTGATCGCTCCAATGAGCAGTCGCAGGCAGTCCTGATTCGCCGAGCGTGATGCCATGCTGGGTCTTGTCCCAATCGCTCGGGTCGGCAATCATGCGCATTGAGACGGCAGCGCCGACGTTGGGTGTGGCCGCCAAACCGCCGGTGCCGTTTTGCGGAATGGGAGCAATCGTAAACTGCAGACCCACCAGCGGAGCACTGGCCAGCGGATGCGAAAAACGCACCTTGACCATCTCGCCCCAGGTCCACTTCGATTCGTCATCACCAAGATTTTTAGTCAATACTTTTTGCGCGTCTTCAAAACAAGCTCGCAGCAGATCCGCATAGCTCGCGAATTCTTTTGGCAGCCATTCTTTTGGTTGTTCAGTTATAAAGCGATCTATCGTCGTATCAAAATTGGGCCAGGCATAGATCTTCACGAGCTCGTTACCCAGTGCAGCATTCAACACTCTTGTGCGAAAGGCAACGCGCATTTGCGCGAGAATCGGCGCTACGTGTGAATCGGCATCCATTCGTCCATCCCATTTCTCAAAAGCAGCAAGTGCTGCAGCCAGGGGCGCTTCCTCCGGTTTCAACTGGTCGCCCATTATTTTTGTGATTTGTTTGGCAAACAGCACGTTTCCGATTGAATAAACGTCTCCTTGAATGCGGCGAAAATCGTTGGCACTAAGTTTCGGCGTTTGACTTAAGAGATCGAAAATCCGGCGCGCGCGATAAGGCTGCGCCCACACGTGCGTAAGGAAGTAAGGGTAATCAGTGCCCACGATTCTTTGATTCGCGGTAACAATGATTCCTGCTGGCGGATCGAACACTGTTGGCATTTTGTCACTGGGAATATAACTGGTCCATTCGCCTGCATCGGTTGCGCCATCATACGGAACGCTGCCATCGCCGGACTTCCGAATCGGCACCACACCGGCGGCGTGATAGCCAATGTGTCCGGCACTGTCTGCATAAACGATGTTCTGCGTAGGCGCGGTAAAGGAACGCAGCGCGGCGTTGAATTCTTTCCAGTTGCGCGCGCGGTTTAGTGAATAAGTCGAATCGGGGTTGTTCAGTTTGGGATCAAGCGCGGTCCACTTCAATGCATAACGCTTGCCATCTTTTTCGAACACGATTGGTCCATGCCGCGTTACTGCCACATCCAACGTAACCGTGTCGGCGCTTGAGTCGGTAAAACCTTTACGCACCTTAATCTCTTCACGACGGATCGTCGCATCGCTCCAACCCGACGGCGTTTTGTAGCGCCGCGGGTTGGCCGGATCGAATTGTTCGACGTATAGGTCCTGCACATCGGGACCGAAGTTGGTAAAGCCCCAGGCGATTTGGTCGTTGTGGCCAATGACGACTCCGGGCAGCCCGGGCGCAGTGACCCCTGCAACGCGCACGCCGGGCGCACTAAGATGGACCATGTACCAGATCGAGGGCGCCGACGGCGCGAGATGAGGATCGTTGGCAAGCAGCGGCTTTCCGGTCACCGTATGTTTGCCGTCTACAACCCAGTTGTTGCTGGCGGCGAGCCCTTCCGCATAAAGACCCACGCGCGCGAGGGATTGAGATTCAAGTTCCTGATCTTTAGCGAGCGCGAACAGGGCCGCTTGGGTAACCAAAAAAGTTTTTGTTGGCGATTTGGAAAATGAGGTAGCTGGTTTGCGCGTGTCCTTGCCAACCACCAGCACATCGAGCGCTGAAAACTCAGGCATCAGCATGGCCCGTTTATCTGCCGGCAGGGAAGCAAGCGCTTCACGCATTACGTCAAGACGCCACGTTGATGATAGCGCCTCGGCAAAAACCTTGATGACGAGTAGCGAGTCGGCCGGCGTCCATGGACTCGGCTTGTATTGCAGGATTTGGAATTCTGGCGGCAATGATTTGGTGTCCAGTGAAGCGATGTAAGCATTGACGCCGTCCGCGTAAGCTTGAAGCAGCGCGCGTGATTGCGCCGAGGCACCAGCGAATTCTGCTTCTGCAACCTGGGCAAACCCGAGTGTCCGGTGTTGCTTGTCCTGGTCGAGAACCACGTTGTTGGGGCCGGCGCTCAAAATCTCCGCCAACTCTCCGCGCTCAGAGCGACGCAGCAAATCCATTTGCCAAAGACGGTCGCTCGCCGTCACATAACCCTGCGCCAGGTAAAGATCGTGATCGTTTTTGGCTTGAATGTAGGGAATGCCCCGCTCGTCGCGGCGGATGATTACCTGATCTATGAGACCGGGAATAAGTGTGGGCGCAGTCTGGCCTGCCGCGCTTTTTTCTGAAACGATGAACGCAATACTTGCGATCAGGGAAACTAACAGACAACCCGTGACGGCGCGGATAGTTGAGGTGAACGACATTTTGGGGGAACCTCGCTTTCGAATTTTCGTGCGCGATATTAACACAGCGAATATTTGTTGACCGCGCTTCGTAATAGTTTCTAGAATCCGTAGACGAGAGCGCGCTAACACATTCGGCACGCTGGTTACAACACAACGCAGTCAAGTCTTTTGAGCTAAATAGATGTATAGAGCAATCGCCTCCGTCTGGTTTCTTTTGATCTGTGCGGCTGTCGCGCTTGGCGTTCAGAATTCGAACTGGATCAATTACAAATCGGCTGAAGGACGCTACTCGATTTCACTTCCCGCGCAGCCAAAGCTGAGTACGCAGGAATCCGCTACCGCCGATGGCCAAAAATTTCCGCAATACATGGCGACAGTCAGAGACCAGGACGCCATTTATCTGGTTGGGTATTTTGACCACGTGCCGGGAACAATTTTTGCCGCCGACCGGGCTCGCGACGGCATGGTGGCAGCGGTTAAGGGCACCCTCGTTAGCGAGCGCACCATTAGTCTCAGCGGTTATCCGGGCCGCGAACTAAAAGTAGCGGCGAAATCAGAGTCCACTGACTACATTATTCTGGCGAAATTCTGGGACACTGAAAATCGCGTGTATGTGCTCCAGGTTGTTTATCCCAAGTCGGACGAAGGCGAATCAATCAACACCAGAGCGGCACAGTATTTCGACTCGTTTCAGGTTCTGAAGTAGTAGTTGAGAAGCGTGAACATTGACGCCGTCATACGCGGCCATTACAATCGCGGCCGGCAACCGTCTCAAAAAATAATGCTTTCAGCCTTTAAATATTCGCGCAACACGCTGGCAATGCTCTTCGTGTTCGCCTGCGTGCTAACGGCGTCTGCGCAACAGCGTCCATTGTTGACGGAAGACGTTGACATCATTCCACCCGGAACGATGCGCATCGAAGCGGGAATTGATTTTCTGCAAGGCGCAAAATTTCCAGTTTCAGGATTGACCGGCGACCTGACCCGCGTGGGTGTGATTGGGATCAACTTTGGTTTGGCGCCCAATGTTGAATTTCAAATTGAAGGCGTGGCGCAAAATGTCTTAAGCATCAATTCTCGCGGCGCTTCCGCCATTCCCCTGTCATTGGCGCCGGGGGCTAATTCAACCAACGATACCGGTGACTTCATCCTCTGGGCCAAATTCAAGCTGCGCAGTGAAACCAAACACGGGCCATCACTCGGCTTCCGTTTTGGTGTTGGGCTACCAAATTCGAAGCAAGCTCGCGGGATTGGTTTGAATCAGACGAACGCATACGGCTCCATTCTGGTAGGGAAAAAGTTTGGCCGTGATGGCCGGCTGAATACCTTCGGCAATCTGGGCCTTGCCATCCTTACAGCACCGACCGAGTTGTTTTCTCAAAACGACGTGCTGACCTACGGTGCCGCCGGAATTTTTCGCTTGAACAAACAGTTCAGTATTGCCGGCGAGGTTAACGGACGGACCAACACGCGCCCCGGCAATGGACCAAAGGGCACGGAATCGCAATCGGAAGCGCGTTTGGGAATGCAGGTGCGCGCCTCCGGCTTGCGCTTTGATTTTGCGGCCATTAAAGGACTCACCAACTTCACACATAATTCCGGCGTAACGGTCGGCGTTACCTACGACACGCCTGCGATCTTTACTCCAGCCAAATAAAGAAATCAGTGATGAGTAATCAGAGATGAGCGATGGGCTAAGTCCTTGGCTCTCAGCTTACACTTAGAACCGTTTGCTCGTTATTATGACTTCCGGTTGGACGTCTGTTGCTTTGATTGTGGGATGTGGGTGAGAAATAAGGATGACGTTTCGTTCTACTCATGACTCATCACTCATTACTCATCACTGAATAGCATGTTTGATTGGTTAAGGCCCATCGGACGCTGGCTTGAGCGCTATGTCATCGCCCTGCCGATCTATTACGCGGCGCCCGCGATGATTCTGATTGGCGCGCTCGACTCGTCGTTGTTGTCGCTTCCCGAAATCAATGATTATCTGGTGGTGGGCAGATGCTTCAAGCAACCGAGCGCGGTTTTTTATTTTCCACTGTTTGCCGCGATTGGCTCAGTCCTCGGCTGCCTGTTGCTTTATAGCATCATGCGACGCGGTGGTCAGGCCTTGCTGCGACGGCGATTCAAACGTGAAAACATCGAGAAAGTTGAGCGCGCCTATGCTCGCTACGGTTTTCTGGCGATAGCCATCCCGGCTCTGCTGCCGCCACCAATGCCTTTCAAGATTTTTGTGGCAACCGCGGGCACGCTCGAGTATCCGCGTTGGAGGTTTTTGGTAACGGTGATGGTGGCGCGCGCGTTTCGTTATTACGTCGAAGGTATACTGGCGGTATTCTACGGTCGCCGCGTATTGTTGTTTCTGAGAGATAACGGTTTGGTGATCGTCATCATTTGCGGGGCAGTCGCAATTGTGTTCGTCATGATCTATGCGCTTGTTAATCGTCGCCAACCGGATCCGGCTAAAGCCGAAAAGACCAGCAACGCAGCGGTGCCGAACACAAATGACAACGTGCTGCCGGAGTAGAAGATCGCTTAGTTCAAGTCACGCAAGAAGGGAACATTTTATTTGAAGCATCTCATTCACAAAATTAGCAAGGGGCTGGTCCGTCTTTCCGACTATTTCATCGCCCTTGGCCCGTTTGGACTGTTTGCTGTGGCGTTGCTCGATTCGGCTTTCGTGCCGCTGCCGAGCAGTGCCGATGCCTTGATGCTGTTGTTGTCGGGCGCGCACCCCCATTTGATGCCATTCTATGCGTTCCTGGCCACCGCTGGTTCGACAATAGGTTGCGTCATTCTCTATTACATCTCGCGTCGCGCCGGCGGGCGCGCGCTTAAGAAATTTTCGGAAGCGAAACAAAAAAGAGTAAAGGAGCTCATCGATCGTTATGACGTGCTGGCGGTGTTGGTGGCGTCGCTGTTGCCACCGCCGTTTCCTTTTAAGTTGTTTGTCATAACCGCCGGCGTTTTTCGTTTTAGCATGCTTCGCTTTACCCTGGCGATTATCGCGGGTCGCGCATTTCGCTTTTTGCTCGAAGGATACTTCGCGGTTCGTTATGGCTCGCAGGCAAAACAGATTCTAGCGAAATACTACCCGTGGATTGGCTTAGGTCTGGCGCTGGCGCTGATCGTTTTTTTCGTGGCGCGAAATCTGCTGAAGAAGAAAACAGAGAGCGTGGTGGAAAGTTTAGAAGTTTGACAAGAGCGGCAGCGGTTCGCCTGCGGAAACTGCTTTTTCGACGGGCATTGATTGATACCTGTGAGCGGCGCCGAGATTTTTCACGCCGCTGGCAGCAAGTCGCTCAAGCAAATGCAAAAAGATTTCGGCAGTAGCCAGAGCATCACTGCCCGCGCGATGTCGCTCGGGGATGGAAATAGAAAAATTCTCGGCCACCGTTTCCAGGCGATAATTAGTTAAACCCGGAATAGCTCGTCGCGACAGCGTCACTGTGCATAGATGAGGATTAACCATTCGCTGCCCCGGATAAACGCGCGAGATTTCATGGTTAATAAAATTCGTATCGAACGGAGCATTATGCGCAATCAATACGGCGTCGCCGACAAAGTCGAGCCAGCGCGGCACGACTTCAGCGAAAAGCGGCGCCTGCCTGACCATGTCGTTGTTGATTCCTGTTAGCGAGGCCACGAAGCGCGGAATGGGAATCTCCGGATTTACCAGGGTCAGGAAGTTGTCTACTATCTGTTTACCGCGAATGCGATATGCGCCAAGTTCGATAATGCGGTTAGGCGGCATCTTGGCGCCGGTCGCTTCAACATCGACAACGACGAAATCCAAGTCGTTGAGCAGGCGCGTTTCGCGATCATCCAACTCTAGTTCTACGGTGTTGCCCTCGATAATTTTGAAACGGCGATCATCCCTAATCAGGTCACCAACGAGCAAGCCTGCCAATTCGTCGTCAATGTGCGATACCTTGAAAACGACATCGACAATCTGCGAAGCGTTTGCACGGCCGCCGCAATCGCGAAGCAGCTCGATTGTTTCCTGAAGCAGAGTGGAATCGGATACCAGGTTGGAATAGGACGACATCGCCGCGGATTGTAGCACGCCTTTTGGTTTAGTCTGATGACTTTAAAACCTGAACAAGTGATCGAGAAGTTCCGGCAGACCAGCGCGCTCTTGGAAGGACACTTTCTGCTCACCAGTGGATTGCACAGCTCAGTCTATTTGCAATGCGCGCTAGTGCTTCAGTACCCGCGCACGGCAAAAGAGTTTGGCCAGGAGATCGCAGCTCATTTTCAGGGCTCAGACATTCAAACGGTGGCGTCGCCCGCAATTGGCGGAATTGTTATTGGTCACGAGGTGGCGCGCGCGCTCAACTCGCGCTTCATTTGGACAGAGCGCGCGAACGACAGCATGATTTTGCGACGCGGTTTTTCCGTTTCTCCAGGCGAGAAGATTTTGGTGGTTGAGGATGTGGTGACAACCGGCGGATCAACGCGCGAAACGATTGCTGTTTTGCAGAGTTTAGGAGCCGACGTTCGCGGCGCTGCATCAATCATCGATCGCTCGTCTGGTTCGGCTGATGTGGGCGTACCGCGAATTGCGCTGGCAACGCTCGACGTTCCCGCAGTTGAGCCGGCTCTCTGCGAAGCTTGTAAACGAGGCGAGAAAGCAATCAAGCCGGGCAGCAGACGGCAGTAGACAGCAGGCAGGAGCAGCAGGCAGGAGTAGTAGGCAGGAGTAGTAGGCAGGAGTAGTAGGCAAAAAGCGAATACCAAATTCAAAATTTCAGATTCCAGATTTCAGAAACAAAAAAACAAAAAGACAAAGACCAAAGACCAAAGACCAAAGACCAAATAACCACTGACCACTGACCACGGACAACTCCCTCCCGATAAATGAATTTCAAGCTCACCATTCAATACGACGGCACAGACTTTCATGGTTGGCAAATGCAGGGTGAGCTGCGCTCTGTTCAGGGCGAGTTAACCCGGGCACTCTCGCGAATCGACGGCCGCGATGTGGTCGTCAATGGTTCTGGCCGCACCGACGCAGGCGTACATGCTGAAGGCCAGGTCGCCAACGTCCATCTCGAAAAACAGATAACTCCCGAAAAACTCCGTGCCGCGATCAATGGCAATACGGAAAAGGATGTTCGCGTCACGGAAGTGGAGATCGTTGCCGACGACTTTCATGCCCGGTATTCCGCGCGCGAAAAGACTTATGTTTACCGTGTCGTTAATGGGCCGGTGATCTCGCCGTTTTGGCTGCGCTATGCTCATCACGAAGCACGTTCACTTGATCTGCAGCGCATGCAAAGAAGTGCAATCTTGTTTTTGGGTGAGCACGATTGGAGCGCGTTTTCGTCGGCGCAATCCGATTCTGAAAGTAAGCGCCGCACAATCACCAGCGTCGCAATTTCGGAACGAACGAACGAACGCGCCCGCGCCAGAATCATTGAAATAAGAGTTGGCGCTGACGGCTTTCTTCGTTACATGGTTCGATCGATTGCCGGAACCCTCTTAGCCGTCGGCCGCGGCGAGATGGATGACCAGCTTGTGGCGCAGGCAATAGCTGGCGGCGACCGCTCGCTGGCTGCCGCGACGGCACCGGCTTGTGGGTTGACGCTGGTTTCAGTGCGATATGAGTAGGACTGAATATGCTTGCGGCTGAGCAGCCTTCCGTGCGGTAGGGCTTTGCCTTACCGTAGCGATTACGAATCCTTTTCGCCGAGGCTCAGCCTCGGCGAAGGAAAAGGATAGAGCGGCCGGAAAGGCTAAGCCTTTCCGCGCGGAAGGCGGCAAAGCCGCTACTAGAAGTTCATTGACACTCTCTACGCTTGCGGCAAGAATGTTCACATGCTTCCTGACTTCGCAGAAATCGTTAAGGCCGGCACGCGTGAAGCGCGATTGCTCGCGTCCATCAACTGGGACCACCTGCCGCGGCACGTGGCCATCATCATGGATGGCAACGGCCGCTGGGCTGCGCAACGAAGTCAGCCGCGCATCGCTGGTCATCGCGCCGGCGTTGAAGCTGTAAGGGCGGCGGTGGACACTGGCGCCCGGCTAGGCCTTGGCGCGCTGACGCTGTATGCCTTCTCAACTGAAAACTGGAAACGTCCGCGTTACGAGATTGACGCGCTGATGCGAATGTTACGGCGTTATCTGCGGATCGAGCTGGACGAGATTGACAAGCAAAACATTCGCTTTCAAACCATAGGACGCACCGGCGCACTCGCGAAAAATGTTCGCAGCGAAATCGAAAAGGCGACCGAGCGCACGGCTAAGAACACTGGAATGATTTTGGCAGTGGCCTTGAACTATGGCGGCCGCGCTGAAATTGTCGATGCCACCCGCGCGGCTGTGCGGCGCTTATTGGATGAAGGAAACGCGCCCGACGAGTTAACCGAAGAACGCATCGCCAACGAGCTTTACACGCGCACGATGCCGGATTTGGATTTACTGGTGCGCACGAGCGGGGAACTGCGGATTTCAAATTTTCTGTTGTGGCAGGCTGCCTACAGCGAGATCTATGTTACCGAAACGCTCTGGCCTGATTTCCGCCGCGTGCATTTGCTGGAAGCAGTCGTTGACTACCAGCGGCGCGATCGGCGCTTTGGTGGATTAAAGCTCGTCGCGAATTCAAAGTAAGTGCCGCTTGCGACTTGACGAGCTCTGAAGATTTTCCATTTATCATTTTTCATTTCTCATTTGCCATTTAGGAAAAATCCGCAATGCATCTAAACGGCAGATGGCGAAAACCCAAATGAAAACGAACGCCCAAAAGGCGCTTGAAATGACAAATGGTAAATGGAAAATGGTAAATGGAAAATCCTTTTTTTAGCTTTGATAGGACTGAATGAGCCGCATAATCACCGCCGTAATCCTCCTTCCCATCTTGATCGCATCGATACTGGTTCCCTGGCTGCAACTTCTTTTTGTAGCGCTCGCGGCCGCGGCCATGGTGTTCGCGCTTTACGAGTTTTACGTGCTCGCGCGAAAACGCGACATGAAACCTGACATTGCCGCCGGCTTTCTCGGTTCTGCTGCTCTCTTCACGATTTTTTATTTTGCCGACCCCCAGCGGGACGTCGATTTCTTTTCAATGATTCTGTTGACCTTATTGGTGCTTACTGCCGGCGTTCTAATTGCAGCTACGCTTCGCGGCGCACCTTTTGACAAAATGATTGCGTCGTCAGGCGCGACAGTGCTTGGCGTGCTGTACATCGTATTGTTTGGCGGCCATCTGGTGGCCGTGCGCATGGGCTTTGAACAAAAACTTTCGGCCCATTTGTTGTCTTTCTTTTTTCTGGTGCTGATGGGCGCAGACACGGGCGCATATTACGTGGGCCGGGCGATCGGCAAGCACAAACTGGCGCCGCAGATCAGTCCGGGCAAAACATGGGAAGGCGTCGCCGGGGGAATGATGGCGGCCCTGGCGCTGGCCACGCTGGCGCATTTTTGGTTCTTCCGTGAATTGCCCTTGAAGTGGGCGCTCCCGCTCGCTGCGGTCATGATGATACTTGGTGTGCTCGGCGACTTGTCGGAAAGCGCGCTCAAACGCAGCGCCGGAGCGAAGGACGCCGCCAAAATGTTACCTGGTCACGGTGGCGTACTCGACCGTTTGGATAGCTTGCTGTTCAATGCGCCGCTCATCTACTATTTTGCGCGCCTCTATTTTGGCAGCCGGGCCTTTTGATCGATGACGACAAAAAAGATAATTATCATCGTCGCATCCATTGTCGTTGTACTCGGTTTGGTAGTGTTGCTTTTTGTCGGTGGCATCGTAGGCGCGGTGTTTTATGGAATTGGTAATAGCGAAGCTGCAAGCGTCGCCGAAGATTTTTTGAAGAGTAATCAACGGCTGAAACAGGACATTGGTGAAATAAAAAGTTTTGGTAAGTTCGTAACCGGCAACATTAACGCCAGAAATGGTGACGGTACTGCCGAGCTAAATCTAAAAGTGATCGGCGCTCGGAAGACGGTCAACGCTTCCGTCGAATTAATGTATCGCAGCGGCCACCAGTGGCGCGTGACCGCGGCCTCTTACGAAAACGAAGTGGGTCAAACCATCGACCTGCTCAATCCCTACGAATCTCGTAAATTCGTTCCCCGGCTGGCGGCATAACAAATGGCATCTAGAGGAGTTGCGATACTCGGTTCCACCGGCTCGATCGGCCGCAATACTTTGCGCGTCATCGAGTCGCTGGGCAGCGCGCAGTTTCGCGTCGTAGCCCTTGGCGCCGGTCACAATGTCGAAGCGCTTGCCAATCAGATCGCCGCGCATTTGCCGGAGCTGGTTTCGGTCGATAGCGAAGAAGCCGCCTACGATCTGCGGGCCCGGCTATTTGAACGCGACCTCGATCTCCCGCGCATCATTGTGGGCGAAGCCGGGCTGGTTGAGGTTGCAACTCACGCGCAGGCCGATTGCGTGGTATCCGCCACAGTCGGCGCGGTTGGGTTTGTTCCTACCTTGCGCGCGCTGGAAGCCGGCAAGCGCGTCGCGCTCGCAAACAAAGAAACGCTGGTGATGGCGGGCGAACTCATGACGCGCGCCGCACGTGCTTCAGGTGCTGAACTGTTGCCGGTTGATTCTGAGCACAATGCGTTGCATCAATGCCTGCGTGGAGAGAAGCGATCCGAAGTGCGGCGGATCATACTGACGGCATCCGGTGGACCGTTTCGCACCAGGACGAAACGTGAGATGGAGTCGTCAACAGTTTCCGAAGCGTTGCAACACCCTACATGGAACATGGGAGCGAAAATCACCATCGACTCCGCCACGCTAATGAACAAAGGCCTGGAAGTGATCGAGGCGCATTGGCTCTTTGGCTTTGCCTGGGACGAGATCGCCATCGTCGTTCACCCGGAGTCTGTGGTCCATTCGATGATCGAGATGGTTGATGGTTCGGTGAAAGCGCAGCTGGGCATCACCGACATGCGGCACGCCATTCAATATGCGTTGACCTATCCTGAGCGGCATTCCTGTGAATTGCCCCCGCTGGATCTGACTGCGCTTTCCGCGCTTCATTTCGAGCCTCCCGACATCGATCGCTTTCCCTGTATTGCGCTGGCTTACCGTGCCCTGCGTGAAGGAGGCACCTTACCTGCCGCGATGAATGCGGCTAATGAAGAAGCCGTGCGTGCGTTTATCGAGGAACGGATTTGCTTGACTGACATTCCGCTTGTCATCGAAACCGTTATGAACGGCCACAATAATCAGCCTGCTACAGAGCTTGATACAATTCTCGATGCAGATCGCACGGCGCGGGTATCCGCCGCCAATGAAATAAAAAAACTGACGAAGACTGCCCCTTTACTCGCCGAAAAGTGATCGAAGTTTAGAGTACAAGCTTTAGCTTGGCGCTTTTCCAGCTGCAACCTGAAGATTGGATTTCTGAACTATCTACCTGCATTCCAAGAAAAGACCGTTTGACGCGTTCCAAGCTCGCCGCGTACACTCGATCGCGGCAACGTGGTTCGGACTTAATTACGTCAAAGGACCGAGCTTTTAGTTTAGGAAAAGAGATTTATCGATGACGGTAGTTATTGGAATTCTAGCTTTTATCTTCATTCTTGGGGCAGCGGTGGTGCTGCACGAGTTTGGTCACTTTATCGTCGCCAAGCTTTTCAAGATTCGCGTCGAAACTTTCTCCGCAGGCTTCGGACCGCGACTGTTCGGAATAAAGCGGGGACACACTGACTATCGCATATCGGCCATACCGTTGGGTGGTTATGTAAAGCTTGGTGGTGACGAATCCAATGCGCCAATTGAAGGCGAAGGCGCGGCGGATATTCCAGCCGAAGAGAGATTCGACTTGCGCCCGCGCTGGCAACGAATTCTGGTCGCTATTGCCGGGCCGGTGATGAATGTCATAACCGCGCTGGCGATTCCTTTTGCAGGCGCATTGATGTATGGCGTGCCGGCTACGCCGGCGCCAGTCGTCAGCAGCATTGTGAGCGGCGGCGCAGCCGAGGTAGCCGGGTTACAGCGCGGCGATCGGATCATCTCGTTCAACGGAATTGATAATCCGAAGTGGGACACCATTCGCGGCGATGCGCTTTTGTCGCCGGGCCAGCCGCTGCCCGTGCTTATCGAACGGAATGGTCAGCGCCAGCAACTAACCATCACACCGACGGCGCACGTGGAAGACGGCGAGACTGCCGGGTTCTTAGATTTTATTCCGGACTACGGCGACTTGCCCGTGGTGGTCCGCGAAGTTGAACCAAATACGCCTGCTGCGGAAGCCGGTCTGCAACCGGGGGATCGCGTCCTGGCAGTTTCCGGCCAGCCGGTACGCAGTGCGGAACAGGTCACGCAATTTATCCGCGAACACAAGAACGAGCCCATCACCCTAACCGTCAATCGTAACGGACGTCAGGTAAACATTACCGCCAGTGCGCGTAAACTTTCTGACGGACGCGAACGCCTTGGCTTCAAGCCAGACGAGGAAATTCCGCTGCACAAAGCGGGGGTGGCGACTGCCGGTGCCTATGCTGTTGGTAATAACCTGGAAATCCTGCGCTTGACCGGCAAAGCGCTTGGCCAGTTTTTTACCGGCCAGCGTTCGGCGCGCAATACGTTGTCTGGACCAGTCGGAATTTACAAAGCAGCGTCGACCTCGGTGGAAAGATTTGGCTGGGGCGGACTTTTCACAACGCTCGCTTTCCTGAGTTTGAACCTTGGCGTCTTTAATCTGTTGCCAATACCAGTGCTCGATGGCGGCGCAATTTTTCTGTTGTTGATTGAAAGTGTTTTGGCAATGATTGGACTGACGCTTTCAATGCGCGTGCGTGAACGTATTCAGCAGGTTGGTTTCGTGTTCGTAATTCTGTTGATGGTCTTTGTGATTACTAACGACCTCTTGAAGCAGGCATCGATCTGGCGCGGCACGGGCAATCAGCCGGCAGCAACGACGCCGGGGAAGTAAATAGTTGGTCCAAAGTCCAATGTCCAAAGTCCAAAGTCAAGATACTTCAGAGGAGCAGGCTTCGGACTTCGGAGTGCAGAACATTCGAGATAGCAAGACGTTTTTGGAGAAACAGACATTGGACATTGGACCTTGGACTAATTGTTTATGCGAAAGTCGAAAGCAGTTCAGGTTAAGCATCTGCAAATTGGCGGCGGCGCGCCGGTTGTCATTCAGTCAATGACCAAGACTGATACGGCGAACGTTGGCGAAACCGTGGCGCAGATCGAAGAGATGGTTAGCGCCGGCTGCGAGATTGTGCGCCTGGCTGTTCCCGACAACGATGCAGCGATCGCGCTGAAAGAAATTCGCAAGCGAGTGCCTGACGTGCCGATCGTTGCCGATATTCACTTCCACTACAAGCTGGCGTTGCTGGCGCTGGAAGCCGGCATCGACAAGCTGCGGCTGAATCCGGGAAACATTGGCAAGCATGAACGCATCGTCGAGGTGGTGCGCGCGGCGCAAGCTCAACGAGTTTCGATTCGCATTGGCGTCAATGGCGGTTCTCTCGAAAAGGATCTGCTGGCGAAATATGGCACCGCGACTCCTGAAGCGATGGTTGAATCGGCGCTGCGCCATATTCAAATTCTCGAGGACCTGGGATTCACCGACACGATCATTTCACTGAAAGCTTCCGACGTTCAGCGCACCGTCGCTGCTTATCGTTTGTTAGCCGAGAAAGTTGATTACCCGTTTCATCTCGGCGTGACTGAAGCTGGCACGGCCTTCGGCGGCACAATCAAATCTTCAATCGGCCTGGGCATTCTGCTGCACGAAGGCATCGGCGACACGATTCGTGTTTCGCTGGCCGCAGAACCGCAGGAAGAAGTGCGCGTGGCCTGGGAGATTGTGAAATCGCTCGGCCTGCGAACGCGCGGTGTTACCGTCGTCGCCTGTCCTACCTGCGGCCGCCTCGATGTCGACAACTTCGTGGAGATTGTTACTGAGATTGAACGCCGGCTGGCTCATGTTGAAGAACCGCTGCACCTTTCAATCATGGGTTGCGCGGTAAATGGACCAGGCGAGGCGCACGACTCTCAACTCGGCGTCACTTTTGGTCGCGGCGTCGGCATGATCTTTAAGGACGGCGTGCCGATGCGCAAAGTTGCCGGCGAAAACATCGTCGACGCTTTTGTCATGGAAACGGAGAAACTGCTGGACGAGATTGCATCCAAAAGGCAAGATGCGGAGATTGAGGCCAAACGCGAACTGGTAACAATCAAGTAGCTTTTGGACTGCGGCGGCTTGACGCCGCTTTTGGTAACCCTTGCTATCTCTTTAAAGAAACCAGTCGACTCATTCCCACAGTCAAAAGCGGCGTCAAGCCGCCGCAGTCCAAAAACTACTTGATAATGTAACGTCTTTTTGGCGGCAGCTCTGTGGCAGACGCAGCAGCCATCGTCAGAAACAACGCGTCAGTGGCCGGCTTGCGATTGATGTTCACGATCAGTTGTTCTCGCATCTCTTCAATCTGTCCGATCCAAATTGCCGGCCGCTTATTATCCAGACTTTCAGCCATTCTCTTTAGTTGCGGCAGCACATCGTCGTTGACAATTATCTCAGCATCCGCGCCAAGCGAGAGCAGCCACACATCGCGAATCAAAGTTTCCAGAACATCCAGCCGCATTTCGTATTCGTCCTTGTATTGCGCTTCGTTGAGTTGTTCAGCCGATCGAAGCAACTGCAACCGGTCATCGCTTAGAGCGAGGGCCTCGAGCACCTCGAGCATTGCATTCCGTTGGTCAATAAAACCGTCCAGGTCCTCGTCTAGTGCCCGGCTCAGGCTGCCGCGCGCTTTGCGTGCCCGCAGGCGAGCTTCCTCACCGCCGGCAATTTTCTCCTGCGTCAAATAACGTTCGATCTCAGCAGCCGCGACTGGCGAGAAGCGAATAATCTGGCAGCGCGAACGAATGGTTGGCAGCAGCCACGCCGGACGCGAAGTCAAAAGAATAATGTGCGACGTTGGCGGCGGCTCTTCCAGTATTTTCAACAACGCGTTCGCCGAATTATCGTTTAGTTTGTCCGCGTCCTCGACAATAAAGACGCGTGCCTTGCCCTCAAAGGGACGATAGTTTGCTTCGCGTTCAATGGCGCGCATCTGCTCAACCAGCAAGACCCGCTTGGGAGCTACCACGATGCCAACGTCGGGATGGTCCGTCCAGATTATTCCTTTCCAATCGTCCGACTCCTCGCTCGTCGGGTAATTGAATTTTGCGATTCGCAAACACGGGGGACAATGTCCGCATCCTTCTATACCTTGCGGCGTACGGCAGTTGAGGGCCCTGGCGATCTCGAGGGCGAATAATTTCTTGCCTACGCCATCCTCGCCGCTGAAGAGCATTGCACCCGGAAGCCGTTGATTTGCGAGCATGCGTCGTAGAAGTTTTTTGACGCGGTCGTTTCCAATTAGTTGATCAAACATGAATCTATTGATTACTCAGGATAATTCCGAATGAAACGCAGGACCTAGCCATGGTTAGCTTCGATCTCAACCAGATGTCCTCTGCTTTTCAGGAAAGGCACAACTATCTGCTTCACCCGTTGATGAGTCTCCTCCACCGGCCGGTTTGTTTCTACAACCTTCACTCGTTCAGGTTCAAGGCGCGCGATCTCCAAATAGGCATTGCGCACGCGCACGTGAAAATCCGAAGCTTCGGCGTCGAGCCGGTCACCCTTGTTTTTGGCGTTTGCACGCCTGCTGGTGCGCGCGATCGAATCTTCGACCGAAAGGTCAAAAAGCACCGTCAAATCCGGCTTCAAGCCTTCAGTTGCGAGCTGAACGATCTCAACGATTAACTCCGGGGAAAACCCTCGGCCTGCGCCCTGGTAAGCCACCGTAGCATCGGCATAGCGATCGGAAATAATTACTTTGCCGGCTGCAATGGCGGGCCGCAAGACACGTCGCACGTGCTGCGCGCGATCGGCGGCGAAGACCAACAGTTCGGTTAACGGATCCACCTCTTCATGCGCATCGAGCAGCGCCCCGCGCAGCCGAACGCCAACCGGAGTGCCGCCCGGTTCGCGCGTCAGCAAAACTTCACAGCCCACTTCTTTCAAGTAGTTTGCAAGCAAGCGCAGTTGCGTAGACTTGCCGCTACCATCAATGCCTTCGAAAGTAATAAAAGTTCCGGACACCTGTTTCCTCTTGCTGGTTTGAAATTCAGGCAAGAGTTTAAAGGAATGTCACGATTCAGGCGAGTTGGGAGTGCTGACAGGTTCGAACCCACTCTCGGTGTGAGCTTGTGAGCGCAGGTCGCTACTGTTGCGGCGCGTCTGTGAGATAGTTGAGATGGCGTGTTTGAAGATCAATTGCTCATGAGCGCCGGACTCGAGCAAAACAGAAAACTTATCAAAACTGCGAATGCGGCCGGTCAACTTTGCGCCGTTCAGAAGGTAGATGATGACCGTCGTTTTTTCGCGCCGGACAGTATTTAGGAATGCGTCCTGAATGTTTTGCGGCGCAGGCTTTCCATCTAACATGGCCACACCTGTTGGGTCGGACTGTGACATGGGGGATTATTAGTCAGACTACCGCAGCCGCTTCATCCTGACAAGGAATATCCGCCTTGTGAAGGAAACTTTACTTTTTGACCGGACCCGTTTGTAATGCTCGTAAAACTGCCGACGCAATACGGTCATCTGCTCCGAAACCGTCAAACCATTCAGCGCCGGGCTCACGACGAAACCAGGTCAACTGCCTTTTTGCATAATGCCGGACGTCAAGCTTTGTCTGCTCGATTGCGCTATTTAGGTCGCGTTTGCCCTGGAGGTATTCGACTACGCGCCGGTAGCCGTGCGCGCCCAAAGCGTTTGAGTTCGCAGGGACACCCTGCCTTAGCAACGATTCAACTTCCTGGACCAGGCCGGCAGCAAAATGTTTTTCGGTGCGTTCATTGATGCGTTGATAGAGCTCGGCGCGCGGCGGGTTCAGGACAATCACGCGCAGGCGTTGGGCACTGTCGGGGGCTTTCGGCCTTAAGCCTTTCTGCTGAGACATGCGAGTCCCCGTTTGCAGTCGAACTTCGATCGCGCGTTGCACACGCGGCCAATCACGCGGAAATAGTTCTGCCGCGCTCTGTGGATCCAGTCGTTGCAACAAGCGATGAAGGTGTTCGGTTCCGCGCTCTTCCCGGACTTGGTTAAGCCTGCGACGAAGGATTTCATCCGTCTGCGGACTGGGGAAAAAAGGGGTACGCAGGGCGCGCAGGTAAAGGCCCGTGCCGCCGACGAGTATTGGCACTCGACCGCGCTGCTCTATCTCTTCGATTTTCGCGACGGCTTCACGCGCCCATTCGCCCGCCGTGTAATTGATTTCGGGCGAGACGAAATCGATCAGGTGATGCAGCACGCCGCCGCGTTCTTCGTATGGAACTTTCGCTGTGGCTATCTGGATTCCTTGATATACCTGCACGGAATCGCAATTGATAATTTCACCGCCTAGACGCAGCGCGACTTCAATTCCGAGCGCGCTCTTGCCGGAAGCGGTTGGGCCAACGATCGCAATTGGAGAATCATTCATACCAGTGGGACGACCAATACAGAACCGGGAGCGGTAGCAACCGGGTGTTAGCACCCAACATTGTGTTTGACATGAGCCAGATAAGGCCGGATGAGTGTAGGACCCGGTCGCTACCGCTCACGGTTCTGTATTTGTCTGAGCTCACGCGCGAGAGAATACCATGCGGTAAAGAATTACTGACCAGAGCAGGATAATCAGAATTAGCGCGCCAATGATTTGATTGCGTGAGAACCGCATGTGGGGGGAAGCGATAGTCCTAAAAATTGAAGATTGCCTTAACCTGCAATTGAAACCCTGGAAGTTGAGGTGAGGTGACTTCCTTATCACCGGATACAACAACGATCTCCTCCAGTGTTTGTTCTCGTAAGCGGAAGATGAAGACAGATAGATTCTCGGAATCGACAATCCAGTATTCTCTCACACCATACTTGGCGTATAGCTGCCGCTTGACCGTGAGATCACGCTCGCGATTCTCTTTGCCGGGAGAAACGATCTCGATCACGAGGTCAACCGCTCGCGTAAATTTCTCACCGGTGACAACTTCATCCCAGCGTTCGTTCCGCACGAAAGCCAGATCTGGAATCACGGCATCGTAATCGCTGAGAATCATTCCCGTGCCGGGAACTAGGATGCCGATAGGATTTTGGCCCAAGTAATGACTAAGAGCGATTTCGAGATTTAGAAGCACGCGTTGGTGTGGGATGTCCGGAGCACGTGACACGAATAGTTCTCCTCCGATCAACTCGTAGCGATTGTTGTCGTCCGGACAGGCGTCAAGCTGTGCGACGGTCATCAGAGGTTCGATTCTTGAAGCCATAATGAATGTCCCTGGTTAAGTCTATCCGGCCGATCGGAGTGTGAAAAGTAGCACGTGTCTGAGGCAATTAACACGCAGAGGAGGGAAGAGGTCAAGTGCAAAACATGCAGAAGATTTTGCATTAGTACAACCGCGTCAGTTCAATCCCAGTGTAGTAAGCCTTGAGGATTTGTTCGTAGGTGAATCCCTGGCGCGCGAGACCGTAAGCGCCGACCTGGCACATGCCCACGCCGTGGCCCCAGCCGCGCCCGAGAAAAGTGAAACCAATAACACGGCCATCTTCGTCGTAGCGGCGCTCAATCACAAAGAGTTGTTCACGCAAACCCAGCGCTGAACGAATTCGACCGCCACGGACATGCGCTGTTCCTTGAGTTCCAACCATTTCGAGATCAGTTGCTCGGCGTGAACTGCCGCGTGCGATGACGCGCAAGTCGGTGAGTGACCCGATGCCGGCGGCATAACGTCCCAGCCGCGCTTGTGCCTGGCCGGGAGTTAAATCGGTCGTCCAATTAGTAAAAGGAGAGAAGCGATCGGCAGCAGCGCCATTTGCCGCCGGCCGCACTTCCAGATAATCCACTTCGCCTGCGCCGTTCACATGAAACACAACCGGCTCGCCGCCAACCAGCGCGATCGTAGAAACAGGATAAAGATTTTCGCCTATCTGTCGAAAGAGAAACGCATCAGCACTGACTTTGACTGGCAGGTCTTTTCCTTTCGTGCTTCGCATTACGAGCGAGTCGTTCGCTGTGGGCCGTGATGATCCTTTTTGCAGTTGCAATAAACTGCGCGCTTCAAGGATTCGCGCAATCGAATGCAGTGCGCGGCCTCGCGAAAGAGGTTCGCGTGGACGCAGCGTGGCGTCGGGAAAAACCGAGAAATAACCATCGCGTAGAAGTTGCGCAACGTCGGCACGATTAGCTAGTGGAATTTCGCCGGCATCACGCACCGCAAGAAAGTATTCAACGTCGGCGTTATTAAGCAGTGTGTCGGCGCGGCTTTCACCATAAATGGCCGTGCTCAATGCGGTGGCAAACGCGGGCGGACGATTGACAGCTTCAGTCACTGTGGGCGCTGTTTGATGGGCCAAGTGCGCAACTGAGGCCAGCCAACTACGAACATCCGACACCGGCGCCTCCGCATCAAGCCATGAATCCGAAACGCGAGCACGCAGTAAGGTAAAGTTCTGAACGGCAAGCAGAGCCACGTCGCGCGCCAGTGCCACATTTTGTTGAGTCTTGAGCTCGGCTGGTTCGCGTGACGTCTTTACGATAAAAGGCGCCAGCGCTGCATGACCTTCGGCGGCACACTCGCGTCCCTTCAAATAGGGAACTGCGTCATTGAAGATATTCGCCGCGTCTTCGGTGCGGCCGCCGCAGGTCGATGTGTACAACGCGTTGATTGGTTCGCCATTGTAGGTTGCCACCATCCCACGCGTTTCATCCACGGCGCGTGATGAAAGCGCATTCTCGGAAGTAAGACCGCGATAAACCTGCGAGCGTGTCGTCGGCAGCAGATCGTAGCCCTGCGATATGAACTGGCCTCGGTTTCTTAATGCATAAGTGCGTGCCGCAATTGCCTGGGCCTTGTGAGCTTCAATCAGGGGATAACCGCCCGCAGACAATTCGTTAGGGACTACGCCCTTCACATAATCTTCAAGCCCAATCACGTTAACGACAGTCAGCGCGCCTCGCGTATTTGCAAACACTTCAATCCGTCCGCGATATGGCTTGTCATTGAAACGTACCGGCGCCTTTTCATCGTCGGAACCAAACATGACGGGCGCACTGGAACTGAAGAGGCGACCCGAGCCGGCAGCAAAAGCAACCACCTCTCGCGACGGCGAGGTGGGCCGTGACGACGCTAACCGAACATTCGAGGGAGCGATTGCGGCAGCCGTCATTGTTTGTGGGTCACGATTCTTTTCGACAGTGGGACTCGGTAGCGATAGCGGCACGATAGTCGTTTCGATCGCGGCATCGAGCAATCGGGCCCGCAATTCTTCCGCTTCCGCTTGCGAATAATGATCGCCAATCAACAATCCCCAGGTTTTGGTCCCATTATCAAGAGTGATTTGCGAGTCTTCGTTTGTAGCTTCTTTCACCTCGCGAGCTCTTTGTTCGGCGACGGCTCGCGATGACAGCGCGACAAGGCTTAGTCGAAACGCTTCTTCCCTCTCAGCGGGAAGCGGGGAAAACAACCGGGGCTCAAGGCGAATTCTGGCGACGTCCAACGCCACCATCGAGTTGGCGACATCAGTCGCATTCATCAAATGACCAGTCGTGGAGATGGATGCTGAACGGGCGTCGGTGGCGAGCGCAACGCGAATGGTTGGTTCGTTTTTAGAACTCGCAGCGGTCAGACTGTCGGCCGAAGTAACTGGCGAAGTCGACGGTATTTGCCATTGGCTGTCTTTCGCTGGAGTCGAGGAAGGTGAAGGCTCAACGGTGGTTTGCGAGCGGCGCGGGCGCACGTCTCCCTGCGCGAAAACTGAAGGAGCACATAACAGTTGTGCCAGGAGAATGGCGCTAAGGAACGGCGCGAGAAAAATGCGCACTACACAGACCCTTCGCGGTTTAGTCTTGGGGGCTCATACCGCGCGGTCATAGTACTACAATTCAGCCTTCACGCGCGGATAAGAGTGCGCACGGGTTAGGCTGCTCTTTTTTCGCTAATTGTTGTTGAGGATGGCTGCGGTAGTTGGTGCTTATTCTTCCGGCCAGCGCGCCACCTGCCCATTGCCTCTTTTGAGAGGCCAAAGATTGCGCGGCGATTTTGCGCAATCACTTTGAGCCAGGCGCGTTTGTTCATTTGCGGAAAATAGATGCCGCGGAAGAACAACCGCATAATCAGATGAATAACACGAAACTTGACGTGTTGGTCCTTGAGAGCTTCCATCACCTGAAGATTTCGCTCGGGGCTGTAGGACCGCCTCCACGCTTCATCGAGTTCGGCTTGCGTCTGCGGAATCGACATCTTCAAGGGCGTATGCGCCATTTGATAAGGCGCAAACTCCATCCAGTGTTTGGGACGCGTCAAACGGTTCGCAGCCACCAGGCGCTCAAAAAGGGGCGTTGCCGGAAACGGGGTTAACTGGCCAAAGACCGGCAGACCCGGAGGCCAGCTTTCGACTTGTTCCAGCGTACGGTCGGCAACTCCCGCCGTGTCGTTATCCATGCCGAAAATAAAAGAAGTCACCGCATAAATATTTCGTGCGGCCAGACGATTGAGCACTGTTGCATATTCCGCAGGCTTGTTGAAGCTCTTATTCATGTCTGCGAGATTAGCAGTGTCAATGGACTCCATGCCGATGAAAACCCACTTGCCGTCGGATGCGGCAATCAGGTCCACCAGCTCCTCGTCGCGCAGCAGGTTCGCACTGATCTGGGCCATCCATGGCACCTGGGCTCCGGCAGCGATGATATCGCGTAAGAGCGACTTGGTGCGCTTGATACTGATGGCGAAATTATCATCGATGAAAAAGACAATGACCTGACTGAGATTTTCGCGTGCGTGTTTTTTGAGCGCAAGCAATTCCTGGACTACACTTTCATTGCTGCGAAATCTGATTGAATCTCCGAAGAAGCCAGTGACGGTGCAGAACTCACAACCGTAAGGACAGCCGCGGCCAGACTCCATTGGAATCACGTGAACCGTTTGCCAACCCGAGCCATAACGCTTGAGGAGGGGACGCGCAAACTTTGGCACCATGTCAAACTGGTCGAGGTCGATCTCATTCCACGGAATCGCGGGATAGGGCTGCAAACTTGGTTTGTGTTCCTTACCATTCTCGTCCACGGGAGCATAAATATCTTTCAATCGCCCGTTCGCAGCATCTTCAACTATTTGCGGCCAGGTCTCATCTGCTTCACCGAGGGCGATGGCATCTGCGTGACGCGGCCCACCGTCTTTGCCTAATGCTTCGTCAGGCACTTCGGTCACGTGTGGGCCACCCATAACCACCGGAATGCCGGCCGCGCGAATGGCATCAGCCATGCGATAAGCACGCGCTGCCATTCTGGTCATTGCGCCAATGCCGACAAGCCCGACGCCCTGCTCACGAACATAGTCCACCAGTTCCGCTTCGCTCATCGGTCGGGCATTGCCATCAATCAACAAGACTTCATGCCCCGGCGGTGTCAGTGCCTGAAGTAAGAACATCCAGAGGTGAGGCATAAAGTTTCGAGTCACGCCGTTGTCCGGGTTATAAAGTAGTATCTTCATAGATTTGTTCCTGAAGGATCCCTGCGATCGGGTGACCACTTTCGCGTGATCTCGATTTAAATTAAAACAGCGGGAAAGGAAAAATTGCGACAAATCCTCGGCTAAAAATTTCGCGGAGCAGCATACCAGTTATGTACGTTCGCGTACAGAGCGAGATAGACCCTTAAGAGCCTGGTATTGAATATCCCTTTTCTTTAAGCAGTTGCTGCCCCTCCTGACCTAGAACAAAGCTCACAAATTGCCGGGCAGCCTCCTGTTTCGCGGATGACTGTATCACACCGAGGCCCTGATCGATTGGATGATGCAGACTTTCGTTGACTTCGATGTAGGTCCCTTCGCCAGGCTTAACCAGAGCTAACGGAATGAATGCGACTTCGGCGTTTCCAGTTGCCGCGTACTGCCTGGCTTGCGATACGTTTTGTGCGTAAACGACTCTTGGCTCGATTTCATTCCAGATGCCAAGTTTCTTGAGGCTATCGACAGCAGCCTGTCCATAGGGCGCGACGTCGGGTTTGGCAATGGCGATACGGTCAAACTGTTTTGCAGTTATGTCTTCAACCTTTCCAACCTTTAGGCTTGATCCGGGCGGCAGCCACAACACCAAACGTCCGCGAGCATAAAGCGCCCGAGTGCCCGGCGTAAGCAAGCCGGCACGATCGAGCGAGTCGACATGTTCCGTGTCAGCTGCAGCAAAAACATCGAAAGGCGCGCCATTCTCAATCTGTTTTGCGAGTTCAGCGGTAGCGCCAAAACTAAAAACAACACGTATTCCCGTTTTGCTGGTAAAGCGAGAACCGATTTCGGCGAAGGCGTCGGTCAGGTTGGCTGCCGCGGCAACGACCAACTCCTGATGCCCCGCCTGCTGATTCGTTGGTGCTCGGGAGTAACAGCCGGACAAGGCCAGCGCAATGCAAATGGTTGCGAGCTTTTTCATCAGTTTCTAACTACTTGTTTCCAGAAAAGGCAAAGGTATGGTATAGACCAGTAATCGTCCTTAATTCGACTCGCGGCGGCCTGATTCAGCGGGCTTTGAAAGGCTTAGTTTATCTGTATGAAACAAACCTTCAACAAAGCCGCCCCACTCACCTCGTTATCGATCGCTCTTGCATTGTTAGCGAGCTGTCTGCCACAACAACCGGAGGAACGCGGTGGTCTGAATATAACCCTGTACGGCTTCTCTATCATGAAAGAGTCGCTGGAGAAAGCAATTTACCCTGCCTTCGCCGCAAAGTGGAAACGAGAGCATGGCCTGGACATCGGGTTCACTTCTTCGTTCGCTGGATCTGAAACGGTCACTAATCAAATCTTACAAGGAGTGCCTGCGGACATAGCAATCTTATCGATCGATCGCGATGCGCAACGATTGAAAGCAGGCGGCTTCGTAACTTCTGATTGGCACGCAGCGCCACACAAAGGCATCGTGAATAAAACTCCTTTTGTCATTCTCGTGCGGGCCGGAAACCCAAAGGGCATTCATGATTTTCCGGATCTGGCTAAGCCGGGGGTGGAAATAATTCATCCTGATCCGGTGAGTTCCGGGGGTGCGCAATGGTCGATACTCGCAATCTACGGCTCGGAGTTGGTTAAGTCGCAAAAGCAATTCGGTGAACCTGACAGCGCACGCGCGCTCCAGACGCTTCAGGCAATCTGGCGAAATGTTAAGTCGACGCCGGGTTCGGCTCGCGAAGCCCGCACGCAATTTGAAACTGGATTTGGCGATGCGCTCATCACTTACGAGCTGGAAGGTTTGCTGATGAAGGAAGCGAAGAAGACGCCGGTTGAGATCGTTGTGCCCAGGGCCACGATCTTTAGCGAACATCCGGCTGTTGTCATCGACAAGAATGTAACGCCGGCCCGGCGCCCTGTCGTCGATGCCTTCATGCAATTCTTATGGAGCGACGAAGCGCAGCAGGCTTTCGTTAAGTACCATTTTTATTCTGTAACGAATGAGGCACTTAATAATCAGAATGCCGAATTCGGACACATTGAGATGCCATTTGACATCAGCTATTTTGGCGGCTGGGATAAAGCGTATCCGGAAGTGATTGAAGGAATCTTTCGCAACCAGGTGCAGCGGAAGAAGTGAAAGACATTGCCGATTGCCAATTGCCGAATTAGGACCAGGTGGTTCCAGCGCCAGCTTTTAACGATAGACAATCGGCAATCGGCAATTGGCATTCGGCAATAAACAGATGAGTTCAGTCGTACCAACAATGCGGCATGTGCGCGGCTTTGATGTGGTGAGGCCGCTCAGCATTTGGATGCTCATCTTCACGATGATGCCGCTCGTGTTCCTGCCGCTGGCGTCGATCTTCATTTTCGGAACCAGCAGTGGGTTGGGAAATTTCTGGTCCGCACTGATGGCCCCTGAAGCTGTCTTCGCGCTCAAGCTCTCAATGGTCACCAGTTTTTGGGCGACGACGTTCAATGTGCTTTTCGGCTTGTTCGCGGCTTACGTACTTTCGCGCTACAACTTTCTTGGACGCAATGCCTTGATCGTCACCATCTCCCTGCCGACGGCGATTCCGACTGCGGTAGCGGGTTTTGCTTTGCTGCTCTTGTGGGGACCATATGGAACGCTGGGGCGTTTTCTCAGGCCGCAGGGAATCCAGGTAATGTTCACTGCCGGCGCCATAGTGCTTGCCAACATCTTCGTTACTTTTCCGTTAGCCTTTGGAGTCATCAAACCGGTATTCGATACTATGAGCCGCTCGCTTGAAGAAGCGTCGGCGACCATTGGCGCAACGCGCTGGCAGACTTTCTGGCACGTCACCCTACCATCGTTGCGCGGCGCGATTGTTTCCGGAGCCCTGCTGACTTTCGCGCGCGCGGTAGGCGAGTTTGGCTCAACGATTCTGGTTTCGGGAAATCTCGCGGGCCGCACACAGACTGCGCCGCTGTACATCTTTGCCAAGTTTAATGAAGGACAAATCGAAGCCGCGAATGCTATAGCAATTGTGCTGGCGCTTTTTTCGTTTTTGATCTTTAGTGTGCTCTTTTTTGCGCGCGACTGGTTGGATGTAGACTAAGGCTGAACAATGAAAGCCCAGCTTGCCAGAATTATGCATGAATCGATAACACCGCCTTTACCGGCAAGTGTGCCGCAACCGGCCGCGAGGGTTGTCGGCGTCAGCAAGCGGTTCGGCAAGACCAGCGTGCTTGAAAACATCTCTTTCGACGTTGCTGAAGGCGAAGCGTTGGTCCTGCTGGGCGCGTCCGGAAGCGGCAAGACCACGATCCTGCGAATCATTGCCGGCCTCGAGCAGCCATACACCGGAAAAATCATGCTGCACGGAAGGGAAGTGACCGAGCTGCCGGCGCGCGAACGCGGCGTTGGCGTCATCTTCCAGTCTTACGCGCTGTTTCCGAAGATGACGGTGGAGAAAAACATTGGCTACGGCCTGCGAATCAGGAGGCGCCGTCGCAAAGAAATAAAAAACACGGTTAACGAACTGCTATCGCTGGTCCAACTGGAAGAGCATCGCAAGAAATATCCATCACAACTTTCCGGTGGCCAGCAGCAGCGCGTGGCGATCGCCCGCACCCTCGCATATAACCCCGAAGTATTGTTGTTCGACGAGCCCTTCGGCGCACTCGATGCGCAGACGCGCGTGCATCTGCGCCGCGAAATTCGGGCGCTGCTGAAGAAGGTCAATGTGCCGGCAATATTTATTACTCACGATCAGGAAGAGGCATTGGAACTCGGCGATCGCATTGCCGTGATCAATGTTGGTCACATCGAACAGATCGGCACGCCGCGGGAGGTCTATAACAACCCGGCGACGGAATATGTCGCCACCTTTTTAGGCGCGGCAAATATTCTTGAGGGCACTATCACACGCGGTCACGTGGTCGTTGGGAGTGCGCAAATGCCGGCGCATTTGCCGGACGATCGATTTCATGAGGGCCAGGCAGTGAAGCTGATCTTCCGGCCTGAAGACGTGCTGCTAAGCAAGACTCAGGAGTTTCCGGTGGGACATGCTTGTCTATCGAGCGGCGTAGTGGAAGAAATCAGTTTTGTCGGGGCTTATGAGCGTCTGCGAATTCGGCTTGAGGCGAGCGGCGGCGCGTGTGAAACAAGCGACCAGCCATACTATCTGACGACCGAGACGCCTGAGCGGCAGACCGCCAAGCCGGTAATTGCCACTCGCCCGAAACCGGAAACGAATGCATTCAGGCTGCACGCCGGGGACCGCGTTTTTCTTGGCCTCAGTTCATTCACCATCCTTCCGAACGACGCGCGCACCAGTGCAGCGTCTCAACCCATAATCAACCCGGCAAAGCAGTAATCAGGATTACGGAGCTTTCGCTCAAAACTCTTACTGTGGTTACGGCTCTGCCGCCTGATGTGCGGCGGCGGCTATGCCCCGCCGTAAGACAGCCCCGAGAGTCTTGCGGGCTATGCCCGTTTGGTTTTGGAACTCTTCAGTTATCTCCTTCAGTCAAATGACCGCGGAAGGCCGAAACCAGGCGTAGCCCGATTCGAAACGCCTGCCGAACGGCGGGGCAAAGCCGCCGCCGCACATCAGGCGGCACAGCCGTAACGGCAGCGAACGGTTCTACGATCTCACTTAGGCAACAGGGGTGTTATTCAGTGCAGTAACTGCGAGACTGTGAAAACTACGGCGCACGTTATTGATGTTTGCGAAGGGCAGCTTGCGGGCGTGTGTGCGGTTAGTCAATAGAATGAAAACTCTTTCGTGTTGAGGATCGATCCAGCAACTTGTGCCGGTAAAGCCTGTATGGCCAAAACTATCGGCGGGGAGATCAGGTCCGGCGGTCGAATCTCTCGTCGCGGCCAATTGCCAACCGAGGGAACGCGCCTCTTCCAAACCCGACGTCATGTCCTGGCGAAAAAGCTCGCAGGTTTCCGGCTTCAATAATTTGCTTTCGCCAGCCAGAAACTGTTGAGCCAGAACAAAAGTTTCCAGCGCAGTTGAGAAGAGGCCTGCATGTCCAGCAGCGCCGCCCAGGAAATGCGCATTGCCGTCGTGGACCTCGCCCCAAATCAGATCTTTACGCCAATCACGATAACCGCTGTCACCGCTGCTGCTACACATCTCGCGCTCGTAGCCATTGCCTAATTCGCAGGCAGCAATTCCGGTTTGGAGCGACTGCTCGGGGTTAAAAAATGTACGCTGAAATTTTAGCGGCTCAATAATTTCCTGACGCGCGAGTTGCGCCAGACGACTACCCGTCATTCGTTCCAATAAGAAACCAAGCAGAATGAAACCTAGATCGCTATAGACGACGCGTGTGCCTGGTTTGTATTCCAGCTTCAGATTGGCAATTGCACCAACCGCGCGATCGCGTTCGCCTTCCGCGAGAACGTACAGCGGCTGCCAGGCCGGCAGGCCCGAAGCATGGGTTAGCAACTCACGCACGGTGATGTCTTGTTTGTCAGTGCGGTCGAACTCGGCCAGGTAATGGGCTATGGAACTGTCCAGAGTCAATTCGCCGGCTTCAATGCGACGACTGCACAACAGGCCAGTGACCAGCGGTTTAGTGAGCGAAGCCAGGTCGTAGATTGTTTCAGCGGTTGCGGTTATCGGTCGCGGATCGACTACTGCATTGCCAAGCGCGTCCACAAAAATCGCCGCGCCTCTTTCGGCAACGAGATAAACGACGGAGGGAAAATCGCCCGCCGCGATGCGCTCATTTAGGAAGGAAGAGATAATGTTTGCTGGTGTAGACATACTTCAGGAGGTCAGCAATGAAGAGCGGGGGCGAGCCCACCTTCCTGACCTGAGAGTCTCCCTCCGTTGAGTGCACAATGAAAACTTGAGAGCCTTTCAAGGTAATAGCACTGTCGACCCGGAAAATCTCTCAGGTTAGGAAGGCGGGCTTGCCCCCGCTCTTGGTTAGGGAAAACTCATGCCAACGGATCCAACCTGGACCTTCGTCGCATGTTCTTCGATTCGATCCAGAACCCGCAATGCCAACGCCAGCGCCCGACGACCGTCGCCGCCAGAAATCGGAGAAGGAAGTCCTTTCTGCGCTGCTTCCACAAACGACACGATTTCGGCGCGCAAGGGCTCAACATCGATAACGTCAAGGTTGTGTATTTTGACACCAGGCCACGCGCCGTCGGCCGTCGGCGGCGCCAGGCTGCTAATCGACGCGTGTCGAGTTGCGTAATCAACGGCGACATAATCGTGTGGTTGAAAGAAACGCATCTTCCTAATTCTTTCAGTGCCCACGCGCGACGCGGTGATATTTGCGACCGCGCCCGATGCGAATTCAAGGCGCGCATTTGCCGCATCGACTTTGTTAGTCAGGATCGGAATGCCGACGGCGTGCAGTTCAGTCACCTCGATTTCTTCGCCAACCAGCCACTGGACAATGTCCAGATCATGGATCATCAGATCCAGCACAACGTCGATGTCCAACGAGCGCGCGGTAAACTCGCCGACGCGGTGAATCTCAAAATAGACGGGCTTGCGCACATGGGGGCGCAGCGCAATCAGGGCCGGGTTGAAGCGCTCGAGGTGACCAATTTGCAACAGCGCGCCGCTCTTGTCAGCGGCAGCAATCATTTGGTCCGCTTCGTCCAGCGTTCGCGAAATCGGCTTTTCTACAAGCACGTGCACGCCTGCTTCAAGCAAGCCACAGGCCATTTCGCAGTGTGATACCGTGGGCACTGCCAGGCTTACGGCATCGACTTTGCCGATAAGTTCGCGCCAGTCAATCGTCCATGCGGCATTTCTTTCCGTGCCAATTGACTTAGCTGCGACCTCGTCGATATCGCAAACGGAAATGAATTGGGTGAGACCTTCAGTCGCAAGATCGGAATGGATGCGAGCATGTTGACGGCCCAGATGGCCCACGCCTATGACTGCAGTACGTAGCATAGTCAGTCGTTAGTGGTCAGTAGTCCGTTGTTGTCTATTTCTGAATTTGTAAGTAGCTCTAATTTCTATGATACTTCTTGGCTCAATCGCATTGTCGGGATATCAGGGAATCGTTACGAAAACGATCCACTGACTACTGACAACTAACAACTGACCATCTCGGGGCGACTATACTTGCAACCTTCAACCCTTGCCAAGCGCGGCAGCATTTTCCTTTTTCTCGCTTTCATTCTGTTTTATTTCTACGGACTGGGCCAACTGCCGTTCGTTGGTCCTGATGAACCGCGCTACGCGCAGGTCGCGCATGAAATGTTTCTGCGCCGTGATTGGATCACGCCGACCCTGGGCGGCTATCTGTGGTTTGAAAAACCTGCACTGCTTTACTGGATGGCGATTGCAGCGTTCAAACTTTTCGGTATCTCTGAATGGTCGGCGCGCACGGCCGGAGCCATTTGCGGACTGCTAACTGTCGCTGCGATCTATTGGATTGGCAGACGAGCCAAGCGCGGTGAAACGGACCAACAAGGCGATGCCATCGGGTTTTGGAGCGCCCTGGTCGCCGGCACGAGCGGTGGTCTGATCGCATTTTCGCGCGCAGTGAGTTTTGACATAGTCGTCACGATGACAATTGCCTGGGCCCTCGCCTTCTTTTTTGCGGCGGAGCTTGAGGTTGATGTGAAGTCGCGGCGTTTGTTGGTCGGGTTCTACCTTGCAATCGGGCTTTCGCTGCTCGCCAAGGGGCTGGTGGGTTTTGTTATTCCGTTTGGTGTAATCGGCGCCTATTACACGTTGCGCGGAAGGGCGCCGGCGCGAAATCTACGGTTAAGCGCGCGGTGGGGAATACCGCTCTCGCTGGTTGTTGCGGCGACCTGGTACGGCCCCATGTTTTGGAAACACGGCACGCTGTTCTTTGATGAGTTCATCATCAAGCACCACTTTGAGCGCTACGCTACGAACAAATATCACCATCCCGGCGCGATCTATTACTACCTGGTGGTCCTTCCATTACTAGCGCTGCCGTGGAGCGCGCTTCTGGTCGATGGAATGTGGAAAGCACGCAAGGCATTTTGGAAGGGCCGCGACGATCCCACGAGCAAGCTGCAACTCTTTGCGCTGGCCTGGATAGTGTTGCCACTGATCTTCTTCAGTTTTTCCAGTTCGAAACTTCCCGGTTACATACTACCCGTGCTGCCGGCTGTGGCACTACTGGTCGGTTTGCGGCTGGCACAATTTGATTCCGAAGCAAAAAGCAATTGGGCCATGTCGGCAACCGGAGTGTTAGGACTGGTATGCGCGATCGCCCTGCTGGTTTTCGCCTCGCAGTCGGGAAAACTTTCTAACCGCGCTGCGTTGATAATGGCAGCGCTCAGCGGGGTTGGCGGAACTCTCGCGCTGCTCTTGCGGGAACAAAAGAGAACCGCAGCTATTTGTATTGGCGTAGCAACCTTAGCGATTGCATTGGTCGCGTTGCATTCAGTGGCGCCGGGTGTGGCCGACGCGGACTCTTCCAGAAGACTGATTCAACTAGCCGACGAGCGTGGTTATGCGCGGGCTCCGCTATTTGGCTTGCAGCGAAACGATCGCACTCCGGAGTTTTACGCGGCGGGCCGGGTTATTTATGGAGAGGACCACGAACCGATAATGTATGACGGAATTGACCAGGTGATTCATGAAAGTCATCTGCGAAAGGAAACGGTTTTGTTTCTAATTCCTTTGCGGGACCTGGATAGCTTGCGACACGCCGAGTCGGTGCGGACGGACGCAATTGCAAACAACGGCCGCGTAGCAATCGTGGCGGTGACGCCCCTGTGAGTCGAAATTACCGAAGGTTTTTAACGAAGAAATCTATGACCGGGCGATCGTAGCCTTCGCCTTGTTCACCTGTAGCTGAAGGCAAGTTAAATCCGGTCAACGGCAAGTCGAGCTTAGCTTCGACATTTGCTTTGTTTGAAAAACAGGGCTGCACCGCAGCAGTGGAATCGCGAAGATAGCCATCGTCGGCGCCCGCGAGCAAAAGCACGCTTGGGTTCTTCAACTCACTTGCCATCTGGCAAGCCGAACCGTTTTGGTAGCGACCCATGAAGTAAACTCGAGTGGCGAAGCGGGCGACTGATAGCACGGTCTGGTTCGAGACGCCGATGTAGTGACTCACTCCGGCATTAATCAGTTGATCGGAACTGCGTGGCACTGAATCCAGCACCAATACTCGCACCGTCGAATCCTGAACCGCTACAGCTAATGCAGCGTAAGCCCCCAACTCAACGCCATAGACGCCAAAGATGTCTGCCGTCAAATGCTCTCGATTGGAGCCTTTCAGAGTACGAAGAAAATCCAACGCCGCCAGCAGATCCTCGCCCTCTTTCATGCCGAAAGTGGAGACAGTCACCGGTGGATTCAAACCGTGGCCACGCAGATCGGGCCAGAGGATTGTAAATCCGTTCGCTTCATTCAGCTTGATGCCGAGATTGAACAGCCAGGAACGATCGCCGCCGTATCGATGTAAAAAAACAACTGCCGGCGCGCCCTCAGCACCACGCAGCAGCCAGCCCCGCGCGGCAGTGCCATCACGATTGCGCCAGCTTTCATCTGTAACCTTCAACGCCGAGCCGCTGATTTGTGAAAACGATTGCGGCGTAACCAGGTAATGCTGGCGTGGTGGTCGAGTGATTCCGTAGACAATAGAGACGAGCGCGATAACACAGGCGAGCACCAAGACGAGGAGAATTGGCAAAAGAGATTTGAATAGCTTCTTACCGAATCGTCGTCGGGGCATCGAGATAAAAAGTTGGACGGAGTAACAAAGGTCTGACGCGTTACGTCACTGACCCTGGCATCAAGCCATCCGCTTTAGCGTTCCTTTCTCAACAATGCGGTCATAGTCCTCGGGGGTATTGATGTTATCAAAATAGTGTTCGGCCCCTGGCAAATCCTGGAGCTCAGCAAAAGGAACCCAACGCGTTCGCACAGATTGTAACAGAGCGATAGGTTTTCGTTCGCCGGAATTGATTAACTCCTCGGCGCGTTCAAGGCAACGCTCAGTTTGATAAAGAGAAGAGAGCGGTTGAGGTTTTCCGTCGCTTTGGATAGGCGCGACCGCCTCAAAATCTTCACACAGGCTGGCCAGGCGCGTGAAGAGCTCAGCCGTAACAAAAGGAAAATCACAGGCTACGATCAAACACCACTCGGCCTCGCATGAAGCAAGTGCGGTATGTACGCCGCCCAACGCGCCCCACTTTGGAAAAATGTCAGGTACGTGCTGCAGCGCAGCTGTGGAGTTCGTCTCCTTGCCTACCACAGTTACCTTGCTCGTCACGGTTGCAAGTTCCGCGGCAATGCGTTCCACAAAAGTTTCGCCATTCAGAACTAACTGCGATTTGTCGCTACCCATTCGCCGCGACTCACCACCTGCAAGAATGAAACCTGCGATCGTCTGCATAGAATTGTTAATACCTTCTGATCGGTGGTAAAGGCCGGAAGTTCGGCGGCAAATTAGCACGCCGCCGCCCAGTCGACAAGGAACGATTTGGCTGGATTGTGCGTCTAAGAAATGGGTCAGGGGCTGTTCACCTGCTGCCCTCACTTTGCGATTATGGAAGAAACTTGACCCTTCTAGGGACGAAAGCTATAGTCCACCTAACCGGCATTTGAGGCCGTCGATTGGTAGTAACAAAGAGGTTTTGATGAAAAGCTTTGCAAAAGTTCTGTTAGTTGGATTGCTGCTGGCCATGGTTAGCGGCGCTATGGCGCAGAAGCCAGCAATGACTACAGCCACTCCGGATGTTCGTCTTTTTCCGCTCGAGGATCTGCGTCCTGGCATGAAAGGTACAGCGCGAACGGTTTTTTCCGGCACCGAGCCACAGGAGTTTTCGGTGGAGATTCTGGGCGTTTTGCCAGGCTTTCCGGGACCAAGGCAGTCAGCCATCATCGCGCGACTGAGCGGCGCGAACGTAGAAAAGACCGGCGTCTTTGCCGGCATGTCCGGCTCGCCTGTTTATATCGACAACAAGCTCGTTGGGGCGATTGCGTTTAGCTTTCCGTTTTCCAAAGAGCCAATCGCCGGCATCACGCCGATCAAGCAGATGATCGACCTCTTTGAAAAGGGCACTGCGGATGCTCATAAGGGCCCGAAAGAACCGCGCGCGGTTTCTTTTGCTCAGTTAGCGGCTACGGATTGGAAACCTAACCTGCCGAAACAAGCAGTTACATCTACTTCGCTGATTGCGCCCGTTTCGCAGGGCTCGCCCTTGATGCCGTTGCTCGGCCAGCAGATGGTACCGATTGCGACGCCGATGGTCTTTGGTGGCATCACTCAGGAATCGCTGGCGATGTTTGCCCCACAGCTTACGGCGAATGGCCTGCTTCCAGTTTCGGGGGCGGGCGGCTCCGCTAACATCACGCCGTTGGGAACAGCGAACGAAAAGACGCTTACGCCGGGCACTTCAATTAGCGTCCAGTTAGTTAGAGGCGACTATTCGATTGCTGCCGCGGGCACTGTTACATTTCGCGATGGTAATCACATTTATGCGTTTGGCCATCCGTTTCTCAGTTTGGGCGCTTCAGACATGCCAATGAGCGAAACTGCGGTTGTCACAGTTATTCCAAACGTCAACAACTCTTTTAAGCTTTCGATTCCGGGAACGATGATGGGATCGATTTCCCAGGATCGCGCCTCGGGAGTTTTCGGCGAGTTGGGCCAGGCGCCGAAGATGATTCCCGTTAAGATCAAGCTGCACACCAGCCGCGATCGCAGTGATACTTATTCTTATGAGATCGCGAACGACTCTTTTCTGACGCCGCTGCTGCTGAATCTCACCGTCTTCAATACGATCACCTCAAGCGAACGCGCTCTCGGCGATTCGACGATAACGATTAAGGGCGCCATCAACGTTCGTGGGCAGGAAGCAATTGAGCTTGATCGTCGCTTTTCCGCCGGAAACTCGGCGCTTATGGCTGCAGGTTCGGTGGCTGCTCCAATCAGTTCGCTGCTGGGCAGCGGCTTTGACGACGTGCAAATCGAAGGCGTGAACCTGGATATTTCTTCCATCGACAGCAAATATGCAGCGACACTCGAACGCATTGCCCTGAATAAAACTGAGGCGCATCGCGGCGAACAGATCGAAGTGCAAGCTTATGTGCGAACAGAGTCAGGGAAACAATTCGTCCAACGTATACCGGTGCAAATTCCGAACGATGCGACGCCGGGTCAATTGCTGGTCTTTGTTGGCGATGGTGGAGCGTTGCAGGAAGGTTCAGCGGCCCGAGCTTTTGTTCCCCAAGACCTGGGCCAGTTAGTCAGGGCCATAAATAAAGTGAAGAAGAGCGACCGACTTTACGTGAAACTGTTCCGTATTACTCCGGGTGCAGTAATCGGCACAAATGAACTGCCGAATTTGCCGCCCTCGGTTGTAGCTACGCTGAACAGCGACCGGAACTCAGGTGGTTACACACCGACGGTGCTCTCACCGGTTTATGAAACGGAGTTGCCGCCCGCCGAATTCGTAGTTTCGGGACAACAGTTGATCGCGCTTGAAATTGTTCCTTAAGGACAGGCATTCCTGCGTTGAGTGTTGGTAGTCGGTGAAGCAAGAAGCTTTTTGAAGACTGATGCTGGCAACAAACCAGGAACGCGCGCTCAATGCAGAACCGAGAGCGGTAGCGACCGGATGCTACTGTCAACAATGAAATAGAGTATCAACAATTGAATGCTAGCATCCGGTCGCTACCGCTCTCGGTTCTGCACTTCGGTTGCACTTCAAAGTTGATTTCGCGAATTACAAATCTTCTTCATACACTATTGGACGCGGCTATGTCGAGGGACAGGCAGGAATGTCTGTCGTACTAAAAACCAAAGGTGCGACGTTCACTTGGAACGTCGCACCTTTTTCGCGATCGTTGATGCTCAATCTTCGGATCAGACGGAAGTTCTTGCTTTTCGCCGCTGTCGAACCTTAGCGGCAATACCCGCCAATCCGGTCCCCAGAAGCACCATCGTCGCAGGTTCGGGAACAGTGGTATCGCAATTTGGCTTGACCTCAAACCGGGCGCACAGAAAGTCCTTATAGGCGCCATTGTCGGCGCCGAAAATGGTAACCGGGAGCACGGTGGCCGACACCGTAAACGAATTAAACTGCCAAGTAATAGGAGAGTTCGACAGGATAGAGATCGAATCGTGGAAAGTTCCAATTGTCAGCGAGCCAATCAGGTTGAGTGTTTGCGTCTGGCCGTTAACATTTAACAACTGCGAAAAGTTGAGCGGGTAAATTCCCTCCGAGCCGACGCCCGTAAAGTCCTGGATAAAAGTCAACGGATTGATGACCGCGATAAAGTGGCCCCCCGATGAATCGACCGTTTTTGAATCAGAATGAGCCTCGCCCCGGAATACATCAAACTGGTTGTTAGGCGTGCCGTTGCCATTGTTTCCCAATCCGGTCAATTCAAAGCCACCACTCTGCGTGATGATTTGAATCGGATCAGCATTCGCATCTGGCGCGACCAGTAACAGGGACACCAGGGCCGCTGCGATGAAGAGGAGTTTTATTGAGCGCTTCATAATCATTCCTGAGCAGTTAGCAAAAATTTGTCGCGGCGAGAATGGCCCGCAAAACCCAAGAAGTTGCTGGGGCGTTTAGCCAACTCATCAGGTGGTTTTTGGTCGACATCTCGTCTGAGTCATCGGCCGGCACTAAATCTTTCTCTAGGCGTGTAAATAATTAAAGCGTGGCTCGTTCCAGCAAAAACAAGTAGGACAGACAGGGCTGGTCTGTCGTTGTGCTTTTCGGGACCATCATCGCGAGGTCGGCATTATAGAGGTCCTTAACCGCTTTTTTGGACGATGAAGAGGAAGCGCCGCGTTGAATTAGGTAGCAGAATTCTTTCAGGCGAAAGGCCGAGGTCTTCAATTGTTCTGCCTAGACTCTCGCCGCCAAAGAGAAGCAGCTCGCTGAGTGCCGGCGCCCATTTTATGAGACGTGGAAGCATCGCCTCGAAACGTTCGAGCGCGCGACAAGTAACGAAGTCAACTTCAGGAGTTGCGACGTTCTCAAATCGTTCGGCGATCACACGGGCTTTTCCGTTAGCCAACGCTTCGCGCAGAACTTCGCGGAGAAACACAGCTTTCTTTTTTGAGGCTTCCACCAGCACGCCTTGCAGATCGGATCTGGCAATGAGGCAGGGAATGATCGGCAGGCCGCCACCTGAACCGATATCGGCTATGCGGGCTTCTTGCGGCAAATATCTCAACAGCAACAAAGATTCGAGGACGTGTCTGGCTGCAAACTCATTTGCCGAACGGAAAGAGACGAGATGAAGTCTTGAATTCCAATCGGTAAGCAATTCGTAGTACCGTGCCAACCCGTCAAGAGCTTCTTTCGAAAGCGTGACCCCGTAAGCGCCCCTCTCCGCTTCCAGGATCTTTCTAAATTCAACAGTTTGCGCAGCAGTATTCATTTCCCGAGAGTTTCCTCTAAAGCTCCGAACAGCGCAAAGCTGGCGAGGTTAGTTATGCTTTGCCTCTTTGAACTTCGCGTGAGATTCTGTCTGAAGTTGAGTGCAACTTCTTCACTGGGAGAGCGGGCGTCTCGCCCGCAAATGAGCGCGAAGCGCGAAAGTACGATTCGACAAAACCTCCTCGCATTTGAATATCGATAGCGTACCTGGCGGGCGAGACGCTCGCGGTCCCAGTGCAGAAGTTTGTTATTTGCCCCAAACTAGATTATGACGAAGACCCTTATGACCGATGATCTGGCAATACAACACGAGCGACTCGGGCGCGCAGTTACAAAAATCATCGCCGGTTACGTCGCGACGCTCGACTCAAGAAAAGTTACTTCCTCAGCGACTCCTCACGACCTCCAGAAAATCTTCGACGAGCCGTTTCCTGAGCAGGGAATAGCTGCCGAACAAATTCTCGATCGCTTCACCGATGAAGTATTGGTGCATGCGATGCAGGTCCCCAGCCCGCGTTATTTTGGCCAGTTCAATCCCACCCCCTTGCCGATTGGCGTTTGGGCCGACGCATTGACCTCGGTACTCAACCAGAATGCAGGCGCGTGGCGCAATGGACCAACCTCGGCAATGATCGAAACGCGGGTGCTGCGCTGGTTGTGCGAATTGATTGGCTACGGCGCGGAAAGTTTTGGCACGCTCGCGAGCGGAGGCACCGAAGCAAACCTGATTGCCCTCAAGTGCGCCCGCGATCGCGCTCATCAAACCGCAGTACAAACTGGTTTGAGATCGCTGCCAGGCGATCTGATTGTTTACGCTTCTGAGCAAGTCCATTTTTCTATTGAACGAAGCGTGGACATTCTTGGCCTCGGCCGCGCCAGCCTGCGTAAGATTCCCACCAGTCATGATTTTCATATTCAGACCGATGCGCTGCGCCAACAGCTCTATGAAGATCGCAACGCCGGCTCCATTCCTTGTTGCATCGTTGGTCTTGCCGGTGCAACTTCGACCGGCGTAATTGATCCGCTGCTGGAATTGGCGCAAATCGCCTTGGAAAATAATTGCTGGTATCACATTGACGCCGCTTACGGCGGCGCACTCGCTTTCTCCTCCCGGCATCGAGAAAAACTAAACGGCATCGCGCTGGCAGATTCGATAACTTTCGATCCGCACAAGTGGATGTTTGTGCCGTTTGCGTGCGGCGCCATATTGGTGCGCGATGGTGGTCGAGTCTTGCGCGATGCATTTGATATTACGCCTGAGTACTTGAATGAAGATCGCGGCGGGACAGACGTGGAATTTGATTTCTTCCGTTATGGCCAGATGGGCACGCGGCGCTTTAATTCGCTGAAACTGTGGATGGCGCTGAAGTTCATGGGCAGGCAGGGCTACGCCGCTGCTATCGAGAAGCAGATCGAGCTTACCGAATACTTCGCCGCTCGCATCGACGAATTGAGCGACTTCAAACGTGCAAACGATATCGAGACAGCCGTTTGCTGTTTCCGTTTTCTGCCGGGGAATTATGCAAAACTAGCGGGTGTCGAACAGGATCGACTGCAGCAGAAACTTCAGCAGGAAATTGAACGCAGCGGCGAAGCATGGATTCATACAACAGTACTCAATGGCAGCCGCGCGTTGCGTGTAAACATCAACAGCTTCCTGACTGAACGCCGCCACGTCGATGATTTGCTAGAATTACTACAGCTCAAAGGCAAAGAGATCATTGGCGCAAACCTCAGTTGAAACCGAAGGAATTTAACGTGGCGCATTTTCGGAACAAGCAAATTCTGATTATTTCGTGGCTGCTGATTTTGGTTTGGACCGTAGGTGTAGCGCAAACCCAGTCTTCGCGCTCGCTGGGCGCGGTTAAATCGCAAGCTGAATTCGATTCGCTCGCGGTGACTTACGACGCCAACACCCCCTATGCGCTGCCACACGTGCTGTTTGTTATTGATCGCAAAGATGGCAATCGAATTTACTACGTCGACACTAAGCGCTATGCCTTTCACAAAGACTTTGTGAATGGGACTTACCTGTCGCTTGAGCGCGGCCGTGAGTTTTTCGAGAACAATTACCTGAAAGCAAACCGTCGCTTCATCCTTGGCACTATCGCCTATCAAACACCGATCAAACGCTGGACCTTCGAATTCTGGGAAGGCGATTTGATTTCCGCGGATCAGATCAAGCTCGCTGCCGACGTCATCAACGGAACTTTTTTTGCTCCCGTTGCCTACAAGCCAAACTCTAACAGGCAGGATGAAGAATCGCGCATGCTTGCGGGGGTGCAGCGCGTTTTGCAGAGCGACATTGCTCGAGAGCAGGAATACCAGGCTCTGAACGTGGCGAAAGGTTTGGGTCGCATTCATGTAATTCCCAAACTCGACGAACACGTGGAAATCGGCTTTAACGAAATCCTGGTGCTGGACGAAGTTCCCGTTCAACTGCCGCCGGTCGCGGGTGTGATCACGTCGAAGCCTTCCACGCCTTTGTCGCACATCAACCTGCTGGCGAAGGGTTGGGGCATTCCGAATGCTTATATCAAAAACGCGCAGACGCTTTTGAAGCAGTATGACGGCTGGTGGGTGACGTTCGAGACGCACCGGGACAACTATTCAATCAAGCGCGCGGACATCGATGAGTTACGCGAGTATCAGAAGCGACTGGCCCAGCGGCTTGATGTAGTAAAACCGAAGTTTGATCTTTCTGAGACGCGTCTGCTTGGCCTTAGTCAACAGCGTGCGCGTTTCAGCATTGCGTTTGGCGGCAAATCCGCGAACCTCGGCGAACTAATGAACGCGCGCCTTCCGGGCATTCAGGTGCCTAACGGCTTTACCGTTCCTTTTTATTATTACGATCAGTTTCTCAAGGCGAACAAATTAGACGATGCGATTTACGCGCTGCTGAACGATCAGAAGTTTGTTCACGATCCGGCTTACCGGCGAGAACATTTGACGGAACTGCGGCGGCGCTTCGAACAGGGTGCATTCGATGAGAAATTGCGGGCCCAGGTTGTGCGCCGCGCCCGGCTGGAATTCGCGAACAAAGGTTTATTCGTTCGCAGCTCGTCTAACTCGGAAGACCTGCCGAATTTTAGTGGCGCTGGTTTGTATACGACGGTGCCGAATGTTAAAGGCGACCAGCAATTGATTGACGCAATCAAAACGGTCTGGGCATCGCTCTGGAACTTTGAAGCGTACGAAGCGCGCGAACGGATGATGGTGGACCATTCGAAGATCTTCATGGCTGTGCTGATTCAGGAAGGTATCAACTCGGAAAGCTCGGGCGTGATGATTACGGCCGATCCCTTCAATAACGAAAACAAAGGCGCAGTTTATATCAGCGCCAAGCGCGGTCTGGGAATCAAGGTCGTTGAGGGGAAAAAAGTTGCCGAGCAAATAATCTACCAGCCGCGCGCAAATGCTATTCAGGTTTTGACGCGATCAGATGAAGATAGTTTACTGACGTTTGATGAGAAGGGCGGCGTGAAAGAGATTGCCATCACCGGCGAACGAATTGTGTTGACTGACGCTGTGGTGCGCCGTTTAGTAAACGCAGCCACGGCTATCAAGCGCGTGTTTGGCAGCCGCGATCAAGACATCGAATGGGCTTACATGAAAGGCCAGATTTATATTGTTCAGTCGCGGCCATTCATCGCCGGCGGTTAGTAGCACAGACTTCAATCTGTGTTATCTGCAATGACCCACAGACTAAAGTCTGTGCCACTGAAAAAGGGACCAAGTCTACTGACATGATTGAAAAAATCTTCGTTGAGGGAATTCTGGGAGGTCACGTTGCTTTTGTAACCGGCGGTGGCACCGGCATCACAGGCGGCGTTGCGCGTGCGCTGGCTGAAGCGGGTGCGAATGTCGCACTCGTTAGCCGCAGCATGGACCACCTCGAAGCGGCGACAAAGACTATCAACCAGGCACACGGTCAAGACGCCAACGTCGGTGAAGCATTTGCCGTGTCCGCGGACGTGCGGAATGCAAACGAAGTGGAAAGGGCGATCGCGGCAACCATCGACCGCCTTGGCAAGATCGATATCGTGATCAACGGCGCCGCAGGAAACTTCCTTTGCAAAGCAGAAGAGCTCTCGCCAAACGGTTTTGGCACGGTCGTGGACATTGATCTGAAAGGCACGTTCAATGTCTGTCGCGCCGCCTTTGCGCAACTGAAAGAGCAGCGCGGCCAGATTCTCAACATCAGCGCCACGCTTCATTATCTCGGCACGCCAATGCAGCTTCACGTTTCCGCCGCCAAAGCCGGCGTCGACGCATTGACGCGCAATCTGGCGGTTGAGTGGGGACGTTACGGCATTCGTGTCAACGCGATTGCACCTGGCCCGATTGAAGACACTGAAGGGATGAAGCGGCTGGTGCCCGAACCTATCAAAGACAAGCTGCGCAAAAATATCCCGCTCGGACGTTTTGGTCGTATCGCCGACATCGAACGCGCTGCT
>Ga0137418_10000151_pt1 | contig 52603 bp, 44 predicted proteins | sample CZODoug3_1_2_16f_FD_122242 | JGI IMG/M metagenome (GOLD analysis project Ga0137418, IMG submission 122242) | Vadose zone soil fungal communities from Angelo Coast Range Reserve, California, USA - CZODoug3_1_2_16fungal (Hybrid Assembly) | ecosystem: Environmental > Terrestrial > Soil > Vadose...
TGGCGGCGGCGTCTACGGCGGCGGCGGTGGGGGCGCGGCGCAGAATTCGAGCGGCGGGGGCGGCGGCGGGGGGTCGTCGTTCACCGCGGCGGGCGCAACCGGCGTCACGCACCAGCAGGGCGTACAGAGCGGCGCCGGCCGTGTCGTGATCTCGTGGGGAAACTGAATCAGTCGACCCACATCATCGTGGCGATGCCGAGCGCGATGAGCACGATCTGACGGAGGGAGCTGGCGTCGGTCCGTCCCCGGTGAAGCCCGGGAATGAGATCGGCCATCGCGACGTAGAGGAAGCTCGATGCCGCGATCACGAGGAAGTACGGCAGCGTCCGCGGCATCACGTCGACGGCGAGGAACGCGCCGATCGCACCGGCCACGCTGGCGAGCGCCGACAGCACGTTCAACATCAGCGCCCTTCGCCGCGAATACCCTGCGTGCAGCAGGATTGCGAAGTCGCCGATCTCCTGCGGGATTTCGTGCGCGGCGATGGCAATCGCCGTGCTCACGCCGAGCGGCACCGACGTCAGCACCGCCGCGCCAATCACCGCGCCGTCGACGAAGTTGTGGAACGTGTCGCCGATCATCACCGAGGCGACGCTGCTCTCGTGCACCTCGCAGTCGTGCGTGTGGCAGTGGCGCCACAGCACGAGCTTCTCGAGGATGAAGAACAGCATGATGCCGCCCAGCAGCGTCGCGAACACGCGGGCGGCGGGCAGGCTCTCGAGCGACTCCGGGAGGAGTCCCATCATCGAGATGCCGAGCAGGGCGCCGACGGCGTAGCTGACCAGCCACGGAATCAGCTTCGATCGCAGCGGGTCGTGGATGAGAAGTACGCCGGAGGCGATGAGCAGGCCGCCCAGGCCGCCGAGGAGGCTGAGCCCGAGCGCAATCCAGAACGTCGGCACGCGCTGGAATTTTACGACGCTACATATCCCTTCCGCGCGCGAACTGTGAGATGACGGTTGTTGCGGACGTCCACCTTGATGGCGTGCCACTTCCCGTCTTTCTTTCCGCCGTTGTTGTAGCCGATGTAGTACTGCATGCTCAATTCGTCGGCCAGCCGCTGCGTGGCGGCGCCGAGATCGCCGAAGCCGCGCACGATCTCCGTGCGGCCGCCGGTGTCGTCGGTGATCGAGCGCAGCGCGTTTTCGTTCACGTGCTCGTTGCCGGTGCGGCCCCACACCCCGCCAATCGGCGGGAAGCCGATCTGGGGCGAGAACGGGAAGCGCCCGCCCGGGAAGCGGCCGCGGCCGCGCGGGATCGGAATCGGGAAGCGCGGGCCGCTCGGCTGCCGCGGCTGCGGCGTGAAGGTGGACACGTCGTCGCCGTCCACCCCGAGCGCGTAGACCATCACTTCGCTCTCGCGAATCAGGGTGCGCAGCTGGCTCACCGACGTCCGGCTGTTGGTGTCGTTGCCATCCGAGATGACGAGCAGCGCCTTCTTCTGGTTGCGCCCGTCGGCCGCAATCGGCAGCGCCTGTGCGATGGCGTCGTACATCGCGGTGCCGCCGGCCGCGGTCACCTGCCCCGCCGCGCGGCTGATCGCGCGCCGATCGTAGGTCCATCCCTGCAGCAGGTCCGGCACGCTTGCAAACTGCATGAAGAACAGCTCGTCGTCCTTGCCGAGCAGGTCGTAGATGAAGCGGTCGATGGCGTTCCGGGCCGACGACATCTTCTCCGGCGTCATGCTGCCGCTGGTGTCGAGCAGGATGCCGAGGCTGACAGGCACGCGCTCGTTGCTGAACTGCGCGATTTCCTGCAGCTCGCCGTCCTCGTACACGTTGAAGTCGTCCTTGGTCAGGCCGGAGACGAAGTGTCCGTTGTCGTCGCTCACGGTCGCCGTGACGTTCACGAGCTCGACGCCGCTCTTGAAGCGGAACGGGTCGCCCTGTGACTGGGCCGCCAGCGACGTGACCGCCGCGGCCATGACGACGGCGAGGGCGGCGGAGCGAAGACGAATGGAGCGCATGACTTACCTCACAGCCTGGGCGAGTTGAACCTGGTTCGTGCGCCGATCGATGTGCCGCACCACGCCGTCGCCGCTGCGGAACGTCACGCGATACCGCGCGACATCCGAAACGTTCGGCACGCTGACGACGAACGGCGATTCGTCGCCGGGCGCCAGCGCGCTGAAATCCAGCGGCGCGCGGCCGCTCGCCACGAACGCGCCGCTACGGTCGAAGGCGAACACGACGGCGGTCACGCGGTTGACCGCCGCACCGCCCGCCGGATTCTTCACCAGGCCGGACACCGTGAGCGTGGTGCCCTGGCGCTGGTACCGCATCGACAGCAGCTCGAGCGGCGAGGGCGCCTTCGCCGCCGCGGGTGCGCTGTCCGCGACTCGCGACGACACGAACACGCCGCCGGCGATGAGCAGCAGCATCACCGCGCCTGCGGCCAGCTTGATCACCGGCCGGCCGCGAAGCCCTTCCGTCGTCCGGTCGAACACCGATCCTACGGCAACTCCCTCGAGAAGGGGAGTCTCAGGGGAGGGCGGCGCCATCGCGGTCGAAAGCGCCGCGATTCGCGCGTGCGCGCGTTCACGCTCTTCGCGTCCGACGCGCCACGACAGCGCGCCGAAGCCGGCGGCGGCCGCGAGTGACAGGGTAGTAAGCGTGAGAAGTACAACGTCCATCTTGATTTACTCCGTTGGGCCGACCTGCCCGCCTCCGCGCTTCTCGCTACGGCGGGTCGGTCTCTACGACTTACCGCAGCGTGAACTCGACGGCCACTTCGACGAGGACGTCCACGGGAACCCCTTTCCTCATGGCCGGGGCAAATCGCCACTGCTTCACCGCGCTGATCGCGCGCTCCTCCAGGCCGTAACCGAGGCCCTGCAGCACGTGCGCGTCGCCGACGCTGCCGTCGCGCCGCACGACGACCTCCATCAGCACGTCTCCCGTGATGCCGTGGCGGCGCGCCTCTTCGGTATAGGTCGCCTTCACCTCGCGCAGCAGGCGTGGCGGCTCGACGCCGCTGCCGGGGCGGTACGGTCCGCCGCCCGTGCCGCCGCCTTCGCCGTTGCCAATGCCCGACCCGAGCCCTTCGCCGTTGCCCGTCCCCTGGCCAGACCCGACGCCGCCGTTTGCGCCCGGTCCGTTGCTGTCGGGCCCTTCGACCGCGTGCTCGATGGCGCCTTGGCGATCGCGATCGTTGGCCGCGACGGTTTCAACGGGCGCGACGATCACCTTCGCGGGCGTCGGCTCGGGAGCAGGTTCCGGCGTCGGCGGCTGAATGACTGGTTGAACCGGTGTCGGCTTCGGTATGTCCTCCTCGCGAGCCGTCGTCATGACCGGCTTCTCGCTGACGCGCGGAACCGAAACCTGCAGGCGCGACTCGCCCCGGCGCGCGATCTTCGGCGCCGGACGTGGCTGGCGCAAACCGCCGCCGCCTCCGCCCCCGCCGGGTCCCGGGCTCAGGAGGAAGACGAGGTGTGTTTCCTCGTGCACCGAATCCTCCACGGGCGCGGTCTCGGTGCGATCCATCGACAGCACGATGAGGAGCAGTGCCACCGCGGCGTGCGCGACGAGCGACAGCACGACCGGCTTGCGTGTCTCGCGCGGCGCGCGGGCCGGCTCGAACAGCTCCGTCGCCGGCTGCGCATGCAGCGCGAGCGCCGCCTCGCGCAGGCGCCGTGCCGAGCGCGCCGGGTTCGCGACGTGAATGAACGGCGTGTCGGGAACGAAGCTGAGGTCGCCGCGACCGAGGAGCGTGCGGACGGCGTCCGCCGGAACGCCCGCCGCGCGAGCGACTTCGTCGACCGTGAAGACTTCCGTGAGAGAACCCTGGGACATTGACGGTAAAGGGCACGAGGCAAAAGCCTTGCCTCATTTGAGACGCGAAATCTGGGGCAATAACGCGGGAAGTGACGACGGGCAGTGTCCCTGGGAATGGTCGAGCTGTCCTCTAACCCTTGAACCCTTCGGCGAACTTGTAGCCCTCGCGCTCCGCGAGCAGCCGCACGGGCTTGAAGCCGGCCGCCGCCAGGCCGCCGACGACCCCGCCGGCGGCCTCGTACGCCTCGTTGGGCGCCTGTCGTTTGAACACGCTCGCGATGCCCGTCGCGGGCCCTGCTTCGATGGTCATGACACGTCCGCCCTGACGCAGCACGCGCCGCCACTCGCGCATCGCCGCGAGCCGCGCGTCCGCGTCGAGTGACGACACGAGACCGTGCACGCCGTGCACGACGACGAGATCGAACGCGTCGCTCTCGAACGGCAGCGACGCGAGCGGCGCGACCTTCACGTCGACGAGGACGCCAGCACTCGCCGCGGCGCCATGCGCACGCGCCGCGTCGCGCTCGTCCGCGACGGCGATCGCCGCATGTCCGCTGAGCCCGACCTTCGCGGCGATCGCGCTCGCGACGGCCGCATCGTCAACACCGACCTGCAGGACGCGCTCGCCCATGCGCACCGCGCTCATCGTCACGGGCAGCGGTTCGACGGCTGATTTGCGAAAAAACATGTGATTTTCATCATGGTATAGTCTGCGATCGTGACTGCACCAGTTCAAATTGCGCCCGCGCGCGGCAAGCTTGGCGTCCTTCTCGTCGGGCTCGGCGCGGTCGCCACGACGACGATCGCCGGAGTGTTTACCATCAGAAAGGGACTGGCGCCGCCGATCGGATCGCTCACGCAGATGGGCACGATCCGGCTGGGCAAACGCACCGAAGGCCGCTCGCCGAAGATCAACGAGTTCGTTCCGCTCGCGGATCTCCATGACATCGTCTTTGGCGGCTGGGACATCTTCGAAGAGGACTGTTACGGCGCGGCGCGCACGGCGGGCGTGCTGGAGAGCTCGCAGCTCGAGAAAGTGCGCACCGAGCTCGAAGCCATCCGGCCGATGCCCGCGGTGTTCGATCAGCGCTACGTCAAGCGTCTCCAGGGGCCGAACGTCAAGAAGGGCAAGAACAAGCGCGACCTCGCCGAGCAGGTCATCGCGGACATCCGCGGCTTCAAGGAGCGGCACGGCTGCGATCGCCTGGTGATGGTGTGGACCGGCAGCACCGAGGTCTACATGAAAGAGGCGGCGGTGCACGCGTCGGTTGCGACCTTCGAGAAGGGGCTCGACCAGAGCGACGACGCGATTCCGTCGAGCATGGTGTACGCCTACGCCGCGCTGCGCGAGGGCATTCCCTTCGCCAACGCCGCGCCGAACCTGACCGCGGACGTGCCGGCGATGCTGGAGCTCGCGTCGCGCACCGGCGCGCCCGTCGCCGGCAACGACATGAAGACGGGCCAGACGCTGATCAAGACGATCATCGCGCCGGGCCTGAAGGCACGGCTGCTCGGCGTGCGCGGGTGGTACTCGACCAACATCCTCGGCAACCGCGACGGCGAGGTGCTCGACGACCCCGAGTCGTTCAAGACCAAGGAAGAGAGCAAGAAGTCGGCGCTCGAATACATCTTCCAGCCGCACCTCTATCCCGATCTCTACAAGGACCTCTGCCACGTCGTCCGCATCAATTACTACCCGCCGCGCGGCGACAACAAGGAGGGATGGGACAACATCGACCTGATCGGGTGGCTCGGCTACCCGATGCAGCTGAAGATCAACTTCCTCTGCCGCGACAGCATCCTCGCGGCGCCCATCGTCGTCGACTCCGCGCTGTTCCTCGATCTGGCGAGGCGCGCCGGCATGTCCGGCATCCAGGAGTGGCTCTCGTTCTACTTCAAGGCGCCGATGCACGCCCGCGAGGTCTACCCCGAGCACGACCTGTTCATTCAGCTGATGAAGCTGAAGAACACGCTGCGCCACATGCAGGGCGAGGAGCTGATCACCCACCTCGGGCGCGAGTACTACGATTGACGCGAACATCACCTGGGACGGGAACCCGCCATGGCTGACAAGAAACCACCAGCTGAAATCGCGGATCTGCTGCAGGAAGATCGCACCTTCCCGCCGCCGCCGGAATTCCGGGCGCAGGCCAACGTCAACGACGAAGGCGTCTATGCGCGCGCCGAGAAGGACCCGGAAGGCTTCTGGGCGTCGTTCGCCTCGGAGCTGGAGTGGTCCACGCCGTGGACGAAGGTGCTCGACTGGAAGCCGCCGCATGCGAAGTGGTTCGTCGGCGGCACCATCAACGCGAGCGTCAACTGCGTCGATCGCCACGTGCGCGGGCCCCGGCGCAACAAGGCCGCGCTCATCTGGGAAGGCGAGCCCGGCGACCGCCGGACGCTGACCTATTTCGATCTCCACCGGCAGGTCGGCCAGTTCGCCAACGTCCTGAAGTCACTCGGCGTGAAACGGGGCGACCGCGTCGCGCTCTACCTGCCGCTGATTCCCGAGCTGGCCATCGCGATGCTCGCCTGCGCGCGCATCGGCGCCGCGCACTCGGTGGTCTTCGGCGGCTTCAGCGCCGACTCGCTGCGCGACCGCATCAACGACGCGGAGTGCAACGTGCTCGTCACCGCCGACGGCGGATGGCGGCGCGGCTCGATCGTTCCGCTGAAGCGGATCGCCGACGAAGCGCTGCAGGGGACCCCGTCAATCAAGAACGTCGTCGTGGTGCAGCGGCTGCAGGGTGCGCAGAACCCCGAGCTGGTGCACATCCAGGAGGGACGCGACCACTGGTACCACCGGCTGATGCAGGATGCACCGTACGCGTGCGAGCCCGAGAAGATGGACTCCGAGGATCTCCTCTACATCCTCTATACGTCTGGTACGACCGGCAAGCCGAAGGGCATCATGCACACGACCGGCGGCTACCTGACCGGGACGTACGCGACGACGAAGTGGGTGTTCGACATCAAGGACGACGACGTCTACTGGTGCACGGCGGATATCGGCTGGGTCACCGGTCACAGCTACGTGGTCTACGGTCCGCTGGCCAACGGCGCGACGGTGATGATGTACGAGGGCGCTCCCGACTGGCCGCAGAAGGATCGCTTCTGGCAGATCATCGAGCGGTACGGCGTCACGATCTTCTACACCGCCCCGACTGCCATTCGCGCGTTCATGCGGTGGGGGACCGACTGGCCGAAGAAGCGCGACCTCTCGAGCCTGCGGCTGCTCGGCTCGGTCGGCGAGCCCATCAATCCGGAGGCGTGGGTCTGGTATCACCGGTACATCGGCGGCGAGAGATGCCCGGTCGTCGATACATGGTGGCAGACGGAGACGGGCGCGATCATGATCACCCCGCTGCCCGGCCTGACGACGACGAAGCCGGGGTCAGCGACGTGCGTCTTCCCCGGCGTCAAAGCCGAGATCAAGAACGAACGCGGAGACAGCCTGCCGACCGGCGGCGGCCTGCTGGCGCTCACGCGCCCGTGGCCGTCGATGCTCCGCGGCATCTACGGCGACCCGGAGCGATACGTCTCGATGTACTGGAGCAAGTGGACGCCCGACGTCTACTTCGCCGGCGACGGCGCGAAGCTCGATGCCGACGGCTTCTTCTGGCTGCTCGGGCGCGTCGATGACGTGCTGAACGTCGCCGGGCACCGCATCGGCACGATGGAGGTGGAAAGCGCGCTCGTCGATCACCCGAAGGTCGCCGAAGCCGCGGTCGTCGGCCGCACTCACGAGATCAAGGGGCAGGCGGTCGCCGCGTTCGTCACGGTGAAGGAAGGCGTCGAGGCGAACGAAGGGCTCATGATCGAGCTGAAGGATCACGTCGCGAAGAAGATTGGCGCCATCGCCAAGCCCGACGACGTCATCTTCACCGCCGACCTGCCGAAGACGCGGTCGGGAAAGATCATGCGGCGCCTGCTGCGCGACATCGCGGAAGGCAAGGCGCTCGGCGATACGACGACGCTGGCCGATCCAAAAGTCGTGGAGAAGCTGAAGGAACAGTACCAGGAAGAGCACTAGCGGTTCGTGGTTCGAACCACCTACACGCCGCGAGCTCTCGCGGGACGGGGCATCCTCGTTCCGCCAATTTCGACGATCTCGACGCGGTTGCGTCCGCGCTCCTTGGCGCGGACCACCGTTTCTTCCGCCTGCCTCAACACCTGGTCGGCGTTGTTCGAGCTCTGACCGTCGCCGATCAGGACCGCGACCGAGACGGTGACCTGCACCCGCTCTTCGGTCCGGTAGTCGCGCAGCGCCAGCCGCTCCTCCACCGTCACCCGCAGCCCGTCGGCCAGCAATTCGGCGTTGGCGCGCGCCGTCTCGGGCAGCAGAATGGCGAACGTGTCTTCCGAGCAGCGCGTCACCCAGTCATGCTCGCGGAAGTAGTTGCGAATGACGATGCCGATGCGCTCGAGGACCCGGTCGCCGAACCCGTAGCCGTGCTTCGCGTTGATCGCGTTCAGGTGGTCGACGTCGACGAGGATCATCGCGAACGGATGGAGAAAGCGCTCGGCGCGGCGGATCTCCTTTTCGAGGGCGGCCAGCAGCACCGCGCGCGTATGCAGCGCGGTCAGGGAGTCGTGAAGCGCCGACTGGTCCGGCTCGCGCGTGATCCGCTCGGCGACCGCCGCCAGGACGTCGAACGATGCGCGCCGCACCATCTGCGCCACGCCCGGCCACGCTTCCGACGTCGCGCCGAACGACTCGTCGAGCGCGAGCTCGTCGAGCGCCGCCCGTTCGATCACGTAGACGAGCCCGAAGAGCTGGCGGACCGTCAACCCGAAGTCGAGCGCGAGCTGCCGCAGGTCTGACACGCGCCCGGTTCGCTGGTCGAGTTCGCCTTCACGGACCGCCGTCGTCAGCAGCTGAAGAATCAGGTCGGCGAGGTTGGCGGAACGATCGTGGTCTGACGATTCGGCGCCGGCGAACGGGAAGATTGCGACAGCATCCTTGAGGATGGTGTCGAAATGCTGCTCGAGGATGCGGGCGGTCTGTGAACGTTCCTGCACGTGCGTTCCGGGTATCGGTCGTTTAAGGGAGCGGCGTCACAAGATGGGACACTATATGACAATAGGGTACTTGCTAGGGCGACTTTAACGCTTATAATATGAGCTTTCCGACGGCCCAGGCTATTACTCCCGGCTCCCGGCCGGCCATCAGTTCGACTACCGCGAAGACCCAGATCGGCCGAAACTGATTAAGGCTCAGATCACATTTTCCGGAGATTGGTGACGAGTGCGTAAAAAGATCGGTGAGTGTCTCGTTCAGGCGGGACTCATCACCGAAGAGGACCTGCAGACGGCGTTGGCCGAACACAAGCGCTCAGGGGAGCGGCTTGGGGCGGTCCTCGTCCGCATGAACCTGGCGACTGAGCGCCAGATTGCGAAGGCCCTCGCCTATCAGCTCGGTTTCTCGTACGTCAATCTCGCGGAGAACGTACCCGATCCTGCTGCCGTCATTCTGATACCAAAGGACGTTGCGCTCAAGCGCACCTGCATCGCCATCGGCGTCGAGAAGAACCTGCTGACGGTCGCGATGTCGGATCCGCTGCTCTTCACGCTCGTCCAGGACCTCGAGTTCCAGACCGGCTACCGCATCAAGCAGGTCGTCTCGACGCGGCAGGAGATCGTCGACTCGATCCACGCGTCGTATCCCGACAAGGCGCTGGCGCGCCTGAACCAGACCGGTTCCGGCATCGTGGTCCAGGTGAGCGCGCGATCGACGGGACACCCCGGCGAAGCGGCGACGCCCGGCGGGATGCTCGCGCCGATTCCCGAGCAGTCCGGCCTCGCGCCGCGCCGCGTCGAGGACGACGTGTTCGAGCAGACCTCGCTCAAGGGCGCGACGCCCGAGACGGCGCCGATCATCGACCTGGTCGATCTCGTCATCAAGAGCGCGCTCAAGAGCCGCGCGAGCGACATCCACATCGAGCCCACCGAGAACAACGTCGTCGTCCGGCACCGCCTCGACGGGTTGTTGAAGGAAGTGATGGACCTGCCGAAGTGGGTCCACGAAGGGTTCGTCGCGCGCATGAAGATCATGGGCGGCATGGACATCGCGGAGAAGCGCCTCCCGCAGGACGGCCGCATCCGCGTCGCCGCCGACGACGGCCAGGAGGTCGACTTCCGCGCGTCGACGCTCCGGACGATCTTCGGCGAGAAGATCGTCCTCCGCATCCTCGACAACCGCAAGGGCGTGCCGCCGCTGGAGGAACTCGGCTTCTCGGCAGCCTCACTCGAGGCGATTCGGTTCTTCCTGAAACACCAGCACGGGATGATCCTGGTCGTCGGCCCGACAGGCTCGGGCAAGACGACGACGCTCTGCTCGGCGCTGACGTCGGTGCGCTCGGAGCGGACCAACATCATCACCATCGAGGATCCCGTCGAGTACCAGATTCCCGGCGTCAACCAGACCCAGATCAACGACAAGATCAAGCTGACGTTCGCCAGCGCCCTGCGGTCGATCCTCCGGCAGGACCCGGACGTCGTGCTCGTCGGCGAGATCCGCGATCAGGAGACCGCGCGCATCGCGATGCAGGCGGCGCAGACGGGCCACCTCGTTCTCTCGACGCTCCACACCGACGATGCGCCGTCGTGCGTGACCCGACTGACCGACATCGGCATCGAGCCGTACGTCAGCGCGTCCGCGCTGATCGGCGTCATCGCGCAGCGCCTGATGCGCCGCCTCTGCATGCACTGCCGCCGTCCGTACACGCCCGACGCGGAGACGCTCCGCGCGATGAGCGTGAGCGAAACGGAGGCGGCCACGCTGACGTTCTATCGCGCCGTCGGCTGCGAGCAGTGCAATCACACGGGCTACCGCGGCCGCGTCGGCATCTACGAAATCATGCCGGTCACCGACAAGCTCCGGCGCATGATCGCGCAGAAGGGGTCGGAAGCGCAGTTGAGGGACTCGGCGATCAGCTCCGGCATGATCTCACTCGGCGAAGACGGGTTGCTGAAGGTGAAAGCCGGCGTGACCACGCCGGACGAGCTGCTGCGCGTCGTCACGGAAGTGCGCGAAGCGCGCGCGGCCTGTCCCGAATGCGGCGCCAGCGTCTCTCCCGACTTCGCCGCGTGCCCGTCGTGCGGCCACCGCGTCGGCGGCGGGTGCCCGCACTGCCATCGTCCGCTGCAGACCGGATGGAAGTTCTGTCCGTACTGCGCGAAGAACGCGGAGACGGCATCGCCGGGCAAGCGCGCGAAGAAGCTGCGCGAGCAGCGCCAGATGCGCGAGCTGCCGGCCGCCACCAACGTCGCCGAGTTCAAGAAGTAAGCAACGCTTCTCGTGGCCAAAGGGTTCTACGAGCTTCTCGAGGTCGCGTCCGACGCGTCGCTCGACGACATCAAGCGCGCCTTCCGGCGCGAAATCGCCAAGTATCACCCCGACAAGGTTCAGCACCTCGGCAAGGAGTTCCAGGAGATTGCCGCGAGGAAGGCCGCGGAGCTGACGCGCGCGTACAAGACGCTGACCGATCCGGCCGCGCGAGCGGAATACGACGCGGAGGAGGAGGGGCAGCCGTCCGCGCAGGCGAGGCCCTCGCCTGCTCCGCCATCGTCGCCCGCGACGCCACCGCCCGCCCAGCCGGCGGCGCGTCCCGCGCCGGAACCGCAGCCGCCCGGCGGCGCCTCGGTCTTCCAGCAGGATCGGGCGGGCGCAAACGATCTCGTCCAGCGCGCCACCGTCATGCGGTTCCGCACCGCGCTGACCGGTGAATTCCGAGGCTGGGAGGAGTTCGCGCTCCCGGGCTTCGAGGTGACGTGCATTCCGAAAGCCGCGTTCTGGAGCCTCAAGCTGCCGCCGCGCGTGCTCGGCCGGTTCGTGCCGCAGGTGGATGGGCAGGCGCTCAGCGAAACGTGGACGCTGGCGGCGCGCATCCCGAAGGACAGCCAGCGCGACACGTGCATCATTTTCCTGATGGGGCCGGCCATCGCGCCCGCCGGCGAGCTCGCGGCCGCGATCAAGGAATCGCAGCGCAGGCCCACGTCGACCAGGCTGCTCATGGTGCCGGTCAACACGCGCACGTGGAACGCGCACGTGCCGACCGATGCGCCGCCGCTCGTCAAGTCGCTGCTGGCCCGGTTGAAGTCGGCCTGAAACCAACGAAAGCCGTTGCCCGTAGACTGATTAGGCGCCCCGTAAAGGGGCGCCCTGCACTACCCTTCGTCGAACAATGGCCTTGATAGAAACACGAGATCTCTGGAAGACGTACGTCATGGGCTCGGAGGAGATCCACGCGCTCCGAGGGGTGTCCATCGACATCGAGCGTGGCGAGTACGTCGCCATCATGGGACCCTCCGGTTCCGGCAAATCGACGCTGATGAACCTGATCGGTTGCCTCGATACGCCGACCAGGGGCAGCTACCTGCTCAACGGCAAGCGGGTCAGCGAGATGAACGACAACGAGCTGGCGCGGATCCGGAACGAGGAGATCGGCTTCGTCTTCCAGACGTTCAACCTGCTGCCGCGGGCATCGGCGCTCCACAACGTGGAGCTGCCGCTCGTGTACGCGGGGGTCAGCGCGGCGGATCGAGAGGTGCGCGCGCGCGGGGCGCTCGAGCGCGTCGAGCTGGCGGACCGCATGTCGCACCGGCCCAACGAGCTGTCGGGCGGGCAGCGCCAGCGCGTCGCCATCGCGCGCGCGCTGGTGAACAACCCGTCAATCCTGCTCGCCGACGAGCCGACCGGAAACCTGGATACCAAGACCGGCACCGAGATCATGGCGCTCTTCGCGCGGTTGCACACCGCCGGCAACACGATCGTCCTCGTCACGCACGAAGCAGACGTCGCGTCGTTCGCGGACAGGACGATTCACTTGCGGGACGGGATGGTGGAGGGCGACGTCAAATCCCAAATCCCAAATCCCAAGCTCCAAATCCCAACTTCGCGGGCATAACGTTCGCTCTTGGGATTTTGTTTGGATTTGGGATTTGGGTTTTGGGTTTTGGGATTTACACGGCGGCCCAGTGTTCCGCGCCGACCGGCTTGAGCGGCGCGTCGCGCTCGAACGAAGACGGGTCCAGCTCGATGCGCTGCCGCGGCGCGTCGGGATCGAGCACGGGAATCGCGCTGAGGAGCGCCTTCGTGTACGGATGCGCCGGTTGCGCGAAGAGCGCGGCCGTCTCACCGAGCTCCACGATCTTGCCCATGTACATCACCGCGACCCGCGTGCAGATGTGTTCCACCAGCCGCAGGTCGTGCGCGATGAACAGGTAGGTCAGCTTCAGGCGCTCTTTCAGGTCGAGCAGGAGCTTGACCACCTGCGCCTGGATGGAGACGTCGAGCGCCGACACCGCCTCGTCTGCGATGACGAGCGCCGGGTTCAGCGCCAGCGCGCGCGCGATGCCGATGCGCTGGCGCTGACCGCCGCTGAACTCGTGCGGGTAGCGCGCGAGGTACGACGGATCAAGCCCCACCAGCTGGAACAATTCTGCGGCGCGCGCCCGGCGCTCGGCCTTCGTCCCGAGCTTGTGGATGACGAGCGGCTCTTCGACGATGTCGCCGACGCGCATGCGCGGGTTGAGCGACGAATAGGGATCCTGGAACACGATCTGCAGATCGCGGCGCGCCATCCGCATCCGCTCGGTGGAGAACTGCAGCACGTTCTCGCCGCGGAACAACACGTCGCCGGAGGTCGGCTCGATCAGCCGGAGGATGCACCGGCCCGTCGTGCTCTTGCCGCTGCCCGACTCGCCGACCAGCCCGAACATCTCTCCCTCGTCTATCGTGAAGCTCACGTCGTCCACGGCCTTGACGACCGATGGCGGGCGGAAGAGGCCCTGCTTGCGCACGAAATGCTTGACGAGGTGACGGACTTCCAGCAGCGGCATCACCGTGTCGTCGGCGGACCTGAAGGCCCGCCGCTACGTCCCTCCAGGTCGGCCGCGTATGGCCGTAGAGGCGGACCTTCAGGTCCGCCTGCACCGGGCACCGCGGCGAGCAGGCTGCGCGTGTACTCGTGCGCGGGCCTGCGCAGGATGTCCCGGACGGATCCCTGCTCGACAATCTTCCCCTTGAACATGACGGCCACGCGGTCGGCCATCTCGGCGATCACGCCGAAGTCGTGCGTGATGAGGAGCAGCGCCAGGTTGTAGCGCGCCTTCAGCTCGCGCAGCAGCTCCAGGACCTGCGCCTGGATGGTGACGTCGAGCGCGGTCGTCGGCTCGTCGGCGATGACGAGCGGCGGGCGGCAGGCGAGCGCGATTGCAATCATCACGCGCTGGCGCATGCCGCCGGACAGCTGATGCGGGTAGTCGCGCACGCGGCGGGCGGCATCCGAAATCCTGACCGCGTCGAGCAGCTCCACCGCCCGCGCGCGGGCCTCGGCACGTCTCGCCTTGCCGTGGACGAGCAGCGCCTCCGCAATCTGGTCGCCGACGCGCATCACCGGGTTGAGCGCCGTCATCGGCTCCTGGAAGATGAGCGAGATGCCGGCGCCGCGCACCTCGCGCATCTCGCGTTCCGGCAGCGCCAGCAGGTCACGTCCCTGGAAGATCACCCTGCCGCCCGTGATTCGTCCCGGCGGCTGCAGCAGGCGAAGAATGGAGAACGCCGTCACGGACTTGCCGCTGCCGGACTCGCCGACCAGTCCGAGGGTTTCGCCGGCCGCCACCTGAAAGCTCACGTCATCCACGGCCGGGGAGGCGCCGCCAAACGTGACCGACAGATGCTGGACGTCGAGGAGAGGATCGGCCATCAGGGTCGCGCGGCAGCGGCGACGGGAGTGGCGTCCTGGTGCTCGCCGAACACGCCGCGCAGCGCGTCGGCAATCTCGCCGAGCGTGGCCCGCGCCTCGACGGCCGCGATGATGGGCGGCACGAGATTCGAGGTGCCGCGCGCGGCGGCCGCCACCGCGTCGAGCGCCGCACGCCACTCACGCTCGCTGCGGCCTGCTCGCACGGCGCGGACGCGGTCGACCTGCCGACGCTCCATGTCGGGATCGATCCGGAAGACCTCGGTGGCAGGCGCCCCGCCGTCGGCGAACCTGTTCACGCCGACGACGATCGCCTCGCCGGAGTCGATCGCTTGCTGCGCGCGGTAGGCCGCGTCCTGGATCTGCCGCTGGATGTAGCCCCCCTCGATGGCCGCGAGCGTGCCGCCGAGGCGATCGATCCGATCGAGCAGCTCGGACGCCTCGCGCTCGATGCGGGAGGTCATCTCCTCGATCGCATACGAGCCGCCCACGGGATCGACCGTGTTGGCGACGCCGCTTTCGTGCAGGATGATCTGCTGCGTCCGCAGCGCGACGGTGGCGCTCTCCTCGGTCGGCAGCGCCAGCGCCTCGTCCTTCCCGTTGCCGTGCAGCGACTGCGTGCCGCCGAGCACCGCGGCGAGCGCCTGCAGCGCCACGCGCACGATGTTGTTGTCGGGTTGCTGGGCGGTCAGTGTGCTGCCGGCGGTCTGCGTGTGGAAGCGGAGCTGCTGCGCGCGGGGGTTGGTCGCGCCGAACCGGTCCTTCATGCGCCGCGCCCAGAGGCGGCGGGCGGCCCGGTATTTCGCGATCTCCTCGAGAAAATCGTTGTGCGCGTTGAAGAAAAACGAGATGCGCTGGCCGAACGCGTTCACGTCGAGGCCGGCGTCGATCGCCGACTGGACGTACGCGCTGGCGTGCGCGAACGTGAAGGCGACCTCCTGGACGGCCGTCGATCCCGCCTCGCGGATGTGATATCCGCTGATGGAGATCGTGTTCCACTGCGGCAGCTCGCGCTCGCAGAACGCGATGATGTCGGTCACGATGCGAAGGGAGGGCCGCGGCGGGTAGATGTAGGTGCCGCGGGCGACGTACTCCTTCAGGATGTCGTTCTGCACCGTGCCCGAGAGCGCGCCCGGCGCGACGCCCTGCCGCCTGGCCACCGCGATGTAGAGCGCGAGGAGGATGATGGCGGTCGCGTTGATCGTCATCGACGTGGACACGCGATCGAGCGGGATGCCGTCGAACAGCGCCGCCATGTCCTCGATCGAGTCGATCGCGACGCCGACGCGCCCCACCTCGCCGGCCGCGAGCGGATGGTCCGAGTCGTAGCCGATCTGCGTCGGCAGGTCGAAGGCGACGCTCAAGCCGCTGACACCCTGCGACAGCAGATACCTGTAGCGCCGGTTCGACTCCGCGGCATCCGCAAATCCCGCGTACTGGCGCATCGTCCACGGGCGGCCCCGATACATCGACGGCTGCACGCCGCGGGTGAACGGGAACGTGCCGGGCTCTGCGATGTCTCTGTCGGGGTCGAGGTCTGAAAGGTCGGCGGGAGTGCGGTAGAAACGGTGGCTCGGACCGTTCGTCATGTGGTGCCACGCGATTCTACTCCAACCCCTTGTGGCTCCCCGGAAACGAAATGGTTGTGCAAAGCAGGCAGGTCGTCTGTTCGGACCTGCGAAAACAGGCCGAAAATGCCCCATTTGTTGACACTCTACAGTAAGGACTTTAGAATGCCGATAGCCTTCCCATAAGGCTTAAACCCATACAGATGAACATCTTTGGCGCCCGATCCCTGCCACGCCTCCCCGGCCAGTGCAGGTTCGGATCGGGAGACGCCCCGGATCCCGGCCCGGCGGCGGTTGTAAGGAGGAAGCAGGTATGGATGACGTCGTGAACCGGTTCGCAAAAGAGCTGGCCGACGCGATCGCCGCTGCCGTCGCCGAAAATACCCAGGTGGAAGCGTGCCGCGCGAAGGCACGTGAAGCCGGGTTCGACATGAAGGTGACGCTCGAGGCGGTCGTGGGGTTCGTGAACCGTAACAATGGCGCGGCCGTGACCAAGATCACCACCCCTGCGCGCCTGCTGCCAGGGCGCCGGGCGTTCGAGCTGACGGCGAACGACAAGCGCTTCCTCCGTTCGCTGCGCATTGGCGCCGACGAGGCCAAGGAATCGACTGTCGAAGGACAGAACTAGAAGCAAATCCCAAATCCCAACATTGGGGTTTGGGATTTTCTACGTACGCGCCTTCCCCTGGTTCGCGACAGCCGCCATCTTCGCCTGCACCGCCTCCTGGTTCCCCAGATAGAACTTCTGCAGCGGCTTCAAGTCTTCGTTCAGCAGGTACACGAGCGGGATCCCCGTCGGGATATTCAGCTCGAGGATGTCCTGCTCGGACACGTTATCGAGGTACTTCACGAGCGCGCGGAGGCTGTTGCCGTGCGCCGCGATCAGCACCTTCTTCCCGGCGCGGATGTCGGGGGCGATCGTGTCGTGCCAGCAGGGCAGGAATCGCGCGACCGTGTCCTTGAGCGATTCGGTCAGCGGCAGCTCCGATCGTTTGAGCGACGCGTAGCGGCGATCGTGAGAGGGATGGCGCGGGTCGTTCGGCTCGAGCGGCGGCGGAGGGATGTCGTAGCTGCGCCGCCAGATTTTCACCTGCTCCTCGCCGTGCTTGGCCGCCGTCTCCGCCTTGTTCAGGCCCTGCAGCGCGCCGTAGTGCCGCTCGTTGAGCCGCCACGAGCGGGAGACCGGCACCCACAGCAGGTCCATTTCGTCCATCGCGATCCACAACGTGCGGATGGCGCGCTTGAGCACCGACGTGTGCGCGACGTCGAACTCGAACTTCTCGGCCGCCATCAGCCGGCCGGCGTCGCGCGCTTCCGCGCGTCCCTTCTCGTTCAGGTCGACGTCGGTCCACCCGGTGAACCGGTTCTCCTGGTTCCAGACGCTCTCGCCGTGGCGAAGCAGAACGAGTCGATACATAGAGATCTCATAGTCCGCCTTCAGGCGGACCTCACCGAAAGCTGCCGGATCGCGGTGCGCCCGGCGTACCGCGCGCTCGAGCCAAGCTCCTCCTCGATCCGCAGCAGCTGGTTGTACTTCGCGACGCGATCGCTGCGGCTCGCCGAGCCGGTCTTGATCTGGCCGGCCGACGTGCCCGCCGCGAGATCGGCGATCGTGCTGTCCTCGGTCTCCCCGGAACGGTGCGAGATGATCGTGCCGTAGCCCGCGCGCCTCGCCATCTCGATGGCATCGAGCGTCTCGGTGACCGTGCCGATCTGATTCAGCTTGACCAGCAGCGCGTTGCCCACCTTGTCGGCGATGCCCTGCTTCAGGATCGCCGGGTTCGTCACGAACACGTCGTCGCCCACGAGCTGCACGCGGTCGCCAAGCGCGCGCGTCAGCGCCTTCCAGCCTTCCCAGTCCCCTTCGGCGAGGCCGTCCTCGATGGAGACGATGGGGTACTGCCGGACCCAGTCCGTCCAGAGGTCGATCATCTGCGCGGAGGTCCTCGTCGGCTCACCCGACTTCCTGAACACGTACTTCCCGTTGTCCCACAGCTCGCTCGACGCGACGTCGAGGGCGAGGAAGACGTTCTCGCCGGCCGAATAGCCCGCCTTCGCGACGGCCTGGAGCACCACGTCGAGCGCTTCGCGGTTCGACTTCAGGTTCGGCGCGAACCCGCCCTCGTCGCCCACGCCGGTCGAGTGACCGGCCTTCTTGAGGATCGCGCGCAGCGCGTGGAAGATCTCGACGCCCGCGCGCAGCGCCTCGGCGAAGGTCGGCAGGCCGACGGGCATGACCATGAACTCCTGCAGGTCGACGCTGCTGTCGGCATGCGCGCCGCCGTTGAGGATGTTCATCATCGGCACCGGCAGCGTGTAGGCGCGCTCGGTCCGCCCGGCCAGCTGCGCGATGTATTCGTAGAGCGGACGCCCCTCGGCCGCCGCGCCGGCCCTGGTCGCCGCCATCGACACGCCGAGCAGCGCGTTGGCGCCGAGCCGGCTCTTGGCCGGCGTGCCGTCGAGCGCGATCATCGTCCCGTCGAGCGCGCGCTGATCGAGGTCGGCGCCGACGATCGCCTTCGCGATCTCGCCGTTGACGTTCGCAACCGCCTTGCGGACGCCTTTCCCGAGATAGCGCGCCTTGTCGCCGTCGCGCAGCTCGAGCGCTTCGCGCTCGCCGGTCGACGCGCCCGACGGCACGGCCGCGCGTCCGGACGCGCTGCCCGCCGTGACCTCGACTTCGATGGTGGGATTGCCGCGCGAATCGAGAATCTCGCGCGCGTGAACGTTCGTGATCTTCATGAGTCGTGCTCCGGCCGGACCCCGGATCCCCGGCTCCCGGATCCCGGCCTGAAACCCGCCTTACGCGTGTGCCGCGCCGCCGCGATCCGCTTCCGCCTCGGCGCGCAGCGCCTCCTCCGTGATCGGTCCGATGAGCGGCTCGTCGTCCGCCGTCACAATCACGACGCCTCCCTCGGTCATCGTATGGCGCCGCCGATCCTCCTCGACGTTATATCCGATGAGCGCGCCGCGTGGAATCAGCACGTCGCGGTCGACGATGGTCCGCCGCAGCCGGGCGTGCCGCCCGACCCGGACGCCGGGCATCAGGATCGACTGCTCGATCTCGCAGAAGCTGTGCACGCGGACGTTCGGGCAGAGGATGCTCCCCATCACGCGACTGCCCGAGATGATGCAGCCGCCCGAGATGATCGAGTCGAGCGCCTGGCCGCACCGCCGCCCCTCCGCGGCGAAGACGAACTTGGCCGGCGGCGCCTGCGGCTGGTAGGTGCGCAGGGGCCATTCCGGGTCGTACAGGTTGAACTCCGGGCTGACCTGGCAGAGGTCCATGCTCGCCTCGAAGTACGCGTCGAGCGTCCCGATGTCGCGCCAGTACTTCGCGGCCTTCTTGTTTTCGTCGTAGAAGCGGTACGAGTAGACCAGGGACGACTGGATGAGCGAGGGGATGATGTTCCTCCCGAAGTCGTGCTGGCTGTCGGCGCGCGCCGCATCCTCTTCGAGCGCGTGCTCGAGCACGTCCGCGCGGAAGATGTAGATCCCCATCGAGGCGAGCGCGCTCTCCGGCGCGCCGGGTGCGCCCGTGGAGTGCTGCGGCTTCTCCTCGAAGCCGATCACGCGATCGGTCTCGTCGATGCTGATGATGCCGAAGCGCGACGCGTCGGCCAGCGGCACCTCGATCGTCGCGATCGTCGCGTCGGCGTTCCTCTCGACATGGAACCGCAGCATCTTGGCGTAGTCCATCTTGTAGACGTGATCGCCCGACAGGACGATGATGTGGCTCGCCGACTCGCGGGTGATCGAGTACAGGTTCTGGTAGACGGCGTCCGCGGTGCCCAGGTACCAGTGCTCGCCGACCCGCTTCTGCGGCGGCAGGATCTCGATGAACTCGCCCAGTTCCTCGGAGACGACGTTCCACCCCATTCGAATGTGGCGGTTGAGCGACAGCGACTTGTACTGGGTCGCGATGTAGATGTGCCGCAGCCCCGAGTTGATGCAGTTGCTCAGCGTGAAGTCGATGATCCGGTACGGACCGCCGAAGTAGACGGCCGGCTTGGCGCGTTCTTTGGTGAGCGGGTACAGGCGCTCTCCCACTCCCCCGGCGAGCAGGATGACCAGGATATCGTCCAGTTCCATGGGTAACGGCCCCGGCCGGCGCCCGAGCACGTGTCGGGCGGGTGGATCCCCGTGCGGGGCCAGCGATAATAGCATGGTGATTGTTTGACTTACCCGGGACCGAATCCCTATGATCATCGGATTCTGTTTCCCACAGTTCCCTGTCTGCGGTTCGGCTGGTTCGGTACATCCCCCGTTCACTCCGGGAGAAAGGCATGAAGAAGAAGATGAGAGGCATCGTTGCTCTCTGCGTTGCGCTGACCATGGGCGTTGGATCGTCTGCGCTGCTCGCCCAGAAGGCGGACCCGAAGAAGGAAGTGAAACGCAGCAAGGCGGAACAGATTGACTTCGACACGCTGGTGAACGTCGTCGACACTGCCGTGGCGGGTCGCGGCGCGCCGCCAGCCTCCGGAGTCTCGGTCACATGGGACTCGAATCATTTCTTCCGTGCACCCGATGGCTCGACCTACGTCCCGTTCACGCTGACCGTGGACAAGAGCCAGCTCGCGGCGCCGAACTCGGCGGTCTATCTCGCGGTCTTCGACAAGGCCGCTGCGCCCGCCGCGCCTCCGAAGAACAGCAAGGACAAGGACGCCGGGCCGGCGCCGGCGTTCGAGAGGTTCGACTTCACCACCATTGGCGCGGATGGGAAGCTCGCGCGCTACCTGCAGGTGAAGCCGGGTGACTACGACGTGTACGTCGCGATCAAGGACAAGGGGACGGTCGAGAAGGTCGACAAGAACTACACGCCGCGCGTCGGCCTGCTGAAGAAGGACCTGAGCGTCCCCGACTACAACAAGGCGGACCTGGTGACCAGCAGCGTGCTCCTGTCGAGCGGCATCGGGCCGGCGGCGGCGGGCAAGTCCCCGGACGACGACCCGTACATCTTCGGACAGATGCAGATCACGCCCTCGAAGGACGGGAAGTACAAGAAAACCGACACGCTGAGCGTTGTCTATTGGGTGTATGGCGCCACCGGCGACGCGGCGGGCAAGCCCGACCTGACGGTCGAGAACAGCTTCAACCAGAAGACGCCGGAGGGCGAGAAGTTCTTCAACAAGACGCAGCCGCAGGCCGTGAACGCCGAGAGCCCGTACACCGTCTCAATGGGTATTCCGAACTTCCTGGAAGTGCCGTTGACCAGCTTTGCGCCGGGCGATTACCGGCTCGAGATCAAGATTACGGACAAGCCGTCGGGCAAGACGGTCACCCAGAACATCAACTTCTCGGTGGCCGCATGAAGTCGCGGTAAAGCGGTAAAGGCGTAAGATGTGAAGGTGCGCCCGCAGGCGTTGCTCGTGATGATGGCCGGACTGTTATGTCCCGCCATGTCCGTCGCCCAGGTCGCTCCTCGCCTCGCCTCCTCATCCATTCCCCAGCTCGTCACCCTGACCGCCGCGGAACTGCGGGGAACGGTCGTGGACGAGCGCTCGCAGCCGCTGGCCGGGGTGGTGATATCGGCGCTCGGCGGCACCAGCGCGTTCGCCGTGTCCGACCGGAGCGGCCATTTCGTGCTTCGCGACCTGCCGTCGGGGCCGTACCTGGTCCGCGCGCACCTGCAGGGTTACGCGCCCCCGCGCGCGCGAATCGTCCAGGTCACCATCTCTTCGCGAGACATCTCGATCGCGCTGACCAAGGCGACCGGCAAGGCCGATCAACCGCAGGTCCTGCAGGCAGGCGTCGGCGGCGTCGACGCCGATGCCGCGGCGGTCTCGGACGACACCGACAGCGAAGACCACAGCGAGCTCGCGTGGCGTCTTCGTCACATCCGGCGGAGCGTGCTGAAGGATGTCGATGGCGGGCTCCTGGCGGCCGGCAGCAACGACGGCTCCTTCATGGAGGATTCGCTCTCCGCGCTGGCGAAGGCCGTCGGCAACCCGGTTCGCTTCGCGTCCGACTTCATCTCGGACCTTCCGCTCAACGGGCAAATCAACCTGCTGACGAGCACGTCCTTCGACCGGCCGCAGAACCTGTTCTCGCTGCAGAACGGCCTGCCGAACAGCGTCGCGTTCGTCACGCTGACGGCGCCGACGACGACCGGCAAGTGGGACGTGCGCGGCGGGACGACGCAGGGTGATCTCTCGTCGTGGATCGTTGCCGGTTCGTACTCGTGGCAGCCGGTCGGGTCGTCGCATACCTATCGCGCGGGGCTGTCGTACGCGATGCAGCGCTATCTCGGCGGCAACGCCGACGCGCTCGCCGCGATGGCCGACGGCCGGCGCAACGCGGGCGACATGTACGCGTTCGACCGCTGGGCCATCACGCCGCGGCTCGACGTCAGCTACGGCGCTCGCTACGCGCGGTACGACTACCTGGCGCACGAAACGCTGCTCAGCCCGCGGGCCAGCATCACCGTCACGCCGCTGCCGCGCGGCTCGCTGCGGGTGCGCGGCACGGTCTCGCGGCGCGAGATCGCGCCCGGCGCGCAGGAGTTCCTGCTGCCGTCCACCGGCGTCTGGGTGGCGCCGGGACGCACGTTCTCACCGGTGTCGACGCGCGCTGGATTCCATCCCGAGCAGATCAACCACATGGAGGTTGCCGCGGAGCAGCCGATTGCCGACGACGTCGTCATCGGCATGCGTGTGTTCCGCCAGCAGGTGAACGATCAGCTGGTGACACTCTTCGGTGTGTCGCTGCCGAGCACCGCCGGCGCCAACATCGGCCACTACTACGTCGGCAACGCCGGCGACGTGGACGCGCGCGGCTGGGGCGTCAGCATCAGCCGCACGGTGGCCGACGCCATTCACGCGTCCGTCGACTACACGCAGACCGACGCCGAGTGGCTGCGACCGTCCCCGGGATCGGCGCGCGTCGCGCTCGTGATGCCGTCGGCCATCCGCCGGCAGTTCGAGCAACTGCGCGACCTCACCACCTCGATCGAGACCGAGGTGCCGCGCCTCGATACGCGCGTGTTCGTGATCTACAAGATCAATTCGGGCTTCACCCGGCCCTACGCGACCACCCTGCGCCCGCAGGTCGGCTCGCGGTTCGACGTCGAAGTGAGCCAGGCGCTCCCCTTCCTCAACTTCGCCTCCGCGCAGTGGGAGATGCTCGTCGCGGTCCGGAACCTCTTCCACGAGGACGTCCTCGACGCCTCGGTGTACGACGAACTGCAGGTTGTCCGGCCTCCCATGCACGTCGTTGGCGGCGTGACCGTCCGGTTCTGATCTTCACGTGGCGCACCTCCATCGCTTTGGATGGGGGGTCCTCGATGTTGGATCCGCGCGTTTCTGATATCCTTGATCAACTGTAAGTAGCTGATTTTCATTGAGTTACGACGTGCAAGATCCACTCGGTGGTGGTATATCGTTTGCTGCCCCTCCACGCGCCCGCCGTGTCACCGGCCGGGCCCAAGGCAGGATGAGAAACGTTCGACGAAGCGCGGACGCGTCACGCGCATGGACGCCCTGGGGAGGGCCCGCCCTCCCGGTGGTCCTCGCCAGCGCGCTGTTGTGTCTGGGCATCGCCAACATCTCGGCGCGTGCGACGTGGCATGCCGTCGAAGACGGCGTGCTCTGGACGGCGCAGCCCGAGGGGGTCGTCGCGCGGGATATCGCGCGCGGAACCTCGGCGGCTTCGGTCGGCATCCGGCGCGGCGATCTGCTGCTGGCCATCGACGACCGCCCCGTGCAGCAGGTCTCGGACATCGAGGACGTGCTGAAAGGCGCCGAGGCCGGGCAGACCGCGCGCTACACCATCCTGCGCCTCGGCACCCGCGAGGTCGTGGACGTCCGGATCGCGCCGATCCCGAGCGGTCCGCGCGCGCTGTACTTCCTCCTCGCGGCCGTCGGCATCTTCACGCTGGTGGTCGGCGCGGCGGTGCGCCTGCGGCGGCCGCGCGACCCGGCGACGCTGCATTTCTTCTGGCTCGCGGTCGCGTTCTTCGGCGTGTTCACCTTCTCGTTCAGCGGCCGGCTCGATCGTCTCGACTGGGTGTTCTACTGGGGCGACGCGGTCTCGATGCTGCTGCTGCCGCCGCTCTTCCTCCACTTCACGCTGATCTTTCCCGACCGCGCACGGCGATGGACCGCCGGTCCCGTCGGCCGCGCGGTCGTTCCGCTCGCGTACGTGCCGGCCGCGCTCCTCGGCATCGCGCACGTGGTCGCGCTCGCGCGGGGCGGCGGCAGCGCCGCCGCCGCGTCGGTGCGCACGCTCGAGACGCTCGATCGGCTCGAATTCCTGTACTTCGCCGGGTGCCTCATCGCGGGCCTGGCCGCGCTGGCACGCGCGCTGACGGAGGTGCGCTCGATCACCGGCCGCCGGCAGCTTCGATGGATCGCCTGGGGCACGGCGCTCGGCGGCACCCCCTTCGCGCTCGGCTACGCGCTGCCGTATGCGTTCGGCGTGAACACCACGCTGCCCATGCAGCTGTCGGCCATTCCGCTCGGGTTGATTCCGCTCGCCTATGCGTCCGCGATCGTCCGCTATCGCCTGATGGACATCGAGGTGATCGTCAAGCGCGCGCTCGTCTACGCCGCCGCGCTCGGCGCCATCGTCGCGATTTACGCGGCGATGCTGGGAGGCGTGCAGCGCGTCTGGCTGAACGACGACAGCGAGCACAACTGGATCATCGCGTTCCTCGCGACGCTCGTCGCGCTGCTGCTGGCGCCGCCCGTCAAGAGCGCGGTGCAGAACGTCCTCGACCGCGCGTTCTATCGCGACCGCTACGACTACCGCCGCGCGCTCGTCGGCTTCGCGCGCGACCTGAACAGCGACCTGGACCTGCACCGCCTGTCCGAGCGTCTCGTGTCGCGGGTGGTCGAGACGCTGCTCGTGGACCGGATGGCGCTGATGCTCGAGGATGAAGCCGCGCCGTACTACGGCTCCGTGAGGGCATCCGGGTTCGGCGACAGCCACCCGCCGGCGCTGCCGAAGCGCTCGGGCATCGGCGAGCGCCTGCAGGACGGGCACATCGTCGCGCTGGACGATCCGATCGCGTCGACGCGCTTTGCGGTCGAGGAGGTCGAGTACTGGCGCGACGCCGGCCTGTACTACTTCGTCCCGTGCATCGCGAAGGAAGGCACCATCGCGCTGCTGGCGGTCGGCCGCAAGGACACCGGCGAGCCGCTCAACAGCGAGGACATGGGACTGCTCGGCGCCGTCGCGGGACAGATCGCGACCGCGCTCGAAAACGCGCGTCTCTACCGCCAGCTCCACGTGAAGGCGCTCGAGCTCGACCGGATGCGCGCGTTCAACGAGAACATCCTCGAATCGCTCGACGACGGCCTGCTGGTGCTCGACCTGAGCGATCGCGTCGTGCGCTGGAACCCCGCGATGGAAGCGCTGTCGGCCGTATCGAAAGGTGACGCGACGGGCCGTCGCCTCGACGACCTCTTCGACGCGCCGTTCGTGGAAGCCGTCCGCGCGGCGCGCCGCGACGCTCCGCTGGGCACGACGCTGTCACGTCTTCAGCTCGGGCGGCGCGTCGACGGCGCCTCGCCCCTGATCGTCAACGCCGCGGTGGTACCGCTGCGTGCCGCCGCCGAGAGCGGCCTGACCACCGTCGGCACCATCGTCATCGTCGAAGACGTCACGCGCCGCGTGCAGCTGGAAGAGCAGCTCCAGATTTCCGAGAAGATGGCGTCGATCGGGCTGCTGGCGGCGGGCGTGGCGCACGAAGTGAACACGCCGCTGACCGGCATCTCCAGCTTCACGCAGATGCTGCTCGAAGGCGCCGACCCCGAGGACCCGAAGACGAAGGTCCTCGAGAAGATCGAGCGCCAGACCTTCCGCGCCGCGAAGATCGTCAACGGCCTGCTCAACCTGTCGCGGCCGGGCAACACATCCCCCGACGTCAGCGCCGTCGAGGTCAATACGATCATCGCGGACGTGCTGTCGCTGCTCGAGCACCAGTTCCAGCTGCAGCGCGTCACGGTCCGGCGCGAGCTGAGCGACCAGCCGGTCGCGGTGCTCGGCATCGAGCAGAAGCTCCAGCAGGTCTTCCTGAACCTGTTCCTCAACGCGAAGGACGCGATGCCGAAAGGCGGCTGGCTGTCGGTCACGACCCGCGTGGACAACGGGCAGGCCGTCGTCGAGGTGTCCGACACGGGCTCCGGCATACCGAGCGAGTACCTCGCGCGCATCTACGATCCGTTTTTCACGACCAAGGCCATCGGCCACGGCACGGGTCTCGGCCTGTCGATCACCTACGGCATCGTCCGCGAGCACGAGGGCACGATCGACTGTGACAGCAGCGTTGGCCAGGGCACGCGGTTCACGCTGCGGTTTCCGCTGGCGCCGGCCGAGCGGCTGGCGCGCGCCGTCCACTGAAGGCGGGAGCACGCTGAATGGCCCGCACCGGATCCATCCTCATCATCGACGACGAAGAGATCATGCGGGAGATCCTCGAGACGCTGCTCTCGCGCGAGGGGTACTCCGTGCGCGTGGCGCAGGGCGGCGCCGAGGGCGTCGAGCTGGCGAAGTCGATCCCGTTCGACGCGGCGATCGTGGACGTGATGATGCCGGGCATGGACGGGATGGCCGTCCTCGAGGAGCTGAAGAAGCTCGACGACGACCTGCCGGTCATCATGATCACGGCGTTCGCGTCGGTCGAGAACGCCATCGCGGCGATGAAGCGGGGCGCGTTCGACTACATCACCAAGCCGTTCAAGAACGACGAGGTGCTCGTCGTCATCCGCAACGCCGTGGAGCGCCGGCAGCTGATCGCCGAGAACACCGCGCTCAAGCAGAACCTGCAGGCGCAGACGCACAACTTCGCCGGCATCATCGGCCGCAGCCCGAAGATGAAGCAGGTCTTCGACCTGATCATCCAGGCCGCGCCGAGCCGATCGACGATCCTCATCACCGGCGAGAGCGGCACGGGCAAGGAGCTGGTCGCGCGCGCGATCCACACGCACTCGTCACGGCCCGACAAGGCGTTCGTCACCGTCAACTCGGGCAACCTTTCGCCGGAGCTCCTCGAGTCGACGCTGTTCGGCCACGTCAAGGGCGCGTTCACCGGCGCCGTCTACCCGAAAAAGGGCCTCTGCGACATGGCGGACAAGGGAACGATCTTCTTCGACGAGATCGGCAACATCCCGCTCGAGACGCAGGCGAAGCTCCTGCGCGTCATCCAGGAACGCGAGTTCATGCGCCTTGGCGGCATGGAAACCATCAAGGTCGACGTCCGCATCATCGCCGCGACCAATTGCGACCTGAAGCAGATGATGGAGGCGGGCCGCTTCCGCGAGGACCTCTACTACCGGCTGCACGTCATCAACATCTTCCTGCCGCCGCTTCGCCAGCGGAAGGAAGACATCCCGGTGCTCGCACAGCACTTCCTGGCGAAGTACGGCGAGGAGAACAACAAGGCCGGCCTCGAGCTGGCGCCGGAGGCGCTCGACCTGCTGATGGAGTACCACTGGCCCGGCAACGTGCGCGAGCTCGAGAACGTGATGGAGCGCGCGGTCGTGCTCGCCACCGGCCCGCGCATCGGTGTCGATCTCATCCCCGATCACGTGCGCACGGCGCCCGCGTTCCAGATTCCGAAGTTCGTCGTGCCGCCGGAAGGCATCTCGTTCAAGGACGTCATCACGAACGTCGAAAAGCGCCTGATCGAATCGACGCTCGAGGCGGCGGGCGGCGTTCAGAAGCGCGCGGCGGAGCTGCTCGGCATCAAGCCGACGACGCTGAACGAGATGATCAAGCGGTACGACATCGGGGTGCGTCGCGGGCGGAAGGGCCCCGCGGGCGGCGAGGACGACGAAAGCACGTCAGCCGCGGCCTCGTACCAGGGTGACGAGACGCTCAAACCGTCCTAGCACCGCCTCCCACCGGAAATACTGGCGGACGTACTGCCGGCCGCTTTCACCGAGCTGTTCGCGCAGCTTGCTGCGCGTCATCAGCATCCGCAGCGCATCGACGAATTCCTCGCGGCTGCCGTAATACAACCCGCCGCCCGCCCGCCGGCAATGTTCGACGGCCGCGTCGTTGCGCGCGCAGGCGAGCACCGGCGTGCCGACCGCGAAGCTCTCGAGCACCGACAGCGCGATCGGGTCGTCCGAGCCGGGGGCAATCGTCACGTCGGCGGCTTCGTAGGCCACCATTCGCTCGCGGTCGGGCAGCATGCCGGCCTGCCGCAGGTAGGGCGCGTCCGGGACCTTGATCATCTTCACGCCCATCAGCACGAGCGCCGTGTCGCCGTCGCCGGCTGCATAGCTGTCGAAGTACTCGAGCATCTCCTCGCAGCCGTTGTCGGGCTCCACGCGTCCGCCGTAGAGCACGAGCGATCCGTACAGGCGATGCCGGCGGCGGAACGGGATGCCGCGATCGGCGCGGTCGTCGTCCGGGTCGACGGCCTCGTCGGGCTGCGCGGCGCTCTCGTCGTCCGCGGCCGGTTCGTCGGCGGGGTCCTGCTGGTGGCGTGGATACGCCTGCCGGTGCGACGGGTCGATGCCGACCCCGACAAGCTCCTCTCTCGCGGCGTTCACGCCGAGGTACGAGCGGAGCAGCCTGCGCTCGGAGCCCGAGACGAGTCCGATCGCGCGGGCCGAGGCGAGCAGGTCCGGCCACAGGCCGAAGCGCAGGACCGGACCGAGACGCAGGCACGGAAAAAGGATGCTGCGTTCGGGCGCGACCGCCAACCCGTGAACCGTCGTCCAGTGAACGAGCGAGAAGAAGACGATCGCGTCGTACGAGCGGTTCTGCCGCTTGAGGTGCTCGACCAGGCCTGGCACGGATGGTCCGAGCCGGCGAACCCATTCCATCTCCTCGGCCCGGGACCGCGGCGCGTCGAGGATGCGATCGGAGAACTGGCGGAACGCGTTGACGTCGCGCGGCTGGTTCACCGTGAAGCGGCGCACGAGCACGCCGCGGACGCGGTCCGCGCCTTCCCCGTACTCGTTCTTCCACGTCCGCGGATCGCGGGCGGCGGTCGTCAGCACTTCGACGTCGTGGTGCAGGCTGAGCTGCTCGGCGAGCAGGCGGCACGCGTGCTCGGCGCCCGCCGCTATTTCGCCGCCGTACCGTGGCGTGACGAAGGCGAACTTCACGCGAGCGCCCCGATGACAGGACCCGACGGCAGCTCGTCGAGCACCTGCGCCGCCGGACGAAGCGAGCGCTGCCGGCGCGCGAGCCATCCGGGCAGCCTCTCCATGCGGTGCGGAGGCGGGTTGGACGAAAGCGAGGCAAGCATGTCGAGATACTTCCGTTCGATGACCGGCCAGCTGTAGTGCTGTTCGTAGAACTGCCGGCCGTTGCGGCCGAGGCGCGCGGCCAGCGCCCGGTCGTCGAGCACCATGTCGAGCACCGCTCCGAATTCGGCCGCGTTGCCGTAGTAAAGGCCCGCGTTGCTGCGCAGGCACTGCCCGAGCAGGACGTCGCATCGCGCGTTGGCGATCACGGGCGTGCCGACCGCCCAGGCTTCGAGCGCCACCATCGACAGGCTTTCATAGTACGACGGCATGACGAGCGCCGCCGCGCCGGCTATCGCGTCGAACTTGTCGCGGTCGTCCAGGAAGCCAAGATGCCTGATTCGCGGGTGCTGGGGAATGGCGAGCACCGGCGTGCCGACGAGCACCAGGGTCGGCGCCGCCGGCCGCGCGGCCGCGTACCGGACGAAGAAGTCGAAGAGCTCGACGCATCCCTTGTTGGCATCGATGCGGCCGACGTAGATCACGTACGGCGGCGTGAGGCCGAACGTCGCGGCTGCCCGCCGCGGATCGACCGAGCCGGGAATCTCCGAGCCGATGCCGACGACGACGCCGGGCACGTGCTCGTTCGAGGCCGCCGCCTGGATCAGCACCTGTTCCTCTGGAGAGTTGTACATGATCGCGCGCACCCCACGAAAGATGGGCCCGAACATCGCGAGGCCGAGCGCGGCATCGCGTTCGGCGGTTGGCACGAGGATGGCGCGTTCGGGAACGGCGCGGGCGCCGTGGTACGCATGGTAGTAGCGCGCGCAGAACAGGAGGACGTGATCGAACTCGGGGCCGGAGATCCGCAGCCGATCGACCAGCGCGGGGCTCGCGGGACCCTCGCTGTCGAGCCACTCGAGCTCTTCGTTGAGCGAGTGCCGGCGGCCGAACACGTGATCCGAGCGGAGCCCGAACTCCGCGTCGCGGCGTTCGTGTTCGACCGGGAATCGTTCGACCGGGATGCCGTTCACGCGGTCGGCACCCGGAGGAAATTCGTTGCGCCATGTCAGGTAGTCGCGCGCGCAGGTCGTCAGCACGCGTACCTCGGCGTGCGGCGCCAGATGTTCGGCGATATATCGTGCGTGGAGCTCGGCGCCGCCGTTGATGTCGGCGCCGTACCGCTGCACGACGATCGCGACTTTCATTCCTCAGGGGTATGCGGAGGCTCTTCGGCGCGAAACGGCTCCGGCGCGGCCGCAGGTTCCTCGCTCTGCCCGGTCGCCGGCGGCAGCTGGTGATCGAGCGGCACGGGCTCCGGTCGCAGAGGCGGACCTTCCGCCTCCGCCGACGGCGTCGGCGCGGCGGCCTCCTCTTCGAACCCGTCGTCACCTTCGGCGTCGTTCTCTTCGAGGTCCCCGACAGCAGCGGTCGCCACATTGGCGTTGGCGGCTGCGGCGTCCGCCGGTGCCCCCGCGCCAGGTCCGCGCCGTCCGCGTCGCCGGCGGCGTCGCCGTCGCGGCTCGCCTGCCGGCTGACCCTCTGCTGGTGCTGGCTGTTGCGGCACGAGATCGGTTGTGGTGGTTACGGTTGCGGCTGTCTGCTGGGGCGCCGGTGTGCTCTCCTGCGGCCGCGGCGGCCGCGCCTGCGTCCCTTCCATCGAGCGGACGCGCCGCTCGTTGAAGTCGACCTTGGCACCCAGCGACTCGACCCGCAGCGAGAGGCTCTGCCACTCGACGCTGGCGCGCGAGACGTCGAGCGCCAGCCGCTGGAGGATTTCGTAGTGCAGCGCGTTCCACTCCGCCTGGCGGCGGTCGCGCTCGGCCTCCCGCTGAAGAAGCTCGGTGTTCAGCCGCGACTGCTGCGCGAGCGCGTGCGCGATCGGCGTCGGGTTGAACAGCAGCCGCAGCAGCGGGTTGAAGAGCTTGCGAAGCAGGCGCAGGAAGCCGTTCGGCGAGTCGTAGAGCGTCGCCTCGTCGAAGGGATACGACTGCGCGGCGGAAGGGGCGGCCGCGTCGACCGAAACCGTCCGCTCCCCGGCGGCGCGCCGGAGCTGGTCGAGGAGCTCGGGCTTCAGCCCGCGCGGGTCGAGAATCGCCTCGAGCCGGCGCGCGGCCAGCTCCTGGATTTGCTGGTTGGTGAGGTCGACGCCGCTGCGCTGCGCGATCCGCGCCCGGACCTCACGCATGATCTGCTCGACGTCGACGCGGTCCGTGCGTTCACCGCGGCTGACCTGTTCCGGCGGTGGACCTTGCCGCCGTTCGAGTCCGCGCCGGTCCGGGCCCCGGCGCCCGCCGCGATGAAAATGACCGCGGCGGCCCTGGTTGTGATCCATCGGCATGGCGTCAGTACTTTCTGAAGAGCTGCCCCCACTCGGTCCGCATGAACTCGCGGATACGCGACTGGCCGATCGTCGGGTACCACACCATGTCGTGGTAGACGTTCGACGCGATCGGCGCCCACACCATCAACGGCGAGTGCAGGAGGATGCGCTCGAGCGGGCGGAGGAAGCCCTTGCGGATCATCTGGTCGCCCCAGATGACGAGTGATTTCCTGGTCTGGAATCCGAAGTTTTCCGTCGACACGTCGTCGCCCACCAGCTCGATCTGCTTCGGGTCGGCGATGCCGAGGCCGCGCTCGTGCGCCATGCGCAGGAACGGGATCGACAGCGGGTCGAAGCCCATGAGCCGGGCGGCAATCGCGTCGATCGCCACCGAATCGGACGCGGCGAGCAGCAGGTTCTTGACGCGCGGGATCATCGTCCGCGGTCCAGCGCCGTCGCCCGCGACCGTGCCGTCCATCACCGTGAACACGGCGGGATGGAGCTCGCGCTGCATGTAGAGAAGGTCGACGAGCACCTCGTGCATGTACTTGTGCGCGTAGTGCCGCACCTCGCGGAGGAGCCCGCCGAAGGAGTTCTTCACCGAGCCGGTCATGACCGCGTGGCCGTGGGTCTTCACCGTCGGCAGGTGAAGGATCTGCCGTCCCGGATAAATCGCGGGGATCTGGATGCCCTCGGGAAAGATCTCGTTCAGCTTCAGCAGCGGGCTCTTGAATCGGTACACGTGCCAGTCCACTTCCGTCAGCGGCTGGAAGGTCAGCCCGTGTTTCTGCAGCACCGGCTCCCACCGGTTGTTGCGGCATCCTTCACGCGGGTTCGTGACGACGGTCTTGTTCTCGATCGGGATCAGCCGGTTGCGGGAATACCCGTCGGCGAGCATCTTGGAGACGACGCCGTCCACCTGCCACGGCTGCGACGAGCAGGACGGAAAGTACTTGGTCCAGGAGAGGTTCAGCTTGATGAGCGTGTCGCGTTCGCGCGACAGCGTGTCGCGGTAGCCCGCCAGGTCCATCACCCGCGCGTAGTCGGCGATGACGGTGTCGGGCCGCGTCCGCACGACAGCCACCCGCGCCGTCCGCGCGCGCAGCGCGCTGTCGGGCGTCGAGGGAGCCTCAATGGTCGTTACTGGAGTCATTCATTTACCCAGCGGCGAATACAGGAGCACGACGACGCTGGCCGCCCACAGCGCGACACAGCCCAGAAGCGGGCGATCGGTCAAGAGCATCGCGGCCGGGCTGCCGCCCCCGCGCTTCTGGTGCACCAGATAGAGATATCGGAAGATCCCGTATAGAACAAAAGGAATCGTCAGGCCGAGCTTCGCCGTTCCGAGGCGGGCGGCCGTATCGGCGCTCGTTGCGTACATCGTGTAGGCGATGAGGGTCGACGAGGTCACGACACCAATCATCTGGTCGAGGAGGTAGGGCGAATACTCCTCCAGGATCCGGCGATGGTCGGTGGCCCCCTCCGCCAGCAGCGTCAGCTCGTGCCGCCGCTTGCTGAGCGCCAGGAACAGCGCCAGCAGCGTCGTGCAGATCAGCAGCCAGTGCCCGATAGGGACGTCCACCGCTACCGCGCCGGCGATGGCCCGGAGGACGAAGCCCCCCGCGATCGTCAGCACGTCCAGGATGACGACGTGTTTCACCGCGAAGGAATAGAGAACCTGCGCCGCCAGGTACATCGCGGCCACGAGGCCGAAAGACGTGTTGACGACGAACGCCGCCGAGACGCCGGCCGCGCCGAGCACGACGGCCGCCGTCACGGCCGTCGACGAGGCGAGCTGGCCGGAGGCGATTGGGCGCTCGCGCTTGAGCGGGTGGTTTTGATCCGCTTCGCGGTCCGCGACGTCGTTGAGCAGATAGACGGCCCCGGAGAGCGCGCAGAAGATCGCGAAGGCGGACAGCGCGACTGCCACCGCCGGTGGTTCGAGCAGGCGCCCGCCGAACACGACGCCGGCGAGCACCAGCAGGTTCTTGGTCCACTGTTCGGGCCGCAGCGAGACGAGGAGCGGCACCGTGGTCGACGGCCGGGCCCGCGCGGAGGAGCGCGCGCCGCGCGCCGGCGTGCTGGCCCGTTCCGGTGCGACGTCGGATTCCGCCGTTAGACCCTCGCGGACGTGAAGCTGCGGACGGCGTCCGCCTCGTTCTCGTAGGTCTCGAACACGGTGAGCAGTTTCGTGATCGACAGCAGGTCGGTGATCCGCTTCGTCAGGTTCAGCAGCTTGAGGCTGCCGCCCTGCTTGGTGATCGTGGTGTAGCCGCCGACGATCTGGCCGAGCCCGGCGCTGTCGATGTACGGTACGTCCTCGAGGTTCAAGACGATCTTGCGGCGGCCCTGCTGCAGAAGGCTGTTGATCTTGTCCTTGAGCAGTTCGTCGCCCTCGCCGAGCGTCATCTTGCCCTTCAGATCCAGGACGGTGACGTCGCCCGCGGATCGTTCTTCGATCTGCATGGTTGAAGATTATAAGAGGAGAAGGACCAGACACGTGGTCTGGTCCCGTGTTGTTATTGGCGGATCCGAGAGCGTGCGAAACGACTAGCCGCCGGCGCCCGCGAACTTCCGTTGCTGGAAGCACTCCTTGCAGAAGACCGGTCGGCCCTGCGTCGGCCGGAAGGGCACGGTGGTGTCCTTCCCGCACGCCGAGCACTGGGTCTGGGTCTCGACGCGATCGCGCATCGAGGGTCCCGCGCTCACCCGGTTTGCTCGCTTAGCCTTGCACCCTTTGCAGCGCTTCGGTTCATTCTTGAACTGCTTGTCAGCGAAGAAAAGCTGTTCACCGGCCGTCCAGATGAACTCCGACCCGCAGTCCACACACCTAAGGGCCTTGTCCTGGAACTCCATCGGTCGCCACCTTTGCTCGTCGTCGGTCCTCGCCTCGCCGCCGCCTTGCTACTCGGATTCGCGTCGAAGCTTCTTGCGATTACGCTTTCTCGCCAGCGCCTGCTTGGCGCGGCGTTTGTCACCCGGCTTCAAGTAGAAGGAGTGCTTCTTGATGTCCTTGATGATGTCTTCCTGCTGCACCTTCCGCTTGAACCGTCGGAGAGCGCTCTCGATGGACTCGCCCTCCTGAATCTTGACTTCAGCCACCCTCTGATACACCCCCTCTGGTGGGCTCGTACCGCTTTCGTCGCCGTTTACGGCAACCGCGGCCTCCCTGTGACGGCCTTTGAAAATGGCCGAACATGTTACGCTATCACAGGCAGGCGCGGATTCTAGGCGCATTGCCTCGTGACGTCAACGAAATAGTCGGGCTTCTTCGCCCTGTGTTCCCTTCGCACAATTCGGTGGGCCCCCTGATGGTAACTTGCTGCTGTCTGGCTAGTTATCTCTTTTCACCGTGAAAATTCTCGTCGTTGGCGGTGGTGCTAGAGAGCATGCGTTTGCGTGGAAGCTCTCACGAGAGCGTGCAGTCGGGGGCGTCATCTGCGCGCCGGGGAACCCAGGCGTCGCCGCCGTCGCGCGCTGTATCGCCGCCGACGCCGGCAAGCCGCACGACCTTCTCGCGATCGCCGCACGCGAGCAGGTTGACCTGACCGTCGTCGGTCCGGAGGTTCCCCTCAGCCGCGGCATCGTCGATCTCTTCGACACCAACGGGCTTTCGATTGTCGGTCCCTCCGCCGGCGCGGCGCAGCTCGAAGCGAGCAAGGCGTTCGCGAAGGATTTCATGGCCCGCCATGGCGTACCGACCGCGCGTTTCCGCGTCTGCGACTCGGCCGAGGCCGCGTTGCGCGAGATCGCGCGCGGCGAGCTCGGCTACCCGCTGGTCGTCAAGGCCGACGGCCTCGCCGCGGGAAAAGGCGTCGTGATCGCGGATGATCGCGCGGCCGCGGAAGCCGTGATCCGCGACGTGATGATCGGCGGGAAGTTCGGCGCCTCCGGCGAGCGCGTGGTCCTCGAGGAATTTCTGTCGGGCGAGGAAGCGTCGTACTTCGTGCTCGCCGACGGCGCGGCGTTCATGCCGCTGAAGTCCGCGCAGGATCACAAGCGCATCTTCGACGACGACCGCGGGCCGAATACCGGCGGGATGGGCGCCTTTGCGCCGAGCCCGCTGATCACGCCCGACGTGGAGCGGCGCGTGATCGACACGATCGTGCGGCCGGTCCTCGAAGGCATGCGGCGCGAGGGACATCCGTATCGCGGCTTCCTCTACGTCGGGCTCATGCTCACGCAGGAGGGGCCGAGGGTGATCGAGTTCAACGTGCGGTTTGGCGATCCCGAGGCGCAGGTGGTGTTGCCGATGCTCGATGAAGATCTGTCCTCGCTGCTGGCCGCCGCGGCGTCCGGCGAGCTGCCCTCGCGCGCCGCGAGGTTCAGCAGCCAGGTGCATGTCGGTGTCGTCCTCGCCGCCGGCGGCTATCCCGATGCCGTCGAGACCGGACGCATCATCTCCGGCATCGAGGCGGCGGCCGAGGTCCCGAACGCGGTCGTGTTCCACGCGGGCACCGCTCGGCAGAACGGCCACCTCGTCACTTCCGGAGGCAGGGTGCTCACCGTGGTTGGACGCGGCGGGACGTATCGCGACGCCATCGACACCGCGTACGCCGCGGCATCGAAAGTCTGTTTCGACGGCATGCAGTTCCGCCACGACATCGGCCGCAAGGCGATGGCATGAAGTACGCGATCGTGACGTTCGGCTGTCGCGTGAACCAGGCGGACTCGTTCGTGATCGAGGAGGAGCTTCGACGCCGCGGGGGCACCGATGCCGAGCCCGAGGACGCGGATCTCGTCGTCATCAATTCCTGTTCGGTGACGGCCGCCGCGGATCAGGGGACGCGTCAGACCATCCGGCGCATCGTCCGGAGCAACCCAGACGTCCGCGTCGTGGTCACCGGCTGCTATGCCACGCGGCGTCCCGACGACATCCGCGGGCTTCCCAACGTCGTGCGGATCGTCTCGAACGACGACAAGGATTCGCTGGTCGGGCTGCTCGATGCCGAAGGCGAGCTGACGACCGCGCAGCGGTTCGACGGCCAGGACGGACCGTGCGGGATGGCCCTCGAGCCCGGCGTCGCGGGCCGGACGGCGCTCACGTTGCGCGTGCAGACGGGATGCGACGAGCGGTGCAGCTACTGCATCATCCCCAGCACGCGGGGAACAGGACGTTCGCGGCCGCTGCCCGACGTGCGTCGCGACGTGCGGCGCGCCGTCGATGCCGGCTATCGCGAGATCGCGATCACGGGCGTGCACCTCGGCTCGTACGGGCGGGATCTCGGCGACGGCACGACGCTGACACGCCTGGTTCGCGAACTTGGCGAATGGCCGGACGACGTCCTGTTTCGCATCAGCTCGCTCGAGCCGATGGATTGCACGCCCGACGTTGTCGACATCGCCGCGCAGTCTCGGCGCATCGCGCCGCATTTTCACCTGCCGCTGCAGCATGGCGCCGACGACATGCTGCGCCAGATGCGGCGTCCGTACTCGACCGCGTACTATCGCGATCTCGTCGGTCGGATACACGCCGCCATGCCCGATGCCTCGATTGGCTCCGACATCATCGTCGGATTTCCGGGGGAGGAACCGCGCCATGTCATGGCCATGCAGGCGCTGCTCGATCAGCTGCCGCTCGCATACCTCCACGTGTTTCCCTATTCCGACCGTCCAGGCACGACGGCGGCGGCGCTGCAGCCGAAGGTGAACGGCAGCGACATTCGCGAACGCGCGCGCGAGATCCGCGCAGTCGGCGAGCGCATGAGGAGCGGATTTCGGACGTCGCAGGCGGGCACGCTCCGTCGTGCGCTCGTCGTCGACGACGGGCTGTCGGCGGTGACCGACAATTACCTGAGAGTACGTCTCGAGCGGCCGCATCCCCGCAACGCGTGGCTGAAGGTCGTCATCGATGGCGAAAAAACGTAAGGCGACACGGCGGAAGAAGGCAACGCCTGGATCGGTCGGCTTGTCGATCGAGCAGGTCTGCGCGACGAGCGATCCGCGCCTTCGCGAGTTGACCGCGCACGTCGCCGACGATGGCGGTGCCGTGGTCGGTTCGTACAGCGACCCGTTCGGCGGCACCTGCGTGCTCCTCGTCGCGTTGCCGATCGATCGCGTCGAACCGACGCCTTACCAGCGGGATCCGTCCGACGCCCACGTCAAGCGTCTGATGACGGTGATCGAGAAGGTCGGCCGTTTCCTCGACCCGGTGGTGCTCATTCGCCAGGACGATCGCTACTGGACACCCAACGGCAATCACCGGCTTCAGGCGATGAAAAAGCTCGGCGCGAAGACCATCATCGGGTTGCTCGTGCCCGAGCCGGACGTCGCCTTCAAGATCCTGGCGCTCAACACGGAGAAGGCACACAACGTGAAGGAGAAGTCGCTCGAGACGATCCGGATGGCGCGCGCGCTGGCGGAGCGGAAGGCGGGCCTCGAAAGCGATTACGCCTTCGAGTTCGAGCAGGCGCCGTACCTGACGCTCGGCGCCGCGTACGACCAGCGGCGAAGCCTGAGCGGCGGCGCCTATCATCCTGTACTGCGGCGCATCGATGCCTTTCTCGAGGAGCCCGTATCGAAAGCGTTGAGGGAACGCGAACGGCGCGCCGCGAAGGTGTTGAAGCTCGATGACGCCGTCAACAAAGTCGTCGCGGCATTGAAAGAGAAGGGGCTGACGAGTCCCTATCTCAAGCCGTTCGTGGTCGCGCGCGTCAACCCGATCCGCTTCTCGAAATCGACGGAATTCGACTTCTACGAGGTGATCGACAGGATGATCGCCTCAGCCAGCAAGTTCAACGTGGCTCGCGTGAAGCAGGAGGACGTGGCGAAGGTGGGCGGCGCTGCGCCCCCGGAAGATTAGGACTGCAGCAACGACGCCATCTGCTGCGCGGCGGATCTCTTCACGCCACCTTCGACGATCAGTTGTCCGCACGCGGCGCGGATGTCCTGTCCGCGGCTCTTGCGCACCGACACCGTCAGGTGACGGTCCGCGAGGATCTGCGCGAACCGATCGACGCGTTCGTCCGACGGCCTCTCGTAGGGAATGCCCGGCGCCGGATTCAGCGGAATCAGGTTCACCTTGGCCTTGATCCCCGACAGCAGGCGCGCGAGGCGCCGTGCGTCCTCGGGCGAGTCGTTCACCCCCGCGAGGAGCACGTATTCGAAGGTGATCCGGCTCCGCTTCTTCAGCGGGAAGCGCCGGCAGGTCTCCAGGATGTCGGCGAGCGGGTACTTGCGGTTCGGCGGCACGAGCTCGCTGCGCTGTTCGTCCGTCGTCGCGTGCAGCGAGATCGCCAGGTTCGGCATCAGCGGCTCGTGAGCCAGGCGCTGCAGCCCGGGGACGATGCCGACGGTCGAGAGCGTGACGCGGCGCGGCGACACCGCGAGACCGTGCTCGTCGTGGAGCATGCGGAGCGCCTTCATCGTCGGGTCGTAGTTGTGGAGCGGCTCGCCCATCCCCATCAGCACGATGTTGAACCGATGGTCGAGCATGCCGGTCGCGGCGGCCAGCACGCGCACTTCGCCGGCGATTTCGCCCGCGGTGAGGTTGCGCACGAGCCCCATCTTGCCCGTGAGGCAGAAGCCGCATCCCATCGCGCAGCCGACCTGCGTCGAGATGCAGAAGGTCATGGCCGGCGTGTCGGGGATGAAAACGGCTTCGATCCGGTGCTCGTCGGCGAGCTCGAGGACGAACTTCCGGGTGCCGTCGACGGAGCGAAGGTCGGAAACCACCTTCGGCGTCACGACCTCGAAGTCGGCGGTCAGGCGCGCCCGGAGGTCCCTCGAGAGGTCGGTCATCGTCTCGAAGTCGACGACGGCGCGCTTGTAGATCCAGCGGTAGAGCTGGCGCGCATGGAAGCGCTCGTATCCGCGCGCTTCGAGGGCGCTCTCGATTTCCGGTATATCCAGCTCAGCCAGGTTGAGACGCGAAGCGTTCATGCTATGTCTCGCATTTCCCGACAGATGCAAGCGATCGATTCTAGCAAATAGGGACGATCGCCCTGCCCATCTGATCGCCACTGCCGTGTTGCCTCGCGAATCGCGCGCGTGTTATGATGCGCGTGTTCTTCTAATTCCATGCCTGTCAACGATTTGCGGCATATCTCTGCAGCCGGTGGCCGGCGCTGACCTCGACACATTCCCTGGCATCTGTGACGCAACCACTCATCGTCCGTGACGTGCTTCCGAACGGACTCAGGTTTCTTACCGAACGGATGCCGCACGTCCGGTCGGTCAGCATCGGCGTGTGGCTCGCCCGCGGCTCGCGCCACGAACCGCAGGAGCAGAGCGGCATCGCCCACTTTGTCGAGCACATGCTCTTCAAGGGGACGGCAAACCGGAGCGCCGAGGACATCGCCCAGGCCATCGACTCGATTGGCGGGCAGATGGACGCCTTCACCGCCAAGGAATACGCCAGCTACTACATCAAGGTGCTCGACGAGCATCTGCCGCTGGCGGTCGACGTGCTCGCCGACATCGTGCGGCGGCCGGCCTTCAGCGAGGACGACATCCAGCGCGAGAAGAAGGTGGTCCTCGAAGAGATCAAGATGGTCGAGGACACGCCGGACGATCTCGTTCACGAGCTGTTCACCGAGAACTTCTGGGTGGACCATCCGCTCGGCCGGCCGATTCTTGGCATCCGGGACACGGTGGACGGGCTGACGCAAGAGGGCGTGAGGCGCTATTTCGCCAACGTCTACACCGCGCCGAACATGATCATCGCGGCGGTCGGCAACATCGAGCATCAGCAGGTACGCGATATCGTCGAGCGGGCGTTCGGCAGCGTCTCGAGCGAGAGCGTGGGCCTCGCCACCGCTCCGCCGCGCGTCGAGCCCCGCATCATCATCCGCAACAAGGAGCTCGAGCAGAGCCATGTCTGCCTCGGGACGAGCAGCTACCAGCAGGATCACGAGGATCGCTACTCCAGCTACGTGCTGAACACGGTGCTCGGCGGCTCGATGAGCTCCAGGCTGTTCCAGAACGTGCGCGAGAAGCGCGGCCTGGCGTACGCGGTGTTCAGCGGCCTGAGCGCTTATCGCGATGCCGGCTCGATGACGATTTATGCCGGCTGCGCCAACCACGCCATCGGCGAGCTGATCGACGTCGTCGTCGTCGAGCTGAGGCGGCTGAAGGACGAACCGATGCTCGAATCGGAGCTGCGGCGCGCCAAGGATCACCTGAAAGGCAGCCTCATGCTGAATCTCGAGAGCACCTCGAGCCGCATGTCGCATCTCGCCCGGCAGGAGATCTACTTCGACCGGCAGTTCGGGCTCGATGAAACGCTCGAGGGGGTCGAGCGGGTCACGCAGGATGACGTGCAGCGGGTCGCGCGCGACCTGCTGCGGGACGGCGCGCTGGCCGCAACCGTCCTGGGAGCCGTCAACGGCCTGAAGATTCCACCGGAGAGACTGTCGCTGGGATGATCCCGAGGTACACGAACCCGGACATGGGTCGCATCTGGAGCGACCAGCGGAAGTACGAGACCTGGCTGCAGGTCGAACTTGCCGCGGTCGACGCGATGGCCCGTGCCGGGATCGTGCCCACGGACGCGGCGCGCGACATCCGGGCGCGCGCCACCTTCAGCATCGACCGCATCGAGGAGATCGAGCAGGTCACCCAGCACGACGTCATCGCCTTCACGACCGCCGTGGCGGAGGCCGTCGGCACCGGGAGCGCGCGCTGGCTCCACTTCGGCCTCACATCCTCAGACGTCATCGACACCGCGCAGGCGCTGCAGATGCGCGAAGCGTGCGACCTGATCCTGAAAGGCCTCCATGGCCTGATGGACGTGGTGCGGACGCGGGCGGAGGAGCATCGCCGCACGCCGATGATCGGCCGCACGCACGGCGTGCACGCCGAGCCGATGACGTTCGGGTTGAAGCTCGCGCTCTGGTATGCGGAGCTGTCGCGCGACGTCACGCGCGTGGAACGCGCCCGCGCGGTGATCTCGGTCGGCAAGCTGTCCGGCGCGGTCGGCACCTTCGCACACCTGCCGCCGTCGGTCGAGGCCGACGTGTGCCGGACGCTCGGCCTCGAGCCGGCCCCCGTCGCGTCGCAGGTCATTCAACGCGACCGGCATTCGGAGCTGCTCTCGGCGCTGGCGATCGCCGGGTCGTCGCTGGAGAAGTTCGCGCTGGAGATCCGCGGGCTGCAGAAGACCGAAATCGGCGAGGTCGAGGAGCCGTTTGCAAAGGGACAGAAGGGCTCCTCCGCGATGCCGCACAAGCGGAACCCTATTGGGTGCGAGCAAATCGTCGGCCTCGCGCGGCTGCTTCGCGCGAACGCGGGCGCTGCGTTCGAGAACAACGCGCTCTGGCACGAGCGCGACATCTCGCATTCGTCCGTCGAGCGCGTCATCCTTCCCGACAGCTTCGTCGTGTTCGACCACATGCTGCGGCGCTTTACGCGCATCGTCAGCGGGATGGTCGTCTACCCGAATCGGATGAAGGAGAACCTGGAGCGCTCGGGCGGCGTGGTGTTCTCGGGCACGGTGCTGCTCGAGCTCGCACGCCGCGGCGTCTCGCGGGAGCAGGCCTACGAGTGGGTGCAGCGCAACGCCATGCGCGCGTTTCACGAGACGCGCCACTTCAAGACGCTGCTGCTCGCGGACCCTGAAGTGACGCGCGTGCTGCCGGCGGCCGACATCGAGCGCGCCTTCGACCTCGACGAGCAGTTGAAGCACGTCGACCATATCTTCGGCCGTGTCTTTCAGGAGGTTGCCGTCTGATGCGCGCCCGTGTGTTCGTCACGCTCAAACCGTCGGTCTTCGATCCGCAAGGCAAGACCGTCACCGACGCGCTGCACACGCTCGGGTACTCGGCCGTCAAGGACGTGCGGCAGGGGAAATACTTCGAGCTCGACATCGACGCGCGGCGTCCGGACGAAGCGCGAGCCCTGGCCGCGGACGCGGCGGAGAAGCTCCTGTCCAATCCGGTGATCGAAAGCTACCGGATCGAGATCGTCGACGAGGTGATCGCATGAAGTTCGCGGTCGTCGTGTTTCCGGGATCGAACTCCGACCACGACGCGCACTACGCGGCGCAGCAGGTGCTCGGCCAGGAGGCCGAGTACATCTGGCACAAGGACACCAGCCTCAAGGGCGCCGACGTCGTCATCCTGCCCGGTGGCTTCGCGCACGGCGATTACCTGCGGACGGGCGCCATCGCCCGTTTTTCGCCGATCATGGCGGCGGTGAAGACGTTCGCCGATGCCGGCGGGCCGGTGCTCGGCATCTGCAATGGTTTCCAGGTGCTCCTCGAAGCCGGCCTGCTGCCGGGCGCGATGCTTCGCAACCGCAGTGTGCAGTTCGTGTGCGAGCACGTCATCGTCAAGGTGGAGCAGACCGACACGCCATTCACGCTGGCCTGCCGTTCCGGCCAGACGCTTCGCATTCCAATTGCCCACGGCGAGGGCAACTACTACGCCGACCCCGACGTCGTTGCCCGCCTCGAGAGAAATCGCCAGGTGGTCTTCCGGTATACGAACGCGGAAGGCGTTGCCACCGACGACTCGAATCCGAACGGGTCGGTCGGGAACATCGCCGGCCTCTGCAACGAACAGCGCAATGTGGTGGGCCTGATGCCGCATCCGGAGCGCGCGTGCGAGCTGGCACTTGGCAGTGCGGACGGGTTGATTGTGTTCGAATCGGCGCTGAAGGCCATGACGCAAGGCGCGTTTGCCGCCGCCCGATGACGATCGCCACCGACGTTCTCGAACGCCACGGTCTCACCCCCGAGGAATATCAACGTATCGTTGACGCGCTGACGCGCGAGCCGACGCAGACCGAGCTCGGCATCTTCTCCGTCATGTGGTCCGAGCACTGCAGCTACAAGAGCTCGCGCGTGCACCTCAAGACGCTGCCGACCACCGGACCGCGCGTGTTGCAGGGACCGGGAGAGAATGCCGGCGCCGTCGACATCGGCGACGGCCTCGCGGCGGTCTTCAAGATCGAATCGCACAACCATCCGTCGTTCATCGAGCCCTACCAGGGAGCGGCGACCGGCGTGGGCGGCATCATCCGCGACATCTTCACCATGGGCGCGCGGCCGATTGCGCTGCTCAACTCGCTTCGCTTCGGCCCGCTCGAGGACCCGCTCGTCCGCCGGACCTTCGCCGGCGTCGTCGCCGGCATCGCGGGCTACGGCAACAGCATCGGCATCCCGACCGTCGGCGGTGAGGTCGCGTTCGACGACAGCTACACGGGCAATCCGCTCGTCAACGTCTTCTGCCTCGGCATCGCCGCGCACGAGGACATCATCAAGGGCGTCGCGTCGGGCGCCGGCAATCCCGTGTATTACGTCGGGGCGAAGACCGGGCGCGACGGCATTCATGGCGCGACCATGGCGTCGGCCGAGTTCGACGAGAAGTCCGCGGAGAAGCGGCCGGCGGTGCAGGTCGGCGATCCGTTCATGGAGAAGCTCCTCCTCGAGGCGTGCCTCGAGGTGATGAAGACCGATGCGCTCGTCGGCATCCAGGACATGGGCGCCGCGGGCCTGACGTGCTCGACCTGCGAGATGGGATCGCGCGGCGGCGCCGGCGTCGACATCGACGTGTCGCTCGTGCCGCAGCGCGAGACCGGCATGACGCCGTACGAAATCATGCTCTCGGAGTCGCAGGAGCGCATGCTGATGGTCGTCAAGCGCGGGCGCGAGGCGGAGGTCGAAGAGATCTTCGAGAAGTGGGACCTCCACGCGGTGCGCGTCGGCGAGGTGACGACCGACGGCAGGCTGCGGGTGCGCAACCACGGCGAGGTCGTCGCCGAGATTCCGAACCGCTCGCTGACCGACGACGCGCCGCTCTACCGGCGGCCGATGTCGGAGCCCGCCTACATCCAGGCGGCGCAGCAACTGTCGCTGGCCGCGCTCGGAAAACCGGCCGCCGCGGCCGGTGTCCTCATGCGGCTTCTCGCGTCGCCGACGATCGCGAGCAAGCGATGGGTCTACCGGCAGTACGACCACATGGTCCGCACCAACACGCTGGTGCTGCCGGGCATGGGCGCGGGCGTGGTCCGGATAAAGGGGACGCGCCGCGCGCTGGCGATGTCCGTTGATTGCAACGGGCGCTTCGTCTATCTCGATCCATACGCCGGGGCACAACTGGCCGTGGCCGAAGCGTCGCGCAACGTCGCTTGCGCCGGCGCGACGCCGATCGGGGCGACCAACTGCCTCAACTTCGGCAACCCCGAGAAGCCCGAGATCATGTGGCAGTTCGCGCGCGCCGTGGAAGGGATGGGCGCCGCCTGCCGTGCCCTGGATATTCCAATCACCGGCGGCAACGTCAGCCTCTACAACGAAACCGACGGCCGCGCGGTGCTGCCGACCCCGGTGCTCGGCGTCGTCGGCCTCGTCGACGATGCGGAGGCGGTGGTGCGGCGGGCGTTTCAGGCCGAAGGCGACGTGGTCGTGATGCTCGGCGAAACGCGCGACGAGCTTGGCGGCAGCGAGTACCTCGCGGTGATGCACGGCCTGATTCGCGGCGTTCCGCCGGCCCTCGATCTGAAGCGCGAGGCCGCGTTGCAGCGCGTGCTCGTCGAGGGAGCCGCACGCGGCGCGATCAGGTCCGCCCAGGACTGCTCGGAAGGCGGCCTGGCGGTGGCGGTCGCCGAGTGCTGCGTCGGAACGGGTCTCGGCGCGGGTGTCGACGTGCAGTCAGTAGCGTCGGCGGCCGGGTTCGGCGACGTGTCCACGCTCTTTGCCGAATCCGCCTCCCGTGTCGTTGTCTCGGTCGCGCCGGCCCGTGAAGCGGAGCTGCTCTCGCTCGCCGCGCGCGCGCAGGTCCCGGCGCAGCGCATCGGTGTCGTCACCGGCGATCGCGTGCGAATCGTGATCGACGGACGGACCGTTATTGACGAGCCGCTCGCCGATGTCGAGCGGACGTGGGCCACGGCGATCGAGCGCTGCTTCGAACCCGCGAACGCTATTGCGTAACGCCGTACACTAGAGGCTTCCTTATGGACAAGTTCCGCGAAGAGTGCGGCGTGTTCGGGATCTTCGGGCATCCGGAGGCCTCCAACCTCACGTACCTCGGCCTGTACGCGCTCCAGCATCGCGGCCAGGAGAGCGCCGGCATCGCCGCGTCCGATGGCGGCCTCATCCGCCATCACAAGGCGATGGGCTACGTGAACGAAGTGTTCGACAGCGAGGCGCTGGCGAAGCTGCCCGGCTCGGCCGCCGTCGGCCACGTGCGCTACTCGACCGCCGGCGAAAGCCTGGTCGCGAACGCGCATCCGATCGTCGTGGACAGCGTCCACGGTCAGCTCGCCGTCTGCCACAATGGCAATCTGGTGAACGCCGGCGACCTGCGCGACGCGCTCGTGCGCAGCGGCGCCATCTTCCAGACCAACAGCGACACCGAGGTCGTCGTCCATCTGTTCGCGCGGTCGCGCGAGGACGGCGTCGAGCCGGCGGTCGTCGACGCCATCTCCCAGGTGCGCGGCGCGTTTTCGTTCGTGATGATGACGAAGGACCGCGTCATCGGCGTCCGCGATCCGCACGGGTTCCGGCCGCTTGCGCTCGGCCGACTGGGCGCGGCGTGGGTCGTTTGCTCCGAGACGTGCGCGCTCGACCTGATTGGCGCCACCTACGTGCGCGACGTCGAGGCGGGCGAAGTCGTCGTCATCAGCAGCGCCGGCCTCAAGTCGATCAAGCCGTTCGGCCCCGCGCCGCAGTCACAGTGCATCTTCGAGCACGTCTACTTCTCGCGCCCCGACAGCTACGTGTTCGGCGAAAGCGTCAACGAAGTACGGACGCAGCTTGGACGATCCCTGGCTCGCGAAGCGCCGGTGGACGCGGACGTCGTGGTCCCGATCCCCGACTCCGGTGTGTGCGCCGCCATCGGCTACGCCGAGGCGTCGGGGCTGCCGATGCGGATGGGGCTCATCCGCAACCACTACGTCGGCCGCACCTTCATCGAGCCGCAGCAGTCGATCCGCCACTTCGGCGTCCGCGTGAAGCTCAACCCGGTCAAGAGCATCCTCGACGGCCGGCGCGTCGTCCTGGTCGACGATTCGATCGTGCGGGGCACGACGAGCCGGAAGATCGTGCGCATGGTGCGGAGCGCGGGCGCGCGCGAGGTGCACATGCGCATCAGCTGCCCGCCGACGGTGTCGCCCTGCTTCTACGGCGTCGATACGCCGCGGAGGTCGGAGTTGATTGCCGCGACGCACACGCTCGACGAGATTCGCACGTATCTCGATGCCGACAGCGTCGCCTACCTGAGTCTCGACGGCCTGACGAGCGCCGTGCGCGGCGGCAAGTCGAAGTACTGCACGTCGTGCTACACCGGCGTGTACCCGGTCGCGTTCCCGCGCGACGAGGCGGCGTACCTGCAGCTCGCGCTGAAGCTGAATGCCGAGCCGGCGGCGGCGCCCGAGGCGGAGCCGGATCTGTCGGCCACCGTTCGCGAGTTCGTCAAGAACACGCTCGTCGGTTGATGGACTACAAGGCCTCTGGCGTTGACATCGACGCGGGCAACGAGACCGTCCGTCGCATCCGCGGCCTCGCGCGCTCGACGTTCACCAGCGGCGTCCTGTCGGAGATTGGTTCCTTCGGCGGCTTGTTCCGGCTCCAGCCCGGGCAGTATCGCGACCCGGTGCTCGTGGCGAGCGCCGACGGCGTTGGCACGAAGCTGAAGGTCGCGTTCCTCGCCCAGCGGCACGACACGATCGGCCGCGACCTGGTCAATCACTGCGTCAACGACATCCTCGTGCAGGGCGCGGAGCCGTTGTTCTTCCTCGACTACCTCGCCACTGGCCAGCTCACGCCGGCGGTCGCCGAGTCGATCGTCGGCGGCATCGCCTGCGCGTGCCGAGACAGCGGGTGCGCGCTGCTCGGAGGCGAGACCGCCGAGATGCCGGGGTTCTATCGTGACGGCGAGTACGACGTCGCCGGCTTCATCGTCGGCGCCGTCGATCGGCCTCAGCTGATCACCGGCCGGACGATCGCCGTCGGCGACGTGCTGGTGGGCGTCCCCTCGTCCGGACTCCACACCAACGGATATTCGCTCGCGCGCCGGGTCGTCTTCGACCGCCTGCGCCTCGACGTCGACAGCTACGTGCCCGAACTGTCGCGGACGGTCGGCGACGCGCTGCTCGAGCCCCATCGTTCGTACCTGCCGATCGTCAAGCCGATACTCGAAGGCGGGCGCATCAAGGGGATGGCGCACATCACCGGCGGCGGCATCACGGACAACCTGCCGCGCGTGCTTCCGCACGGGACCGCCGCGGTCGTCGACACGTCCGCCTGGGAGGTGCCGCCGATCTTCACGTGGCTGCAGCGCGGGGGCGACATTCCGCGCGACGACATGCTGCGGACGTTCAACATGGGCATCGGCCTGATCGCCGTCACCGGCCGCAACCACGCGGAAGCGCTGATCGACGAAATGGCGGCGCGCGGCGGCCGCGACGCGCGCGTCATCGGCGAGATCGTTCCCGGCGAGCCACCGAGCGTCACCTACGCGTGAACCGTCGGCTGGGCGTCCTGATCTCCGGCCGCGGAAGCAATCTTCAGGCTCTCATCGACGCGATCGCCGACCGGCGGCTCGACGCGGTCATCGCGCTCGTGATTTCCAACCGCGCCGAGGCCGCGGGCCTGGAGCGCGCGCGGGCGGCTGGCATCGACGCCGTCTGCCTTCCGCATCGCCCGTACGCCACGCGCGACGACTACGACCGTGCGCTCGCAAGGGAACTTCAGGCGCGCGACGTCGGCCTCGTCTGTCTCGCGGGATTCATGCGCCTGGTCGGCGCCCCGCTGATCGAGGCGTTTCCCAACCGCATTCTCAACATCCATCCATCGCTGCTGCCGGCGTTTCCGGGACTCGACGCGCAGCGGCAGGCGATCGAGCACGGCGTGAAGGTGAGCGGTGTGACCGTCCACCTGGTGACCGCGGAGCTCGATGGCGGGCCGATCGTCGTGCAGCGCGCCGTGCCCGTCATGACCGGCGACACGCCGGAGTCGCTGTCGGCGCGGATCCTCGAGGAGGAACACCGCGCTTACCCCGAGGCGGTCCAGCTGATTCTCGACGGAGGCTGGCGTGTAGACGGGCGCCGCCTGGCTCGCAGCTAGATCTCCGAGTTCCGCTTCAACGTCACGATCGCGACCTCGGGCGGGCAATTGATGCGGATCGGCACGTACACCGTGCCCACGCCGCGGCTGACGAACATCCGGGTGTTCTCGCGCGAGGCGAGTCCCGCAAGGACGGGAAAACGGCGCCGCGCGACGGCGCCGACACCGGGAAGCACCACCTGGCCGCCGTGCGTATGACCCGACAGCATGGCAGGCACATCGAGGCCCGCAGCCTCGTCCAGCCGGCGCGGATCGTGCGCGAGCAGCAGCACCGTTTCGCGCGCGCGGCTGATGACCCGCGCGATATCGGTCGCCTTGCGCGTCCAGAACCGGATGCCCGCCAGCTCGAGCCCCTCGCCGCGGATCTCGAGGCGCGTGCGTGCGTCCTTCAGCACCTGAATGTGCTTCGCGATTAGCGCCGCCGGCATGTCGCGGTCGTCGTCGTGATTGCCGAGGATGGCGAAGACGCCGTACGGCGCGGTCAGGGGCGACAGGAGCTCCGCGACCGGGCCCACATACTCGCGATCGCCCCACGTGACGTAGTCGCCGCCGAGGACGATTAGATCCGGGCGCGCGGCGCCGATCAGATCGACTGCCCTCCGTACGTCGTCGGCGGGCACCATCGCGCTGTGGTGGATGTCGGTGAGGAAGCCGATCCGCAGGCCGTCGAGCGTCGGCGCGAGCCCCGACACGGGCAGCGCCACGTCGGTGACGCCGATGTGGTGGCGTTCGTAGGCAACGCCGTAGCTCACCGTACCGGTGACCGTCCCCACGCCCGCCGCCGCGATCGACTTGAGCGCGGTCCGGCGCCCCACTCGCACGTCGATAATAGTAGAGCACCACGCGCGCGCAAGGCACCTGAGCAGGCGATCCGGTGGTTGTATAGTGAGCCGTTTGGCGATGCAGCAGCTGTTCGACGAACTTGAGTGGCGAGGGCTCGTCTACGACAAGACCGAAGGCGTCCGCGAGGCGCTGGGGAAGGAACAGGTCACCGGCTACATCGGGTTCGACCCGACCGCGCCGAGCCTTCACGTCGGAAACTTGCTCGTCATGACCGCGCTCGCGCACATGCAGCGCTGCGGACACTGTCCGATCGCGGTGGTCGGTGGCGGCACTGGCATGATTGGCGACCCGAGCGGAAAGACGGTCGAGCGGCAGCTGCTCACGGTGGAACAGGTGGAAAAGAACGTCGAAGGCATTCGCGGGCAGCTGGCGCGGTTCCTCGATTTCGACAGCACGTCGGCCCCCGCACGCCTCGTCAACAACGCCGAGTGGCTCACGAAGCTCGGCGCGGTCGGCTTCATGCGCGACGTCGGCAAGCATTTCACCGTCAACGCCATGCTCGCGAAGGACTCGGTGAAGCGCCGCCTCGAGAGTGACGAGGGGATCACCTACACGGAATTCAGCTATTCGCTGCTCCAGGCCTACGACTTCCTGATGCTGTTCGACCGGTTCAACTGCACGCTGCAGATGGGCGGCAGCGATCAGTGGGGCAACATCACCGCGGGGATGGATCTGATTCGGCGCGTGCGCGGCGGCCGGGCGCACGGCCTGGTGATGCCGCTCATTACGACCGCGTCCGGCACGAAGTTCGGCAAGACCGAGGCCGGCACCGTCTGGCTGGATCCGAACCTCACCTCCCCGTTCCGCTTCTATCAGTTCTGGCTGAACACCGACGACATCGACGCGGGACGCTACCTGCGGTACTTCACGTTTCTCAATCGGCCGGCCATCGAGCAGCTCGAGGAAGCGACGCGCACGTCACCCGCATCGCGGCAGGCGCAGCGCGCGCTCGCACGCGAGGTCACGCGCATGGTGCACGGCGGGGAACACGTCGCGCGTGCGGAGCGCGCGTCGAGCGTGCTGTTCGGCGAAGACATTTCCACGCTCCCTGCCGATGACGTCCTGGCGGTGTTCGACGACGTGCCTTCGTCGGAGGTGGCGCCGGAGCCGGACGGATGGCGGCTCGCCGCGCTGCTGGTGGAATCGCAGCTGGCGAAGTCGATGGCCGACGCGGCCCGCCTGCTCGCCGGCGGCGGCATCTACGTCAACAACCGCCGTGTCACCGATCAGCGCGCTCGTCTCGAGGTCGGCGACGCGATCGACGGCCGGCTGTTCGTCCTGCGCAAGGGGGCGAAGCAGTACCACGTCGTCAAGATCGCCCGGAAATAGCCGGTCCTTGCAGCAGGGTTGACAGAGGCCGCGGCTGCCCATAGCATGGGTAGGTTCGCTTGACGGGCGCCAGCTCGGCAGTACATGCGAACACCCTTCAGGGTCTGGACATCCCCACCAAGCGGTCGACAAGCTCGGCGGCAGAAAAGGATTGACAGCGTCTGAGGGCGCTAGTAACCTTAAAAGGTTCCCCTAAAACCGGCTGATTCAGCCGATCGGTGGGGGCCCCGACCAAGGCAGGTCGGGTTTCCGGTTCTTTGAAAACTAGATAGTGCGTGCAAGCACACACAGTATCTGGCGAAGCGCGTTTGCGTTTCGCCGGAACCCGTCGAGTGTCAGCCTGGTGGGTGTCGCAACGATGCAGGTCGCAGCGATGCGGCGCACCACCACAACACAACGACAACGAAACAACGCAAGAGCCAATTCAACAGGCGCTCGCGTTAACAGTTGCAAACGCTCAACGCGAGCCGCGAAAGCGGCGAGCGAGGGGCATAGCAGCAAATTAACATGAGAGTTTGATCCTGGCTCAGAATCAACGCTGGCGGCGTGCCTAACACATGCAAGTCGAACGCGAAAACCCCGCAAGGGGTTAGTAGAGTGGCGAACGGGTGAGTAACACGTGGGTGACCTACCTTCGAATGGGGGATAACGTCCCGAAAGGGACGCTAATACCGCATAACATCCTGCCTTTGAACAGGTGGAGATCAAAGCCGGGGATCGCAAGACCTGGCGTTTGAAGAGGGGCCCGCGTCTGATTAGCTAGTTGGTGAGGTAACGGCTCACCAAGGCGACGATCAGTATCCGGCCTGAGAGGGCGGACGGACACACTGGGACTGAGACACGGCCCAGACTCCTACGGGAGGCAGCAGTGGGGAATTGTTCGCAATGGGCGCAAGCCTGACGACGCAACGCCGCGTGGAGGATGAAGGTCTTCGGATTGTAAACTCCTGTTGCCCGGGACGAAACGCTTCGACCTAACACGTCGAGGCCTGACGGTACCGGGTGAGGAAGCCCCGGCTAACTCTGTGCCAGCAGCCGCGGTAATACAGAGGGGGCAAGCGTTGTTCGGAATTACTGGGCGTAAAGGGCGCGTAGGCGGCCTTCTAAGTCGAACGTGAAATCCCCGGGCTCAACCCGGGAACTGCGTCCGATACTGGAAGGCTTGAATCCGGGAGAGGGATGCGGAATTCCAGGTGTAGCGGTGAAATGCGTAGATATCTGGAGGAACACCGGTGGCGAAGGCGGCATCCTGGACCAACACTGACACTGAGGAGCGAAAGCCAGGGGAGCAAACGGGATTAGATACCCCGGTAGTCCTGGCCCTAAACGATGAATGCTTGGTGTGGCGGGTATCGATCCCTGCCGTGCCGAAGCTAACGCATTAAGCATTCCGCCTGGGGAGTACGGTCGCAAGGCTGAAACTCAAAGGAATTGACGGGGGCCCGCACAAGCGGTGGAGCATGTGGTTCAATTCGACGCAACGCGAAGAACCTTACCCAGGCTTGAACAGCGAGTGACCACTTCCGAAAGGGAGCTTCCGCAAGGACACTCGTAGAGGTGCTGCATGGCTGTCGTCAGCTCGTGTCGTGAGATGTTGGGTTAAGTCCCGCAACGAGCGCAACCCTTGTCTGCTGTTGCCATCACGTTATGGTGGGCACTCTGCAGAGACTGCCGGTGATAAACCGGAGGAAGGTGGGGATGACGTCAAGTCAGCATGGCCTTTATGTCTGGGGCTACACACGTGCTACAATGGCCGATACAAACCGTCGCGATACCGCAAGGTGGAGCTAATCGGAGAAAGCCGGTCTCAGTTCGGATTGTAGGCTGCAACTCGCCTGCATGAAGTTGGAATCGCTAGTAATCGCGGATCAGCACGCCGCGGTGAATACGTTCCCGGGCCTTGTACACACCGCCCGT